>Ga0209536_100004479_pt1 | contig 22061 bp, 17 predicted proteins | sample DeeMarSeWOR28_12_FD_187461 | JGI IMG/M metagenome (GOLD analysis project Ga0209536, IMG submission 187461) | Marine sediment microbial communities from White Oak River estuary, North Carolina - WOR-2-8_12 (SPAdes) (version 2) | ecosystem: Environmental > Aquatic > Marine > Intertidal zone >... | reverse complement strand
CCAGCGCTGCCATACAGCGACCGGGCTCAAGAATTTCTTAACCGCCCTGGCAAGCCAGAATGACGATGATCCTGATAATGACCTGGTGTATGACCCGGTCAACAACGATTTTTCACATCTGGAAGGCTGGGAGAGAAATCCGGATACAGATGACGTCACCTCTTCCGGGCAGAACGAGATGCTCTACTGCTGGGGCTGCCACGCCAATAATTCGGGGGAGCTCCGGGATCCGGGTCCCATCACTGTGGACTATGCCGATGCGCCCTATACCTACCCGGACCTCTTAGGCTCCAATGTGTGCATGGCATGCCACACCGGCCGGGAAACCGGTGAAAGCATAAAGAATACCACAGATGATTTCAGTGACAGGGGGTTTATAAATTCCCATTATCTCGCGGCCGGCGGCACCCTGTTCACCACCACCGGCTATGAGTTTGATGGACGTGATTACTCCAATTCCATCTACTTTCTGCATGACCGTATCGGCCTGGCCGAGCCGCTCCGGGCCGGTGACAACGGGCCCTGCGTCGGCTGCCACATGAAAACAGAGGAGAGCCATCTATTCCTGCCGGTGGCAAAGGATGAGAGCGGTGATATTATTGAGTTGACCGCGTTTGAGCAGACCTGCTCTGACTGCCACAGCGGTCCGGAAGAGCTCATGGATCTGATCCATGAGCTGGAAGAGGGTCTCCATGCAGCCATGGATGTCCTGAAAGCCAAGCTGGCAGACAACGGTTACTTTTTCCAACCATCCTATCCTTACTTTTTCAAAGTAGCAGGTTCAACGGACCGTGCTGATGGCGTTAGAGACTGGACTGTCGGGGTATCGGACAACGGCAAGAACAACATGGGGGCTGCTTTCAATTATAACCTGATATACCACGATCCGGGCGCCCATGTGCACAACCTGCAGTATACAAGAAAACTCGTCTATGACTCCATCGACCACATGGATGACGGGAATATGAACTTATCTGTGGAAGCAACGCTTGGATCCGGCGAGGCGTTTGACTTTCTGGCCGGGACCCGGTAGCAAAGAAAAAGGGCATATGTTTTATGTGAAAACGTAATATTTCCCTTCTTGGTCCTTATAATGCGAAAATAAGGTGAATGCATATGCGGTTTATTCTGGATACTATAAACAAAAAGATTCTTATCCCGGTGCTCAGCCTGGCCTTTTTACTGCTTATCGGGCTCGGTGTCTTCATGACCCAGAATAGCAGGCTCACCATGCAGGCCATGATGAATTCCAAGGGCGACGGCATAGCCGATATTTTTACAAAGTTCAGTGCCGATTACTTCGCCTTTTTTGATTTCCAGGACTTTGAAAACATTGTCAATGCCATGCAGGCAGATCCGGATATTGACCATGCGGTAATTTTTAACAGCGACTATGAGCCGTTGACAAAAGTTCAAGAGACATCTGAGAATACGCCTAATCTCATGATGGTGCAGCGGGAGATAAAAGACAAGGATGGCAATCTCCTGGGCCACATGAAAATTGCCTTCAAAAAAGACAGGCTGCAAACAAGCCTGAGGCGCAACATTATCCTGGTGGCCAGCAGTCTTTTTGCTGCCCTGCTCTTTTTTTCAATAGGCATGTTCATACTGGTCAGAAAATTTATCGCGCAACCGATCAGCAGGACCAAGCAGATGATCCAGGAGTTTGAGCAGGGCCATCTCGGTACCAGGCTCAATATGAAACAGCTTGACGAAATTGGGCAGATGGCTCGAAGCATGGATTCCTTTTCCGAAAGCCTTGAGTACGAATTTGTCGGCTCCCTGAAAAAAATGGCAGAAGGAAATCTTGCATTCACCCTGCACCCGAAAGATGAGGGTGATGTGCTCCGCGGCACTCTTGTCAAGACATGCAGGGATTTAAATATCCTCATGGAACAGATTGACGTAGCTACCGACCAGATGGCATCCGGGGCCGGCCAGGTCACGGATTCGAGTCAATCCCTGTCCCAGGGGGCTTCACAGCAGGCCACCTCCCTGGAGGAAATATCCAGTTCCCTGATGCAGATGTCATCCCAGACCCGAACCAATGCTGAAAATGCCAACCGGGCGAACGACCTCGCGATGAAGGCACGTGAGGCAGCCAGTAAGGGAAATTCGCAAATGGAGGATATGGTTACGGCCATGTCGCAGATTAATGATGCCAGCCAGAGCATATCCAAAATAATCAAGGTTATTGACGAAATAGCTTTTCAGACCAACCTGCTGGCCCTGAATGCGGCTGTGGAGGCCGCCCGGGCCGGGAAGCACGGCAAGGGCTTTGCCGTAGTGGCGGAAGAGGTCAGAAGCCTAGCCGCAAGAAGCGCCAAGGCAGCCAGAGAAACCGCAGCCCTGATCGAGGGCTCGGTGGAAAGGGTAGCCAACGGCAGTGAGGTCGCCAACCAGACCGCACAGGCGCTTGACGAGATCGGCACCGGCATTATCCAGGTCAGTGAACTCATAAAGGAAATAGCCTCGGCCTCAAGTGAACAGGCTGAAGGTATTGCCCAGATCAACAAGGGCCTTGACCAGATTGACCATGTAACCCAGCAGAATACAGCCCTGGCAGAAGAGTCTGCAGCAGCAGCAGAGGAACTGGCGGCCCAGGCCTCTCAGCTCCAGGAAATGCTGAACCGTTTCACCCTGCGTAGGAAGAGAACACCGAAAAAACAACAGACAGCTCAAAAGAAATCCCAATGGCAGCTGCCCGAACCTTCAGCAGAAGTAGACCTGAGCCCGGAATATGAAAAGAGCAGCGGCGCTCATGATAAGGATGCGGGGAATGATTATGACCAGGTTATCGCCCTTGACGACAATGAGTTCGGTAAATACTAGCAGCTAATTCTACTTCACAGCATCACCTGCAGATAACAGCAACCCGCCCCACCCGTCCAGGGAAGAAGCCTGCAGCAAGTGCAGGCCGTACCCGCTGAACATTTCCAAGACCTTCATATTCCTTGATTCCGAGAAACCGGCCGTAATGAGCAGGCTCTCGGCTTTGAGAAGTTTTGCAATAGCCGGCGCAGCCTTATACAGCACCGATGGGACAAGGTTAGCCAGGACCAGGTCATACTGACCTGACAGATCCTGCCATGATTTTTGCACTACCCGGGCAGAATGTGCCAGCCGATTGATGTGGATATTTCTGCGGGCAACTTCCACTGCTCCAGGATCTATTTCAATACCTAGGGCCCGGGCTGCTCCAAAGCGGAGTGCCGCAATGGTCAGAATACCTGAACCACTGCCGATATCAAGGACTGAGCGCGGAGCATGTTTTTTTTCCAGATCCAGGTCTGCCACCAGTTTGAGCAACTGCAAACAGAGGCGTGTTGAAGGATGCAGGCCCGTGCCAAAGGCCTGGGCAGGGTCGAGTAAAATATCCAGTGCTGCAGGGGCTGCATTTCCGCTGTCATGGCAGGAGATGAGGCGCATATCCGCTACCGGAGAAAAAAACCGATCATGTTCTGCAGTGTCCAGGGCCGGTTCGGCACATGCAGGATTCCTGACAAGAATGTCTATACCGTGACCGAGTCCACAGGAATTGCGGTTTTCTGTTTTTGCCACAACGGCTTCGATTTTCTGCAGCAGGCGATCAGGAGTTTCGGTTTCGAAAAAGAACTTCAGGGTAAAACGGCTATTATTATGCCGGTCGGTTTTTTCTGCGAAATGGTGCTGCGGAAAAATATCTGTCAACCGGTTCATTAGGTACTGTTTAACCTGAGCGGGAGCCTCAATGATTATTTCAACTTCCATGGCTGGGAGTAGTTGCCGCTTACCTGCGCACGAATTTTCTGAAAATTGAAAGGAGATAGCGGGTGAGGCTTTTGCGGCGCAGCAGGAATTCCGCCTGGGCATCGGTGACCTCCTTGCCAATCTGGTCACGGAAAGAGGAGGACTTCATAATGGCAAAAATCTGCGAGGGATAAACGCTTCGGTGCCCGGTCATCAGGAAGCTTGTGACACAGGCGACCGCTGCATAGGGCGCTATTTTGGCACCAAAGAGTTCAACAGCCAGGATTGATGCAGCAATGGGTGTGTTGGCCGCCCCGGCCAGCAGGGCAACCATACCGACGGCGGCGAAAGTTGCAGGATCAACACCGAGCAGTGCTGCCAGCAGGCTGCCGAATGTGGCGCCGATAAAAAAGACAGGGGTCACCATGCCGCCGCTGCCGCCAAAAGTAAGGGTGATGCAGGTAAAGATGATTTTTGCTCCAAAGGCATACCAGACCACCCCTGCGCCTGCGAGGGCAGCCTCAATGGTGCCAAGCCCGAGACCCAGGTAATCGGCGGAAAGAAAGAGGGTAAGAAGGATGAGAGCTGTACCGCCGAGCAGTCCTTTGAATGGTGCCCACCAGGTTATTTTTTCAGAAATTCTCTGGAACAGATTCAAAGTTTCGATAAGAAGCAGGGCACATATACCGAATAAAATTCCGGCCAGAAGCACCTTGATGAAAAAAAGTTCGGTAAAGGCCGGGACAAAATCGATCTGGTGGTAAAAGTAGGTAACTCCCAAGGCTGAAGAAACCTGATATCCCATAACCCCTGCAATGAATGTCGGCAGAAGCACATCATACATGATGCTCCCGATAAACAGTACTTCGATGCCGAAGATTGCGCCTGCGATGGGTGTGCCAAAAACAGAGGCAAAACCGGCACTGATGCCGCAGATCACCAGCTTCTTGCGGTCTGCCTTGTCGAAATGCAGCACGTTGCCGATTATCGAGGCCAATCCACCCCCGATCTGGGCACAGGGGCCCTCCTTGCCGGCCGAACCGCCGCAGGCAAGGGTGATGACTGTTGTTGCCAGCTTAACAGGGACCACAATTGCCTTGATGTACCCGTCATGGCGATGGACAGCTTCAATTACCTTTTCAGTGCCATGCCCCTCGGCTTCAGGGGCCAGGTATTTAGTAATATAGGCACTTACGGCCAGGGCCAGGGGCAACAGGAAGAAATAGTAGGGATACTCACCCAGACGCGCTGAGCTCCATTGCAGCGATGCCAGGAAAAGTGCAGTTGAGGCGCCGACAACAACGCCGATCAGGCTTGATACGATAAACCATTTGAAGATGCTGACCAAAAGTATGGATTCTTCGGTAATGGATTTTTTCATTTTTCAGATTGGCCAATGGTTCCTGCTGATTTTTTACCCGCTGGATTCCGTCATAATACCCCAATTGCCTTTTAATTCAATGGCAATTGCTGCAGCCGATTTTTGTGATTGATGCTCCTTGCAGCAGCTTTTAAACGTATCCGGAATATCTGCTGGAATGCATCTGCCTTTGGTGTTGATATTTGACAGAATCAAAATCAGGCAGTTTTGCCGGCCAGGGACAGGAAGGAAGCAAGCGCCGACAGCTGTGAAGAACGGAAGAAACCTGAACCCTAGGATCTTGCCTGGTCCTGCCGGATAAAGAATTTTCGCACTGCGGCGATCTTGCTGGAAAGGCTGAGCACAGTGAGCACATCCCCGGAAAGGATATTGGTGTTGCCGTCAGGCACCAGAACGGAACCGTGCCGCAGGATAGAGACCACATTGGTATTCCGGGGCAGATTTATGTCAGCCAGCCGTTTTCCGGCTGCAGGACAATCAGGCTCCACCCTGATCTCGATGAAATCAAGCCCGGTGACCTTGCGCAGAGCGGACCGTTCATGGGCCAGCTGGTCCTTCTGCTTACGCATCAAACCCACATTATAGGCCCGGACAATATCGCTGCGGCTGATGAGGCCGACAAACTGTTTCGGGTTGCTCCTGGCAACCACGGGCAGCCTGGCGAGGTCACGGGGAGCCATTTTTCTGATGGCTTCCCAGATTGGTTCGTCCGGGTATACTGTGACAGGCTCGGCAGTAGCCACATCCCAGACTTTCAGGTCCCGCAGGTTGACCTCCTTCCGGTGCAGGGTCCGTTCCATATTCTGGATCGTCCGTTCCATATCCTGCATGGTGACCATACCGTAAAGTTCTTTATTAATGTTCAGAACCGGAAAACCGGCAAGGTGCGTCTCCTGGAAGGCGGCGAAAAGGTCGGACAGGCTCTGTTCACTCTGCACTGTGATCGGCGACTTGTTCATTACCTCTTCAACCTGCACAGTCTGCATGATGTCCATATCCCGCCCCTGTTCAAAGCGAATCCCGCGTTTCGTGAGCTTCAGGCTGTAAATGGAATCGGACTGCAGCCATTGGGCAAAGGTGGAGGCAACCATGCCGGCTGCCATAAGCGGCAGGATCAGGCGGTAGTCGTTGCTCATTTCAAAGACAATGAGCATGGAGGTGAGAGGGGCCCTGGCTGCAGCAGAAAAAACGGCTGCCATGCCGACCAGGGCATAGGCCCCTATTTCAATGGTAAGGTCCGGGAAAAGGTGCATGGCCAGGTAGCCGAAGGAACCTCCCAGCATGGCGCCGGTAAAAAGAGACGGGGCAAAAACGCCCCCTGAATTGCCGGAACCAAGGGTGAATGAGGTGGCAAGCGGCTTGAGGAAAATGAGGAGAAAAATCAGAAAAAAAGGCGCCTGCCCTTGCAATACCTTTTCAAGAAATATAAAGCCGGAGCCAAAAATATGGGGATAATTCTCTACCAGCGGCAGGCCCGGCGTCATCCCGGTATTTGAAATATATGAGATGGTCCCCAGGTAGGGATAGCAGTATGCCAGGAGGCCAAGAAGCAGAGCCCCTGTGGCAGGTTTTAGCCAAAGGGGGATGGCAAGCTTTTCAAAGACGTCTTCGGTATAATAGAGCATACGGATGAACAGATTACCGACAAGTGCCGCCAAAAGTCCCAGAAAAATATAAAGTAAAATTTCCCACGGTGAGTGCATGACATAGGCAGGAATTTCAAAGGCCGGCCGGGAGCCGAGAAAGATGCGGCTGACAATGCTCGCAGCCACTGCCGAAACAACAACATTGCCGAATACCGCCACCTGCAGTTCGCTCAGAAGCACTTCTATGGCAAATACAACACCGGCAATTGGGGCATTGAAGGTTGCAGCAATACCTGCCGCTGCCCCACAGGCCACCAGGTTTTTGATGCGGTCATCGGAGAGATGCAGCCACTGGCCGACAGAAGAGCCCAGGGCGGAACCGACCTGGACAATTGGACCTTCACGACCCGCGGAGCCGCCGGTGCCTATACAGAGAGCCGAGGCTACTATTTTTGCCAGGGCCACCCGGGGCCTGATGCGGCCGCCATGCAGGATGAGGGCCTGCATGACCTCGGGAACCCCGTGTCCTTTTGCCTCCACGGCAAACTTGGCAATGATCGGCCCGACCAGCAGACCTCCAGCTACGGGGACAATGATTATCCATAGGCGGCCGAATGCAGGCAGGATTTTTTCGGCGCCGCCATAAAAGAATATCTGGATAAAGTCTATGAGCCGGATAAAGAAAACCGCGGCAAATCCTGTCGCGACTCCGACAACAACTGCCATTACAAGCAGAACAAGGCCCTCCCGCGGGGCAAGGTGGTCAAGCAGTTTTGCCAGATATCGTTTGAGCATAAGAAAAATGATTTTGCGCAGCTTGACGGTTCGGGTGGTTGTTGAGCAATAAATTCTGATATTACAAATGCTTACATTAGAAAACAATTGCTGTCAAGGGAGGATCGGCCCCTGAAAGATATAAATATGGAATTCGTATTGGTTGTATGGCACAGAAGAAAAGGGGTGATTAGTATATATCTGTAAAGGAATTTTATGCGGATTCTGCAGGAAACCGCCCTAAATAAAAAAGTACTGGGAGGGCAAAGTAATGATTGAAAAAAATTATAAAATTATCTCCAGCCGGAACAGGTTACTCACTCTGCTGGCAGGATTGGTTGTGATTTTTCTTACGGTTGCCTGTGCCGGGGGTAATTACGGGAGCCTGGACAGGGATAGGGAACTGGACAACATGTATCTCAATTACGAGGTTATTCCTGAACACCGCTACTACATAACAGGGGGCTATGCTGCTCCCAAGGCTATTCTCGCAATACACAGGAATTATGTACTGGACAACCCAGGCAGCCTCTGGGTGCCGGTGCCGAATGTTGACTCCGTTCAGATGCAAAAATGGGTTGATACCATCGCACCTGACATGAATTTCAGAGGTTCAGGCGCCTACTATGCCTCTTATATACTGGACCCTAGCGGTAAAAGAGTCGGCGTCTGGTATGCCATTGAGACCTTCACCACGGTAAAGTTTCTGGAAGGGAACAGAATCCAGGTATACCCACCTGATGGGAAACAGTATAACCTTGATGGAGGTGGGAATGGGAGAGGATTTTTCAGTAGTGGGGGAGAAAGCTTCCCTACCAGGCCTTAATCCATGACCGAAGCTTCTCTTTTAAAAACAATCAGGCATAACTGTGACATTTCAGACGCCAGGGACAGCGGGATCTACTCCATCTGTACCCTGGTGCTGAAATTGCGCAATCTCTACAAGTGGGAACAAGGTCTTGAGCCTTGGCAGGAGCCCGATCCCCCCGTCCTTCTAGACTGGATTGCAGCCAAGGAGGAATTCTGGGAGGCCATTCACGCTGAACCGTATTCTGCCCTTCCCATCAATGGTAAAAGTATCGATCCCTTCCAGTTGCCGGCAATAAACAGGTTTTTGTCACCTGGCAATCACATTTACGGCGCCGGCTATGGCAGATCCATGAAGGCGATTTTTTTTATGGCTGAGATTCTTGAAGAACGGCAGGTGGATGGCTGTCCCACCTTCATTCTCGGCAGAGAAAAAGCCCGGGAGCTTTCCAGTCCCTTTGCCATGCTCCAGGATGGAGTAATTTATATCAGAAAGGATCCCATGCGTTTCTTTTTCTGGGACCAGATACAGGAGATCAATCCTTCCTGCAGAATTGCCATGCAGCAGGCGCTTGCCGTATACGGCGTCATGAAGGATGACTGCACCCTGGACCGGGAAAAACTTATCGCTGTCTTTGATGGTATCATTGAAGGGGAGCTGGATATGTTTATCTACCACGAGGTAGGCGAAAACCTGGAAAATATTCTGGACAGCAAGGTGCTCAAAAAAATCATTAACGCCTATCCTGCTTCAGTCCTTGAATTGCTGGCCCGGGCCGTAAAGGATATTCTGGCCGATACCCATCCCAAGGGTCTTCTCAGCCATATCCTGGCCAATCATAAGAAAAGTTCTTTTGGTTTTTACATTTCCTTTCTGGACGGCATGCGCAAACACCTATGTCCGCAGCTGAATGAAGCGGGCAAACGTTTCTGGGATAACGGCGACTGGTCTTTACTGCAAAAGGCTGTAACAGAATGCCGGGGAAAAAACGAGGTAATTGCCGGCAAGCTCAAGGAACTGAGTCAAAAACTTGATAAAGGGGAATCACCGGAAAAACTCCGGCTCTGGGCGGAACAAAACCTGCTGCTGCCGTTGGGGCTTCAGGTGCCGGAGGCTGAGAAACAGACTACTTGAGCATCCTCTCTTTCAAACCGGCATAATCCAGGATCAGGCCGGTTTCATTTTCAGCACCATATCTTTCAGCAGATTCTTTGGAGCTGAAGGCCAGAATGGGTGCATCCTTGTTTTGTTCGTCAAGCCAGAAGTAGGCTTCGCCTACTTCAATTTTTTCAGATGTATAATAGTCATAGACCTTGCCGGTGATATCAAAACTTACCATTTCAATGGCGCAGAGTTCGGTGTTCCGGTACCTGAGAGCACACCGTATACCGCTGAAAAACTGCAGACCGTTGACGTCGGTATCCAGGGAATATCTCAGCATATCGCTGCCAGCTTTTTCTGGCAGCCGGGTGCAAACCGGAGTGCTGTCTTCCGCTGCGGCGGCCAGGAAAGGTATAACGGCAAGAAAAAAGACCGCAGTAAGGGTTGTGATAATTTTCTTCAGCATGCTGCAATGCTCCCGGTCAGGATTAAAGTTATCTTGAGAACGCGGCCGGCAAGACCCGTTTAGGCTCAAAAAGCCTGTTTTTAAGCCGCTGAAAAATGACACAAAATATACCGGGTGTCAAATGTCCAGATTCTCCGGCTGTAATTTTTTTATTTTAGCTGCTATAAATTACCTTCAGAAACGGATTACCAAGAATCAATTTATATTGTAAGCGGGGCTGAAAAAATGAACGCAAGAATTGAACTGATAGATGCTGATATTACTGCCCTGCAGGTGGATGCAATCGTAAATGCTGCGAATAATTCCCTCCTGGGCGGCGGGGGAGTTGACGGGGCCATACACCGTGCGGCAGGGCCGGAGCTGCTCGAGGCGTGCAGAAAGCTGCATGGCTGCAGCACCGGGGATGCCAAGATAACGCTGGGCTACAACCTGCCGGCCCGTTTTGTTATCCATACCGTCGGGCCTGTCTGGCACGGCGGATCATCTGGGGAAGAGAACCTGCTGGCCGCCTGTTATAAAAGGTGTTTCAGGCTTGCCAGGGAAAATAAGCTCCAGAGCCTGGCCTTTCCGGCGATCAGCACCGGTGTTTATGGCTTTCCCAAAATGAAGGCGGCCCGCATAGCTGTGCATGAAACACGAATAGCTCTGGCAGAAAATGAGGGCCTGAAGAAAGTGCTGTTTGTCTGTTTTAATGCTGAAACCCGGCAGGCTTATGAAGAAGCCCTGCAGCAGAAGACATAAACCCTGTAACATTTTACATTACCGGGCGTTAAGCGCTTTGCGGCTCAGGCTCTGTTCTTCTGCAGTATAAAGATTTCCCCCGGAATCCAGGTTTCGTCTTCTTTGCGGATACCGGTCTGTTCCTGCGCAACAACGGTGAAACCAGACGCAGCAGCCAGTCTCCCGATATATGAAGAGGCATGGGCATAACGCCCTGTAGGCTGCAGGATGAAATCCTTTTCCTGCTCTGATTCGACGGAGAAGACAAAATAGGCTCCGGGGCAGGCCCTGGCGCTTACTGCACTGAAAAGAGGTTCCAGCCTGCCGATATAGATCATGACATCGGTTGCAATGAACAGGTCATAACAGTCGGGTAACTGCTTAAGCTGGTCGCAGATATCACCTGCAAAGAGATCATCATAGACCCCCTTGCTCCGCGCCTGGTCGAGCATTTTTTTTGAGATATCTATGCCGGCCAGATAATCGGCAATATCATGAAAAGCCTGGCCGGAAAGACCGGTGCCGCAGCCAAGATCAACTGCTTTTGCCAAGCGGAGGCCGGCCGGTGCATGCTTTGCGAACAGCTCGCGCAAACGGTTTGGTATCATGTACTCCAGTCTGTTTATAAGATCTGTGTCAAAGCGGCTGGAATACTGATCGAAGAGGTTAAGGACAAACTCCTGCGGGGCGCTGTCAGGCGTTTCACCGCGAAGGGCTGCGAGCATATGGCGGGCAGCGGCATGGTTTGGGTCCAGTTCAATGGTGCGTTGCAGTGATTCAACCGCTTGCGGCAGAAGTTTCAGATCGTGCTGGGCTATGCTCAGGTTATAATGAGCCTCGATGAAAGCCGGAATAATCCGGATGCTCCGCTGAAAAGCATCAACTGCCTTTTGCAGTTGTCCCTGACAATAATATGCATCACCCAGATTGAACCAGGCATCGCCGTACTCGGGATCCAATTCCGTCGCCTTTTCCAGGGCATTTATTGCCTCATCCAGCTGGCCCAGTCTGGCCAGCGCCAGGCCCAGGTTATTCCGGGCCTTTGCATTCCGTGGCGCCAGGCTCAACCCCTGGCGCAATACGTTGACCGCCTGTTCATAGCCTCCTTTTTGACCCAAAACAGTACCCAGGTTGAAAAAGGCGTTGACATTAGAGCCGTCAAGTTCAACAGCCCGACGCAGAAAAGATGAGGCCTCATCAAGCAGACCACGTTCCTGGCAAACAACTCCGAGGATATTGTAGGCCTCCGAAGTTCGGGGAGAAAGTTTGATTATCTCCCTGCAGATATCCTCGGCCGTGCCAAGGCGGCCGTATTGGATGCTGGAAGCAGCTTGATCGAGCAGTGCCCTTATCCGGGGAGAAGGAGAAGACGCTTTATGTTTCCTGATGTTGCCGCGTTTAAGTTTCCTGATCTTCATGGCATGAAACGATAATCAAAATCTGTTCAAATATTTGCCGAATGCAGCTGGATAAGGGGAGGTTTCTGTTCAGGTCAGGTGCGGAAGCGTTCCCGGAAGGCAGGAGTTGGCTCGGCAGTAATGAGGCGCCGTTCCTGACCTTCAGTCAGCGCCGGATAATATATTCCTCCTTGCCTGCATCCCAATGATAGCCTTCGCCAGACCAGATCTCATCAATTTTCTGCCAGTCATAGTTGATATTATCCAGGGCGCTGAAGGTGTCATATACAGCCAGGATCTCGGCATCCTCAATGCGATTGTCACGGTTGGCATCAGCCCAGTGGTATTCTGCAAGGGGCAGGACCAATGCACCTGCTATCCTGGTCTCTGAGGATTTCTTGTCCCGCAGGGTAACCGAGCCGTTGAACCGGAGAGGCGTGTCATTTGCAGCACCGGATGGAGTGTCAATCCTTTTTGCCAGGTAGACAAAGGTCGTGACCTTGCCTGTGGTCCTGCTGATCCATTTGAGGCTTCCGGTTTTCTTGTCAAAGCCCGTGAAAGGGGGAGCGCTGGCCAGCGGCTCGCAGCCTTCCGGCAGCGTCTCTTTCACAATCAGTGAAAAGGGGGGCTGTTGTGTTGTTGTGACTTGGATGACAACCGGAAATGGCTGGCCTGCCGGTATATGGGGTGGAAGAAGACGGCTGGCGAAAATGGAGACCGGTTGGGGCTGTTTAACACTATACCAGATAAACGGCAGCAGCATGACAACAAGCAGGAGCAGGAGCCAGAGCAGAATGCGGTTCGGACTTGAAATCCTGGTGCGGGAAACAGTAAGGGCCGGAGTTTCATCCGGTATGGATGCTTCCTCTTCCTTTTCAAGTATGTCCGAAAGTGATACTTCAAGGGCCTCGGCAAGCCTGCGGGCATTTTCCTCTTTTATTGTAGGATAGCGCTTGTTTTCCCAGCGGGAGATAGTGTCGGTGGTGACACCAACAACAGTGGCGATATAGAGCTGCGTCAGACCTTTTGACTCACGCAGACTGCGCACCTTGGAGCCGTCTATCTTGACCATTTGGGAAGGTCCTGGATATGTCGGTTCATTCATACCGTGAGGAATTGATGTTATTTTTTATTACTGCTGATAAAGATGCGTCATATTAGCCCAAGTTCAAACAACCTGCACAGGCTTTTTCATTCATACCCAAATCTGCCGGTCCTTGCAAACAGCACCGGGGAAAAGTTTGCCTGGGATGTAGGGCCGACATCGGTCAACATCTAAAGCCATATGACCCGACATCAACTTCAAATGCCGCCCTAGTTTCTTACAATGTAGGGGCGGACAAAATAGTTACTTATGCATAACAAAACTAAAAAGGAGGAATGACAATGAAGAGAATCGGATTACTGGTCTTGCTGGGGCTTTCAGCCGCGTGGCTGTTCGCCGGAATATCTTACGCCGCCGGGGAACAAGGCATGCAGGCCCCTGAAGCAGAGATCATCATCGCCGGAGAAAAGAAGTCTGCGAGATTTTCCCATCCGGTGCACTTGAAACTCGGTGTGACTTGCGGGCAGTGTCATCATGACAGCAAGCACCAGCCCCTGACTGACAAAGACATTGCAGCCCTGGAAAACGCTGAGCAGCTTAGCTGTGCAAGCTGCCATAACAAGGATTTCAGCAATCCGGAACTGCAAAGCCCCAAGGCAGCATTTCATGAGCGCTGCAGGGAATGCCACAAGCAGGGCGTTGAAGGCAAGAAAGGCCCGACCAAGTGTACCGACTGTCATGTAAAGTAAAAGAGTAAAAACTGGATTAAAGGGGGCCGGGAGACTGCTATCTCCCGGCCTTTTCTGTCTGCACCATGTAATGCCTTTAATATGATTGGGATTACAGGACTTTACTGCTGCCAGCGCCCCTTTTAACAGTCACATCAATGTTGCACAGGGAGAGGGTTACAGGGTAGAGTGTCGGTGTTGTCTTGGGATGTTGTTTTGTCGCGGAAATGTTTTTCTTAGAGGAGGAACCCTGCAAATGTCAAAAAAAGACCCGCCAAAATGTTTTCCCTCTGCCAGTGACAGCGTAAAAGATGCCGCTCTCTGTATTGTTTCTCCCCAGACAAAATCGGAAAGCTACAAGCTGGCCTTTGATGATGCGCAGTTTTTACTGCGGGATGAACTGCGGGCTGTCCGTCTGCAGCTTGAAATAATGAAGCCTGAAATAATTCAGCAGGAGCACGGGGTCAAGTCGACAGTTGTCATGTTCGGCGGCTCCCGGATTCCCGACCAGCAAACTGCTGTTAAGCGTCTGCAGGGTGAAGAGATGCAGGCCAAAAGAGAACCGCTTAGTGAAACTGCGGCCCTGCGGGTAAGCTCCGCCCAAAGGGTGCTGGCCAAATCCCATTATTATGAAGAGGCCAGAGAACTTGCCAGGCTCATAACTGAAAGCTGCATAAGTGATGACGACTGTGATCTCATAGTTTCCACCGGCGGAGGGCCGGGTATCATGGAGGCCGCTAATCGCGGGGCTTACGAGGCGGGCGGTAAAAGCATCGGGCTTAACATAGTTCTTCCCCATGAACAGGCCCCTAACGAATATATAACTCCTGAACTCTGTTTTCAGTTCCATTATTTTGCCATGCGTAAAATGCATTTTCTCATGCGGGCCAGAGCCCTGGTTGCCTTCCCGGGCGGCTTCGGCACAATGGATGAACTTTTTGAAACCCTGACTCTTATCCAGACCAGGAAAATCAAGCCGCTGCCGGTTATTTTATTCGGTGGGGAATTCTGGAACAGGGCCGTAGATTTTGACTTCCTGGTCCAGGAAGGTGTTATCGCCCCGGAAGACAAGGATATTTTTTATGTAGTTGAAAAAGCCGAGGCTGCCTGGGAGATTATACGGAAATTTTATTACGAGAATAAAAATGACGCTCCTTCATAAGAATGCTGTTGAGATGTATCCATTAGCGTGGTCTGACCCGGAGCTGGTGCTGAATGGTTCTCATTCTCATCCGGTTAGTCTTTTATATTAATTTTGAACCTTCAATAGTGGAGGCATACAATGAGCAGATATCTTTTCCTCATGATCCTTGCAGGTCTATTATTAAACCCCTTTCACGCTGCAGTTGCTCAAGCGCCGAATAGTCCTGAATTTACCAGGCTCTTTGGAGTTTTTGCCCCAAAACTGGGGACCTGGTCCGAATATGCCATATTTGATAAGGCAACAGGCAATCGATCAGTCATACGCCTGTCGCTTGTCAGTGTTGAAGATGATGCCTTCTGGTATGAAATAGTCAACAGAGAGAAAGCAGAGGATATTACTCTTGTCAGGATGCTGATCAAAGGAGACCCGGGGGATCCAGGAAATATCAAGCGGCTTATCATGAAAGCAGGTGCCGAGCCTGCCCGGGAGATGGATGGAGATTCTCTCCTCAAGGGCAGCAGGACGGCAGGCCACATGCTTGAGCAGCGCAGCGGCATTCCAACGAGTGCCGGGATTCAGTTGAAGAGGGTTAAGACAGGAGACGGTACGGCAACGGTACCGGCAGGGACATTTGCAGTAAGTATGTTTGACATTGTCGATGATAACAACATTGTCTATGTCAAGTATAAATATTCCCGGGATGTGCGCCCCTTAGGAATTGTTGCCTCAGATACGTCAGGTACGACCATGGTCCTGGCCGGTTACGGCACCGGGGCTCAATCTTTTCTGGCTCAAGAGCCGGGCATGATGTCCCTGCCTGCCGAAATGTCCGGGGAGATAGTGCCGGACATGGCGCCGGGGCAGGGCGCGAGTCCTGTTCCCGGGAACAGTATCAGGAAGATACCGGGTATGGGTACAGGCTACGAGCCCAGGCGCTAGCTTTTGCAGAACATTGCCCATATTGGGTCTGAATTTGTTTCGATTGACAATTATTGTCACATTGGCAGCCGGAAACAGGGGATTTTGCTGGAGAAAATGATCCGAGATGCTTGCCAGTCCGCTTCAATGGCCCTTCGATGCTGGGTAAGTAAAAGTGTAGGCGCCCGGGGCACGGGTTTTGCATTAGAAAACCGGATAATTTTCCTTGCCTGTGATGCGCGATGCAAGGGAGAATTATCAGCCGCTTCGGATAAAGTGACCTGCGGTCAAGTCCACAGAGGTTTATGTGCAGACGGGGGAACATGCTATAACCCAAAACGATCACAACATCTTAAAATTGCAGAAGAGATTTACAGAAAGCTTTAGGTGTGGGTTTGGCATTGCTTTTTGGGGAAGATAGGTTGTCCGGAGAAATCAACGCTTCGCTGGAAAAGGGAAGCTGAGGTTGCACTGCCTAAAGGGGGTCAGCTTTGCCGGAGCCCGGTTTTTATAGGCCGTTAAAAAAATTATGGTATGCAATAAATTATTTCTCTTCTTATTTTAGTGAAACACATCCTGATTGACTGACTCTATGCACGCTTCAGCAGAAAATGTCGAAATAATCCATGAGTTTTCCATCGAGGTGCGGGATCTCCTCGAGCAGCTCGAACCCTCCATTCTTGAACTGGAAAAGGTCTGCAACAATGAGCTGGCCCAGGAATCGCCTGAAATCAAGGAGGCCCTGAATAATATTTTCAGGCTCTTTCATTCCGTCAAGGGTTCTTCGGGTTTTCTTCAGCTCAACAATATCACCGAGACCGCGCATGTGGCTGAAAGTCTCCTTGACCGGCTGCGTTCAGGGACACTTAATATTGTTCCGGCCCACATCGATCTCCTGTGCAGTGCCTGCGATTTTACCCACGAATCACTTGACTACCTCGATAAGCACCTTGATGACGAGGGGATGGCTGACAAGGCCAGGGGGTTGATTGATTCTTTTCAGAAAATTTTATCCGGTGAAGCATTGCCCGCAGCAACAGGTTCCGACGAGAAAGGCAGGGAAAACGAAGCAGAGGGCCCGTTCTCCTCACCAGGGATCAGTATTGACCTTGAACAGGAGCCGGATAATCTCAAGAATCCCAAGATTGTCGAGTTCTTTCTCCAAGAAGCCAATGAACTGCTGCAGACAATTGAACAGGACCTGCTGCTCTGGATCAAGACCCCTGACGACAAGGAACTGATGAACAGGCTCTTTGGCAATATTCATAGCTTCAAGGGAAATTGCGGTTTCATGAATCTGGCAGATCCTGAGAGGCTGAGCCACACCATGGAAACCCTGCTTGAGGCCGTTATAAACGGTCTCGAGGTAGACAGGTCTGATGTGGCTGACCTCATGCTTGGCCACCTCACGGCGTTCCGGGAAGTTCTTGACGACATTGCCGCCGGCGGTCCCGGCCGGATTATCGGCCTTGAGGAACGACTCGCCCCCATCCAAGAATTTATTCAGCTGGAAGAGGCCGCCGGGGCGCAGTCTGAGGAACAGCAGCCCAAATTAGGTGAGATACTGGTTGAAGAGGGTATCGTCTCGCAGGAAGAGTTGCAGAGTGCGCTGGAAAGCCAGAAAAGCAGAGGGGCCCATATTAAAAAACAGGACATCCGGGTCAGCCTTGAAAAACTGGATACCCTGATAAACATTATCGGTGAGCTGGTCATTGCTGAGAATATGCTGATAAATAACCCCGACCTGGCCGGCCTGGAACTGGAGAATTTTTCCAGAGCGGCCCAGCAGATGAACAAACTGGTCAACGAACTGCAGGAAATGGCTACATCCATTCGCTTGATCCCTGTGTCAGGGGTTTTCAGTCGCATGAACCGTTTGGTCCATGACCTGGCAAGGAAATCAAAAAAGAAAATCGACCTGCAGATATCAGGGGAATCAACCGAGGTGGATAAATCAGTTATAGAGAACGTGGTGGACCCCCTGACCCACCTGATCCGCAATGCCGTGGACCATGGTCTTGAATCTCCGGAGGAGCGGATTGCGGCCGGCAAGCCGGAAACTGGCGTAATCCGCTTGAGTGCCAGACATGAGGAGGGAGATGTTCTGATCCTCATTCAGGATGACGGGCGCGGCCTGAACCGGGAAAAGATCATTGCCACCGCCAAGAAGCGGGGTATGATTGATGGTGACGGCTCTCTGTTGAGTGACACCCAGGTCCATAATCTCCTGTTCCGGCCCGGCTTTTCAACAGCTGAAAAGATTACCGAAGTTTCCGGCCGCGGGGTCGGAATGGACGTGGTCCTGCAGAACCTGAAAAACATCAGGGGAAATGTACAACTGCAAAGCAATCCGGGTGAGGGCACAACGGTTATGCTCCTCATTCCACTTACCATGGCGATCGTTGACGGCATGATGATCAGGGTCGGGAAATCCCTTTTTATAGTCCCGATCCTCTCTATCAGGGAATCGATAAGCCCGGCCGCAGATGCAGTCACCGTTACGCCGGACGGGCATGAACTTGTCCGCATCAGGGAGCATCTCTATCCAGTGGTCAGGCTGCACACTGTCTATGATCTCAGTCCGGATAACTATGAGCTTGACAAGGGTATTCTGGTTGTTGTTGAGGCCCAGGGCCGCAACGTCTGCCTCTTTGTTGACGAGATCGTGGGGCAGCAGCAGACAGTGATCAAGGGGCTTTCAGATTTCATAATCAAGACCGGCAATGTCAGGGGGGTCTCCGGGTGCACCATCCTGGGAGACGGAAGTGTGTGCCTCATTCTGGATACCCATGCCCTGGTGGAAATGGACAAGACTGCAGAAATGCATGCCAGATAGTAAAACAGCAAGAGAATTACTGTGAGACCTGAGAGGAGATGACGCGTATGAATGCCAGCCAAAATACACTTGATCCCGATGATGATCTGTTTGATGATGAGGATACCCAGAAGGATAAATACCTCACTTTCCGCATTGCCAATGAAGATTATGGCATTGCCATTGCAAATGTAACTGAGATCATCGGCATACAGAGCATAACGGAAATACCGGAAATGCCCGATTACATCAAAGGCGTCATAAACCTCCGGGGCAAGGTAATACCTGTCATGGATGTGCGGAATCGATTTAAGCTGCCGGCGCGCGAATATGATGAACGGACCTGTATCATAGTGGCTGAGATTGACGGCACCTCGGTCGGACTCGTCGTTGATACGGTAAATGAAGTGGCAGATATCCCTGAAGACCAGGTGGAACCGCCTCCGAAAAGCAAACACAAGGGCGGAAGTTACATCCAGGGCATCGGCAAAATCGGCAAGGAAGTAAAAATACTCCTTGATATCAACAAGATACTCTATGAAGAAGAGCTTGAGACACTCAGTGAGGCGGCCCAGGGTGTTTAGGGCGGATTATTTTATGCGTGTCTGTGCAGAAAGCATAGGAAAAGTCAGGCAGGTATGGAACTTTGTCCGTACGGCCATTGCGTGATTTTCTGCCTGAATGCAGGTTAATAGTTTAAAGACGCGGGATATTTAAAATTGCATTGCACACAAATGATGGAGTCCAGCCCAGAGAAAGAGTATTTTGCCGGATCCTCTTTGATGACCATGTCAGACAAGGAATTCCAGCTCTTTCGTGATCTGGTCTATACAAGGGTGGGGATCAATCTCACTGAGAAAAAGCGCTCCATGTTGATCGGACGCCTGCAGAAGCTGCTGCACACCTCGGGATTCAAAAATTTTCAGGATTATTATGACTATCTCGTGCGTGACCGCAACGAGACAGCAATGATCGAACTGATCAACCGGGTTACAACAAATTATTCTTTTTTTTATCGGGGCAGGAGCCATTTTGATTTTTTCAGGCAGAAAGCTTTTCCTGAGCTTCTTGAAACTTTAAAACAGAGAAATTCCAGGGATATACGAATATGGACCGCGGGCTGCTCCACAGGTGAGGAACCCTATGTGCTTATCATGCTGATGCTGGAACACCTGGGTCTTGAATACAGTTTGTGGAATGGCGGTATTTTGGCTACCGATATATCGGAAAAGGTTCTCAGCTTTGCCCGGGAAGGGATTTACCCGGACGGCAGGGCTAAAGAGCTTCCCCTGCATCTGCAGAAGAAATATTTTAATACGCGGCCCGACGGTCAACTGGCTATAAAGGATGTAGTAAAAAGAGAGGTTGTTTTCAGAAAGTTCAACCTTAAAAACAGCATCTATCCTTTTGAAAAACCATTCCAGATGATTTTCTGCCGCAATGTCATGATTTATTTTGACAGGCAGACACGGGATAAGCTGCTGCAGCGCTTTTATGAAATAATGGAACCCGGCGGCTACCTGTTTATCGGCCATTCTGAGACCCTAGGGCGGGATCAGCAGAACTACCAATATATCATGCCTGCTGTCTACCGGAAAATATAACAAGCGAAATTAAAGCAATTCCAACATGAATAATAGTGTCGATTTAAGAGCTCCCAAGAGAAAGATCAGGCTGCTGATTGTTGATGATTCAGCCCTGGTATGCGAGATTCTCAAGGAGAGGTTGTTACGGGAGCCGGGGATTGAAGTGGTGGGCACAGCATCTGATGCCTATGGGGCCCGGGACAAGATAGTACAGCTGCGGCCCGATGTCATGACCCTTGATGTCGAAATGCCGCATATGAACGGGGTGGAATTTTTAAGACGCCTCATGCCCCAATATCCGATACCGGTCATCATGCTCAGTTCCCTGACCAAGAAAGGCACACAGGTTGCCATTGAATCACTGGAGGCAGGTGCCGTTGATTACGTTACAAAACCATCTGCCGATCTGGGCTATGGCCTGGAAAGCATGTTGCTGGAACTCTGCACCAAGATCAAAATTGCCTCTACAGCAAATGTCTCCCACTGGAAGAAGAAGCGTGTCCAGCTTAAACCTGAGAATAGAATATTGCCGGGAACAGGATTTAAAAAAGCAGACAAAAAGATTATAGCCATAGGGGCCTCCACCGGCGGCATAGAGGCCATTACGGCGATTGTTTCCAAGTTTCCGGCTGAAACTCCAGGGGTAGTCGTCGTACAGCATATGCCCCCGATATTCACAACAATGTTTGCAGATCGGTTAAATGCAAAATGTGCCATGCTGGTCAAAGAGGCGAAGAACGGGGATGTGATAAGGCCCGGAGTCGTTTTTGTTGCACCCGGAGACAAGCACCTGCGGGTGAAGGTGTCTGCAGCCGGATACAGCCTCAAGATCAGTGACGAGGATAAAGTCTGCGGCCACAGGCCTTCAGTGGAAGTAATGATGCAGTCAATGGCAAAACATGTCGGAATGAACGCTATCGGTATAATGCTTTCCGGAATGGGGAAAGATGGAGCCGCTGGCATGCTGGCAATGCGCAAGGCCGGGGCCAGGACCATAGCGCAGGACGAAGCCACCAGTATAGTTTTCGGTATGCCGAAAGAGGCCTATGAGCTCGGTGGGGCGGAACGTCTTCTGCCGCTGCAGAAAATTGCCGAGGAAGTTGTAAAACTTCTTTCCTGATAGGGAAAAGTTTTATGTTAAAGGTATATAAATGTTTGTTATGGCAACAAAATTATGTATTGTATGGTCAGATGGCAAAGAGGTAACAAAGCTAAGCAGAAAAGTGCCCGGTTTACGCTTTAAGGGCTCAGGATGAGAGGGGATTGATCTATGAAAATGGATGCCACAAAAATACTGATCGTTGACGACAGTGCAGTCGTACGCAAGTCTCTCACCAAGCTTCTGGAGGAAAACAAAGCTGAGGTCACGGCGGCTGAAGATGGGGAACAGGGTTTGGAAATTGCACTTTCACAATCCTTTGACCTTATCATCACGGATGTCGAGATGCCAAAACTTGGCGGTTATGCCTTATGCCTTAAGCTCAAGAATAATCCGGCCACCAGGAGTATTCCGGTTATCATCCTGAGCACGCAGGACAGTGATGAAGCCATTGAAAGAGGGTTCCAGGCAGGGGCAACGGCCTATATTTCAAAGTCGGAAGCCATGTCCCAGCTCAAGAAAACAATCGAGAAGGTGCTCAATAAGTCAACTTTCAAGCAGGAGCGTACGGTCGTGGTGGTTGATGATTCCAAGACCATCCGTTTTCTGGTGGAAAAGGGGCTCTCGGAGGCCGGTTTTCACGTCCTTACCGCCACAAATGGCAAGGAAGGTCTTGAGTTGGTCAAGATAAGGACGCCGGATCTTATTTTGAGCGATATCAACATGCCTGAAATGAATGGTATTGACTTCTGCAAGGAGATCAA
>Ga0209536_100004477_pt1 | contig 22072 bp, 13 predicted proteins | sample DeeMarSeWOR28_12_FD_187461 | JGI IMG/M metagenome (GOLD analysis project Ga0209536, IMG submission 187461) | Marine sediment microbial communities from White Oak River estuary, North Carolina - WOR-2-8_12 (SPAdes) (version 2) | ecosystem: Environmental > Aquatic > Marine > Intertidal zone >... | reverse complement strand
GGAGCGGCGGTAAGCGTACAGTGAGACGTTCCGCCCGTCCGACGGTCCGCCGTTCCGGTGTTTGAGGGCGGTTAGCTCAGTTGGTTAGAGCGCTACGTTGACATCGTAGAGGCCACAAGTTCGAGTCTTGTACCGCCCACTTAGGTCGGTAGACGCTGGGGCGGTAGGGCGGTAGGTGACCAAACGCCCCTACCGCCTTACTGCTCTCCGCGCGCCCATAGCTCAATTGGATAGAGCGTTTGGCTACGGACCAAAAGGCTGGGGGTTCGAGTCCTCCTGGGCGCATTTGCAGGGAGCAGAGAGCGGGAGCCGGGAGCGGTCGATCAGAGCCGCCTTTCCTGGAACGGCTCCCTGCTCCCCGCTCTCAGCTCCCTTTCTTCGGGGCGTAGCGCAGCCCGGTTAGCGCGCCTGCTTCGGGAGCAGGAGGTCGCCGGTTCAAATCCGGCCGCCCCGATTCGAGCTATGCGACGGATTCTACGATCCTTGTTCTCCACGGTCGCCCTACTGACGGCGATGTTGGGAGCCCCACCGGCACAGACCAAAGCCGAGCGGGAGGCGCTAGCCCGCGCCTTGAGGGGAGAGTTCTATCCGGAGCACGTGGTCTTCGATGTGGAGCGGGAGCAGCGGGAGGTGGGCGAGTTCGACATTTTATTGTTCGGCCAAAGCGGAGAGCCGATCATCGTGAGATATTGCGCCAGTAGCTCAGTTGGATAGAGCGTTGGCCTCCGGAGCCAAAGGCCGTGGGTTCGAATCCCGCCTGGCGCATGTGACGTAAGTGTTTTCTCTACAATAAGTTATGGCCGAAGGCACAGCTGCCCGACGACCGACTGGGACTCCTTCCCCCTCATTTTCCGTGAGATCGGACTGTGTCTGCTGCATCCTAGAGCGGTACTCTCGAAAGGCGGCCCGCCGCGCAGAGCCAACCTTGATGGCGCGGACCCGAGGGACGACTACACGGGTGTGAACGATCAGGCTGACCAGGTGGACAGCGGGCCACACCGGCAGAAACACCGCACGGCTCCAGGAATCGCCCAACCCGCTCAGGAGCGGCGGGGGCACACGGCTGGGATGGTTTCAGGGCAAGCTGCGGTAGGACGCAGCCGCAGCTACACCGATCAGTAGCTAACGAAACAAGGGGAAGACCCGGCCCAACACGTCGGCGCGAGTCTCGTTTAGGACACGACGCGTGTTCGGTTCCTCGCTGATACCCACGGTATTGAAAGCGGCGATCGTTCCCACACCCGTCTCTGGATCGAGGTAGATGAACGAGTAGTAGGCACGCTGGCTACCAGTGTGGCCGATGATGCGCCGATCTCCCTTCCCACCGTCATACACAAAGAAGGTGAGTCCCATGGACTCGGCGCCGATGTTAGAAGAACCCACCGCAACCACCGGCGTCCACATCTCTTCCAGGCTCTCCGGATCCAGCACACCCTCAGCCAGAGATCCAGGTGCCACCGCCCCGGCCAGGAACCCGAGGTAGCGGGCCATGTCGTGGAAGCTGGCGTTCAGACCACCGTTGGACACGGTGATCCCGGTATTGAAATCAAGCCCTCCCGCACGCACCTCGCCATCCTCGACGAAGTAGTGGTTGGAGCGGCGCTCGAGAAGATGCCAGGGAGTGACGTCGAAGTAGGCGGTCGTCATACCCAAGGGCCGGAAGATGTTCTTCTCGATGTGAGCCTCGAACACGTCCCCGGTGATGGCCTCGATGACCCGTCCCAGGTAGACGATGCCCGGGTTGGAGTACTGGTAGCGGCTCCCCGCAGCGAAGTGCAGTCGGGTGTACGGGATCATGGCCACAAGCTGGCCCCAATCGGTCGGTTCGTGGGGCTGCCAGTCCTCCGTGCCGGCCCAGGGGAACGTGGGACTCTGGAAACCCGCCGAGTGGGAAAGGAGATGGCGCAGCGTCACGTCTTCCATCGACCCGAACGGATTGTACACGCCTCGGACCTCCGGGACCCAATCCACCACTGGATCGTCCAACTCGAGCAGCCCCCGGTCGCGCAGCTGCATCACGGCAATCCCGGTGAAGGTCTTGGTGATGGAAGCCCAGTGGAAGATGGTCTCCTCGTCCACTGGCCGCCCTGAGGCCAGATCAGCCATCCCGTTCGTCTCATGGAACAGGACTTCCCCGCTTCGTACTAGAGCGAGACTCCCACCAATGATCCCTGTGGTGTCCAGGCGAGTTCGCCAAGCACCGGCCACCTCGGTCCACTCCCGACGCAAGCTCTCTGGGAGGGAGGCGAGCCCTTGGGCTGATGCCTTCCCCGTCACCAAGAGGGCGAGGGCAACCCAGACGAGTCGCGACGCAACCGCAGCCCGCAGACGGCAGACCAGCGCAGGGATCCATCCGGAACCGGAAGCTATTGGGACCATGTTGATTCCAGGTTTGCGTCCATCCGCTCCTACGCCGTTCCCGGAACAGGCACAACCGCCCGCACCAACTCCGACGGACCCAGCTCCAAACGATCGGGCCCCAACTTGAGGTCTGACTCCATCATCTCGTCCCAGGTAACCTCCTGGCCCGTGTAACAAGAGATCCGACCCATTATCGCCGTCAGCGTGGCTATGGCCGTTCGCTCGGCCTCGTTGACCCGCTGGTTGGTGCGGATCGCCGTCACCAGATCGATGTGTTCCTGCTTGTAGGGCCTGGGTCCGATGCGCTCCCCCTGCTCGTCGTACTCGTAAGGGTATTCCCAAGCCACAGTGCCGTTGGTGCGCCAGATCCGGTTCTCGCAGTTGCTGTAGCCCTTGGTGCCCCGTACCAATTCCGAGATGTTGTTGGCGCAGCCCGCTATCTGGCGGCACATGCTGTGGACGTGCACGTCGTTCTCATAGGTGAAGTCGATGCTGAAGAAATCGTACTGGTCACCGCTCGGACGTCGAGCCCGGCCACCGAACCCGACCGCCTTGTCCGGATGGGCATCGCCGAGGAACCAGTTGACGACGTCCAGGTTGTGCACGTGTTGCTCCACGATGTGGTCGCCTGAGAGCCAGGTCCAGTTCACCCAGTCGCGCAGCATGTATTCGATGTCGCTCCAGTCACGCTGGCGCTCGCGCCACCACGGCACTACGCCGTTCCAGTAACAGTTGGCACTGACGACCTCGCCAATGGCACCGCGCGTGACCTCCCGGAATGTTGCGAGGTAGTCGGCCTGGTGGCGCCGCTGCGTTCCCGTCACGACGCACAGGCCAAGTCCATCGGCGGTGCGCGCCGACGCCATGACCGAGCGCGCGCCGACTGGATCGACCGCTATCGGCTTCTCCGTGAAGACGTGCTTCCGCGCGTCCACACAGGCCTCGAAGTGCTCGGGGCGGAAATAGGGTGGCGTGGCCATTAGCACCACATCGACGTCGGTCTCCAGCAGCTCGAGGTACGCTTCGAACCCGACGAAGCAGCGCTCATCGGGTATCTCGACGCCTTTCTCCTCCCTCAGTCTGTTGCGGCAACTGTCCAATCGATCCTGGAAGTAGTCGGCCAGGGCGACTACCTCGAGGTTCGGTCCCGCGTCGAGGTAATCCAGCGCGGCCCCCGTACCGCGTCCGCCACAACCGATGACACCCGCTCGCAATGTGGGACCGTCCGGAGCCGATTCGAGAAGTGGAGGCCACGGATAATTGTCGTATTGCTCCCCCATACCTGCGCTGCAACCGGCGACCATCGCCCCCACCGCCCCCACCGCACCAATTGCCCCAACGGTCTCCAAGAACTCTCGCCGGCTGGATCCTTCCTCATTCTCGCTCATCGTCCGGCTCCTTTGCTCGTCACTCCTTCGCCTATCAGACTGTCCCGACGACTCCAATGTATCCGCCACTCGCTCGATGCTGCCTCGCCCCGCTCACGGGCGCGGTCGTGCAGGACCCGTATCTTCGAATTCGCATACTACACGCAATCCCACATCTGTACAGTCGGAGTACCACCAGCGGCTCTTGGGTGCCTGCGGGTCGGTCATGAGGCACTGCTCAGTGCGCGTGTGGTCTCTCGTGGCCAACCGCAAGTCGGCAGGGTCGCTGCGGAACGAACCTCCTCGCACAACGTGCTCGGTTCCCGCGGCCGGCCCTCGCGGGTCCACGAGAGCACCACGGCCGACGCGCTCCCGGTAAGTGGCCGGCGCGTACCAGTCGAGGCAGAACTCACGCACGTTACCGAGCATGTTTACGAGCCCGAACGCGTTCGGCACCGCTTCAGACGGCAGCTTCGTTCGGCCGCCGCTGTTGCCGGCGTGGACGACGAAGCTGTCGAGCGCGTCAGTGTTTCGACCGAAGAGGCGATTCCGGAACCGCCGCTCCGTGAGCCGCCGGGGATCACCCGCGAAGAAATATGGGCCCGCTGCCCCGGCCCGGGCTGCGTACTCCCACTCAGCCTCGGTCGGCAAGCGGTAGCGCTTGCCGGTCACGGCCGAGAGCCAGCGAGTGTACTGCACTGCGGCGAAGTAGGTCATGGTGATGGCGGGCCGGTCTCCCTTGCCCCAACCCTGATCGGGTGGCACATAGGGTGGGGTGGCGCCGGTCAGGGCGTCGACTCCGGCAACCTCGGTGGTCCGCGTATCGGTGCGGCCCTCCGCCCGTGTGGCTCGGTACCAGGCTTCGAACTCGTTCCAAGTCACTTCAACCCGCCCCATCCAAAACGGGCTCACTGTAACACTGTGGACTGGGCCCTCGTCCTCCCGGCGGTAGGGCTCCGACTCCGGACTCCCCATTTCGTAGGTTCCGCCGGGGATCGCCACCATGTCGAAACTCACAGTCGTGCCGGGTATGAACTCCGTGTAGTCATGAAATCCGTCTACGGTAGCTGGTGCCTCGTGAACTCGCGCCTCCTCTGCCTCGGCAAGGCCAAACTCAATCTCTTGTGCGGCGTTGGGATCGTAGTGGCCTACGTGGAGGTGGCAGTTGAGGCAGCGCAGTTCGTCGGGCCGTCGTTCATAGTGGAGGTGAGCTTCCTCTCCTTTATCGGTGAGCTCGACCGGGAAGAGGTTTGGGTGGCAAAGCAGGCACGATTCCCGGTACACATGATTGCTGGCGTGCTCCAGCTGGGAACGTTCTTCCCAGTATAGAGAGTCCCGCTGCCGAAACACCGTTCCGAAAACGTCTCTGATGCCGAGCCTCGCCTTCTGGGCCGCGAAGGCCACACCCGCCGGTGGTAGGTGGCACTCCACACAGTGCACCACCATGCCGCTTTTCGTTGTGTAGTGCGTAGAGCGCAGCCAAGAGGTTGTGGCCTGGGGATGGACGTGGCACGCTCCGCAGAAGCGGTCGCCCGAGGTGAATGTGTTCGCCTCGCGGATCAGTAGCACAAGCAGCACGCCAGCGGCGACACCCCAGACGAAGGGGCGGCGCAGCCGGCGCGGGCCGGTCACGCCATCTGGAACGTCTGCTTTACCCACGCCACGTTGGCGAGCGTATCCTCCAAGAACCGGCCTTCGCGCCCGCTGCTCTCCAGCACGAGCCACTTGTCGAACTCGATGTCACTGAGAGCCGCTGCGGCTGCCGGCATGTCTACCATCCCATCCTCGCTTCCCAGTAGCGGTGTGTTCCAGTCCTTGAGATGAACCTCACACAGTCGGTCGTTGCCGATCTGTCGCAGCTCACCCGGCACGTCGTACCCATTACCGGTCGAGTTACCCACGTCGTAGTAGACCTCGAGCCACTCCGACCCGACCCGCTCCATGATGGCAAGGTTCTGCTCCGCCGTGAGGGTGTTCTCCAGCCCCAGCACCACACCGACGTCCGCCGCTCGAGGTACGATCTGCCTGAGCGTGTCCACCACGCTCGTGACCTTCTCCTCGTCGAGCCGGTACGATGCGAACTCGCCCTCGGACTCATTCACGAACTCGCCGTCTTCGTTTCGCAAACGCAGATCGCCATTGCCGAAGAAGGCCATTAGCACGTTGCTCGCGCCGAGCGCTGCGGCGGATTCAACGGCGTCGATTACCCACACCGCAGCCCGGGGATCGGACGCCAGGGGAAACCTGTTGAGCAGATCCCCCGCTGCAATGGAGTGGAATGTGATTCCATGCTGCCGACCGAGTTCCAGGTAGCGGCGCCGCACGCCAGGCTCTCTCAACAACACTTCCTCCGGGTTGCGTCCGACACTCACCTGAATTCCCTGCAGATTGGCTTCACGGGCTTTGGGAATCTGCTCGGGGTCGCACATCGGTCCGAGATTCCAGTCGCAGATTCCGATCCCGGTGGCACCAACGACATGCACGGGTCTCGCCGAGCAGGCGGTCAGGCTCCCGACTGACGAGGCGGCGGCCAACGCCAAGCCCGTGCGCTCCAGAAAGCTCCGACGGTCCATAGTCACGGTTTCTCCCTTTCGCGGTCTTGAAACGGAACCTCGACTCTGGGTCCCTCAGAATATGCTCATGTGCCACCCCAACGGAAGCGTTCCCACGCGTCCCGGGCAGCAGGAGCCCGTGGCTCTATGTGCTTCTATGTGTTATCTCGAAGAGGCAGAGGTCCGTAGCTGTCCTGACAGCTGAGTGGAGCTGACGAGCACGAGGTCGTAGCTTGTTCGCATGTCGGCATCACTGGTGACTGACTCATCTCGTGGCTAACGCACCGAGCCGCTAGGCTACTTCAGAAAGTGAGGCTGGAGTGAAGATCAAATTGACCAGTGTGATCGTGCAGAATCAGGCAGATGCACATCGGTCTTGCACTGAGGTTCTTGGGTTCATCGAGAAGTGGACATACCAGCCGGCGAGTTCAGGTGGTTGACAGTAGTCTCGCCCGAGGAACCCGATGGCACTGAGCTGCTACTCGAGCCCAACGCCAATCCGGCGTCCGCCTCATATCAGCGCGAGCTGTTTGATGCCGGCATCCCCCGACGGCATTCGCGGTTGACGATATCGAGGAAGAATACCAGCGACTTAGGGCACGTGGTGTGGTCTTCAAAGCGGAGCCGACCAACGTGGGCGATGCCACGGTCGCCCTGTTTGAGGACACGTGTGGCAACCTCATACAGATCTATCAGGCCTGATGATGCGGCCGGAGACGTGGCCTTCGCTTCGTCAGGGGCGCGGGCAGCACAACACAGTCCAGCACCGTACGTACAAAATCTTGGCTTAGCCCAGGACCGATGACTCCCGCGGGCCTGGTGGTATTTCAACAGACAGGCAAATTCCCATTCACTGGCGCCATCTGGCCAGAGTCTGCTATATCGAGACGTGCATTGATAGCAACAGCGCTCCGCCATCGAATCGCTGGCCGGATATCCCGTCGGCGTCGGCGATTCCTGGGGCGAGAGCCCCATTTGGAGAGGAGACTCCATGAAACGATCAGCGACTTACCACCCATTGGTCGGCCTCGCAGCTGCCCTGATTCTGAGTGCCGCGATGCCACACACCGCGTTGGGCCAACGGGCATTGACCGATCACCCCCGCATCGCCGAAGCGCTGCACCTGCTGGATGTGTGGATGGATGCCCAGCAGGCGTACGAGGGCATCCCCGGCATGTCGGCCGCAGTCGTGCACGACCAGGAATTGATCTGGGCCAAGGGCTTCGGCTACGCGCACGTCGAACCGGAGATTCCCGCGACCGCCAGCACCATGTACTCCATATGCTCCATCTCAAAGCTGTTCACCGCAGTCAGTGTGATGCAGCTCCGCGACCAAGGACGCCTACGGCTGGATGATCCTGTCAGCAAACACCTCGACTGGTTCGACATAGCGGATCCCTTTGCCGACGCGGGCCCGGTCACGGTGGAGGGAATCCTGACACATTCCTCCGGTCTCCCCCGGGAGTCCGGCTTCCCCTACTGGACTGGACCTGACTATCCGTTCCCCACCCACGAGCAGATCGTCGAGCGCATCTCGCAGCAATCGATGCTCTATCCCACGCGGACTTACTACCAGTACTCCAATCTGGGGTTGACTCTGGCCGGGGAGATCGTATCGACGCTATCCGGCTATTCGTTCGACCAGTACGTCAGAGGCCACATACTCGACCCGCTGGGGATGACGAGCACACACACCGATCACGTCGATCGGTTTCGCGGCAACCAGCTCGCGACAGGGTACACGATTCCGGGACGCGACGGTACACGGAAAGTCGTCCCTCCCTACCAGGTTCGTGGCATCGCTCCCGCAGCGGGCATCATCTCAACCGTAGAGGACTTGGCACGCTTTGCCTCATGGCAGTTCCGGACGCTGGAAGGACACGACGACAGTCTGCTCGACCGGAATACCTTGAGGGAAATGCACCGGGTGCATTGGATGGAACCGGATGGGTGGACCACGTACGGACTTGGCTTCTCGGTCTGGAAGGAGAACGACAAGTCCTTCGTCGGGCATGGCGGCTCTTGCCCCGGTTACCGCAGCCAGCTGCTACTCCGGCCCCAGGAGAAGATCGCCACGGTTTTCATGACCAATGCCCAGGGGGTGAATGCGAGCCAGTACACGCAAACAGCCTACGACATCCTCGCGCCGGCAATCCGAGCAGCGCTGGAAGACACGGCGGCCGCGGCGGAATCCGCCGCCGAGATCACGAGTATCGATCGCTTCACTGGCATCTATGAGCGTCCGTTGGGCGGCGAGAGCTTGGTACTCGTATGGCAGGGCAAGCTAGCTGTGGTCGGCCTGCCCACCGATGATCCGTTAGCATCACTGACCAAACTGCAACACATCGACGGCAACGTGTTCCGTCGCATCCGGGACAACGACGACCTCGGCGAGGCCTTCGTGTTCGAGGAAGACGCCGATGGCCGCATGCTCATGTGGAGAAACGACCAATACAGCATACGCGCGCGCTGAGGCCGAGTGTCGCGGCAGAGCTTTCGAGCGAGGAGCTGAATGATGGCGAGTTCAGGTGGCGCGCGGTCGGCAACTGAGGCCGCGAATCGGGTCTTCATGGCGTCGTTCAAGAGCGGCGACGCAGCAGGTATCGCCGACCTCTACACGGGGGATGGCCAACTACTTCCAGCCCAAAGTGACTTCGTCACTGGTCGTGACGCCGTTCAGGCGTTCTGGCAGGGTGCCATGGACATGGGTCTCAAAGAGGCCAAGCTGGAGACTGTTGAGTTGGAAGATCATGGTGCGACAGCCATAGAAGTCGGCCGATACACGCTCTTTGCAGAGGGCGAGCAAGTGGTCGACGCAGGAAAGTACCTGGTTGTCTGGAAGAACGAGGCTGGCAGCTGGAAATTGCACCGCGACATCTGGAACACCAGTCAGCCTGCATCCGGCTAGTCCGACGGGCGAGTCCGCCCGACGGGTGCAACGGGCGGACGCGGCGGACGCAATGCTTGAGTTGGCGTGGGGGGACGCTTGCGGGAAAGCATCAAGCGAGCGCGGAGTGGCCTTTCCCCATCACCTAAGCTGCGAGATCTGCTCGATCGCCCACTCGGCTGCACGGTGAATCACATCACGGTACGACGGCAGCTCGGAGGCGTGGCGGAGGAAGCCGAGCTGGCTCGGATCGCCCGTGCGCCCGATCGCCCGCAGGGCTTCGGCCTGTACCTGATAGGAGTCGTCAGCTTCGAACCGGTTGCGGAAGAACGGAGCTAGCGACCCATCCTCCATTTCACCGAGAATGCGGATCGCCGCGCGCCTGACCTGTGAGTGGCTGTCGGCAGCCGCGTTCCGGAACAGCTCGACCGACTCCGTCCCGTCCGTGTCCGCCAGCATCTCGAGGGCCGCAAGACGCACCGCCCAGAAGGAATCCTGCCGTGCGATCACAGCGAGTTCCTCTCGGATCCGCGCTTCATTCACTGTGCGGCCCAACTCCCGTACCGCCCACTCCCTGCCGATGACGTCGTCGTGGCGGGCCTGGTAGAGCAGTTCCGCGACGCTCTTGGCGTAGGTCCATTCCTTGAGCAGCCAGTTGCCCTCATCAAAGCGCACCAGTAGAGGCTCTTCTCGGCTCTCAAAGGCGAAGGTGTCCCGCTCGTTCTCCAGCCAAACCGTCTCCACCCTTTTCCCTGATGGCGTGACGATCCCGACCTGCACCGGCGTACGGTAGATGGGGACGCCGTGATCCCGTGCTTGAACTTGTGCCACGTGCAGCCGAATCTGGCCGGCGGCGCCGTCCCAGCTCGAGTTGATCTCGAAGACCGGGTGCCCCGGGCTGAAGAGATACTGCTCGAAGAACCAGTCCATGTTCTGGCCGGTCACGTCCTTCACGGTCTTCATGAAGTCGTAGGTGTCCACCGGCTCGAAAGCGTGCTCGTGGAGGAACGCGCTGAGGGCTCGGAAGAAGAGTTCATCACCTAGGACAAAGCGGAGTTGGTGCAGGATGCACGCGCCCTTTGGATACGTGTGAGAATCGAAGTTGTCGTCCGGTCGCTCGTACCGGTTGAACACGATGGGACGCACGTAGCGGGTTTGAGCTTCTTGCATGTATGCGTTCTTCTTGCCCAACAGTGCCCATGCGCCCTCGTCTGCCCCGCTCTCGTGACGGGTCCAGAGGTAATCGGAGTACGTGCCGAAGCTCTCGTTCAGCCAGGTGTGTGACCACTCGCGCAGGGTTATTAGATCGCCCCACCACTGGTGCGCAATCTCGTGCGCGATGACGCGTTCCCACGAGAAGTCCTGCTCGGCGCGTCGGTCGTGGATCACGCCGTCGCCGAGAATCGTGGCCGACGTCGCCTCGGCACCGCCGCCAACATGTGGCGTCGTGACCTGGTCGTACTTGGCCCAGGGGTACGGGTAGTCGAACAGGTCGGCGTAGAATGCGATCATGCGCGGCGTCTTAGCAAAGATCCAGCGCGCGTCCTCCGCAGCCTCAGGGTAAACCCAGTAGTTGACCGGCAGACTGCCGAGCGAGTCCTCGATGACGGTGAACGGGCCGATCGCCAGCATGAACAGGTAGGTCGCGTGCGGCTGCTCCTGCGACCAGTGCCACGTCGTGGTTCCGGCGCGATCGTCTTCCGTGACCCCCACTAACCGGCCGTTGGAGAGAACCTTGTTGCCTTCCGGCACGGTGATGATGAGCTCTTGGGTCACCTTGTCGTTAGGGTAGTCGTACAAGGGGATCCAGTGGTGAGCTTCATCAGGCCAGGAATCGGTGGAGACCATCTGCGGATGGTCGTCTCCAGCGTCATCGAAGAAGAACCCCTCCTGCGGATTCTCACCCCGGTAGATGACCGTGAAGTCGACCGTATCGCCGTACGAGATCTCCTGTTGGAAAGCGACGACGACGCTCGTGTCGGACTGCACGTAGACGAGGTCCCGTCCGGCCTCGTCCAGTGCGCCCTCGATTGTGATCTCTTCCGCATCCAGCACGCATTGATCGAGGCCGTGGGCGAATGGCGTCATGGTGATCCGGTTCTCACCCCAGAACACCTTGGCAGCGAGATCGAAGGTCAGGCCAACGCGGTAGTGGATGAAATCACAGGTCCGGCTCCGCTCGACCTGGACCGGCCGACTCCACACGTCTACCTGCTGAGCCGAGAGGGGTGACAGCGCCGGTGTGGCAATTGCGGCCACCAGTCCGGCTCCAAGGGTTCCTCGGATGAACGGAGCGACCACGTGTCACCTCCCGACTTTCTGCAGCAGGCCGGGGTCGCGCATGAGAGTCTCGATCTCTGCCACGGTGCGGGGAAGTCCAGCCGACAAGTTCTCGTACCCATCCTCGGTAATCACGACGGTGTCCTCGATGCGGATCCCTAGGGTCTCGGTCTGTGGCAGGTTGATGTCACAGGCGAAGACGAAACCAGGTTCGAGCGGTTCGTCCGGGCCGGTGATCGACGCCATCACGTCGTGCGTCGCCATCCCGATCGGGTGATTGTAACAGCCCCACCTGATGAGTCCGCGGAAGCGGCGTTCGGTGTCGTCGTACCCATTCTCGACGAGCCACTCCCGCACCTGCTCGCCCACCTCCCCGAACGTGGTGCCTGGACTGTAGTTGTCGAGACAGACCTGCCGGATGCCGAGGCCCAACTCAGAGAGTTCTCGTTGCTCAGGGGTGAACCTGCCGTTGGCTGGGAACGTGGTGGATATGTCGGCGTTGTAGTAGGCGTAGTCGGGACCGGCGTCGAGGATAATCAAGTCGCCATCTTCGAGGGTGTGATCGTGGCGGTGATAGTGTCCCCAAGGGTGGTGCTCGCCCGCCATGATGATGGTCTCGTACGCCAGCTCCTGTGCGCCCTCTCGTTTGCTGACGAACTCGAATAGCGCGGCCAGGGCTCGCTCCGGCATCCCGACCTCGGTAGAGCGCATGAACTCAAGATGGGCCTCAACTCCAATTCGGGCCGCTTCCCGGACCAGCGCCACCTCCGCCGGAGACTTCACCTTCCGCAACACCTGGATCGTGCGGAAGCAGTCCCGCACTTCGACTCCGAGATAACGCTGTTCCAGGCGTTCGGCCAACTGCAGCTCCCGGGTCAGGCGACCGTCCATTGGATTCTCCACCACTGTCCGCCGCAAGGCCCCGTACACCTCGTTGGTGTTCATGCGGTGAAGCTCTTCCGGACGCTGGGAGAGATAGAAGACACCCACCCGTCGACCAAGATCTGCCAGGAAGGCGTCCAGTTGCTCTAGCGGTACAGCCTGTTCGATCCCCGTGTACTCCGCTGGGTTCAGAGCCAGCTCGGGCGGGATCCCCTCGCCCCTGGCGTCATTCTCGTCGAGTGTCAGGAAGAGGGTGCTCAAGCGGTTGACGCCGTCGACCACCAGCCAGGCGTTCGGCGCCTCGACTCCGGTGAAGTAGAGAAAGTCGTTGCTCTGGAAGAACTGATAGTCTGCGATCGGTGAGGTGGCCCCGGGGATGATGGCAACCCCGTCCGGGATCTCATCCATCAACCTTGCCCTGCGCGATGCATACTCGGCGATGTCAATCAGGCTCCCGGGGAGAACGAAGGGTACCTCCTGGTGTGGTGATGCACTAGTAGAGCACGCCGCAACCAGATAGAGCAGGATGGGCAACAGTAGCACGGTAGGCATCGGGGACAGTTGACGTCGTGTTCGGTGGAACCTCATGTCACACCCCTTTCTTCCAGAACATTTGATGCCGTCCAGGGTTCGCGTCGCGTCGCTATCCCGAATCGTAAGTAACAGCGGGCTGCACTCCCGTTCAACTGAGGGTGGTCGGGCACGCCCTAAGGGAAGTGATGCGTCGCGAGATGGCGCCAAGCTGGCCAACCGAGCAACGGACCGATACAATGAGCCTGCGCCCCCTCACGCCGAAATGATCACCGGCATCCCCCAGTAGACTCTCGGGAGGTCACGATGAATCTGGTGGTACACACCCCCGGACTGCACAAGAGAAAGAGACTGACGCTCACCCACCTTCCTGCCGGTGCCGAACCGGGCACACTGGTTATCGATCCAGAAGCCCCCCATCCGGAGGTCACGGTGATGGCCTACGGCCCGGACGGCCTGGTCGAGGTGGATCTGCTCGACCTTGCCGAAGCCCGGAAGTTCCTCGACCAGTTCCCGGTGACGTGGGTCAACGTAGATGGTCTCGGCGACGCCAAAGCCATCCAAGCACTCGGTGAGATCTTCGGCCTGCACCCTCTCGCCCAGGAAGACATACTCAACCTCAGGCACCGACCCAAGCTCGAGGAGTACCCTGACCAGATCTTTGTCATGACCCGCATGGCGTTGCTCGCTGAGTCGTTCGAGCACGAACAGATCAGCCTGTTTCTCGGTCCGAACTACGTGGTGACCTTCCAGGAGCAATCCGGCGACTGCCTCGATCCGGTGCGCGAGCGACTACGCCAGAAACGGGGCCAGTTCAACAACTACGGGGCTGACTACCTCGCATACGCGATCCTCGACGCGGTCATCGACGGATACTTCCCAGTACTGGAAGAGTATGGCGAGCGTCTGGAAGCTCTGGAGGAGGAGATTCTCGAACGCCCCCGGCAGGATACGATCTTCAAGGTGCAGGCCGCAAAACGGGACATGCTGGCGCTGAGGCGCTCCATTTGGCCCCAGCGCGAGTTTCTGAGCCGGCTGGTCCGGGACACACCTCCACTGATCTCAGAGCGAACTCAGCTGTATCTCCGCGACTCGTACGACCACGCGATTCGCATCATGGACCTGGTGGACACCTATCGCGACATCAGCTCCGGGCTCACGGAACTCTACATGTCCAGCGTCAGCAACCGGATGAACGACGTGATGAAGGTGCTCACGATCATCGCCACCATCTTCATACCGCTCACGTTCGTTGCCGGCATCTACGGGATGAATTTCAACCCGGACGCTTCGCCGTTCAACATGCCCGAACTCAACTGGTACTGGGGGTACCCGGCATTCTGGTGCGTGATGGTTGTGACCGCCGTAGCATTACTGGTGTTCTTCAAGCGTAGAGAGTGGATCTGACAACGAGGTGGCAGTGATGACTGCAAATGTGCTACAAGACTCCACTGAAGAAACCGAGGGCATCGTGCGGCCGATCCTGGAATGGGCTTCGCAGCTCGACCCCGTAGTCGTCCTGACACTCACTCGCGGCATCCGGATTCTCACCATCCTCGTGATAGCGTGGCTGGCCTTCCGAATCCTCAAGATCCTGACTGCCCGAGTGCAGCGTCAGTTCGAAGACGAAGACGACCAAGACGAGTCCGACACTGCGATGGAGCAGCGCGCGAAGACGATGGTGCACCTACTGAACAGCGTGGGGGCGGCGGCGATCGGGATCGCAGCCGCTCTGACGATTTTGAATCTGTTCATGCCGATCGGCCCGCTGCTCGCTGGCGTTGGGATGGTTGGACTGGCCATCTCCTTCGGGGCACAGACCTTGGTGAAGGACTTCATCGCCGGGTTCTTCATCCTGCTGGAGAACCAGTTCGCGGTGGGTGACATCGTCGAGGTTAACGGCAAGAGCGGGGTGGTTGAAAGAGTATCCTTGCGCGTAGTGTCGCTGAGAGACGTTGAGGGAGTGCTCCACACTATTCCGAACGGGGCCATCGACATGGTGAGCAACAAGACTCGCACGTGGGCGCGCGCCGTGCTCGATATCGGAGTGGCCTACAAAGAGAGAGTCGACGAGGTCATGAGAGTTGTTACAGACATTGCGGCTGGGATATGGGAGGACCACGAGTGGCGGCCAAAGTTGATCAAGGAGCCCATGGTCTGGGGCGTGCAGGACCTGGGAGATAGCTCCGTCAACATTCGCCTAGTGGCAGAGACCCGGCCCGCGAAGCAATGGGAAGTCCGGCGTGAGCTACTTCGTCGCATCAAGAACCGCTTCGACCAAGAGGGCATCGAGATACCGTTCCCGCAACGGACGGTTCACCTGCGGCATGTTGGAAGCGACGACGATTTGACGCCCAGCTAGCCGCGTCGGCCAGCGGGCGCCCTCCTGACGCTCACCCCGGGGTGTCCCCAAGATACTCAGTCCATGAGACCGCGGCACGCCAAGGCAAGCCCGACTGCGGTCAGGGTTGGCAACATCCTATCACGCGCACCACAATCACCAGATCGTGCCCCGGATCGTCTGCGCCGCCCCCCTGCACCGGTCCGCCTTGTTGAGGTCGCCCAAGGACTCGTAAGCGGCGGCCATCCCTTCCCAAGCCGGTGCATAGGTGGGTTCATCGAGTAGGCACTGCTCGTATTCGGCAAGCGCCTCGACCGGGTTGCCCGATCGTAGCAGCGATTCACCCTCCCGCATACGCTCCTGGATGTTGGCGAGCGCGCTGCTCAGGCGCGCTGGAAGGACGTCTTCGGAATTCACGGTGAAGACCGAACATGGCATTGCCCGGGTGACCTTCTTGGTGACACTCCCGACCAGAGTTCGCGGCTGGTTGCTCGTGCCCTCCGTTCCCATCACGATCAAGTCGCATTTCAGCTCGGCCACCGCCGAGAGTATTTCGGCGTGGGGACTACCTTCCCGGATCCGTTTGTGCACTTCGACTCCGGCAACGTCGAATTCACGAACGAGGGCGCTCAACTCGGAATCGAGGCGCCTCGTCTCGTGAGACGGGGAACGATCGTCCGGCCTGAGCATTTGGGCGTAGACCTCCGGCATGGCCTCGCTGACCGTCAGCACCGTCAAACGAGCGTCGAACTGCCTGGCCAATCGGATTGCGTTCTCCAGTGCCCTACGGGCCGCCGGCGAGCGATCCACGGGGCAGAGAATGGAGGTCGGTGCCAGGCCGTCCGGCTGCGCAACCAACCAGACCGGCTTCACTGAATTGCGCAGGACCCGTTCGGCAGTGACACCCAACCGCACGTCGGTCCTGCCGCTCTGACTGGCGCCGATGACGATCAGGTTCGCGCTCTTCTGCTCGGCATACTGGCAGATGCGGTACGAGGCCTTGCCGTTCAGCAACGCCACCTCGTGCACGGACACCCCCTGTTCCTCGACGCCACGCTTGATCTCCTCGAGGCGCCCCAGCAAGGACTCCCGATCCACTTCATCGGACCATGTGTCCGGCAGCGCTTCGGGCACTGCGTGCAACAGTAGGAGGCTGGAGTCGAACGACCGCGCCAAGAGCACTGCTGTAGCTGCCACCGATTCAGTAGCGGCCTCCAGATCAACGGCAACCAAGATCTTCTTCAGCTGTTGCATCATCGTTTTGATACCCCGCTCTGAGAGGCGGGACAGCAGCAACGGACTGAGCTATCTACTATCGCTGGCCCACTCAGCGCCCTCGCTCGATTCGATAGTGTATTTCCGTGCTCGTTCGCTCTCCGGTCTCGGCTTGCAGCGTCCAACGTCGCGATAACATGTACCTGGCCCTGAACAGGCTCGACGACTCGAACAGTCCATACCCGTAGGACACATAGAGCTTGGGAGAAAGGTACTTTCCTGCGTAGAGGGATGCCTGTTCCCACGACCCCTGCGTCTCGATACCGGCATCGTCCAGCCCGAACCGACGGGCCACGCGCTGAGCTAGGAGATTGCCGCCCCGTATGCCGAGCGACATGGCCGCGTTACTCACCGTGTTCCCCTCGGACGACGAGAGCTCCGTCAACGGACGCCCCAACAACAGGTAGGCCAGCGCCTCGCTTTGCATCATGGGCGGCTCGGAAAACACGGTGACCTCCGGGGCCTCGAAAGTGCCTTTCACCTCGAGGCCCGCCACCACGTCGTCGCGCGCGCGGCGAGTAGCTCTGACATCGAGCCCCGGATTGTCGACCGGCCCACCCGCGTATACCAGCCGCCCGGTCTCTATCGTGAGATCTTGGCCGTAGGCCCGATATTTTCCGTCCGCAATCGTGAGCTGCCCGGTCGCGACGGTTGCCTGCCCTGGCTGGTCGATCACTAGTAAACTGCCCGTGGGACGCCCTGTAATGCCAAACCCGCGGAACGAGATCGAGTCGCCAAGCAGAACGCGCACTCTGGCTCTTATATCAATCGCGGGCGCATAACCTTGGCCGGTATCGCTCACAATGATTGCATCCCGCGACACGGGTATGGCCAACGCCGGAATCTCCCGCAACTCGATCTGGGCCCGGGGAATCGTTACATCACCCTCAACGGATACTTCACGTCCCATGACAGCCACATTCAGATCGGGAGAGGCCCAAAGCTGGACCTCCGCAGTGTTGACCGCCAGCACCCGATCCCCACCGATGTGCACTCGCAGTGTCGAGTCATTTCCCGCCCCGAGCCTCATCCTGCCCTCGATCTCCAGTCGCCCCGTGCCTGACTCCGCCGACCCTGCCAGTCTGATCCCTTCCGCTCCCTCACCCACAGCCGACCACGCAGCGTTCCGTAACTCCAGACCAAGCCAGGGGATGTCGGCACTGCCATCCTCGAGCGTCGCCTCACCGAAGATGCGCGGTTCGCGCACCGTTCCACTGACGGTCAGGTCGGCGACGAGAGAACCAGCAACCGATACCAGTTCAGGGTAGAGCGCTTCGGCGGCCGACAGATCCGAGGCCATCATCCTCAACCGACCATCCAGCTGCTGTGGCAACAGCGAGTCTACCAGAGGGCGGAACGACGGCAGGTCGAGGTACCCTTCGACTGCAGCGAAGGTCGAGGTGTCAGGTCCCACGTTCTCCAGCACTACTGCCACCGACGTGTGTACCCCATCGCCCCCAACAGCGATTACGACCGAGCCGCTGTCGTGAGTCAGTGTCTGTACGTTACCAGCAATCGTATAGTGGATCTGCCCGCGGTTGGTGACGAGCCGTGCGTCTCCTTCCAGGGCTCCGTCCTGAGACGTGTGAAACTCGGCATCTCCATCGAGCGTCCCCACGACCTCGAGCGACTGCGGGAACAGTGCGCCAAGTCTGTCGAGCGGGATTTCACTTGCCCGTGCAGTAACACCCCAAGTCCCAGCACTCTTCCATGATCCGGCGGCGCACATGCCGGCGCCCTCGGAGACCAAGCAGATCGGTTGCGCAACGCCCGCGCTGTCTCGCCCGACCAGCATCTCGCTCGATTCCCTCAATCTCCAGTTGCCTGCAGTGGAGTCCTCGAGCTCGAGAGCCACGAGCTCACCCGTCCACGTCACATCGTTCAGTCCGCCAGCCGCCGCTAGCCTGACGGAGCTGCTGCCTGCCGCGAGCAGCGCCGCGATCTCGTGATCCTCCCGCACTCCGGCAACACTCACGCCGAGCGTGTCGATCGTCCGGTTACGCTGCACAAGGCCCCTTCCACCCAGTGCGAAATCGAATTGCCCGTCGCTGCCGAAATCAAATCCACCTGCTCCGACGAGCCTCTCCAGGGCGTAATCCCTATAGAAAAGCCGTGACACTTCGATGTTGCCGCTCAGGCGCGGGGCGGAGCGCAGACCGTCAACTGTGACGTCGGCCCGGAGGGAGCCCTCGGCACCGGGTACGGCGACGGAAAGATCGGGCGCCTGGAGACCCACGCGACCGCTGACCATCTCCCCGATCTCACCCGTCGCATGCAAATCGATCGTGCCCCACTCGAGCGCAAGGGAGTCAAGTCTGTAAGTCGAATCGACAATGGCTAGCGCGCCTGTCGCGCTCAGTGTTTCCCCGCGAAGCGCGCCAGCTACGGTATCGATCTCCACGCGCACCTCGAGACCATCCGGTGACCGACGTCCCTCGATAGTCGCCGCCGCGGACAGAGACCCAATCCATTCGGTGGAATCGGGCATCAGGGACGCCGGGTTGATATCTGTAACCTGAGTGGCAATCCGCCACTGCACTTGGGGCTGCCACGAGACCGTGCCCTCGGCCCGGATTTCGCCGTCCAGGAGCTCAGCGCGCGCGCTGTCGAGGCGCAATCCTTCAGCCACCAACTGTGCGCCGGCGGACGCCGAGAAAGGCGCTCCCTGTAGCACGCCCGACAGCCGAGTGACCTGCACGCCGCCCTCGAAGCCGCCGTTGATCCTGCTGCCCTCCGAACGCGTCGAAACAGACACATCCCGAACCCAGCTTGCGGCGTCCGGGAGCAGGCCGGCCAGATCGATGCTGTCGGCGTCCAGTGCCACCAGCCATCCGATCAGCGGCCTGAGTTGCAGGGAACCTTGCAGCACGAAGTGTCCGCCGAGACCTGCACCGCTAGCTCTGACCACCAGGCTATCGCGACTTCCCCTCCCGGTTGCCACGATTGATCCCCCCGGTATGCTCCCCCCTGTGAATCTCGTCTCGGCCTCGAGAGCGTATGCGTCCAAAACACCGACGGCCCTAACCCGACCCTCACTGGCTACCCGAGGCTGCTCCAAGAACGGCCATCCCAGTTGCACCCAACTGAGTACGCCGTCGAACGCCAGCCGCTCTTCTGCCATCCCGAGCTTCCCGCTGCCGGCCAGCCGGGCAGGGCTCTCGCGGAAAGAGACTTCCAGGCTATCCAAGTAAAACGTCTCACCGCTGCGAGTGATCGAGAGTCGGGGAGTCGCCACTCCCACGCTCGCATGCTCCACTCGCAGATTCGCGTTGCCAGTGAACTGCGACAGCGTTCCCTCTGCTCGCAGCTCGCCGCCCACCCTCGCGGCGATCGTAGTGGAGTCAATGTCACTGAGGTCGAAGTCGGCTACTATTACACTGGTCATGAAGGTGCGCGCCGTGAGTGCGCTATCGAGCTCGGCAGCGACCTCGGACCTCACAGGCTCGAATGTCTCCTGCCACAACTCGAGGTGCTCCAGATCTCCCGACAGCCGACCCCGGCCCGCAACCGTCATTCCACGAACAATCAGGCTCCAACCGTACTCCAATCGCATGGGGTACGACCCGCTAGTCTGGACCCCGCCGTCCAAGCCGGCCCGCAGATCGGGACCGTGCAGGTCAGCCCGCTCGACCGCTACGCTGTCTCCGCGGGTAGCAAGCGACACAGTCAGCGAATCGAAGGAGGTGATGGTCGAGTCGTTGAAGCGGTTGACGGCTATGCGATACACAACCGCGTGGGGCAGCAGGACGTCCACGGGGAGCGCGAAGTCGCGCAATACGGTTTGCTGAGCCCCGCCCGGCAGCACTGCTGTCGCCTGATCCTCAGCGGGAGCGCGCATGACGAGCGTGACGCCAGCGACCTCAGCCAGCTCGACGTCCAACTTGCGCCTCAGCAATCGCGACAGGCGCCAATTGAGGCGGACGGTGTCGACCACGGCCGACACCGCGTCGCCCTGGTACCGGATGCCGTGGATTTCCAGCGGGCCCCGCAGAGTCCCCTGGATTGCCTCGATCGTGACCGCCGGCGCCAGTCGACGCCGCAGCTGCCCGAGCACCAGGCGCGTGCCTAGACCTGTAAACAGGAGGACCCACAAACTCACGAGTGCCACGGCGACGATCACCGTGAGGCCTGCTGCCACCCAGACCGCGGTGCGACGGCTCACCCGGGGCAGCCTCACAGATCGGGCCCCACGGTTATGTGGAGACGGAGCGGCTTTCCCGCCCGACTGATCGCTACGGCTAGGTCGAGCCGAACCAACCCTACGGGTGAAAGCCAGCGCACCCCACCACCCACGCCTTGCTCGAGAGACCAGTTGAGGCGGTCGAGCGCATTGCCGGCGTCCCAGAAGCCGGCGATTCCAAAGCGCTTGATGATCTCTCTATCGAGTTCCACGCTCCCCACCAGTAGCACCCGGCCACCGACCACGTTGCCTTGTTCATCCACCGGACCCAGCGAGCGAAACTCGTAACCTCTCACACTCTGGTCTCCACCCGTGAAGAATCGTATCGAGGGCGGCAGGTCACGCAGTTGGTTCGTTGCAGTTCCCCCGAGATCCAGCCGTGCAAGCAATCGAGTGTGCGGCAACAGTGTCCTGATCAACTTACCGCTGGCTCGGGCTCTCCCGAACGAAGCGTTCGATCCCACACCGCGTATCGCTCCGCTCAGCTCGAAACGCACCCGACTGCCGTGGCTCGGGAACAGCCGATCGTCCGCCACCGTCCGCGACCAACTCGCTCCGGGCATGAGCAAGTTCGCCGTGCCGGTATCCGATCCCACCTGGAAGTCCTCGAGCTGAAAGGTGAGCGCGAAGGTCTCCTGCCAGCGGCCACGGGGTCGACCAAGCGTGGCGGACACGATCACCGCGTCGCTGACGCTGGTGCTGGGAGTGAGTCGGGCGAAGCCCGCCGCCAAGGCAAGCACATTGCCCCGGCCTAATCCCTGCGGAATCACATACTGCGTGGAGATACGTCGCTCGATTGGTGAAGCAGCGACTTCCCCCAGCGCACGGTGGCCGACTCGATTCAGTCGCCTCAGTTCGACTTGGAAGCTCGCTCGCGGTCCCGTATCGGTACCGTACCCCACGCCCGCTTCGTAGCGCTGGGTCTGACGCGGCACCAACAGCACCTCGACGGGGACCTCGCGGTCTTGCGCTAGCTCACGCCGGGGAACTACCTCCACTCTACTGAAGTATGGACTGTCGCCGAGGGCGGACTGCAGCGCAACCAGCTGGTTTACGTTGAACGGTTCGCCTCGCTCGAACTGCACGAACGAACGCAACAGATCTGGATCTAGCACATCCTGATCGAACGAGACCGCTCCAAAGCGGAACCGCGGCCCCGTCTCGTACACGAGTACCACCGCAGCGGTGTAGCTAGTCAGATCGATACGGAGTTCATGGACTACGAACCGCGCGTCGAGATATCCCAACTCGGAGGCGGCGTCGAACAGGCGAGTCTTGCCCAGTTCGTAAGCAGCATGGGACAAGGCCGCTCCCTGCCGTAGAGGGAACGCATCGACTGCCTGACGAAACCTGGGTTCGCCCGCTCCGTCTCCGGTCACGTCTATCGCCACACTCTGCACCACGACACGGGGGCCG
>Ga0209536_100004476_pt1 | contig 22073 bp, 17 predicted proteins | sample DeeMarSeWOR28_12_FD_187461 | JGI IMG/M metagenome (GOLD analysis project Ga0209536, IMG submission 187461) | Marine sediment microbial communities from White Oak River estuary, North Carolina - WOR-2-8_12 (SPAdes) (version 2) | ecosystem: Environmental > Aquatic > Marine > Intertidal zone >... | reverse complement strand
CGGGGGGATGCAAAAATCACCTTTGGCACCGGTGCATTCGCGCTGACGGTTTGCGGCAACGAGCTGCAGCGTTCACCCGAGCAGGGGCTGCTGCCGACCGTCGCCTGGCAACTCGCCGGGCAGCCCCCCGTGTACGCACTCGACGGCGGCGTCTACTGCGCCGGTTCTGCTATCGACTGGGGCCAGAAGATCGGCCTGTTCGCAGACTACGACGAGATCAACCAGTTCGACCGCCCGCCAGCGATCGAACGTGACCTCGCCTTCGTGCCGGCACTGTCCGGGCTCGCCTGCCCGCACTGGGACCGCAGCGCGGCGGGCCTGTGGGTAGGCATGTCGCTCGATACCGACAGGCAGGACATGGCGCAGTCGATACTCGAAGGCGTTGCGCTGCGCGCCGCCGAGGTGATCCGGGCGATGAGCGAATTTGCCGGCGCGGGAGAGCGTATCTCGATCGATGGCGGCGTATCGGTCAACCCCTATTTTTGCCAGTTCCTGGCCAACGCCCTGCAACGCGAAGTGACGGTGAAGCCGATGGCCGAACTGACTGCCCTCGGAACCGCGCAACTGGCCGGGGCCGGCGCAGTCAATTACCAGGCATCCGCCGACGCGATTAAGACCTACCTGCCGAAAATCGGCGAACGCGACTATCTCGCGCAGTTCGGCCGGGCGGTGCAGCGCGCGCGAGACTGGCGCCGTTAGCGAAGTCGATCGCTCGCCCCGGGTTATTGCGAGACCCGGTCATCGCGCGCATTTTCGGCTAAACTGGCAAGTCAGGTATGCCCTTGGCCAGTGCTCGAGGCCAGCGCCCTGATTTGCGGAGACCACATCACCGATGAAATCACTCAAGCTGCTGTTGATGCTGTGCCTGCTGGCAGCCGTGGCGCAGGCGGCATCACTCACCACCCTGCAATTGCGTAACCGAACGGCCGCGGAAGTCATCCCCATCATCGAACCCATGCTGGAACCGGGCGACGTCATCACCGGCCACGGTTACAAGATTTTTCTACGCGCCTCGGCGCAAACGGTGAGCGACGTCAAACAGATGATCGATGCCCTGGATACCGCATCGAAGATGCTGCAGATTTCCGTCTTCCAGGGCAGCAGGCAAACGCTCGAGAGCCTGAGCCTCAGCGGCAGCCTGCGGATCGAAGGCGGCGATGCCAGTGTCGGCGTTGGCGACAGTAGCGCCAGCGGCGCCGCAAGCATCAATTACGACAGCGGCAGCACCAGCGCCAGCGTGAATGGCAGCAGCGAACGCCAGAGTCGGCAGAGCAGCCCGGTGTACCAGGTACGAGTCGCCGCAGGCAACGAAGCCTTCATCCAGACCGGTGACCAGGTACCCTATATGGCCGGCGACGATGGCACCGTTTTCCGCAACGTAACCAGCGGCTTCTACGTTTTACCGCGTATCCACGGCGACAGCGTGACCCTCGAAGTGAGCCCGTTCAAGAACTCCCTGAGCACTTCACGCGGCGGCAACATCGAAACCCAGAGCGCCAATACCACCCTGAGCGGGCGCATCGGCGAATGGCTGCAGGTCGGTGGCGTCAGCGAGCACAGCAGCTATACGCAGAGCGGTACGGCGAGCTACAGCTCGGGCAACAGCAAACGCAGGGATCGCATCTGGATCAGGGCGGACCTGCTGCGCTGAAGCGCAACCCCGACCATCGAGCTGGCGCGCGGGCGGAACCCGGCCGGACAGGGTCAACGCCGTCAGCATCGAGATGCTAGAGACTTTGCGAACCTGCTTTAGCGGCGCCGCACGGCTGCAGAAAATCCTCTACAATCGGGACTTCTGTCACCAATCACCATATTTGGAGCTTAACTTTTGGATCTGTTGACGCAGGGCCTGCTGGGCGGCACGCTCGCGCTATCGTTCGCCAACAGCAAGGAGTCACGCGCCGCGAGCGGGATCGGCTTCGCGGCCGCGTTGCTGGCCGATGCCGACGTGTTTATCGGCGCCAGCAGCGATCCACTGCTGAACATCGAATTCCATCGGCACTTTACGCACGCGTTGATCTTCATTCCGGTCGGCGCGCTGATCGCGGCGTTGCTGCTGTGGCCCTTGCTGCGCAAACGCCTGGGATTCAAACGAATTTACGTTTATGCGTTGCTGGGCTACGCCACCGCCGGGCTGCTCGACGCCTGCACCAGTTACGGCACGCACCTGCTGTGGCCGTTCAGCGAGGCGCGCATCGCCTGGAGCATCATCGCCATCGTCGATCCGCTATTTTCGCTGCTGCTGCTGATCGCGCTGATTCTCGGCCTCAAATATTGTAAACCGCGCCCGGCACGCATCGGCCTGGGGCTCGCCGGCGCCTATCTGCTACTCGGCCTGTGGCAGCATCAAAACGCGTTGCAGGCGGCGCTCGACCTCGCCGCAGGGCGCGGTCACGAGGTACAGCGGATTCTGGTGAAACCGACGATCGCCAACCTGGTACTGTGGCGTTCGGTGTATCAAAGCGGCGACCGCTTCCACGTCGACGCTATTCGCGTCGGCCTCGGTGCCGCACGCGTCTACCCCGGCGCTTCGCTGCGCCAGTTCGATCCCGAGCGAGACCTTCCCGATCTGCAACCGGATTCAGTACTGACGAACGATATCGCCCGCTTCTCCGCGCTCGCCGACGACTACGTGGTAATGGATCCTGGGCGAAGCAAGGTGCTCACCGATATCCGCTACTCGATGTTGCCGACCACCGTCACGCCGATGTGGGGCATCGATCTGAACGTGGCCTCCAAATCGCAGCACGCCAGCTTCGTTGTTTATCGAGACCGGCCCGACAACGCCCGGGAAATATTTGTCACCATGCTGCTGGGCAATTAAGTGGGTCAGGCGTCAACCGGAATCTCGAAACCCAGCTTGACGTTTTCCATCACCACCATGGTCTTGAAGCGTTTGATTTGTGGTGACTCCCAGAAGAACGACTGCGTGAACTGCTCGTAGTCCGCCAACGATTTCGACGCCACCAGCAGCACGAAATCGGCATCGCCGGTGGTGTAAAATGCCTGCAAAATCCGCGGGTTCTCGGTAATCGAACGCTTGAAATCGTGCACGATATCGCGCCGATCCCGCTCCAGGTTGACGAACACCAGGGTGAATACCTCGTAACCGAGGCGTGCGGGATCGACGATGGAGGTATCCGCGCGAATGGTACCGTCACGGCGCATTCGATTGACCCGCCGCTTGGCCGCGGTCGGCGACAAACTTACCGCCTCGCCGAGTTTGTCGGCGCTGGTCAGCGCATTTCGCTGCAGCAGGGCGAGCAGCTGCCGGTCGGTCGCGTCAATTTCATATTCGTCATATTTGTCTTTTATCATGCAGAATTTCGCCTTTTTTTACGATAACAACGCAGCATTATTGCACGATGATCCTATAACATGGCGGATACTATTGGCGGAATCAAACAATCCGACCTCGAAACGCGATGGCGCGCGACACGGCATCGAAGCCAGCACCAAGGTCAAACTACCTGTGCCGGGATTTCACCCGAGCCTTCGCACGACAACCGATTAACAAAACTGGAAACCAGCATGAATCAAAACACAGCAAAGAACACAGCGAGCGACGCCGCAGCAACCGCGACCGAAGAACTGGCGCGCGGCGACCGCGCCACGACCCTGCACCCGTTTACCCCGGTGCGTGCTTTCGAAGCGGATGAAACCGGCGGGCCGCGCTTCGTCGAATCCGGCAAGGGAATCCGTATTACCGACGCCGAGGGCAAAACCTCTATCGACGGGTTCGCCGGACTTTACTGCGTCAATATCGGTTACGGCCGCAGCGAGGTCGCCGACGCGATTTCCGAGCAGGCGCATCGACTCGCCTATTACCACTGCTACGCGGGCCACACCACGCGCGCGCTGGCGCGACTGTCGCGGCGCCTGGTCGACCTCGCCCCGGACAATATGCACAAGGTGTTTTACGGCCTGTCCGGCTCCGACGCCAACGAAACCCAGGCCAAGCTGGTGTGGCACTACCACAACCTGATCGGCAAGCCGAACAAGAAAAAAATCATTGCGCGCGAACGCGGCTACCACGGCTGCTCGGTGGTGTCGGGGTCGATGACCGGCATGGATTTTTACCACGCGCACATGGATTTGCCGGTGAAAAGCATCCTGCACACCGGGGTTCCGCATTACTACTGGGGCGCCGAAGCCGGCGAGTCGGAACTCGATTTCTCGCGCCGTCGCGCCGCGGAACTGGAACAGATGATACTGGCCGAGGGCCCGGATACGGTCGGAGCCTTCATCGCCGAGCCGGTGCTCGGCACCGGCGGCATCATCCCGCCCCCGCAGGGATACTGGGACGCAATACAGGCGGTGCTGAAAAAGTACGAGGTGCTGCTGATCGCCGACGAAGTAGTCACCGCTTTCGGCCGAATCGGCGCCTGGTTCGGTTCCTCGGTTTACGGCATGCAGCCGGACCTGATTACCGTGGCCAAGGGTCTAACTTCCGCCTATGCGCCGCTATCCGCGGTGATCATCGGCGAACGCGTGGCCAACGCGCTGTCGGCGCATTCCGACGAGGTCGGCGCATTCTCGCACGGCTACACCTACAGCGGCCACCCGATCTGTGTCGCCGCGGCGAACGCCAACCTCGACGTGTTGCAGCAGGAGCAGATAGTCGAACACGTCGCCGCCCTCGGCGATACGCTGCGCGAAACCCTGGCCGAAGCGGTTGCGGATGCGCCCATCATAGGCGAGGTGCGCGGCACCGGCATGCTCGCGGCCATCGAGTTTGTCGCCGATCCCGAGAAAAAGGTCCGCTTCGACGCGGCACACAAGGTCGGGGCGAAAATGTCGGCCGCCTGTCTCGCCAATGGACTGATCGCGCGTGCCATGCCGCACGGCGATATTCTCGGCTTCGCGCCGCCGCTGATCACCACGCTGGAGGACATGCAGGAAATAGCCGCAATCGTAGGCAAGTCGGTCGCGTCGGTGTGCGACGACCTCGCGCGCGACGGCGTTATCTAGCGCGCGCCTCGCACTTTAGCCGCGGGGGACATATGCCCCGGGGACACGCGTCTTCGAGGATGATGCTCGAGCGCACACACTATTGTGCGGAAAAGCGCGTGTCCCTGTCGAGGCTGTTCAACTGCGACTGATCCCTTGCAGGTCTGCACAGGCACCGTGCGCAACGCTGGTCAGACCTCGGATAAGGTTTCACTGTTTGATAATAGGGCATACACTTCCCCTTCTTATTGACTGATCGAGGTTGCATCACGGTGGCAAAAGGCGGCAAAAGCCTCTACGCCCTGGTATTCCTGCTGGCGCTGGCCGGCGCTCTCGGCTGGGGCGTGTACCAGAAACTCGGCAGCGGTAAGGGCGAGGTTCGCCAGCAGCGCCAGCGAGCCGCGGCACCGGTCGAGGTCGCCACCGTCGAGGTCGGCGCGATCGAGCAGTTACGCACCTTCACCGGCACCCTGGAAGCGCGCTCCGAGTTCGTCGTCGCACCCAAGATCAGCGGCCGCATCAAGGTCCTGCAGGCCGACCTGGCCGATAGCGTCAAGCGCGGCCAGGTGGTGGCGGTGCTCGACGATGCCGAGTACGTGCAGGAAGTGGCGAGCGCGCGTGCCGACCTCGCGGTGGAAAAAGCCGGTCACGCGGAGGCCCTCGACCAGCTCGAGATCACCGAGCGCGAGCTCAAGCGTCTCGAACCGATTCACAAGCGTGGCGAACTGTCGGCCTCGCAACTCGACGTGGTGCGCTCGCAAATGGTCGCCAAGAGAGCCCTGATCGAGGTCACGCGCGCACGCATCGCGCGCGCCGAGGCCGAGCTCGAATCTGCGCGCATTCGTCTGGGCTACACCCAGATCAAGGCCGACTGGCAGGGCGGCAGCGACAGCCGCGTGGTCGCCGAGCGCTACGTCGACGCCGGCGAAACCGTGGCCGCCAACGCGCCCCTGTTACGCATCGTCGAACTCGATCCGATCACCGCGGTGTTTTTCGTCACCGAGCGCGACTACGCGCGGCTCAGCGTCGGCCAGCAGGCGCGCCTTGGTACCGACGCCTACCCGGGCGTTGAATTCATCGGCAGCGTGCAGCGCATCGCGCCGGTGTTCAGCGAGACCACGCGCCAGGCGCGCATCGAGTTGCTGGTGGAGAATCCCGAACAGCGCCTCAAACCGGGTATGTTCGTCCGCGCCACGGTGATGCTGCAGCGCGTCGAGGGCGCCGTCATCGTGCCCGAACTCGCGCTCACCCAGCGCGACGGCCGTGAGGGCGTATTCATGGTCGACGCAGACGGCAAGACGGCCCGCTGGCAGGTCATCGAACCCGGCATTCGCCAGGATGGAAAGCTACAGGTAACCGGCGCCGCGCTGTCCGGGCAGGTGGTCGTGTTGGGTCAGCAAATGCTCGACGAGGGTTCCGAGCTGCGCGTCGTCGAGGTGCGCCCATGAGCCTCGCGCGCGCCGCGGTTCGACGCCCGGTGTTCGCGTCCATGGTGACGCTGATCGTGGTGGTGCTAGGCACGATGGCGCTGCAGCGGCTGCAGATCGACCTGCTGCCGAGTATCGAGCTTCCGACGCTGACGGTGCGCACCCAGTACGAGGGCGCCGATCCGGTGGTCATGGAGCGGCTGGTGACGCAAATCGTCGAGGAAATTGTCGCCACGGTGCCGGGCGTCGAGGAAATGACCTCGCAATCCTACGAGGGTAACAGCCGGGTGCGCGTCAGCTTCGGCTGGGGCACGGATATCGATACCGTCGCCGTCGATGTGCAGGCGACGTTGACCGACGAGATCAACGAGTTGCCTGACGACATCGTCGGCCCGCGTGTCTCCAAGTTCGACATCGACAGTTTCCCGGTGGTGATACTCGGCATCTCCAGCCCGCTGGACCCGGTCGAGCTCACGCAACTGGTCGAAGACCAGGTGCGCTACCGCTTCGCGCGCATTCCGGGCGTCGCCCAGGTCGATCCCTGGGGCGGCTTCACGCGCCAGGTGCGCGTCGAGCTCGACCCGACACGCATCAACGCGCTCGGGCTGCCGTTGAACGACATGCTCGAGGCGATCCGCAACGCCAACCTCGACCTGCCCGCGGGCAAGCTGGAGAGCGGCCGTTTCGAGGTGACGCTGCGCGCGCCGGCAGAATACCAGGACCTCGACGAGATCCGCGGCACCGTGATCGCCGAGCGCAACGGCGCCCAGGTGACGCTCGGCCAGGTGGCCGTGGTCAAGGACACCTACGAGAAACTGTCGCGCATCATCCGCGTCAACGGCGAGCGCGGCCTGCGCGTCGCGATTCGCAAGCAGGCCAACGCCAACACCGTCGAGGTGGCGCAGCGCGTGCTCGAGGAAATCGACGAAATCAACCGCGCGTTTCCACAATTGCACGTCACGCCGGTGATCAACCAGGGTAATTTCATCGAACGCTCGATCGCCAACGTAGCGCGCTCGGTGCTCTACGGCAGCGCGCTGGCGGTGCTGGTGCTGCTGTTTTTCCTCAGGAACCTGCGCAGCACGGTGGTCATCTTCCTCGCCATCCCGATCTCGATGCTGGCCACTTTCGCGCTGCTGTTCTTCGGCGGCTTCACCTTGAACCTGATGACCCTGGGCGGACTGGCGCTGGGTGCGGGCCTGATGCTGGACGGCTCGGTGGTAGTGCTGGAAAACATCTTCCGCCGTTACCAGGAACGCGGCGAGAACCCGGCCGACGCTGCGATCGCCGGCACCCGCGAGGTCGCCTCGGCGGTGATCGCCGGCACGGTGACCACGCTAACCATCTTCCTGCCGTTGATCTTCCTGCAGGGGGTGACCGGCGTGCTGTTTCGCGAACTCGCCTACGTGATCATGTTTTCGCTGGCCTGCGCGCTGCTGGTGGCGCTCGCGCTGGTGCCGATGCTGGCCTCGCGCCTGCTGCGCGGCGGCGACGGCGCCGACACCTCCGGGGCTATCGGGCACGGCGCCGAGGCCGCGTTCGCGCGTTTCGAAAACGGCTACCGCGACCTGCTGTCAAAGGCGCTCGACTACCGCTTCGTGGTGATCCTGATGGCGACGGCGATCTTCGCCGCCAGCCTGTTGCTGTTGCCTCATATCGGCACCGAGTTCATGCCGCCGAGCGACGAGGGCGAGGTGCGCGTCAGCGGCGAAATGGAAGTCGGTACGCGCCTCGACCTGCTGGATCGGCAAACGCGGCTGATGGAAGCCCTGGTTTACGACAACGTACCCGAGGCGCAATCCTCGGTGGTGTCGGTCACGCCATCCGGCACCTGGGGCCGCTCCACGGCACAGGGCGAAATCCGCCTGTCGCTGACCCCCGCCGCCGAGCGCGAGCGCTCCAACGAGGAAATCGCCAACCAATTGCGACGCTTGCTGGATGGCCAGATTCCAGGCATGAAGATTCGCACGCGCGCCCCGCAGGGGCAATTCCTGCTGGAGCGCATCATTGCCAATCCGGAGGGCGTGACGGTCGAGGTGCGTGGCTTCGACCTCGATACGCTGGGATTGTTGTCGCAGCGGGTGGCCGCCGCTATCGAGGACGTGCCGGGTATCACCGATGTCGAGGTCAGCCGCGAAATCGGCATCCCGCAACAACGCATCAAGATGCTGCGCGACAAGATCGCCGACCTCGGGCTCGACGTGCGCGACGTCACCGAGGTGATCGAAACCGCGGTCGCCGGTTCGCGTGCGGGTGAATTCCGCGTCGCCGGTAATTCCTACGCCATTCTCGTGCAACTGGAAAACGCCGAGCGCCGCTCGATCGAGGAAATACTCGACCTGACGCTGCGTACCCCGAGCGGCGAACAGGTGGCGCTGCGCAACCTCGTCGACAGCTCCGGCGGGCGCGGCCCGGTGGTCATCGAGCGCAAGGATCAGCAGCGGCTGATCTCGGTCAAGGCCAACGTCGCCGGGCGCGACCAGGGATCGGTGGCCGCCGATATCCAGGCGCGGCTCGATAACATCGCGCGGCCGGTAGGTTACGACCTGGTGATTGCCGGCAACTACGAGGAGCAGGAAAAAGCCTTTGCCGAACTCCGGCTGTCGCTGCTGCTCGCGCTGCTGCTGGTGTACATGGTGCTCGCCTCGCAGTACGAGTCGCTGCGCGCGCCGCTGGTGGTGATGCTGTCGGTGCCGGTGTCGACCGTCGGCGTGCTGTTGACGCTGCTGCTGACCGACACCACGCTGAACCTGCAATCCGCGATCGGCTGCATCATGCTGTGCGGCATCGCGGTCAACAACGCCATCCTGCTGGTCGACCAGGCCGGTCGCCTGCGCGAAACCGGCATGCCCACGCACCAGGCGCTGTGCGAAGCCGGCCGCCTGCGCCTGCGCCCAATCCTGATGACGACCTTGACCACGATCCTGGCGCTGCTGCCGCTGGCGCTCGGCATCGGCGAGGGCGCGGACGCGCAGGCGCCGCTGGCGCGCGCGGTGCTCGGCGGCCTCGCCGCCTCGACCGTGATCACACTGTTCCTGATTCCCGTGGTCTACGCGGTGTTCTTCCGCGACCGCGAAATCCAGCTTGCCGGCACGCCGCAAACTGAAGAATAAGAACCTGGGACACAATTGAGTTGCAAACGGAGTTGTACCAGCCAGACTCGGTCGAAATTGCTGCTTTCGACTCACCGCCGCATCTACCGCGGCAGGACAGGCAGGGTCTGATCCAGATTAACCCGCATATCCCGCATTCACCCGGCGCGCAACCCGGCCTGTGACTTCCATCCATAAATATGCCAGCATGCGTAGATTGAGATCGGCTGGGCGTGTAATCTCCACGTTACCGCAGCTTTGTACAAATACCCTCCGCCAACCACTGACAGGAAGCTCAACCGACCGTGACTAACGCTCACAATGCATTGGCGGCCGTGCCATGGCCGGGACCGGGCGCCGAGTTCTTCGTCGACGCGCGCGGCCCCGTGCCGCCGGGCGCGATGCAGCACAGCGCGCCCGATGCGGAAGCCTTGCGCCAATACCCGATCGTCGAGCCCGACGCGGTCACCTTCGTCTGGCGGGGCGAGGCCGATGCGGTCTGGTTGCGCCACTTCATGGCGCTCGACGTCGCCGCCTTCCCGTTTACACGCGAGCCGCACAGCGACTGGTGGCGGCTGCGCCTGCAGGTGCCGGGGCGCGCGCGCTTCGAGTATAAGCTCGACATCGTGCGCGGCGGTCACGGCGAATGGATCAACGACCCGCTGAACCCGCGCGTTGCGAGCGACCCGTTCGGCGGCAACTCGGTATGCGAGACCTGGGGTTATGCGGTGCCCGAGTGGGCCACGCCGGGCCTCGCCGCGGCGGGCGGTTGGATCGAGCACTTCCATATCCCGAGCCACAGCTTCGGCGGCCAGCGCGAGGTCGGCGCCTACCTGCCGGCCGGCTACGACGAGTCGCGCGGCTACCCGCTGGTGATCGTGCACGACGGCTACGATTACGTCGACCACGCGTCGCTGGTGGCGATCCTCGACAACCTGATCGAGCGTGGCGACCTGCCGCCGCTGATCGCGGCGCTTACGCAGTCGCCCGATCGCAAGGTCGAATACGTCGACGACCCGCGCCACGTGAACTTCGTCGTCGACGAACTGCTGCCGGCCTTCGAACAACGCTACAGCATCGCGCCCGGAGCGCACTGGCGGGTGCTGATGGGGGCGAGCCTCGGCGCGGTCGCGTCGCTGTCGATCGCCGCGCGCGCGCCGCATACCTTCGGTGGCGTGGTGCTGAAGTCGGGTTCGTTTATCTTCGATCAGTCGCTGCTGGAGAAGCGCGACGATCTGTTCCGGCGCGTCTCCGAGTTCATCGATGGCCTCAGCGAATCCGAGCGCCTGCTGCACCGCGCCTTCGTTTCCTGCGGGCGCTACGAGGGACTGGTCGACGAAAACCGGCGCATGGCGGCGTTTCTGCGCCATTCCGGCGTCGCCACGCGCTACGCCGAATATCGCGACGCGCACCACTGGGGCAACTGGCGCGACCAGGCCCGTGCGGGTCTGATGTGGTGCCTGCAACCGTCGATGTCGCGGCAACCGCCGGCCATGCGTCAGCCAACTTGATTCGGGTTTTTCCGGGGAGGAGTAAGATGACACATTCCACACGCCGCATCGGGCTGTCGCTCGGCGCCGACATCTGCTGGCCGATCTGCTACGAAACGCTGATGCGCAAGCTCGACCTGGAGATTGCGCACGACGGCGAGACCCTGCGCTTTCACGTCGAACGCACCTCGATCGAGCCTTTCGACCTGCGCCAGCCGGTCAAATACGACGTCGTCATCGATCGCCTGACGCACTGGTACCACACCAGCCGCGAATGGATCAAGAAGGCGATCATCCTCAACGACCTCTACGTCTACAACAATCCCTGGTCGTTGCAGTCGAACGAAAAGCAGACCAGCTATTGCGCGATGATGCGCCTCGGCCTGCCGGTGCCCGACACCTGGATGATTCCGCCCAAGGCCTACAACCACAGCGCCGACCTGCAGTCGACGCTGCGCCAGTACGCGCGCTACTTCGACCTCGGTGAAATCGGCGCGAAAATCGGCTACCCGCTGTTCATGAAACCCTACGATGGTGGCGCCTGGGTCGGGGTTACCAGGATCGACGACGAGGGCGCCCTGTGGCGCGCCTACGAGGGTAGCGGCACGCTGGTGATGAACCTGCAAAAAGGCATCGTGCCCTACGATTACTTCGTGCGCTGCATCGGGCTCGGGCCGCAGACACGCTGCGTCAACTACGACCCGTCCGCGCCGCTGCACAACCGCTACCAGATGGACCACGATTTTCTCAGCGCCGAGGACCGCTCGGTGCTCGAGGACATGACCCTGACCATCAACGCCTTCTTCGGCTGGGATTTCAATTCCTGCGAAGCGCTGCGCCGCGACGGCACCTGGTACCCGATCGATTTCGCCAACGCCTGCCCCGACAGCCAGGTCACCTCGCTGCATTTCCATTTTCCGTGGCTGATCAAGGCCAACCTGCGCTGGTCGGTGTTCTGCGCCGCGACCCGGCGCAAGATGCGCGCCAACCTCGACTGGCAGCCGTTCTTCGATATCGCCGCGCGCGACCTGGCACCGCGCGAACGGCTCGCGGCCTACGCGGCGCTCGCGCGCGAGCGTTTCGAGAGCGAGCGTTTCGAGGAATTCTGCGCGACTCACCTCGCGCACCTCGACGAGGTCGCCGACGAGTTCTTCGGCTCCGACATCGCGCGCGACGCGGTGCTGCAAAAAGTCACCGCTCTATTCCCCGAGCACGAGATCGAATCGTTCACCGAGCTGTTCTGGCAGCGCATCCAGGAAGCGCGCAAGGTCGAGCGGGCGGCATCGTGAAACAAGTCACGCGCTGGTGGTCGCCGCGCCTCGAATGCGATCTGACGGTCGCGCGCTGGGGGCACATGGGCGTGCCGCTGCTGCTGTTTCCGACCGCGGGCGGCGATGCCGAGGAAGTCGAGCGCATGCACGTGATCGATGCGATCAGCTCTCATATCGAGTCGGGTCGCGTCAAGGTCTACTCGATGGACAGCGTCGCCGGGCGCGCCTGGGCGCAAAAGAAGCCGGCCGATTACTGCAGCCGCCTGCAAAACGCCTTCGACGCCTGCGTAGTCAACGAGGTGGTGCCCGCGATCCGCACCGATTGCAACGACGACGGCATCGAAATCGTCACCGCGGGCGCGTCGATCGGCGCCTTCAACGCGGTCGCGTCGCTGTGTCGGCATCCAGAGATATTTCGGCTGGCGATCGCGATGTCGGGTTCCTACGATCTCGAACGCCTGATGGGTTTTCGCGCCAACGAGGATTTCTACTTTGCCGCGCCACTGCTGTTTCTGCCGAATCTCGGCGAATGCGAGCAGCTCGATCACCTGCGCAGCCGCTTCGTGCTGCTCGCCACCGGCCAGGGCAATTACGAGTATCCAGCCGACTCGTGGCGCATGGCCGAGGTACTCGGGGCGAAGGGCATTCCCAACCGCGTCGATGCCTGGAGCGCGGAATGGCACCACGACTGGCCGACCTGGCGGCGCATGCTGCCGCAATACCTCGACGAATTTATCGCCTGACTGGCGACCACCAAATCGGAGTAACAGATATGAACGTCATCTTTGTCGAACCGCACTTTCCCAGCAACCAGCGCCAGTTCGTGCGCGCGCTGCACGCCACCGGTAACCGCGTCATCGGCATCGGCGAACGCCCCTACGACTGGTTCGACGACGAACTCAAAAGCTGGCTCGGCGACTACCAGCAGATTTCCTCGGTGACCGACGAGGCCGAGCTCGAAGCGGCGGTGCGCCGCGTGCAGGCGCGCGAATGGGTGGATCGGATGGAAGCGACGGTCGAGGCGCACGTGCTCACCACTGCCAGGGTGCGTGAGGCCACCGGAATTCCGGGGCTGCCGGCAAAAGCCGCCTGGCTGTGCCGCGACAAGGTCGCGATGAAACAGGCGCTGCGCGAGGCCGGCATCCCCTGCGCCGCGTCCGCGGCGGTGTCGAGCGTCGCCGAGGCGCGCGAGTTTGCCGAGTCGATCGGTTATCCGCTGGTCATCAAGCCGCGCGCGGCGGCCGGCGCGGCCGGCACCTATCGCGCCGATAACGACGAAGAGCTGGAGCAGGTTTTGCGCGACAGCGGCGTCGCCGATGGCGCAAGCGCCGCGATCGAGGAATTCATCACCGGCCACGAGGGTTTCTACGACACGCTGACGGTGAATGGCGAGATACGCCACGACTTCATCAGCCACTATTTTCCGAACGTACTGGAAGCGATGCGCACGCGCTGGATCAGCCCGCAGATCATCTGCACCAACCGCATGCAGGCCGAGAATTACGCCGAACTCTACGCGCTCGGGAAGCGCGTCATCGAGGTGCTCGGCATCACCACGGCGCCGACGCATATGGAATGGTTCTTCGGCCCGAAAGGCCTCAAGTTCTCCGAGATCGGCGCGCGTCCGCCCGGGGTCGGGCAGTGGGATGTCTACTGCTACGCCAACGAGTTCGACCTGTTTCGCGAATGGGCGCTGGCGGTGACGCACGGCCACAGCGAGGCGAGCCCGTCACGCCGCTACGCCTGCGGCATCATCGCGCTCAGGCCCGACCGCGACGGCCACATCTCGCAATACGACGGTGCCGACAAAGTCTGGTGGCGCTTCAGGGATAACATCGTTGCGCATCATTTTCCCGATCCCGGCACGCCGACACAGGGCGTCGAGGCCGGCTACATGGCGAACGCGTGGATGCAGGTGCGCGATCCCGACTACGATCGCCTGCGCGAGATCATGAACACCATCGGCGAAACCATCCAGGTGCGTGCGCGCTGAGTGCAAATTAGATAAGTCAGAACTGCAGCGTCTCCGCGCGCAAACCGTCGACCACCGCACCGAGCGCCGCGGCATCGTCGGCGCCTGCGGCGATTGCCGCCGCATAATTCGCGCGCTGGCGGTCCGCGCTGGTGCCGCGCGCGACGATGGTGCGCGCGTGCGCTACCTCGTCGATACAGCCAAGCCGCTCGGCATCGGGCTGAATGATTTCCAGCAATTCCTCGAGCAGCTCCGGGTAAGATACCATCGCGCTCTTGCCGAAATCGATCAGGCCGCGTTCCATGCCGTAACGCATCGCCAGCCAGCGATTCTGGTTGATGAGGAAATTGGAGTAGCGCCGCCAGCGCTGGTTGTTGCACTTCAGGCGCCACAGCATGCGCAGCCAGCAGCGGTACAGCGCGGCGATGCACACCGCGTCGTCGACCAGCGTGCACACGTCGGAGATGCGCATCTCCAGGGTCGGAAAGCGCAGGCTCGGGCGAACGTCCCACCAGATGCGGCTGGCATCCTCGATGACGCCGGTCGACACCAGCAGGTCGATCGCGCGCTGGTATTCGGCCTCGCTGTCGAACTGTTCCGGCAGGCCGGTGCGCGGCAGCTCGCTGTAGAGCGCGATGCGAAACGACTTGAGGCCGGTGTCGCGGCCCTCGAGGTAGGGCGACGAGGTCGACAGCGCCAGCAGGTGCGGCAGCACGTAACTGACCTGGCTGAACAGGTCGAAGCGCAGCGCGCTCGGTTCGATACCGACGTGCACGTGCATGCCGCAGATGGTCATGCGCTGCATCACCGCCTGCATGCGTTCGCCGAGCAGGCGGTAACGCTCCTGCACGGTGTAACGCTGCGTGCGCCAGGTCGCCCAGGGGTGGGTCGAAGCGGCGATGATGCCGACGCCGTAAGTGGCGGCGGTCTCGCTGACGATGCTGCGCAGGTCGACCAGGTCCTGGCGCAGGTCGGTCATGCGCGATCTCGGGCGCGTGCCGATCTCGATCTGGCACTGCAGCAGTTCGGGATGTACCTGGTCGGGGAAGGCCCTGTCACAGTCTTCGATCAGGCCTTCGGGTGCGGTGACGACGAGCTCGCCGCTTTGCAGATCGACGAGCAGGTATTCCTCCTCGATGCCAATGGTAAATGCAGGTTCGTTCATCGCCGTGCCCCTCGAACGGGGCACGTGGAAGGATTAACGGTCATCCAAGCAATTGCCGAATCCCCGCAATCGATGTCGATCGCGCTGCGCCCCAGGCGCGCATGATAGCTGAGCCTGCCGCTTCAGGCGAGCGCAATGCGGAACTTCAGAACACGCTCGCGCCACCGCAGCGAGCGTCTGTCCCGTTTCAAAGCCGACGCGGCAAATGCGAACGGATGTCTTCGATGCTGTGGCTGACGAGATCCTTGTTGATCTCGCCCGCCAACAGGTCCTGGCACTGCTGGCCCAGGGCGGCGCGCAGCAGGCCGAGAAATTTAGGTGCGGCGACCAGGTAGATCCGGCGCAGGTCGCTGTCCTGTCGAAGCCTGTCGATTTCAGTACATAGTTCGCCGGCAAAGATTTCGGCATGCCGTTTGTGGGTGTCCTTTTCACCTCCCACCGAATGCCTGCCGGCACCCGCGGTATCTCTCTCGCTGCCCGGCCCATCGGAAACCAGCTCCTGTTCCTTGAGCCGGCTCTCGGGATGAACAAAATCCCGCTCGTCGACCAGGGGACTATCCCCGGTCTCCGCCACCAGTAACCTTGCCTTGCCGCTATCCGCGACGACGACACATATGGACATTTGACACACCTTTAGCTTGTTTAAGATACCAGCAAAAATATACCAGTAACGACCCTCGTTTCCCGACGCAGATCAATTTCTGCAGCGAAATCGCAAACAAAATGCACGCTTTTCGTGTGCGCGTCCCGGTCAACGCAAACACTGGCTCAACGCGCGCTAGTCCGTGCCTGGGCTCGAAAACGGGGGACATTGTCGAGGGAAACACGAACATGAGTTTGCCCCGCGAATAAAGCCTTCGGCACAGCTCAAAAATCTGTTGACAATCGAAAGCCGTAAACTATATTAACGCGCAAGTTGGACGGGAACTTCCCGTAACCCCCCCGAAGGGCCGGGTCGGTTTTCATTGGCAGGTCGCCCATCTGCCGGTTCGAGACTACATTGAAAATCGTACTTAGCGAAGCGGAAGAACCTCCGTCTCCTGCGGTCCATCGACGACCGCCCTCCCAGTTTTTCGCCACTCCAGGTATTACCCCCTCCATTCAACTCGACACCGTCCGCCTGAACTCGACACGAACCTCGTTTCGCATGTCGGCAAGGTCGGCGGAATTCCTGCATCGCCACTACCCGGCGGCCAGCGTCGACAACTGGAACAGCTGGCGCTGGCAAAATAGTAACCGCGTGCGTACGCTGGCCGAGCTGGAACGCCTGATCGATCTGAGCGACGAGGAAATCGAGGCGATCAGGCGCCACAGCGGCGCCTTGCCGGTCGGCATCACGCCCTATTACGCCAGCCTGTTGCATCGGCATGACGCCACCCAGGGCTTGCGCCGAACCGTGGTACCGGTGCTCGGCGAGTACGAGACCGCGCGCGGCGAGAACACTGACCCGCTGGACGAGGACGGGCACAGCCCGGTGCCCGGCCTGGTGCACCGCTACCCCGACCGCGTGCTGCTGCTGGTAACCAACTTCTGTTCGGTCTACTGCCGCTACTGCACACGCGCGCGCATGGTCGGCGCGGCCGGCGAACGCAGCGTCAGGAAAGCGGATATCGAGCTGGCCCTTGCGTATATCGAAAATACGCCGCAGATTCGCGACGTGCTTATATCCGGCGGCGATCCACTCAGCCTGGACGACGATCGTCTCGACTATATTCTTAACCGGTTGCGCAAGATCAGGCATGTCGAATTCATCCGCATAGGCAGCAAGCAGCCGGTGGTGCAGCCGATGCGGGTGACGCGGGAGTTGACGCGCATCCTGAAACGCTGCCACCCACTGTGGATGAGCCTGCATTTTACCCACCCCGACGAGCTTACGCCCGAGGTAGCCCAGGCCTGCGCGCGCCTCGCGGATGCAGGCATTCCCCTCGGCAGCCAGACGGTATTGCTGAAGGGCGTAAACGACGATCTGGAAACCATGAAAAAGCTGATGCACGGACTACTGCGCAACCGGGTCAAACCCTATTACCTGTACCAGTGCGACCCTATTTCCGGATCGCAGCATTTTCGCACCCCTGTCGCCAGGGGCGTCGAACTGATCCGCGGCCTGCGTGGACACACCACCGGTTACGCGGTACCCAACTTCGTCGTCGATGCGCCAAACGGCGGCGGCAAGATCCCGATTTCGCCCGACTATGTAGTCGGCTACGAGGGCGGTGATCTGCTGCTAAAAAGCTACGACGGCGGTATCTACCGCTACCCGGACTCGGGTGAACAACTGGCGCATTGCACCGGAGAAAAATGATGAAAGGACAAACACTGCGGGTCGGATTGACCTACGATTTGCGCGAGGCTTACCTCGCCGCCGGTTACAGCAAATACGAAACCGCCGAATTCGATCGTACCGACACCATCGATGCGATCGAGACGACGCTGATGGAACTCGGCTACCAGGTCGATCGAATCGGCAATGTCAGGCAGCTCGTCGGCCGCCTCGCCAACGGCGACAGCTGGGACCTGGTGTTCAACATTTGCGAAGGCATGCACGGTATCGGCCGCGAGGCTCAGGTTCCCGCATTGCTCGACGCTTACCAGATTCCCTATGTATTCTCGGATACCCTGGTGTGCGCGATGACCCTGCACAAGGGCATGACCAAAGACGTGGTGCGCGCCGCCGGCGTCGCCACGCCCGACTACAGGATCGTGCGCACAGCGGCCGACGCCGGCAAGGTCCGGCTGGATTTCCCGCTGTTCGCCAAGCCCGTCGCGGAAGGAACCGGCAAGGGAATCAGCGCCAATTCGAAGATCTCCAGCAGAGCGCAATTGCAGCGTGTCTGCCGGCAGTTGCTGAAGGAATATCCCGGTCAGCCCGTGCTGGTGGAACGTTTTCTGCCGGGACGTGAATTCACCGTCGGTATCCTCGGCAGCGCCGACGACGCAACGGCCCTGGCGACGCTGGAAATCCTGCTGCTCGACGGCGCGGATGCCGAGGTCTACTCCTACCGCAACAAGGACGAATACGATCAGCTGGTGCAGTACCGGCTGCTCGCGGGCGGCAAACTCAGGCGGCAGATCGAAGCACTGGCGCTGAATGCCTGGCGCGCGCTCGGCTGCCGCGATGCGGGGCGCATCGACATCCGCCTCGACGAGCACGGCGATTGCCACTTCCTCGAGGTCAACCCGCTGGCCGGCATTCATCCGCAGCACTCCGACCTGCCGATCATGGCCAGGCTCGCCGGGATGGACTACGGCACCCTGATCGGCCTCATCATGGCCTCGGCCCTGCAGCGCTGCGGCAAGTCCGCGACGCCGGTTACGCACGCCGCCTGATCCCTCGCGCCTGAACCCTGGCATGAAACCCGCCACCGAATCGGTGCTGGTACTGCACGAAGCACTGGCAAGCGATGCGCGCCCCGACGAGCAGGATACCCTGGCGCAGGCCGAGCAGGTGTGCGCGGCGCTGCAGCGGCTCGGCTACAGGGCCTCGAAACTGGCCACCGATCTCGACCTGCAGGCCAGCCTGGAGGCGATCGACGCCCTCCGCCCCGACTGTATTTTCAACCTGGTGGAATCGCTGGCTGGCAAAGGTCAGCTGGTTCACCTGCTGCCGGCATTACTCGACGCCAACGGACGGCGATTTACCGGCTGTGGCAGCGACGCGATGTACCTGAGCTCGAACAAGCTGCTGGCGAAACAATGGCTGCGCCTCAATCATCTGCCTACCCCTGCAAGTTTCCTCGCGCACGAGGAAGTGGCGGAGGAGGACCTGACCTGGATCGTAAAATCGGTGTGGGAGCACGCATCCTTCGGTCTCGACGACGGCTGCGTGGTAAGCGGAGTGCCGGCCGCGCGCGCGCGTTTACGGCATTGCGCCGGTTTGCACGGTGGCGACTGGTTTGCCGAGCAATATATCGACGGCCGCGAGTTCAACGTTGCGCTGCTCGAAATCGACGGCCGCGCTATCGTCCTGCCGATCGCGGAAATGGCGTTCATCGACTATCCGCACGGCAAGCCAAGAATCGTCGGCTACGCGGCGAAATGGGACCAGGACGCGCCCGAGTATTACGCAACCCAGCGCAGTTTTACGTCATTGGCTCAGCCCGAGCAGGATACCATCACGGGGCTGGCACAGACCTGCTGGAGGCTGTTCGGCTTGCGCGGCTACGCGCGCGTGGATTTGCGCATGGACGATGCAGGAAGACTGTGGATACTGGAAGTAAACGCCAACCCCTGCCTGTCGAACGACGCGGGTTTTGCAGCCGCGGCAAGCGAGGCCGGCATCGGCTACGACGACCTGGTTCACCATGTTCTGCTGGCTGGAATCAGCTGATCGATGTTTCGCATCCATAAAATATTCGATGTCACCACCCCCACCAATCGCCAGCTGCTGAGCCAGGTGCAGGCGATGCTGCGCGTGCAGTTTTTCGGCCTGAGTGAAAAGGACATCAGCAAACTGCAGGATCAACTGGCGAACCCGATGAAGTACCGGTTTCGTTCGATACTGCTGATCGCCGAGGACGGCCACGCCACGGTGCGCGGTTTCGCGATGCTGATGCACGCGCCCGACCTCGATTTTTGCTATCTCGATTACATCTGCGCCGGGCGCGGCGAGACCGGCGGCGGCATCGGCGGCGCGCTCTACGAGCGCGTGCGCGAGGAGGCTTTCCAGCTGGACGTCATCGGCATCTTTCTCGAATGCCTGCCCGACGATCCGGCATTGTCGCCGCAGCCGGAGGTACGCAAGCAAAACGCTTCGCGCCTGCGTTTCTACGAACGCTTCGGCGCGCGCCCGCTCGCCAATACCGTCTACGAGACGCCGCTGAAAGAAGGCGATACCGACCCACCCTACCTGGTATTCGACCACCTTGGCCAGCACGACAAACCGCTAAGGCGCGCGCGCGTGAAAAAAATCGTGCGCGCCATACTGGAACGTAAATACGCCAGCCTGTGCCCGCCCGAATACGTCGACATGGTGGTCGATTCGATCCGCGACGATCCCGTGGTACTGCGCGCACCACGTTATTCCAAAATCGGCGAGAGCGAGCTTGATCAGCGCCCCAGGCAACGCCGCATGCCACTGGTGATCAACGACCAGCACCTGATTCATCACGTCGACGATCGCGGCTACGTCGAGGCGCCGGTGCGGATATCGTCGATCACCCGCGAACTCGACAAGACCGATCTTTTCGAACGTGTCGACGCCGACAGGTTCGGCATCGGTGTCATCGAAAAAGTGCACAAGCCGGAATTCGTGCAATTTCTGAAAAAGGCCTGCGCCAACGTGCCCGCGGGCAAGTCGGTTTATCCCTACGTTTTCCCGTCGCGCAACCGGGCGCGGCCGCCGCGCGAACTGCCGCTGCGCGCGGGCTACTACTGCATAGATACCTTCACGCCGCTGAATGCAAACGCTTACCGGGCGGCGCGCGGCGCGGTGGACTGCGCGATGACCGCCGCCGAGTGCCTGCTCGACGGCAACCGGGCCGCCTATGCGCTGGTGCGGCCACCCGGGCATCACGCCGAATACGAGGCCTTCGGCGGTTTCTGTTATTTCAATTCCGCGGCGATCGCGGCGCATCATTTGAGCAGCCAGGGCAAGGTCGTGATTCTCGATATCGACTATCACCACGGTAACGGTGCGCAGGATATTTTTTACCGGCGCAAGGACGTGTTCACGATCTCGATTCACGGGCACCCGCGTTACAGCTACCCGTATTTTTCCGGCTTCGAGGACGAAAAGGGCGAGGACGAGGGCAAGGGCTACAACCTGAATATACCCCTGCCGGAAAACCTGAACGGTGAACAATACCGCAGATCCCTGGCCGTCGCGATCGAGAAGATTCGCCGTTACCGGCCTCAATTCCTGGTGGTAGCGCTTGGCCTCGATACCGCGAAAGGCGATCCCACCGGTTCGTTTTCGCTGATGGCCAGGGACTTTCGCGACAACGGGCGCATGATCGGAGATTTGAAACTGCCAACCCTGGTAGTGCAGGAAGGCGGTTACCGCACGCAAACCCTGGGCATCAACGCGCGCCATTTCTTTACCGGGCTGTGGCGGGGTATTTCGACGAATGGCGAACACTGAAGTAAAACAGGCGCCGCAACCGACCTGGCGCAGCACGCTCCAGCCCGCCGATGCCGCGGCGGTGCGGGAGCTGGTTGCCGAGACAGGGTTTTTCTCGGCGGAGGAATTGGAGATCGCCGTCGAGCTGGTGGAAGAGATGCTGGCGCACGGGGTGGACAGCGGTTACGCGTTCGTCTTTGCCGAGCTGGACGGCAGGCCGGTCGCTTACAGCTGTTACGGACCGATCCCGGGGACGCAGTCGAGCTTCGACCTCTACTGGATCGTGGTCGCGCCGCGGCAGCAGCGGCTTGGCCTCGGCAAACAGCTACTGCAGCGCACCGAGCAACTTGCCAGTACCGCGCAGGCGAGCCTGATGTTCGTCGAAACCTCGGGCCGCGCACAGTATGCGCCGACACGCGCCTTCTACGAGCGCATGGGTTACCGGCTCGAGGCGACACTCGCCGATTTCTACGCCAACGGCGACGACAAGCTCATCTACAGCAAGCGCCTGCGGCCAGATCCATGCTGAAGCTATACGGATCGACCGCGCGCAACCCGGCGTGGCGTAAATGCACTGGTGAGCGCAGCCAACAGCTGGCATAGTTAGCGGGACTTCACCCAAGCGGAACCCGATCTAATCATGCGTCC
>Ga0209536_100004475_pt1 | contig 22076 bp, 33 predicted proteins | sample DeeMarSeWOR28_12_FD_187461 | JGI IMG/M metagenome (GOLD analysis project Ga0209536, IMG submission 187461) | Marine sediment microbial communities from White Oak River estuary, North Carolina - WOR-2-8_12 (SPAdes) (version 2) | ecosystem: Environmental > Aquatic > Marine > Intertidal zone >... | reverse complement strand
TTGTGAGCCTATAAAACATATATTAAGTATGGATTATGTAGGACATTATTTAAGATGGGAACTTATAAAATATCTAAAATCTGTTGTTAGAATGGAGTTTGAAGATTTAGTAAATTTTATCGTTGCTTTATTAAAAGAGGCAGGTTTACATTCTGTTTGTGAAGGGCAGGCACAGTTCGCATTTATTAATAAAAGAGTATTTAGTCCAGATAAATTAAAAGCGTTAGGATTATGTCCACCTAATTGCTTTAAATGTAAAAGAATAATAAATGTGTTATAAATGTTACTAAAAAAACTTGAAAAGTATGTTGAAGAATTTAAAAAAATGGGGTTCTCTGTTGAAATGTGGAGAGGAGAAGATGACCACCATCATTATTTTGTATTAAGTTTAACAAAAGAAAAAAAAACAAGAGATGATTATGTCACCTAAAGATTATGGTATAAGAATAACAAATCCTGATCTTGGTCTATTATTTCATTTATTATTTACCGAAGAAGAATTTGAGAAAACAAAATTATTCTTAGGAAGTATAGAATTAACAACAAGAAAAGGCGACCGACAGGTTGATTATCTTGATGCCAAATATATAACTCTAAAGGATTTATTAATGGTTATGAGGGGAGAATAATGAAGTGCCCTAATTGTGGAACAGATATGATAGTAGAGTATGAATTTGAGAAAGGAAGACACACTAGAAGAATGTACAAATGCCCAAAATGTAATAAAAAGAAATCAAAAAGAGGTAAATTAATAGTATGAAAATAACAATAGCAGGAGATAGTCAAAATATAACTTTCAATAAATTAAGAAAAATGTGTCGTAAATTTACTAAATCTGAAAAGATTAAGGTAAAAATAAATGGTGTAAAATGGAAAGGATTTATTGAAACAATAGAATATAAAGAACATAAATTTAGAACTGTAAAAATAATAAAATTGTCGGTGATTGAATGTTAGTTATTGATAGTGGAGAACCGAAATCTGTTATAGAAGCATTTGAGGAAAAAGGAATACCATATATTCAAACCGAAATTAGATTTTTTTGCTGTAAATCTTGCGGAGCAGTTTATACTAAACCGATAAAGAAATGTATAAAAACTGATTTGTGTGGAGAAGATGGCTCTATTATCTCAGATAGAGTTGCGGATTTTACAAATACAAATAGAACATTTATAGTAGAAAGAAAAACTGAAGCTGATTTTATCGCTTCTACATTAGATTATTCTCTACATGACCAAGCTAGGAGAATGGCAATGTATTTTCAGGGACAGAAATTTGTTTTCTTAGAAGGATTTATTTCTGTGTTAGTGGATGATCCTCATAATAGGAAGATAAAACCTTGGCTTAGGTCTATGAGAGTTACATTATCTCAATTTGATGTTTATCTATGGCAAATGGATGATATATATATGTTGATAGATGAACTTGTGAGACTAGATGAGAAATGTGGAGAACAACCTAGAATTCACGAAAAAATTGATGATAAATATACAGGTTGGTCAGATCAAAAGAAGATTGTTTGTAAACTATTGGATGTTTCTGATAAGAAAGCTGATAAACTTTTAGAAATATTTGGTAGTCCATGGGATATATTTAGCGCAATACTCAAATCAAATGTTATATATACAAGAACAGGTAATCCAAAAGGAGTAACAGGTCCTTTTGAAAGTATAAAAGGCTTTAGTCATAAGTTTATCTTAAAAAATAAAAAGATGCTGTTAAATGAAGGTTGAAATAATACAAAAGCAAATGTATTATAAAGGTAAATTTATTACATTAAAACTTATTGTTACTATTTGGGCAAAAAAATATAAGAGAATTAGAACTGTAGGAACTGGTTATCATTTGATTAAAGAGAAATGGGTTTATAGAGATAAAATTTATATAACTAGGCATGTTTATAGGGTGAAGAATCATGGATGCGGATGATATGGCTTATATATTTTTTATTTGTTGGGCTATATTTGTAATAATTGGTTCTATAATAATTGGTATTATATGGATATTAAATTAAAAGGTGAAAAGATGAATAACGAAGAGAAGATAAAAAAATTAGCCGAAATTGTAGAAGGACTGTTAGATAGAATATTTTGTACAATTGCCACTAAACCAAAATTTTATACCGATTCAATAAAAATATTAAGAGAGATAAACAATACCCCTGATTTACCTAAGCTTATATTAACCCCTCCCCAATACAGACCAACAGCCAAGTCATCGGAAGATCTGATTATGGAAGGATATAAAGAAGTAGGAAAGAAAATGTTTAATTTAGACGGCAGTCGGGAAATGAGTTGTGAAGAATGTGATCCAGAGTGTAATTTAGCAAGATTTACGGAGCAATGTCAAAAGAAATACGCAAAAACCATAGACGAGCAGCCCAGAGAAGCCCGAAGATGAATCTTAAGCAAGTAAGAAAGTATATTGCGCAAGAATGTTTAGATCATGTTAGATATAGAAATGGAAATCTTCTCTATAATACATTCCCCTCATCAGGTAAAAGTGCTACTGTTTTAAAGACTATATATGAGGCAGAGGATGGTTTTATTTGGATGTATTTTTCTCCGACTCATAGAGTAATAGAAGGGAATATAGAATTATCAACAGTGACTAATTTCCATGATGTTATTCACTTACAATCAAGAAAAAACCTCTGTCTATCAAAAGAATATAGAAAACTTGCTAAGGAGAATATAAATATCACTCCTTTTTGTGAGAATTTTTGTAGTTTAAGAGATACCAAATGTCCTTATTATCAGAATTTAAGAACAATAAGAGAAATGCCTGTTTGTATAGCAGGAGTTCATGCCCATATACCAACATTAATGCAGAGTCTTCTTTATGAAAAATGGGAAAGAAGATGTCTTTTTAATTATTATAATGTTATCGTAATTGATGAATTTCCTCTTAGTAGTATTTATAATCAATTACCAATTTCCAAGATTGATATTGATTACGCGAGAGATATTTTAGAAATGACTGATATTAACACGAATGAATCCCATGTTTTAAGAGTTATCTTAGATCAACTCTCACTAGCGACTGGTAATATAGAAATAAAATACAATAAGATAATAAGAGTTTTGAGTATGAAAGCTTTAAACTTTGATAATTTCTTAGAGCGTTATGATTCAGAACTTCTTAATCTAATTACAAAGAAGAGGATAAGAAAACCACCAAAAGAAATTTTTCATTTCTTAATACAAATCTATAAGAAGAGACCGACTCCGCCAGAATTAAGATGGATGATATATAAGACTGCGGATTCACAATGGCATAGAGGAATGATTCATCTTACTACTTCAAATTTAGACTCCTTTCGTTCATTGCCTATAAAAGTTATAGCGTTGGATGGGACAGCCGATTTACCAACTTGGAAGAGTGTATTAGGTGATGATTGCACATCAATAACATTTGATATTGAATATAAGAATACTTATCAGATGATAGGTGCTAGGAATCCAACTAGCACTATTATACAAAATAATCAACTGACATCATCAGGACTTAAACTAGCTCGATTATTAGTAAGTATTTGCAAATCTAAAGACAAGAAGGTAATTGTTTGTTGTTCTAAAAGAATTCAACAACCTTTAAAAATTTTTTTAAGACAGAACCGAGTCACAAATTATATTTTTGCGACATTCTTTAATCTAAGATCTCGTAATGAATATTATGAAAAAGCTGATACTTGTGTTATATTTCACGAGCCCAATATTCCACCTTTTCAAGCTCAAATAATTAAAAATATTTTAGAGTGGGATGAGGCAATAATAATAAAGGTTCATAGAGAAGATGAAATGAAACAAGGTATCGGAAGAACAAGACAAAATATTCCTATTACACCTAGAGGAAGAAAAAGAGGTATGAGGGAAATATTTATTTTTCCATCTAATAATTTTAAAAGATTAGTTCCAGAAGCGAGATTTATGTTATATGATGATATGCTTTCTTACGCTAGAGGCGGAAAAAGAAGACTATTTTTCGACAATTTAAACAAAGTTTTACAGAGCAAAACATTCACAAAAACAGAACTACAAAACGCTCTTAGTTTATCAAGAAATAGAATAAATCATATTTTGGATGTTATGGAAAAAGATGAGATTGTTAGAGTTGAATGGGGTAAGATAGTTTGTCTCAAACCAATAAAAGAAGAAGAAGAATTTTTAATAAGAATAGGTAGAAGTTTATGAGAATAACTTTTGAGTTTAATGATGATGAAATGCATTTGGTAAAATGGAGTCTATTTAAGTTAGTTTCGTTATTAGGATGTAATGATGGAGAAAAAGATCCTATTGAATATAAACATAAGAGAAGTATCTCTAATATACTTGACATCCCAATTCAATTTCAAGAATTATTTAAAGAAAAAGAAGAAAAACCTATATTAAAATCAGATCCTGATGATATTTTTGATGTAATAGTTCCTGATAATTTTTGGGAAGATATTATTAAAGAAGAGGAAGATTTATTTGAAGATTAAATATAGATGTCTTTTTTGTGGTAAAGAAGTAAAAAGAGATCCTTTTAAATTTTTAGGATTTTGTGATGAATGTGAATTGGCTATGAATTTTGCTAAAGAAACAGAAAAGATTATTAAATTATCAGCTTACAATAATAAATTAACTATTGATGAAATAGAAGAGTTAGAAAATAAAATTATAGAAATGTGGATTAATTCTATAATATATGGTAATAGTAATGGGAGAAGATGATATAAAAGAAGCGAAATTTATACCTCCAATAGAAATAGAAGTTCCAATAATATTTTTTGATGGTTGGGAGGTTTATGATGTAGAAACAAATGAGTTTCTCGGTTGGGTTAATGCTAAAGAAAAATGTATTAAAAAAATTACTATAACAGAAATATGCCAGAAATAACAGAAGCTGAATACCAAGAATACATTTACTTGAAAAAGAAGGAAGAACTTCGACAACAAGAAATCAAGAAGATGGTAGATAGAGGACCTAAAATAGTAAAAGAGTGGAGACAAGACTTATATTCTATAAGAGGCTTTGCTTCTGTTTTTGCTCTTATTCTCGAAAAAGAATTTGAAAGAAGAGGACAACCAGAAACATTTGCTCTTGATAGATGGAGCGTTGTTAAAGAATATCTAACAAAAAAAGTATTAAAAAAGAAACAAGGTAAGATAATATTAAATGAATATTTTCGGAAACTGTTGAGAGATTACGGTTGGAGTGTTACAATAAACCGAAAATATGGATTATTTGAAGTTAGAAAGATTATTTAAATAATTTTAAAATAATAGAATAATGAGAATAAAAAAAATTGAAGGAAAATGGTATTAATAGACCAGAATAGACAGCGGATTGTGGTGCTTAGCCAAGATCCAAAGACGATTTTTAGCTACGGTTTACAAGTTGGTGAACTAATAAAAGCTATGCCTGAATATCAGTTCCATGTCATAAGTATGCAATATGTATATGGACGACCATATGAGCATGATGGATATGTTACTTGGGCTAATGAGGGAGAACATAAGAGATGTACCTCTACATTAAAGAAAGTAATCGAGTATACTGATCCTGTTTGTGTTTTTTCTATGGGTGATATTCACCACCACGCAAATACTTGGATGGGAAAGCCTCTACAAGTACCATGGGTTTCATGGTTTCCGTGGGATAATCACGACTTAAAAGCATTAACAAATGCGAGACAATTAATAGAAACGCCAGATATAAAAATAACAATGAGTAAATTCTCTTATGATTTATTAAAAGAATATAAATTCGGTGTTGATGGTTTGATTTACAATATAGTCAATACTAATATCTTCAAACCAATAAAACTCGATAGAGAATCTCTAAATAAACAAAATCCTAAGATAAAAGATAAAAAGATTTTATTATTTGTAGGGAGACCTAGTTGGCGTAAAAATATAGAACTTTTATTAGGTGCTTTTAAAGATTTGTGTAATATGAGAGATGATGTATTACTTTACTTGCATGTTGATTTTAATGATGAAGGAATTACAGATAGATCAAATATAAGAAAAATAATACATGGTAATTCTCTAAATGATAAAATAATATACACGCCTGAAAACCAATGGACTACTGGAATAAGTGCAGAATTTCTTAATAAGATATATAATATGGCTGATGTATATATATCTCCACATGGAGGAGAAGGATTTGGTTTACCTTTTTGTGAAGCAATGGCATGTAAAGTTCCATTCGTAGCCACAGATTGTACAACTATGCCGGAATTTGCAGGAGATGAAAAAAGAGGATTATTAGCAAGAGTAGATACTAATAACGAAGAGAGAGGAGTCGCAAGACCTTGGGCTAATATTAAGGATTTTGTAAACAAAATAAATTATCTCTTAGATAATGATGATATTAGAAGAAAGATGGGCAGATCTGGTTATTATTGGGTTAGAAAAAATTGTTCACATAAAGTAATTGCGAAAAAATGGAAAGATATATTTAAAAGACTCATCGTTCCATTATGTAGTGTTGATCATAAAACAACTCTATTAGAATGGAGTGACAAATATGTAGGAGAGAAGTTCGATGATTGATATAGTTTGGTTAAATAATTTTGGTCCAAATGGATATGGAATTTGTGGTAGGATGTATGTAGAAATCTTACATAATTTAGGTTATAAAGTTAAGCCTACATACCCTTATCTCGATCCTAGAGACCCTTTATACAAATTGTCAAAAACAAAAGTAGAAAATCCATTAGTAATAATGCATACAATACCTACTGCTTTACATGAAGCTTACTATACAGTAACAGAAGTTAAAAAGCCACCTGACAATCAAGCATTTATGTTACAAAATGCGAAATTCATAATGACTCAGTCTAGGTTTTGTAAGAAATCTTTTGGTAGAGTAACAACAAAAGAAAAAATACATGTAGTTAATTTTCCATTTTTAGGTGATATGTTTAAGCCGACTGGACCATCGTATAAATTGAATATGCCTGAGAAATATAATTTCATATTTTTCACTGTAGCGAGAGTAGATATAAGAAAGAATTTAGTCCAAATGATGAAAGCTTTTAAAGAGGAGTTTGCTGGAGATCCTGATGTTTGTCTTGTGATGAAAATGGGAAGTGATAGATACTGTATCCCTACTATATTTTTTCAACATGAATTACCAGAGAATATTTTATGGATGCGTGATTTTGTTCCTGATACTTCTATGCTTTATAGATCTGTGAATGCTTATATAGCGACTGATTGTGGAGAAGGATGGGGAGCTCCAACAACTGAATCAATGCTTTGTGGAATTCCTACAATAGCTCCTAGACATAGCGGACATCTTGATTACATGAATGAAGATAATTCTTTCTTAATAGATGTTGGTGATTGGGAATTTATAGGACAAAGAAGCGACAATTTATATCCTGAACTTTTATGTCCTCACTTACAATGGAAGGTTCCTAATTTTGAAGATATTAGGAAGAAGATGAGGTTGTGTTATGAGAAGTATAAGGATATGAAAAGAGAAGAAGTATTAGAAGATCAAATGATTAAGAATGCTTTAAAAGTTAAAGAAATTACTTCACAAGAATTTGTAGGAAAACAATTAAAGAGTGCGTTGGATTGGTATGAGTCAGAATATCGTTAGAAAACTTAAAACAACTAAGTCAGGATTTTTAATAAAAAGACTGTGTTGTAATTGTTTAAGCGAAGAAAGAATAATACATCCTATTAAGGGATGGTGGAAATGTCGCGGTTGTGGAGCAATAAACGATAAAATTATTGTTTTATATATACATTCAATTCCAGAAATTACAGGGCAGGAATTATGAGTGTTTTTGAAGATTTGAATTATTTAAAGGAAAAGCATAAAGAACTTTCTCCTTTTGATGGTGTAGTCAAAATAAGTAAAGAACAATATAATCATTTAATTAATGATAAAAGAACATTTAAAGAAAGATATAAAGATACAATAAAATTATTAAAGAGGATGATAAAATGCCTAAAGAGAAAATAGCTCTTTCAAATGAGGAAATAGAAGACGCTTTAAAAAATGGTGGAGATAAGAAAAAATCACAAGCAGATTATCTTGGAGTTTGTGATGATGTGTATAGGAGAGAATTAAACGCTTATTATATAAGAAAAGGTTATGAGTCTAAGATAAGATGTCTTACCGATAGAGATCCGAAATTGGAAATAGAAAAAAGACTGAATATAGATAATCTAAAAAGGGATTGTAAAGAAATCTATGCTAGATCAAGAAAAAGTATTGGATATAATGAGATAACAGTTGATCTTGGTGACGACGATGTAGGAGTTAAGTTGGATGTTGATTGGCATATAGGAAATGAGATGACAAATTTAGATTTGTGGTCTGAGGATGTAGAAATCACAACCAAAACACCTAGACTATTTACATTATTAGGAGGAGATTATACTGACAATTTAGATGCCCTTAAAAAGTCTGGTGCTTATGAATCTATAATAAGTGTTCCTGAAGCCAAACAAAAAGTTAGCAATGCTGTTTCTATAATGAAGGATAAAATAATAGGCGTTGTTCAAGGGTGTCATGATGAATGGTTTTTTAATCAAGATTCTTGGGATATATCACAATACTTAGCTGATCATTGTGCTGGATATTGGCTTGGATTTAGAGGTATTATAAATATAAAAGTCGGAGAACAACTATACAAAATATATTTAAGACATAAATATAAAAGACATTCAACGGATAATTTGTGTTGGGGAATGTTGTATAAGTTTAGGAAGCTTAAAGAGCCTATGGATGTTATGATGAGTGGACATCATCACAGTTTAGATGTAAGAACCGCCTATGATAGAGGAAAAGAAGTACATATGTTAATGGGAGGTTCTTATAAACCATACGACAGATTTACAGAACATAGAGATATTGATCCAGCACCTGCTTTAATGCCTGCTGTATTACTAAGAGCTGATAAACACATCGCTATTCCATTTTGGAATTTTAGAGATTTAGAAGATTATCTCTAGTTTCTTATTTCTTTTATTTTAAAAAACTCCTTTAAAAATACCTAATTTATTATTATGGTATGTTAGATCACAATAAACTTAAAGGAGACGAAATTGTCGAGCTTAGAAATATTATAGAAGAGTATAAAGATTATGATAAGTTGGATATTCTTATAGAAATGGCTTTAAATAAAATTGGAATTTCTAAGGAAGACTTTAAAAATAGGATTTTTGATTGACGAACTCAATGCGGTACGAAAAATTGATATGAGAAGAAAGATTCTAATCATATTTTATGATAGTTTGGGGGATAAAAAAATCAAAAATTAATGATACCTATGTGTAATAACGATCAAAATATAATCTTTTACTATACAAAATATATATTTAATCTCTTATTCTACGATAGTTTGGGAGCTTTTCATTAAACTACTCCATTTAAAAAGATACGGATCGTTTGGAAAATAAGAATAATAATTGTGAACGCTCCCTTTAGTTTCTGTTTGCCATGAAGGATTATCGGCAAATTTCTTCATTTTCTCTTCAAAATTAATTCCATAATGACCTAATGATTCTAAGAAAACATCTTTTGGTGTTATGTCCTTTTTATCAATATTCCATTCTTTAATTGTTTTTGGAAATCTCAATAATCCTTCAAAAACCTTTTGCCATTCTGTATCAAGATTTTTTAGAGAAAATTTATTAAATGCTTCTTTTTTAGCATTATCACTTAAAATTCTACGCGTAATATCATTATAATATAAAGTCTTAATCGCATTAATATATTCGATTTTATTTTTAGTAATAATTCCTGTTTTCCAACTTTCAACCATATATTGTTCCATTGGATTGTCTAATACTACAGGAACAACACCACATCCCATAGCGATTTGTAAGGCCAAATCACAAGTTCCATAATGATAAGGAGCTAAAGGATAACCAAAAACATCAAATATCTTCAAATAATTTATTAACTCTTTCTTAGGAATGAAACCAGTAAATTTAAATTTATCAGCTATTCCCATTTTCTTAGCTTCAGCCTCTATTTCTTTTTCTTTTAATCCACCAATTACTATAAATTTAATATCAGGTATATCTATCTCCTGACAGATTTTTAAGAAATCGGGATGAAGTTTTGCGTAATCAACAGTGCCGATATATCCTACAATAAAACCTTTATGTTCTTTATGTTCTATATTCTTATACTTATCGACACCATCAGTAGACCAAATATCATATAAAGTTTTCTTTTTTTCAGGTGAGAGTTCTTTCACTTCTCTAATCCTATAACTTAAAGGTGTTGTAAATACAAACATATCAGGATACTCTAAAATTTTCTTAGGAAAAATATTTGGAGGATGAAATCCAGAATTATGTCCCCACATCACCAGTCTACATGGAGGTAATTTGTTTCTAACTAAGAAATCATATAACAAAGGATGATTCCATGTATGGACTAAGACAATATCAAAATCAGGTATTTTTTCTAATACTTCTTTATGAGTTACATGATCTTTGTATGGAATATTAAGAGATTTTATCTCGTCTAAAACATAGTCAAAAGTATATCCAAACGATACTACTTCATGTTGGAATGATTTATTTTCAGATAATAATCCAAGAATTGTACTACCTACTCCTCCACCTAAATGTGTTGTTATATGGAGAATTCTTTTTCTTTGATGAGCTAAAAAGATCGAACCACTATTAATATATTTTAATTGTCTATACATCTATAATCTCTCCTTTATATCCTATTTCTCTTGCCTTTTTTCTCAATACTTCTTTATGAACTAAGGCTGTTATTATTAAGAAAGAATCTTCTGATGCGTTTTTTAATATATCACTATTATGTATTTTCATTCCTTTAAATGTAAGTTTCTGCTTTGCTGGTGTATCATCTACTAAAATTAAATTGAGATTTTTTAATCTTGTGTTAGGATAGAGATACATAAATTCTCTACCAATTCCCCAGCAATAGATTTCATTTCTTACTTTTAAAAGAACTGATAGATTTGGTAGTTTCAGAGTACCTATCATATCAGATTCACTCTTATTATGATCTATTAATTCGAATCTACTTCTTTCTGCTAATAATTTAAGAGTGTTTAGTTTAAAATGTTGTAGGTGTTCTCGCATTATATAATAATAAATATCATTATATCTTTCAGCGTCAGGCACTCCTATATAACATATACCGCCTTTATCTAACACTCTATATATTTCTATCATAGCTGTATTTAAATCATATAAATGTTCTAATACTTGGTCTAAAATAACAATATCAATTGAGTTATCATCAAGAGGAATCGAATAAACACTTCCAAGTTTAACATTTTTTATTATAGCGTTATCAACATAATTCTTAATTGGATCTATTCCATAAACATTTCTAAATCCTTTTTCTATTAAGAAGTTTAAGAATCCTCCTCTAGCGCAACCAATATCTAATATTCTTGAATCTTTATTTAGATATGGAGAAATAAATGAGAATAATTGCGTATATCTTTCAATTGTAAATACATTTTCACTTCCTGGTCTATCTGTGTTATCATCTACACTTAAATTATTTATAGCATATTCATCTTCATAATACAATTGAAGTTCTTTCAATTTCTCTATTGTTAATTTATTAAATAAATGGCCGCAGTGATTACATTTGTGAATACATATATCTCTATATAGAAATGAATTATCAAAACTTTCACAGAGAATAAAATCAAATTGGTCTGAATAACTACAGTTACAAATTGGACAAGCCAATTCTCTCCCTCCAGATTTTTTTTAGTAACATTTCACTATGATTGTCTAAATCGACAGGTAATCCATGAGATAATTGTGAACATTTACCACAAATATGATGTTTTTTTCTTTTCTTTCGTAAGAAGATCCTTTGCCATTGAAATATCTCCTGACTATTCCAAATTTCTTTTATTGATTGGTTTCTAACATCTCCAATTAAAAGTTTTCTGTCCCAATCTAAGAAACATAAACTAACAGAACCTTCACTATTAATAGAAATTGAATAGAATGGATAAGGACAAACTTCTACCTCTTTTATTGGTTGACCATAAACACCAACATTATTATTTTGTTCAGTTTCAAAATCATACCAACAATTCATCGTATGTTCGATTGCTATACCATCACAAATATCTCCAAAAATACTAAAGAATTTCTCTTTATCTTTTTCTGATATAAAATCTCCATTTATTTTAATGAACATCTCACATTGTTGTCTATTTTCATAGAAATGCTCAATATTTTTAACAAACTTATTAAAATTAATCTTAACATTAGAAAATTCTAAATATTGTTTTGAGTTCACACCTTCAATAGAAATGTTAATTCTATCCAATCCAGCATTAATTATTTCCAAATTTCTCTTAGGATTAAGAAAATATCCATTTGTTGTTGTATCTATCTTTTCACAACAACCACTATCCTTACCATATTTTACCATTTGAGAAAAGCTAGGATTGAGAAGAGGCTCTCCATCCTTATATAATCTTAAAACTTTTATAGGTTTATCAAAATCGTAAATATCATCTACTATTTTTTTAAATAGAGTGAAGCTCATTATTGTAGGTTTTCTACTACTTTTGTATTGTCCAGTTGGACAAAATTTACATTTAAAATTACAAATATTACTAGGATCAACAAATATAACCCAAGGTGTAGAAAGAGGTATATTTTCCCATAATGGTTCTCTATTTTTAAGTTGAATCCTTGTTTTTATTTTGGCTTTCATGTTTTGTTCCTATGCGGGAATTTTTTTTTTGGTATTTTTTTATTTAAGAATCTACAAAGAGTTTTCCAATTAAAATTTTTTGTTAAATCCATAACTAATAATTCTCTGTTTTTAAAATATTCAAAAACTTCTTTGTGATGTTTTTTATAGGTTTCAATATAAGTTTCTTTATTAAAATCTTTATCTCCATAAAACAATTCTCTAAATTTATCATCTCTCTTTATTCCTCCTTTCCTGATAAACTTTTCACAAGATCTCAACCAATCATTTAAAGGTCTCGTTGTTAAAATAAATTTAGAATTTGGAAACAGTTCATCTAATTTCTTATATTGATATGCAATTGGAGAATCTGTTGCTCCATCGAATCTTTTAATAATATTTATTACACTCGGTATTAAAGGAGGTCTAGGATGATGAACTATTTTATATCCTAAAATCCTTAAAGCATGTGCAAGAGATGTAGTTCCAGTTCTTGATAATCCTATTCCAAATATCAAATAATCACCAATAACTATTTTTTACTTTTTTAGCGGCTCTATAAAATCTTCGTGATAGATCGCCTAACATCAATGTGGTGGCAGCAAATCCTTCCTTCTTTTGGTTTTTTGTGACCTTATCTAAATGTATTCTCTTATGATTAGCATGTATAAATGGAAAGAAATGAGCATGAACATCTAATCCAAAAACTCTAGTCATCAATCCAACCGCATAATTTCTAGTTCCAGCATTATAAGTAGTTCGTTCATCATAACCATGTGCCTCATATAAGAATGGTCTATAAAGAAGAGTAGAAACTGAATGACTTGGTCTTAAATGGTTAGTTTTAAAAAGTTTACCATCAGGATACATTGCATATCCAGTCATTTTTAAGTAGTGAGTTTTACCATTATTATTGTTTAACCAATTTATTAAAAAATTGCTAAAATTCTCTGGATAATGAATCCAAAAGTTTAAATAACATAAGAAGTTTTGAGGAGCTTCTTTTATTATTTTATTGGCTATTTTAGGTTCGTGAAAGAAAATTTCAGGAGTTTTTTCTATTGTTAAGAATGTGAAACCATATTCTTCAACTATTTCCTTAATGTTATCAGTAGAACTGTAATCTCCTATAATAACATTTTCACCATGTTGTTTCACAGAATCAAATGATTTTCTTACTTGCTCTTCTCCTACATATTCTGTTGGATTGAGAGAATAATAATAATATCCTATTGTAGGTTCTGCTCCGTATTTTTCAACAATATCTCTTTTTATCTTTCTCATATTAGGCAAGAGGATTCCTCCATTTTTCTATTTTATTCCAATCACTATGTCTTTTATGATGTATCCAACAATCTTTTATTATAAACATTCTTCCACCATAAGCTCTAACTCTTTTTTGAAGAATCTCTTCACCACCACTCCACTTCCACTTCATATCACAAAAATCACCATTAGGTAATTTAAATTTATGATAGAATTCAGGAGTAAAAGCCATAAGAAAACCATTAATATTGAGATTCTTATTTCCAGTTATTTCTCTTATTCCTTTTCCAGCTTTTTTAGCTAATTGTGGACTTCTTTTAATGACACCATTTGTTAATGGGCCGTATAACCCAATATCTTTATGGGGATGATTTAAAACAGTATTTATAAAAATATTTATTGTGTCATTAAGAATAATATCATCATTAATTAGGATTATGAGATCGCAATTATCTAATATTGCCATCTTTATACCATCATTATAAGGGCCAGCAAGTCCTCTTAACATTTGGTTTTCAATGTAAGAATATTTTATGTGTCTAGTTTGTAAGAAAGGATGATAATTATAACGAGGAATTTTGTATTTCTCATCAGAAGCGTTATCAAAAAGATATAAGATAAAATCACTTTTACAGAATCTATATAAAGATTTTATAAAATTATTTATAGTATAGAATGTATTTCTTGCACAATCTTTACATTTGTGCATAATACATACAAACCCTATCATCTTGTAACATCTTCTAATAATATGAGTTCGTCTTTTATAACTGTGTAAACTTTTGTACTAATAGTTATCTCTATATCATAATCATAAGTATAAACGGCTAGTCCTGATGTATTTGTAGGAACTATATGTAATTTAAATTTTCCATTTGTAGGATCACTCATTTCAATTTCAGTCGCGTCTCCTCCAGCCGCTGTATTTTTTCTACTGAATGATACAGTATTAGAGTTATTTTTTTTTGCAGAAAATATTATTTCAGCATTTGTTAAATCTACTGCGTCTCCATTTTCATCGGTAATAGTTATTTCAGCATCGTAAGAGTCTCCTCTATACATTTCTATTTTATTACTCATTTAATCTCTCCTCTTAATTCATCTTCTTTATCTAATAATACATCTAATTTTTGTTCTTGTGATATAGTCCCTTCTAATTTTTGTTCTTTAACTAAAGTTCCTTCTAATTTATTTTCAACCATCAAACTTCCACTTAAATTATTAATTTGATTAATAGTAGCATTTAATTCGGATAAAACTTCAATTCCACCTATTCCCACACTGCCCCAATAACCGCGTGTAGATTTACTTAATGTAATAAAACTCATTTAATCACTCTCTTTAACATAAATAGGATTTGTGTCTCCTAATGTTTTATACCACATATATAATGTTTGTGTTTTTACTGGGCTACTCCAATTCACATCATTATCTTTTTTAAACCTAATAATTATTCTATCTAATACACCAATAGCTACTTTTCTTGTAGCATTTTCACTTGTAGCTTCTATAAATTCATAAGAAATATTACCTTCTCTTAATTGTCTTATTTCTCCACCATCAACTAAAGGAGAAGAATATACTGTAATTCCTGTTCCTAGATTTTCTGTAATCTCTCCAACACCCCTTATATAAAAAGTTCCACCAGTTACTGTAGAATCTATTTCAATTCTTCCAGATAAGAAATCAATTGCTACTTTTGATGCTCCAGTTTTATTGGTTATCTTAATAGCACCAGCATGTCCTCTCATATTTAAGGTTGGGCCGTCTCCATTCATATCAATTGTAGTAAGTCCTCCTACTGTAGACGAACCTAACCAACAATCTAAAAAGAGTGCTATATCACCAAAACTTCCACCTAAACCTAAAGAAGTAGTTAATATACAATTATGTGCCTCTCCTAAAAACCCAGTAAGACCATTTAACCTACAGTGATGTATTGAGCATCTTCCATCAAGTTCACCACTTAATGTCGCTTCTCTAAATTCTGTTCCTTCTGTTGAGCAAGTTCCGTCAAATGTTAAGGTTGTTAAAATTTGATTTTCTCCAATTATTATTAAACCATCTAAATTATGACCACTACAAGTAGCGTCTCCTATAATGTAAAATGTATTAAAACCTCTAGCAGTTGCTATAGTTTTTGCATCATCAAAATTATTTACAGGTCTTCGTGAAGTTCCTTTAGGATAAATAGTGCCAGTCTCTCCATTAACAACATCAACAAAAACACCACGCTGATATTCTAATGCTTCAATTCCAGCACTCGTAACTAAACCTGCTGAGTTAGATGGTCGAATACTCACTTGATTAACATTAGTTACATCACCAATATTAGTATTAGCACCTAAGAAATTAACAGCATATTGTCCATCTTCAAATGTTACTGTATATCCGTTAATAATTTCAACAACTCTCGCAAGAGTAACTCCTCCAACTGTTACTGTTGTATTATGTGAATGAGTTGGTAAGAATGGAATTCCTTCTTCACTATCTTCTAAATCTCTTAAATCTAATCTAAATTGATTTATGTCAAACTCATAAATTTCTCCACCAAGTGGATTAAGATATGCTTTTGGTACTGTAATTACTTTCGTAACCCAGTCTATTGAGATTGACATTTTTTCAATTTATTTCTTAATTCGTTAATTTCTTCTAAATATTCATTATTAGTTTTATTTGCTATATCAACAGCACTCTTCATTATTTTATATTTTGTTTGATTACTTTTAACCATTTGTTTCATTTGTAGCTCTTGTTTAGCAATTATTGCTTTTAATTCTCTATTTTCTATTGCTAACTGATCCATGCTTAATTTAATCGCATCAGTCTTCCTTTGTAAAGAATTTAAAGCTGTCCTTAAAACTATAGCATCTTCCATTAATCATCATCCACTAATGTAATTTTTGCTGAAAATCCATCACTATCAAAATCTCCACTTATATTACCATCCTTATAATAATCTGGAGGATTCATATATCTTACCCATCCTTGAATTGGCTGACTACCAACAACTTTTACTGATTCTGTTGCCAATCCACCAGCGATAGTTAATTCATTCATTAATACAAATGTTGCTGTAATTGTTCCTGTTGCAGGTGAAGGTGGTGAACCGTCCATAGTGTATGAATATGAATCTACATCAATATAAGTAATCGTAAATACTCCATTATAATATTGTGAATTTGTTGCTCCTCTAATACAAACTTTCTGTCCATCAAACATCCCATGAGCTGTATGAGATACTGTAGCTGTCGTACCAGAAGCAGTAATTTGTGTAACAGCTTCATAAGAAGGATAACTTCCACCAGAATCTGCTTCTATAAAAACTCTTGCTCCTACTATAGCATTATCACCAGAATCTACAACTTCTATATCTACATCGGCAGACACATTAATCGTAACTGTTCCAGAACTTTCATTTTCATATGTAGATGGATCAGAATCTGTTGCGTTTATTATAAGATTACCCGCACTATCAGTAAAATGAATGTCATAATCATTACCAGAAAATATTAAATCCGTATAACCAAAAGTTCCATCATCTGGATGTTCTATTGCGTGTGAATTAGCTCCAGTATTTGCTATAAAACTACATTTTTGAATATTTATATTTGAATTCCATAAAAGTGCAGAACCATTATTTCCTTGTACCCAAGCTTGTGTTCCTAAAGCTCCTCCACCACTATCATCAGTATCAGAAACTCTTATCCAGAAGTAAGGACCTTGTCCATTTACCGTTGTTTCTACCCAGTCAGAAGGAGGATCAAATTCTATATTATAAGTTCCTACTGCTAACCAATCACTAGCATCATCAGTAACTGTGAGAGTAGCCCATGTGCTACCATTATAATATTCAAAGTCTAAACTAAGGGAAGTTCCAACTGTACCTATTAACATTTTAACTTTACTGAATTGTTTATCCTTACCTATGTAGAATAAATCTCCTGCGGCTATAGTCGATGGTAATAAAGCTACATCATTTGCTGTAGCACTATTTATATCTGTTGTTTCATCATTATAAGCTGGACTATCAAAATCATAAGCAAATATAATTGCTTCACTTGAGTATTGATCTACTGTATTTGAGAAGACTAGATTTCTTAATAAAGGACCTCCTACTGGATCAAATTGTCCACATTCATCTACGATACCTCCATAGAATAAATGATCAGAATCATTACCCCAAGTAATTCCTCCTTTAATTTTCTTGAATTGAGTACCATATAATTTGGTATAAGAATCAGCTTCATTTCCACCATATAAATCAACTATACATTTTACTGCATCAGCTCCTTCAAATATGCTTCCATTCCTTCCACTATCAGTTCCAACAATAACACCATCTTCAAATTGTGTTGGGTATGTATTAGCATCTTCAATAAACAAACCCATAAAATCGTCTTTAACCATAGGCATCCATTGACCATTAGCATCATAGTATTCTGTATGAATCCATTTAAATTTCTTACTTTGATCTTGTAAAGTTGTAGAAGCTGTTTGTCCAGAGTCTCCTATCGTGACTTTTCCCATTAATAAGATAGAACCAGAATCATCAATTTGTACCATTCCCCAAGCTCTGGTAGCATAGGCTGTGCAGTAATCAACCATATCATTCCAGCCATTAGTATGAGTACCAGTAACTCGAATTCCTCTTCCTACAGCTATGGTATCTATCATTAAGTTTTCAGATTTAGCTGAATCAGTTACATCTATATGAACTCCTATTAATTCAACTGCTCCTAAATCCCAAGTTCCATTAGTTCTTGTCGGATCTGTACTCGGATCAAGAGCAAAACAAACAAATCCGCCTTTTTTATTTCTAAAGTTTCTTAAATCATCATAACCAGCTATTGTCCATTCAGCCCAATCACTAGAATTTGTATAAAGTCTAATTCCTAACCCATAATTAGCTAAACTCTCTAAAATTCCTAAAGTAGTAACATTAATCCATATAAATATTAATTGTCCTTCTTCTGTACCAGCAGTATCAAAATCTAAATCTCTTCCAAAATCTGTGTTAACATCATAATATAATTCTCCAGCTTTACTAGAAGCTTTAGATGAAACAGAGTAAGATCCTTGAAGATAAACATCTCCTTCTTGAGCTTCAGCACCGATAGTAACAGCATTCCAATTAGTTGTTGTTTCTGCGTTATTCAACACACCAAGTCCATCAATTGCTACGGTTAATGTCATTTTTTATACACCCTATCATGTTGTATTCTTTCTTTTCTCCATTGTAAAGCTATTGGTTTTGGGTTAAATGAATGTCCACATAAGATTTCTTTACAATTTTTATCTACTTCTATTGTAAGAGTATAACTTTTTATACTTTGCCTAAATATAGGATTATAAGGATATAATCTACAGGAAAGAGGTCTATTATTATAAATTGAGCATAAACCTTCTTTAAAGAAAGCACAAGCTCCATTTATTCGTTTTATTCTAAATACTCCTTCACTAAATATTATATTATCTTTGTTGCCTATCCTCTCAACATCACTTATGGTGAGTTGAGGATTTTGTGTTCGACAACAAGACTCTTTACAACCTTTACAGTTAAACATTTATGCGTCACTAATTCTTCCTACTGTCGCACTTCCGCCTCCAGTACTAAAACTAGCTGCGGTTTTATACGGTTTAATTGGTTCGTTATCACCTGCGGTTCCACCATCTCTTGCTTTTACAACTAGAGATAATGTTCCTTCTCCACCAGCGTAAACTCCTACGAATGATTCAGTTGTACTCGTGGCTAATTTGTCTATGTATCCTATAAACACATCAGCATCATCAACTGCTGCTTTTGCACCAGAATAATCTGTTTCTGGAATTGTAAACACTTTTCCAGTCCAAGAAGTATAGGGTTGATGTGTAAAAACACCCAAAGTATTTTGTTTAATTCTAATAACACCTGTTTGTGGTGTACTTACAGGTACAACTTCTTTGACTGTAATTGTAGTTTGAGTAGCTGAATTATGAGCACCATCAAGAGAAAACTGATCGTAATCAATTTCATCAGAACCATCGTTCTTAGCCACTAGAATCCTATCTTCACCAACCACACATCCATAAACATAGAAAGTTTGGTTGTTAGGTGGTTGATTCAAATCTCCTTCAAGATCAAATAGTTTGTCAGCAGAGCTCAAGTCTCCTGGTAAATGTCCTATTCCATGGTTTCCAATTATTGATGTTCCAGTAGATGTTCCATAAAATTCTGGCTGTCTTGCTCTTGAAGTAACTGCTGATGTTAATGCGGCTGTTCCAAGATTACCTACACTCATAATCGGTAATGTATTAACTGGAGGTAATCCAGTAAGTAATTGAATCCAATAAGTATCAACACCATCATCCGCAAGTAACAATCCAGTTCCAGAAGATGCAGTCGGATTAGTTACCGTATCTATATCTGCTGTTTCGGTTGATGTATAACCAGTTATACTATCTGCACCTGTCGGAGTTCCAGATTGAATTTCAGCGATAATATAATCATTTGTTGTATCTTCTGCAATAACTATTCCGATAGCACCAGAAGGACTAAAATCTATTCTTTCACCAATAGTAAAAGCTCCACTTTCATTTGAGTAATCAAGTTTACAACCCCAAGCTAGTATATCATCTTCGTTAATTGTTCCAGATTTACTTCCATAAGTAAATTCATGTGTTATTCCTCTAAACAATGCTCCACTTATACCATGTATAGTTTCTGCTGTTCCTCTTCGTTGAATATTTTTAGTGAATTCGTAGATGTCATTTATATTAGTTCGAGTTCCTAAATCCCATTTTGAATAATAAGGTTGATCTCCACTTCCATCATTCAAATCAATTAATTGGTATCCTTCTGTGTTAGAACAATCCCAAGCTGCAACTGTTGCTTGTGCTGTTGTATTGTTTAAATCTTCTCCAGTAAATATAGCCGCAGTTGAGTTTCCTAAACCCATTGTAAGAGAGAACTCGGCATATTCATCATTAAACTCTTTTGCCTCTACACGAATTCTTTTACCATTAATATCAACACCATTTTGTCTGGTTCGTATTAATGTTCGTAACAGAATGTTGTTAGCAGCATCTTGGTTAATTCCTGTGCCCCACCAACTTGTAATTATTTGATTATCTCTTATTATTATTAATTCTGTGCCAGTTACAACTTCTCCGACTACAACTAATCCAGAAAATAATTCATCTCCTCCATATTGGAGAATAGAACCATCATATAATTGTTCTGAAGCGTCCTTATCAATGTTATAAGGTTCTAACAATTCAATAATATTATCCGTAGATCTTTCAGAAGGTTTAGTACTTGTAATATCTATTAAGTCGTTTCCAGAGGCTTCTTGGTCGTCTGCTAAGTCTTGTAGGAATCTATGAAGTTCTAATACTGTGTAATATGTAGAACCTCCTCCAACATATCGTATATCTCCATTTAGGTCAACAGTAAAATCATCTTCTATTGCCATTTTTTTTTTCCTCTTTTATTTTTATATTTTTATATTTGGATTAATTTTCATAAATTTATCTAATGGATAAAACATTTTCCATTCATTATGACTTCCAATTATCATAACTTCGACAAAAGGTTTTTTAATAGATTGTCCAGATAAGACATCTTTCTCAAAACCAAATATCTTCTTAATGTATTTGACATGTCTCAAGTTTCCCTCGAGATCTTTAATTATCAATTTTTTTCTCTAATTCTTCCACTTTCTTCTCTAATTCATCCATTTTTACACTATGTTCTGATTGTTTTCTTATAGTAAAAAATGCATTAGCTATTAAGAAAAATGCTTCAGGCGGAAATACCCAATTATTAAAAGCCATCATACCTAAAATTTCGAAAAGAGTTATGATTGCTGTTAATAAGAGCATTCCACAACTTATTTCATGTGAATTGTTTATTTTTATTGTTTTACTTAAATCCATAATTCACCTATGCGATATTATTAAGAGTATTATCTCCAAATGTATTTGTACCACTATCATTCCAATTACTAGTTGAACATCCGTGAGCAGAATTTCCTACAAATGTATTTTCATTAGCTCCAGAATTTGTGATATTAATTCCATGACCAGAACCACTAGCTCCACCAGCTCCACCAGGACTACCAGCAAAACCAGCAGAACCACCGTCACAATTATAA
>Ga0209536_100004473_pt1 | contig 22077 bp, 22 predicted proteins | sample DeeMarSeWOR28_12_FD_187461 | JGI IMG/M metagenome (GOLD analysis project Ga0209536, IMG submission 187461) | Marine sediment microbial communities from White Oak River estuary, North Carolina - WOR-2-8_12 (SPAdes) (version 2) | ecosystem: Environmental > Aquatic > Marine > Intertidal zone >... | reverse complement strand
AAGTATATCTTTAACTCTTGTGTCGCTAACTTGAAACTATCTGCACTATTTAGCCCCGGATCCCAGGGTGGTTGTGATCAAGCCAGCCTTATATTGGCGAGGGGAACAGAAATAAGACGCTATTTATGGTAACAACGAATAACCGGTAAAGGCAAGGCTTCTGGCGTTTGTTGGTAGCCGGTTTTATATCCCCGAAATGCTTATAAGCTCTCTCAGGCTATTTTTTTTACCGAATTTTGAGATCACAGGCAGGTAAAAAATATTTACTTGGAAAAATTATTATTATGATTCTTGTATCTTTAGCGATCAGTTTGCGGGATCTGGGGTACAACTTGTAGCGATAGGTTGTTGGGCAGTCTTTATAGTGCTAGAATTTGACCAAAGGAGATTCGGCTGAAAATAGTATTTATGGGTACACCGGAATTTGGTGTTCCAGCTTTGCAGCAGCTTGTGCTGAATGGCTATCATGTGGTATCGGTCTATACTCAACCAGATAAACCCGCCGGTAGGGGACAAAAGCTTGCCCCTTCACCTGTAAAAAGGGTAGCCTTAAGCTTGGGCCTACCAGTGTTACAACCCGACAATCTGAAAACAGCAGAGGTAGCCGCTGAATTGATCGACTTTAAAGCGGATTTTATTGTAGTTGCCGCCTACGGCCAGATATTACCAAAGACGGTTCTTAATACCCCTGTCTCAGGTTGTGTAAATATCCACCCCTCTTTGTTGCCTAGACATCGCGGGGCATCACCAATTCCTTCAGCGATTCTAGATGGAGATGAATTTACCGGCGTTAGTATTATGCTTATGAACGAGGGGTTAGATACAGGACCGGTGCTGACAAGGGCACAAATACCAATAGCTGATAACGACACCACCGCTTCACTTACATTAAAGCTGTCCCTAGTAGCAGCCCATTTGCTACAGGATGTATTACCTGAATTCAAAAAAGGACGAATTGTACCTCGAATCCAGGATGAGGCTAGTGCTACCTATTCTGGTATGATTACTAGGGAGTCCGGCGAGATTAACTGGCATATGCCGGCTAACTTTATCTGGCGGCAGGTAAGAGCTTTCTGCCCTTGGCCAGGATGTTATACACACTGGCGCGGTAAGAGAATCAAGGTTGTTGAGGCAATACCGGTGGTAGATGAGAGGGATGCCGTCGAGGGGCAGGTGTTAGCATTCATCGATGGCGGTTTTGCTGTTAAAACAGGTAACGGAACACTGAAAATACTTACACTACAAATCGAGGGCAAGCGGGAAATGACTGCTAGTGAATTCATAAGAGGGCAGCGACAATTAATCAACGAAGTGCTGCCGAATTAGTGTACTTTTTCATTATTTGTATAAGTTTTTGAATGATTTTTGATAACTCCTGATTCTGTTGGTCGATATCCTCACCAAGACAATCATTATTTTATTGCCTTGCAACGGAGCACCCCTGTATAATCTTGGTTAACAAAACTAACGGAGGAAGCCGTCTTGTCTATTTTGGAGAAGACCGATCAGTTTTACACCTTGGTGAATATCATCGCTCAGTTGCGTGGGCCCAACGGTTGTCCCTGGGACAGACAACAGAGCCACAAATCATTAAGGGATAGTCTGCTTGAGGAATGCTACGAAGTTCTAGAGGCGCTAGACGAAGATGAAAGCCGCCGCCTCTCAGAGGAATTGGGCGATCTACTTATGCAAGTTGTTTTCCATACCCAGATTGCCAGTGAATCTGGCGAATTTGAGCTAAAAGAAGTGATAGAAAGCATCAACAACAAACTTATTCGTCGCCATCCGCATGTTTTCGGCTCAATAGATGTCAGTGGTGCTGAAGAGGTACTTTTTAATTGGGAAAAGCTTAAGAAGAAGGAGAAGCAAAAGGTTACCTCCATGCTTGATGGTGTACCCAAGACCATGCCTGCCTTGGCGTATAGTCAAGAGATTCAGGAACGAGTAGCCCGAGTGGGTTTTGACTGGCAGCAAGATGCAGGTGTGATTGATAAACTTGCCGAGGAGATTAGTGAATTAAGGGAAGTTAGAACCCAAAAAAGACAAGAAGAGGAGTTCGGCGATCTACTATTCACCGTTGCTAATATTGCCCGGCGGTGGGGCGTAGACTTAGAGTCAGCCCTGCGTCGAGCTAATAAACGCTTCTATGGACGTTTTGCTCGTATGGAGGAACTATGCCAACAGCGGGGATTAGATTTTGCTAGCCTTACCTTTGACGAGCAGAACAAGCTGTGGGAAGAGGTTAAAAGAGGTAAATAATGGCGCACTGGACAGAAATACTTTTTAAGGAGAATCCGAAATTATTTGTCAGAGCCTTTGAGGACAGGATGGAAGTGGCGCATGAAGAGATGGCAGGTTTGCTAAACTGTCTAGCAGAGCAGGGCTTCCAGCCAAAGCGGATACTGGATTTAAACTGCGGTATAGGCCGCCATTCTGTAGAGTTGGCCAGGAGGAAAATAGAGGTACTTGGAACCGATATTTCAGCAGATTACATCGCAGTTGCCAGGAAAAGAGCTAAGGAAGAGAAGGTTTTGGCACGTTTCAAGGTAGCTGATATGCGCTGTGTTGCATCCGACCTTGTCGATGAAAAGTTATTTGACGGGGTTATTTGTCTTTGGACCTCTTTTGGTTTCTATGATGATGATACCAATGTTAGTATATTAAAACAGTGCCTGCCACTAGTAATAAAAGGTGGCTTTTTCGCGCTTGAAATCATAAACAGGGACTGGATTATCCAGAATTTTCAAGAGCAGGGCTTTACCCGGTGGCGAGACTTGATTGTTCTGGAAGAGAGGGTCTTTAATGTTGCAAATTCCCGTTCCTATAATACCTGGACCTTTTTGAAGCAGAAGGATAAAAAGACATTCGACTTGGACAAAGTTATCAATTTTGACCACCGCATCTGGAGCTTGCACGAGCTTATCTGTCTTCTGAGTGAAGCTGGCTGGTGCTTTAAAGCTGCCTATCCTGGTTTCTCGCCTGGAGCCGTCATCATAGAGGATACTCCTTCTTGCCTTTCTGAAGAGATACTACAATCTAGAACGCTGCTGGTCATCGGTTATCGCCCAGAAGGAGTAAAATAGAATGGTCGGGGCGAGAGGATTTGAACCTCCGACCTCAGCGTCCCGAACGCTGCGCGCTAACCGGGCTGCGCTACGCCCCGATAGTATTATTATAGTTATTATAAACAACTCCAGCAAGGTGTAGTTGTGAAGTATTGTGTTTTAATTATGGATGGATCTGCGGGTTGGCCGCTGCCCGAGCGAGACGGAAAAACTTGCCTTGAGCTAGCAGTAACGCCCAACCTAGACGCAGTAGCGAGTGAGGGGATGGTCGGATTGACAACTACCGTTCCCGAAGAAATGGAACCGTCCAGTGCGAGTGCTTGTATGTCCCTGCTAGGTTATGATCCGAAGGTTTACTACAAGGGAAGAGCCGCCATTGAAGCCGTCAGCATTGGTGTTCCCATTACCGAAGGAGAGGTCGTCTTTCGCTGTAATCTAGTATCAACCAAGGATGGTAGGATGAACAGTTACTGCGCTGGACATATAGGCACCAATGAGGCGGCAGAGCTTATCAAAGCTTTGAATGAGGTATTGGGTAGGAATGATGTCATTTTCCATACTGGAGTTAGCTACCGCAACCTATTGAAATTGAAAGGGCATACAGATACGCTGGAGGCTATATGTACCCCACCGCACGATATTCCAGGTGAGCGCATCGATGATTTTTTACCTCGTGGTAGAGGCAGTCGTTTACTGAAAAGGTTAATGCATGCTTCAACGGCGGTTTTGAAGGAGCATCCGGTGAATACCGCACGACGGTCAGGTGGTGATTTAACGGCCGATATGATATGGCTCTTCTGGGGGAGTGGGAGAATACCGGATATCCCTATCTTCAAACAGTCCTATGGTCTATCGGCGGCTCTCACTTCGGGCGTAGATTTGCTACGCGGTCTGGGGCGGATGATGGGAATGGATATACTCGAGATCCCGGGTATAACGGATGGTCTGGATAATGATTTCCAAAAACAGATTAGCGGCGCCCTTGAGTCGCTGAAATATTATGATATGGTAATTGTTCATATTGAAGCGCCAGATGAAGCTGGGCATGCTGGCTCGATTGACAATAAAATCGAGGCTATCCAGTGTATAGATAGAGATGTTGTGAGCCTGCTGCGTACCTTTCAACCGGGTAACCTGCGTCTGCTTGTTATGCCGGATCACCCTACCCCGATAAAGGTAAAAACGCACGTCGCCGAGCCGGTGCCCTTTGTTCTGTGGGGAAAGGGCTTCGTCAACAACGGGGCCGAAAGATTCACTGAACTAGAAGCAAAGAAGACTGGTCTTTTTATACAGAATGGGTATAATATTATGAGCAGGCTGGTGGTTAGGGAATAGACCAATGTCTCTAATAGTCCAAAAATACGGCGGTTCTTCATTAGCAGATGCGGAGAAGATAAAGAACGTTGCTCGCCGTGTAGCAGCTACCAGTGATGCCGGTAATCGGGTGGTAGTTGTCGTATCAGCAATGGGCGACACCACTGATGAACTTGTCAAGCTGGCTTATAGCTTGACTGACCAGCCGCCCGAGCGCGAGTTCGATATACTCCTTTCTACCGGTGAGATCGTTTCTAGCACTCTACTGACAATGACTCTCGAAGTGATGGGTTATGCAGCCATCAGTCTTAACGGTGCGCAAGCAGGTATAAAAACGGATAGTGCTTACAGTCGCGCCCGCATTTTGGGTATCAATCCCAAACGGATAGAAAAGGAATTAAATAAGGATAGGATTGTGGTCGTTGCCGGTTTCCAGGGCGTCACCGAGGATATGGATACAACAACTCTGGGACGGGGTGGTTCGGATACGACGGCAGTAGCATTAGCGGCCGGACTTAAAGCAGATGCATGTCATATATATACAGATGTCGATGGTATTTATACCGCTGATCCGCGCCTGGTAGTCGAAGCTCATAGTTTAGCAGAAATTGGTTATGAAGAGATGTTAGAGTTGGCAACATACGGAGCTAAAGTAATGCATCCTAGGGCGGTTGAGCTAGGCGAACTTTTTAATATACCTATACTGGTAGCCTCCAGCTTTACCAATAGCCTAGGAACACTAATTCATGGAGGGGTGTCTATGGAAGTACGCAACAAAGTGAGCGGTATTGCTCATGACCTTAATGTAGCAAAAATAACAGTGGTTGGTGTTCCCGACCGACCGGGTATTGCCTCATCAATCTTCGAGCCGTTGGCAGAGGCTGGCATAAGCGTCGATACCATTGTCCAAAATGCAAGTATAAAAAAAATCACCGACCTTACTTTTACTGTAGCCAAGGGTGACCTGCCTCGAGCCATGGAGGTAATAAAACCGATTGCTGAATCTATCGACGCCCGGAAGTGCGCTAGCGACTCGAAGTTGGGTAAGGTTAGTGTAATCGGTACTGGTATGCTAAATACACCTGGTTTTGCTGCCAAGATGTTCAGTACCCTCAGCCGGGAAGGTATAAATATCCAGTTGATTACAACTTCAGAGATAAGGATAACCTGTATCATTGACGAAGCTAGGGTTGGAGAGGCGGTTCGTGCCTTACATAGGGCGTTTGAATTAGAACAAGCAAAATAAAAAGGGTGAGGGATCTCACCCTTTTTATTAACAATCGTTAATTTGGTTACTAGGCGGCAACTACTTCCTGTATCTCTGGTATTTCCTGCCTCAGAATTTGTTCAATACCATTCTTTAGCGTCATGGAAGACATTGGACAGCCGGCGCAGGCGCCAGTTAGCTTAAGTTTTACTACACCATCCTTAACCTCCACTAGCTCAACGTTACCACCATCGGCTATTAGATTAGGTCGGATTTTATCCAATACGGCCTCAACTCTTTCTTGCATGTGAAAATCTCTCCTTTGGTCAATTGCTTTATTCGAAAGGGGGAATGCTAAATGTAAGATTACCATGGATATAAAATCTTGTCAATTTCGCATCAGATTAATTTAAAATGATCTGTTAAAGCCAGAATTTTCTTGACTTTCTCAGGTTATTTTGGAGTAAAATAATTCTTTGGAAGAAGTTAATTTTCATGGAAATCGCTAAATAAGAGGATATACTACATTGCATGAGACAGAAGAACAGGCAAAGCTGGTAAAAAGGAGTAGCAAAGAAGCAATAACCCTAGCTATGGAAGGTAGGTGGCGAGAGGCGATAGCCGCCAATAAGAGCATTCTAGAGAATTATCCAAATGACGTTGATGCTTATAATCGTCTGGGACGAGCCTACATGGAGTTGGGTGAGTATTCTCTTGCTAGGGAGGCATATAGCAGGACGAAAGAAATAGATCCCTATAGTACCATTGCCGAAAAGAACCTGCGCCGCCTCGCTCATCTCAAAGAAACGGGTACTATCCCTAGGAGTGATTTCCAGCGAGTTGAACCGCAGGTTTTCATCGAGGAAACTGGCAAAGCGGGGGTAGTTAGGCTTTACCGCTTGGCGGCGAAGGAAATCCTTGCTGAGGTTGATGCCGGCGATAGAGTGAATCTGAAAGTTGTTGACTCCAATCTCATAGTAGAAAACTTACGTCAGCAGTATCTGGGACAAATAGAGCCAAGGCATAGCCAGCGACTAATTAAATTAATCAGAGGCGGTAATAAATATATGGCTACTGTCATAAGCTCTGCGGATGACATGATGGCAGTTATTATTCGAGAAACCTATCAAAATCCCTCACAGGAGGGGCAACTTTCCTTTCCGTTGAAAGGCCTTGGTAGCCTCAGGCCTTACGTAAGTGATAAAATACTGAGGCGCCAGATAGAGGAGAATGAAGTAGGGTTGATGGAAGCTGATTATTTTACACCAGGTGACGACGAAGTCGAATTAGTATCTCATGAGCCGGTAGATGAAGGCAATGAAGATGAGGAGCAGGAGGTCTAACTGGACATGGTTCTAGGTAATATAAGGCCAGTGAATATTGAAGATGAGATGAGGGATTCATATCTTGATTATGCAATGAGCGTCATTGTTTCCCGTGCCTTACCCGATGTATGGGATGGATTGAAACCTGTACACCGGCGTATTCTCTATGCTATGCATGGACTAGGACTTAGCCACTCAAGCCCACACAAGAAAAGCGCTCGAGTAGTCGGTGAGGTTCTGGGTAAATATCACCCCCATGGTGATGCATCCGTATATGATGCTATGGTGCGTATGGCTCAGGACTTTTCAATGCGCCATACGCTAATTGACGGACAGGGCAATTTCGGCAGTATGGATAATGACCCACCGGCGGCTATGCGCTATACCGAGGTGCGTCTAACAGAGCTTGCAGAGCAGATGCTACTTGATATAGACAAAGATACAGTTGACTTTATGCCCAACTTCGATGACAGTCTCACCGAACCAGTGGTGATGCCCAGCCGTTTGCCCAATTTATTAGTGAATGGTAGTTCTGGTATTGCTGTCGGGATGGCTACCAGCATTCCACCACATAACCTGGGAGAAGTGTGCGATGCTATTGCGTATCTAATTGATAATCCTCGAGCCAATGTTGATGAACTTATGGAGTATGTAAAAGGACCTGATTTCCCCACTGGTGGCATAATTTTGGGACAGGAGGGTATCAGAAGTGCATATGCCACCGGGCATGGCCGAGTGGAGGTGCGATCTAAAGCTTATTCTGAAGATTCCTCTTCAACCGGCCGTCGCCAGATAATTGTGACTGAATTACCTTATCAGACCAACAAAGCTGCCCTGATTGAGAGAATAGCTGACCTTGTCAAAGATAAAAAGATCAGCGGAATAAGTGAGCTGAGGGACGAATCTGACCGTCAGGGAATGCGCATTGTTATTGAGCTCAAGAGAGAAGCTCAGTCGCGTCAAGTGCTCAACAACCTCTACCGTCAAACCCAGATGCAGTCAGCCTTTTTCGTTAATATGTTGGCTTTGGTTGCTGGACAGCCAAGGGTAATCAGTTTGCGCGAAGCCCTGCAACATTTTATAGATTTCCGCCATAAGGTAATCACTCGACGCTCTAAATTCGAGCTCAAGGTAGCTAAAGAAAGAGCGCACATTTTGGAAGGGCTTAAAATTGCTCTGGATAATATAGATGCTATAGTAGCTACCATCCGCAAGTCAAAGACTGCCGAAGCTGCGCGCAATGCTCTAATGCAAGGATTCGACCTCAGCAGAATCCAGGCACAGGCTATACTGGATATGCAGCTACGCCGCTTGGCTAATTTAGAGAGGCGTAAAATTCTCGACGAATATACTGAGGTTGTAAAAACAATCGCCTATCTCGAAGAGTTGCTAGCAAATCCACGGAGGATGATGCTGCTTATAAAAGAAGAGACGAGTGCCCTGAAATCCAAGTTCGAGGACGAGCGGCGAACTGAGATAAGTTTACAAGAAGCCCTTGATTTTAACGAGGAAGACCTTATCCCTCACCAAAGAATGGTGGTTACTCTTAGTGAAAGGGGTTTCGTAAAGAGAGTGCCCTCAAAAGTCTATACATTGCAGCACAGAGGTGGCAAGGGAATCATCGGTATGGTGACACGGGAACAGGACGCTGTTAGATTGTTGGCGGTGGCTGATACCCACGACAACCTGCTCTTTTTTACAAATAAGGGTAAGGTTTTCAGCCTCAAATGCTATGAACTACCGGCTGATAGTTCACGGATTGCTAAGGGAATGGCAGTGATAAATCTATTCCCCATTGCCGAGGGTGAGAAGGTTACAGCTGTTGTAGTCGTCAGTGAATTTACATCAGGTGGTTATATGCTGATGGCTACTAGCGGCGGTGAGATAAAAAAGATTTTAGTTGAAAACTTCAGCTCTGTTCGCAGTAGCGGTCTTATTGCTATGGATTTGGCTAGGGGCGATAGTCTTGTGTCGGCCTGTCTAGTGACAGACAAGGATGAGATAATACTGGCAACACACAAGGGGCAATCAGTAAAGTTTCCTGTATCTGAGCTTAGGGCCAGCCTTAGGGCTAGTGGTGGTGTACGGGCCATTCGGCTTCTCAAAGATGATCAGGTGATTGGTATGGATATCATCCAATCAGATGCATTTGTGTTGGCGGTTACCACCGGTGGGTATGGTAAACTTACCCATGTCGAAGATTATCCACGCCAACATCGTGCTGGTAGTGGAGTTAGAACCTATAAAATAAATGAGCAGACAGGATTAGTGGCTGCTGCTCGGGTAGTCACCCAGGAACAGCAGGTCATGATTATCTCTGCTAACGGTATTATTACCCGCACTCCAGTGCGGGAAAAAGACCCCAGGAAAGGCATAACCATCCAGGGACGTAGTACCCATGGAGTACGGTTGATGCGGCTTGAAGCCGGTGACAGTGTTGTCGCCATTGCCGCTTTTGAATAGATCACTTTTTGATTTAGGTATCTTACTACTACTTATGACAATCGGATTGGAAATCTTCGAGCCCACAATTATTGCAGCTTGTGAGCCGACAGTCAGGAGTCAATTTCTCCTCTATAGCAAGTTTGTATTCCCGCTTTAGGAAAGCTGGGGAAATGCCAGTATCGATATGCCCCCAGGGCAAGGGCTCATCAAGGGGACGCTTCCGCTGAGTGTAGAACTCAGGTCTTAAACCAACTTCCTTGAAAGCATGCAGCCAGATTTCATAATTGAAGTGCTCGCTCCAACCATCGAATACGGCCCCTGATTTCCAGGCGCGATGTATGACTTTGCCCAATCGTCTGTCGCCACGGGACATAACCGCCTCAAGCAGGCTCATTTCGGTTTCTTGCCAGGAAAGTTTGACTCCCTTACGATGCAATCCCGTTATTATAACTTTATGCTTTGTTTTTAACTGTTCTTGGCTATCCATCGCTACCCATTGAAAGGATGTGTGGGCTTTGGGTACGAAGGTAGATAGACTTATGTGTATTTGGGATTTTCTCCCTGATGTATTCTTATTTAGTGCATTAATTTTATTCACTAGCCTGGTGATGCTGGTGACATCCTCCTCTGTTTCTGTGGGTAACCCGAGCAAAAAATACAGCTTGAGGTTGCGCCAACCCCTTTCAAAGGCAGCTTTCGCTATAGCTAACAGCCCTTCCTCTGGAATGTGTTTATTGATCACCCGCTGCAGTCGTTGACTAGCAGCTTCGGGAGCAAATGTGAGCCCCATTTTCCTGCGAGAGGACAGTGAATCTATCAGCCTCACGGAGTCGTGGTTGATTCGCAGGCTGGGTAGTGATATAGCTAGATTCTGACTACTGTAGCGCGCATTTATTTGAACTATCAATTCATCAATATCGTTATAATCGCTGGTACTCAGCGATACCAGCGATATCTCGTCGTAACCGCAGTTTTCAATCAGCCCTTCCACTGCTTCTAGTATTTCTTCTTTCGGGCGCTGGCGCACTGGTCTATATATAGTGCCAGCATTGCAGAAACGGCATCCCCGGCTGCATCCGCGGCTTATTTCTATCGCCCCACGATCGTGGACTACTTCTATAAATGGAACTACCGGTTTGGTTACGGGCGGAAGCAGCTTGGGAACAATCTGACGTTTAATAAGTGGGGCAGCTTGGACTGTAGTGGGTGTTATACTTTTAAAAAGACCATTTGGTTGGTATTCAACGTGATACAGACTAGGTGCGTATATTCCGGGTATTGTAGCTACCCGCTGCAGCAACTCTGTTCTGGAAGCCTTATTGCCCTTCCAATTGAGGAAGTGGGAAACTAGCTCAGGTAGCAATTCCTCCGCCTCTCCGATAACGAAAAAATCTATGAAGTCGGACATTGGCTCCGGATTAAAGGCACAGCTACCACCAGCAATTACTATTGGATGGCGGCTATCTCTTTTGCTTGCAAAAACCGGAATTTGTGATAGATACAGCATGTTCAGCACGTTGGTGAAAGTTAGTTCATAACCCAGCGAGAAGCCGATGACATCAAATTCATTAAGGGGATGTCCACTTTCTAGGCTTAGAAGTGGTATCCTGGCTGCCTCTATAGCTGCTGCCATATCCGGCCAGGGAGCATAAACTCTTTCAGCTAGGACACCCGGCTGGTTGTTGAGTATATTATAGAGGATGCCCAGTCCTATATTGGACATACCGATTTCATAGGTGTCGGGGTAGCTGAGGGCTATCTTTAGGTCAGCTTTATGCCAGTTTTTGGTAATACTGTTCCATTCACCCCCGGTGTAACGAGCTGGCTTAGTTACATTTGAAATTATGCTGTCTGGATAGGGCAAATAATTACCTCCGAGCTATATAGTATACCCGCCCCCTTCAGTTATGAGCAATGTTGCTACTTTGACGTCTGGCTTTTTGGCGATTAAAATAGCACAATAAATCTTAAGGAGCAACAATGGAATACCTTTGGGCGCCTTGGCGCATTGAATATGTTAAGCAAGCGAGAGATGAGGGGGAAAAGGGCTGTATTTTATGCAGTAAACCAGCTCAGCGAAATGACGCTGACAACCTTATACTCTATCGGGGGCAGTATTGTTTTATTATTATGAATAGATATCCGTATAACTCCGGTCATTTGATGATTACCCCATACCGCCATGTGGCAAACCTAGAGGATTTGAATAACGAAGAGCGTGATGAAAACTTCGCCCTCGTCAGCCGCAGCGTTGCCATACAAAAGCGGGTGCTCAGAGCCGATGGTTTTAATATAGGTATCAATCTTGGAAGGATAGCAGGTGCTGGTATTGACAAACATATCCATACCCATGTCGTGCCTCGTTGGGTGGGGGATACTAATTTTATGCCAGTGGTGGGCGATATAAACGTGGTGAATGAGGCAATAAAAGATACTTATCACAAACTTGCGATTGAATTTTCGAATGAGACAGGAGTCTAAATTTGGATGGCCTTGATATTGTTACCGAAATACTACCTTTTGTCATACCACTACTTATAATTCAAATTGCTTTGATAATTGTCGCCCTTATCGATTTGATTCAAAGGGAGAAAGTCAAAGGCAATAACAAAGTGCTATGGGCGTTGCTAATCGTGCTGGTTAATATTATTGGCCCCATCATATATCTTTTCATCGGGCGGGAGGAATAGCAGTAGTTGTTGGCCATAAGATGCGAGGGACTAACTAAGCTCTATCGTGATGTTGTTGCTCTTGATCGCCTTGATTTAGTGGTTAAAGAGCGTTCTGTATTTGGTTTTTTGGGACCTAATGGTGCTGGTAAGACAACTACCATCAAACTGCTGGTTGGGCTCAGTACTCCACTATTGGGTAGAGCTTGGATTGCTGGCCAGGAAGTAAGCCCCGAAGCTATCGAGCTGCGGAATAAGATTGGATATTTACCCGAAGTACCCACCTTTTACAACTGGATGAGCGGGCGGGAGTTTCTGTTTTTTACAGGCGAATTATATCACCTTTCGAAAGAGGAAATAGAGAATCGCTGCAATGAACTACTGGAGCTTGTAGAATTGAAGGAAGCGGCAAAGCGTAAAATAGGCAGTTACTCGCGAGGTATGCGGCAGCGGTTGGGTATTGCCCAAGCACTCATAAATAGACCTGAAATCATATTCCTCGATGAACCCTGCTCGGCTCTCGATCCTATAGGTAGGCGGGACGTGTTGGATCTTATTAAACGCTTATCAACTGACGCCACCGTATTTATGTCAACCCACATACTATCAGATGTAGAGAGGGTTTGTGATTCCGTTGCCGTTATAGACCGAGGCAAGTTGGTCACAACTTCGTCAATAGAGGAACTGCGACGAAAATACGCCCATTCCGTCTTTGAGCTTGAGTTTGAAGAGGAGCCTTCTCCCTTAATCGCTATGTTTCAGGGTATGAAATGGCTGACTAAGTTTGAGCAGGTGGAGTTGGATGGTTCACCGGCTTTGTACCTGTGGGTAACGGATATTAACACGGCCAAGAAAGAGCTACCCAGCATCGTTGCTGCTAGTGGATTGACCCTACTACGATACGAATTAACCCTGCCAAGTTTAGAAGATATATTCGTTCAATTGGTGAATGGTGAGGATAAGATATGAGTGGCTTGGGCGCTCTTATTAAGAAGGAATTTAAGGAACAAATAAAGACCTACCGATTGCTTATTATAGCAGTTGTCTTCCTTGTTTTCGGACTAGCAACACCGTTGATGCTCAAATATCTGCCCCAAATTATCAAGCTAGCCGGGGAGAATATAGTAATAGATATACCACCAGCTAGCGCAGTGCAAGCGTTGACGGAATACGCCGATACAATTATCCAGGTGGGTGTGTTGTTGGTAGTTCTGACTGCTATGGGGGCTATATCAGGGGAGGTTTATAAGGGTACGGCGGCAATGGTGCTAAGTAAGCCAGTTAGCCGGGCATCTTTTATTTTTGCAAAGTTATTTGCCTTAAGCACTAGCTTCATAGCAGCTCTTATTCTAGCATCGGCAGCTTGCTACGGCTATACTGTTATTCTACTAGGTGAGGCTAACTTTTCAGCTTTTATGGCTTTGAATGGTTTATTGATATTGTTTTTTATGGTTGCTATCTCGGTGACGCTCCTTTTCTCCAGCGTGTTTAGAAGCCATCTTGCAGCCGGCGGCCTGGCGTTAGTTGTTCTCATAGGGCAGGCGGTTATGGTGAATATCCCTAGGTTGGGTGATTATATGCCAGCTGGGCTAGTCAGCTGGGGAATAGGGCTGTTATCTGGTGAAGAAGCTAGTGCTTGGGGTGCTTTGAGGATAAGTTTAGCGGTAATCGTTGCTTGTCTTTATCTAACTTGGTTGCGGATGCGGAACAAGGAGCTCTAGTGCGATTTGAGGTTTAGTTAAAAAAACTGTTGATTGCGGCGTTTTTCGTTTCTATACCATTATCATTCAGCAGGTTCAATAGTTCATCTTTCCATTGAAGCCTCTTATTCTCGGCTTCCTTTAGTAACTCGTAAGCTTCACTTATCCACTGTGCATTATTTTTATCAACCCCCTGAACTATTAGGAATACCGCCTGAAGAATTAGGCGGCATTCGTCTTCCCATTTATTTATTACGTGTACTAATATCTCAGGTGGCGCTGACCCTTCGATATTGATTTGAATCTCTTCCATTCGACCGAGCAGCTTGTTGAGTGCTTCTATTTTCTGACTCCGGCTCATAATGGCATATAGTTCGGTAAGGCTATCATAGTCCTCAAGCCATGTACTATGCTTCTGTGCTGCAGGGGTTAAGTGTTCAAGATAGTCAGTGATTTGCTGTATGTCTATTTTCGGTCTTGACAGGATACCTACGGCTATCACAGCTATAAAAATAAGTATAATGAGTATTACAGAGTTGCGTATTGCCTTTGGTTTCATTTGCAAATACCCAGATTAATTAAACCAATTCTGCCATATTTTTTATACTGCAAACAAGTAACAAAAAATATTTTCCGGATTGTTATGAATGGTAAGTTACAGTTACAAGACGTCATCTTGTAACTTACTTTGAGAGAATTTATTATTATATATAGGACAATTAAAGAAAGTTAAGGGAGCGTTGAACCGTAGCCTGTAAGTGGTCACTTGGGTGCGGGAAGCTAATAGTGAAACCGACCTGAAAAAGTCGGTTTTGTTTTTAGCAAGCGTGTAGAAATGGGAGTTAATTGGACCAAGTGGCTGATAAGGTTATTGTTCCGGCTAAGCAGATGAGATATTTACTCTATGTGCTATTCGGGCTAATAGTTGCCGATGGGATATTGAGTGAATATCTGGTTTCGCATAATCTGGGAAGAGAATTGAATCCGGTGCTAAGTACCTTGATAGGCGGCGATCAGTTCATGCTTGTAAAGGTATGTGGTGCTTTGATAGTGATTATCCTAATATGGAATTTGTACAAAAGGCGCCAGGGTATAGCCATCATAGGCAGTCTGTGCTCTCTGGTTTTCTATACGGGGATAATATATTGGAATCTGTTCGCCTTAACGTTTTCGAGTATGTCGTAATTACCCAGAATTCGATTTGAAGTTGAAAAAACCTTACTTTTTAGCCTCCCCCAACTCCTCCGTGATATCCCTAGCCATCTTTAAGAATAATTTTCTCAATCTTTTCATGACATTTTTGGCAGCTTGTTCACCGGCTAATCTGGCATCTTCAGCGGCTTTTCTAGCATCTGCTGCCGCTTTTTCAATTTCATCTAGGATAATTGGCAGAGGTGTATCCATAATCCCGTGCTTGGTTTCATTATCTTTTCTCATATCTACTCCTTATTTTAAAGACGGTTTTGTCTAATGGCGTTACCAATACCTATTGGTTTTGTGGCGTTAGGTAATTTAGGAAATGCATATATTTCTTAACTAATACGTGGCTAGATATCAACATCAAGAGGCTTGATTAGATAACAGAAGAATTTTATCACAAAGATAATAGAAGAAGAAAGGGAGAAGATTTAATTAAATTTCGGTTCTAAAGAAAGGAAGCGGGACCTAACCTTGTTAACTTTTATGATAATAGACTTTAAAGTTAAAATTAAAAAATTATAAAAAACTAAATGTTATACCTGCTAGCAGGTATAACATTAACATACATAATGTAATTGAAGCAACTAGGAGATTGCAACTTGATCCAAGTTAGGTCGGACGATTGTTGAGATTAGGTGAATTAGATGGTAGAAAATAGTACGGAGACTGAAAGGTTTTGCGCTTGAATTACGACAGAAAACGAAGACCAAAATTGTTAATAAACAAAACAAAAAATGAAGAAATTTGTTAAATAAAATGGAATGAAACTATCAAGAAGTGGTGACATCAACCCTAATACCTGGCGCCCCCAATGGAATTCGAATCCATGTTGCCGGCTTGAAAGGCCGGTGTCCTAGGCCTCTAGACGATGGGGGCGTTGTTACAGTATAACAAAGAAATCCAGCTCCACACAATTTGTTTTGTTCCATCTATGCTGTGTATATCCTGTTATTATGCTACAATAACCAGAGATATGAACGAAGCGGAGGAAAGCCATAGGGCAGAGGGGAAAGCGAAAGAAAGCTGGGTAAAAACGAGATTAATTCCCCTACTGGGTTTAATTGTTATTATCGCGATTGCAATTGGCATCTTTTGCTTCTATAGAGATAATCCGGAAAGATTCGAACAACTTGAAGAATTGGGCTATCTAGGTGTTTTTCTGAGTAGTCTAATTCTAAATGCCACCGTTGTTCTGCCTGCTGGCAACTTCTTATTTTTATTTGTACTCGGCGGGACACTCCCCTCACCAGTGTTGGTAGGATTGATTGGTGGGCTGGCAGCGGCTATTGGGGAATTTACAGGCTATGCTGCCGGTTATAGCGGTCAGGTGATTATTAAGAAACGAAGGTTATACACCAAACTAGAAGGGTGGATGAAGAGGTGGGGTTCACTTACCATTTTTTTCCTTTCGGTAGCGCCGCTCTTTTTTGATATAGCTGGTATTAGCGCCGGAGCACTACGCTTTCCCGCCTGGAAGTTTTTTATTGCCTGCTGGCTGGGTCGGACTATTCTTTATCTGACTATCGCTTGGGCCGGTGCCATGGGCTTGGAATGGGTGCATGACTTTATCGGTTAACTGTTGATTTGACCCTCAACAATAGTAGTCCGCCAAACAGGAAGAATAGAAGACAGGCTATTAACATGATCTGGTAACCTAAACCGCTGGTGATTGTTTCATAATGGTCAATAAGAGGTCCGAATAAACCCGCTAGAACACCGGCGCCGGCGGTTGCCATATTAGCTATACCAAGATACCTTGCCTCTTTTCCCTTGTTTACTAGATCAGTGGCTAAAGCCCAGTTTGTACTGGAAAAGGCACCAGTTGCTATACCTAGGATGGTTGCAGCAATTAGTATTGAAGTGTAGTTCTGGTAAAGGGTAATAATGAGAATGCCTAAAGTGCCTAGGGCTGCCGATGAAATTGCTATTGGCTTGCGCCCTATCTTATCTGATAGACGCCCAGCAGGGTAAACGATAAGTAACATACCAATTACACCCAATATGGAAAACCTGAAAACCGCCTCAGCTGGATCTTCGGCTCCGATGACATCTGTTAGAAAATAAAGAGCGAAGCGTTGGATTATAGCCATGGCCATGAAAAAAAACAGGCGGGATGCCAAAAACAAAATGAAGTTTCGGTGTGCATGTAAAAAACTGATCAAACGGGATAATCGGAACCAAGCTAGAAAACGGAACAGCTTAGCGCCGATATCAAATGTAACCTTCGCCACCCGCAGGCCATCGCTACTTGGTTGTTCTTTAACTGTTGTAATGGTTACTGCCATAAATAAAAATAGTAATACTCCTGGTAGTAATAAGGATAACCATAGCCATTGGCTTCCTTGGTCGGCATCGTAGTTATCCATGAAGATAGCTATTGGGTATAGAAGGGCGATACCGCCCACAATCTCTAGCAGTCCCTTTACTCCCGAAGCCAATCCTCTCTTACCGTTGGGTACTAGATCGGGTATGAATCCTTGGTGCGGTCCCTGAACAGTGTTACTGCTTATCTGCAAAAAGCAATATACAGTAAAAAGAACAAAGTAGCTGTTGGCAAGGCCAATGCCAGGCAAAATCAGCAAGAGAAATAAGCCACCTATAAATATAAAAGGTCGGCGTCGGCCCCATCTGAAAACAGAGTGGTCGCTGATAGCACCGATTATTGGTTGCACTATCATTGCTAGGACCAGACCGGTGGATATGAGTAATCCCAGATAGGTGTTTTTCTCCGCTTCGGGAACAAAATCAAGCACCCTCAAGGGTAGGATAATGCCGTGCATCCCCTGCCATAATGCAGTCGTGGCAAAGACGAGAATGGTAATCTTGAGGTAATCCCAAGTGCTAAAGCCCTTGGTTTTTAAGCTGCCACTAGTATCCGGTTTATTATTCACTGAGGCTAAAGCATAGCAGAGTACGAGTTTAGGGGCAATGTGCAAGGTTCTACGGATAGATCGCTGGTGCCTCTAGTCCGGTGGTCTCCGGCAATCCTTGCATCAGGTTCATATTCTGGATAGCCTGACCAGCAGCGCCTTTAACAAGGTTATCAATGCAGCTTATTACAATTAGTCGGTTAGTCCTTCGATCAACAGTTGGGTATACGAGGCACAGGTTCGAACCTAGAGTATACTTGGTGTGTGGCGGGGAGCTGGTTACCTTAACAAACGGCTCATCCTTGTAGAAATCGAAGTATATCTGCTGTATCATCGACTCTCCTTCTTTATCAGCAGTAACTCCACCAATTAGTGGGGTATAGCAGGTTGTCAGAATACCCCTCGTCATTGGTATAAGGTGCGGAACGAAGGTTATCGATGCTGACTGTTCCGATTTGAGTAGTTTCAGTTCTTGGATAATCTCCGGTAAATGGCGATGTCCTTCCAGTGCGTAGGCGGCAACATCTTCATTTGCTTCTGCAAAGTGTGTTTTAAGACTTATTGTTCTGCCGGCACCGGAAATACCAGACTTACTATCAATAATGACATGGTTGCCAGTAATTCGCTTTGCCATCACTGGAGCAAGAGCTAGAATGGCGCTAGTGGGATAGCAGCCGGGATTAGCCACCAGTCTAGCATCAGCAATTTGGTGTCGGTGCAGTTCTGGCAATCCATATACCGCCTGTTTGAGCACCTGTGGTGCCGGATGGGTAAAGTTATACCATTCGGAGTATTCGCTGGCGTCCTTCAACCTGAAATCAGCACTTATATCCACTACTTTGACGCCCTTTTCAAGCAAGGGTAGAATCGCGGCGGCGCTTTCCTTGTGTGGCATAGCACTGAAAGCAATATCAACATCACCCAGTTCGGTCTCAACAATAAGGTGACTGTCTGCTAGATGGGGAAAGATCTCATTGAGTCTCTTGCCGACGGTACTACGTCCTGTAACCGAAGTCAACTCGACCTGCGGGTGTCGACTGAGAATCCTTGCCAGCTCTAGGCCAGCATAGCCGGTAACATTTATTATACCTGTTTTAACCTTTTTCATCTGATTTACACCTCTGACACTCTTCTTCTAGAGACTTCAACTGTTTGCTAGTGCCTATGGCAATTAGGATATCTCCCTCTTCCAGTTTCTCCTCTCCAGGTGGATTTGCTACAAGTTTACCGTTTTTTCTGTTTAAGGCCAGAATGGTGGCTTTTGTGCGGCTCCGGGCTTCGTCTACGTCCAAACCAACCAGAGACGAATGGCTATTGATGACGATATTTTCCATTTGTAGTTCATGGCCGCGGTGGTATATTACTGTATCTATAAAATCTACCACCGTTGGGCGCAAAGCAAGCATCGCCATCCGGCGCGCGCCAATGTGATTGGGGGATATGATACGGTCAGCTCCTGCTCTCTTAAGTTTAGCCTCGGCTTCACTGCCGGAGGACCGGGCTTCTATAAACAAATCAGGACGTAGCCCTCTGGCCGAGAGTGTGATATAGGTACTTTCGGCATCACTAGCGACGGCAACCACAAGACCGCGGGCTTGTTCAATACCGGCTTCTTTAAGGACCTCATCGTTGGTGGCATCGGCAAAGATATAGAGTCGATTATCCTCTTCCGCTCTGGCTATGCTGTCACGATCACTGTCGATAACGATAAAGGGCACCCGCTCCTCATTGAACACCCTGGCTATCTCCTGTCCTACCCGGCCATAGCCGCAGATTATGAAATGGTCTTTAAGTTTAGCAATCCTGTTTTTCATTTGTCGCCTCCATAGATTAGTGCCGAATTCTCCCTCTACAACATAGGCTACAATGGCAGTAAGTGCATAGAGGGCACCACCGACACCACCGATGATTAAGAAACTGCTGAATATACGACCAGCGTCACTCAGGGAGTGGACTTCATCGTAACCGACTGTGGTTATGGTTATTATTGTCATAAAGAGGGAATCAAGAAAAGACCATCCCTCAATCAGTAGATAACCACCTGTGCCGATTATAATAGTAAATACCAGAGCAACTACACCCCATAACAACCTTCTTGATGGACTCATTATCAACCTATATTGATTTTGTATTTAAGCTTTTTTATTCTAGCATATAATTGCCATAAAGGGGGTAGTGTGGTAATATCTTGGATTGAATGATTGAATGAAAGTAAGTAAGTAAGTAAGTATATTCCACTAATGGAGGTGATTATTTGCCCAAAATATATTTAATTGATGTTACCAACCGTGACGGTGTACAAACGGCAAAACTCGGCCTCTCCAAGCTGGAAAAGACAATGGTAAATATCTATCTAGACGAAATGGGAATCTTCCAGTCCGAATTTGGTTTCCCTACCACTAGGCATGAAACGAACTACCTTCAGGCTAATCTGGAACTAGCAGAAATGGGGGTTATTAAAAACCTCCACTTGGAGGGTTGGATAAGAGCCATTGTCGACGATGTAGAAACGGCCTTCAAGCTGGTACCTAAACTGAAACACTTGAATCTATCAATATCAACGTCCGAGCAGATGATTCAAGGTAAATTTCAGGGAAGGAAGACAAAGGACGATATTATAAATGAGATGACTTGGGCGGTTGATGCTGCTTGGGATCATGGTGCTGAGACGATAGGTGTGAATGCCGAGGACGCTTCGCGGACTGACCTTAATTACCTCCTCAAATTCGGTATAGCGGCCAAGGAGCATGGTGCCACCCGATTACGCTATTGCGATACCTTGGGTTATGATAATCCATTCTCCATTTACGATACGGCAAAAGCACTGGCGGAGGGGGTAAAATTACCTATCGAGCTACACTGCCACGGTGATCTGGGTATGGCGGTAGCAACCTCGCTTGCCGGCGCCAAGGGAGCCATTGATGGGGGTCAGGATGCTTACATCAATGTAACCGTTAATGGTATCGGTGAGAGAGCGGGCAATGCTGACCTGGTAGCTACCATTCTGGCTATTACCAAATCAAAGGGATTTGCCGATAAATACGAACTGGATGGCTCTGTTGATTTAACAAAAGCTTGGAAGATAGCTAAATATGCAAGCTATTCATTTGATGTCCCGATACCGATAAACCAGCCGGGTGTGGGCGCTAATGCTTTTGCTCATGAGTCCGGTATTCATGCTGACGGCGTATTGAAGGACCCAGAGAATTATGAGCTTTACGGTTTTGAGGAGCTGGGGCGGGGTGAGCCGGAGTTGGTTGACACCGGCCGCCAGATAAGCGCCGGCGAATACAGCGGTGTCTCTGGCTTTAGTCACGTAATGGGAGAGATGGCAGTTACATTTTCGAGCAAGGAAGATGCTCAGGAGATTCTAGAGCTGGCAAGATACGCCAACGTGCAGGCGCATAAACCACTAGTAGAGGAAGAGCTGCTTTTTATCGCCAAATACCCGGAGATTGCCAAAAAACTGCTGACACTTGTTCCTTAAACGAAGCATTATCCATCAAGTTTAGTATATCAGTGAGACTGCTTTATGCGACAGTAGCCCCTTTACCTTCCCTGGCATGGTTATTGTAATAGCAGCAAGAGATTGTTTAAGTGAGTAATCCAAATCCAAAGATGTTTTTTAGGCCCGTTGCTTTGGTAAGCAGCCAGATAAAGGACAAACAGCCGCCGGGCTTTAACTGGGACAAGGTGGTTTCGTGCATTAAGGTCGATAGCAGATACAATCAGGCGTTAGAAAGGCTTGAAGAATACTCCCATATTATCGTTATATATTGGTTGAACCGATCGGATGCCGACCGGGTAGCCCTCAAAGTACACCCAAGGGGCGATAAAGAATTGCCTCTTGTAGGCCTTTTTGCCTCGCGCTCGCCATACCGACCCAACCCAGTAGGGCAAAAGGTTGTCAGGTTGCTTAGACGACAAGATAATAGATTGTGGGTTGAGGGGCTAGATGCCATCGACGCCACCCCTATAATTGATATAAAGCCCTACATCCCAGATTATGATTCGGTGGTCGATCCCAGAGTGCCTAGATGGAATCACGTACAATAAGAGGGTTGTTGAAGGATATATATCACAGGCTTGCCAATAATTATGGTTTGCAGCTCTGGTGGCCAGCGGATGGATCTTTCGAGGTGATGGTCGGTGCTATTCTGACTCAATCTGTTGCCTGGACCAATGCAGAAAAGGCTATCGCCGGTTTGAAAGCAGCCAAGGCACTATCACCACATCGGATAAGAAATATACCAGCTATCGAACTGGGGCGGATAATTTACCC
>Ga0209536_100004472_pt1 | contig 22077 bp, 18 predicted proteins | sample DeeMarSeWOR28_12_FD_187461 | JGI IMG/M metagenome (GOLD analysis project Ga0209536, IMG submission 187461) | Marine sediment microbial communities from White Oak River estuary, North Carolina - WOR-2-8_12 (SPAdes) (version 2) | ecosystem: Environmental > Aquatic > Marine > Intertidal zone >... | reverse complement strand
CATCGGGTTGTGCGGGTTATTGCCGGTGTCGTTGTCCGAGCGGGCGGGGATGACGGCACCATTGATATTCGCTTCCGTTCCTTGCGTCAGGCTTGCCAGGATGCCGCGCCGGAACGCGGAGTCGAGGTGGAAGCCGAGGCCGAGGTCGAAATTCGCGTAGTCCTGCTGCGTGACCGGATCGACGAGGCCGGGGATCATGTCGCCCGGCAGGCCCTGCCGCTCGTAACCGCCGGTGCCGAGGAAGTCCCGCTGGCCACCTTCCTGGCCGATCAGCACGTTCGAACCGGCGATGTTGGCGCCGCCGGCGAGATCGAAGCAGATGAACGGGATCTTGCCCGCACCCGCCGTGGCGATGCCGCAGCTGCCCAACTGACTGTCCAGGTCGCCCGACAGTGCCGCCTGCGCGAGTCGCGGGCTGGCGGCCATGGCGCTCAGGATGCCGCCGCCGACCGCGTAGGCCGCGCCCGTCCTGAAGCCCTGGGCGACGAACTGCCGCCGCGTGACAGGACGCGGATGGTCTCCATGCAGCAGCGGAGCGTCAAAGTCTCTTGCGTTGCGTTTCTTGGCCATTGCTGTGTTCCTTAAGTCCTGTCTTTGTTTACTGAACGAGAGTTACGGCGTTGCCGAGCATTGCCGCGCAGACGCCCTTGCCGATTGAGCGGGTATCGCTGCCGCCGGCTACCAGCCGGTCGACCAGGTTGTCCGGACGATCCAGTGACTCACCTGCCGCGTTCACTGCGGAGGTCGGGTCCTGGTAAGACGCGAGTTCCTCGTACACCTCGGCACGCACCGGCTGGTCACCGATATTGGTGCCCATGATGCGATCGATGAGCGGGTTCACGAAGTTGTCGCGGTTAGTAGAGAATTCGCCGCCGTTACTCCAGTTGAAGTTCGGGAACAGCGTTCCGAGATTCGGACCTGGAGACCCTGCAGTGCCGATCATCGCGTCGCAGTACTGGATGGCAAGCTGTGCGATCGCGACCTGGTGCGACGAGAGGAACGTATTGAGGCCTTCGACTGCAGGCAGCGACTGCCTCAGCTCCTGGAAGGTCATGTCGACCGACGATGTCGTCGGGTCGACCAGCGTTACTTCGGCATAGGTCGCGTTGATCTCGTCGAACGTGCGCAGGCCGATATGTGGCGACGGTTCGCGATCGCCTTCGGTGATCACCAGCGTCGGGTCGGCCGGGCGGCTGAAGCTGTTGGCGGCCAGCACGTCGAAGGTCAGGAAGAACTCGTCGTCCTCCGGTCCCTTCTCGAGCGGCAGCACGGCACCCATCGCTGACAACGGCTGGCCGAGTTCGACGAACTCCGACGCGCTCAGCGTGTCGTCCAGCGTCGCGTAGGTCTGGCCGACCCGCGCCTCGGCGCCGTTCATCGCAATCCGCAGGCCACGGATCGGGATGCCTTCCGGTGTCGATCCGTCAAGCGTTATGAAATGCGGACGGTCGAACAGGTAGGCATATGTGTCGTACTGCGCGGCCTCGAACAGGATGTAGGAGGAATCCGGCGCCGCGCCGATATTCGCCGAGATGTCGAACAGCATGAAGAAGCGCTCGCCAACTCCGGCATCGAAGTTCTGCGTAACCTGCTCCTGCGTCATCGCACGGCGGTGGATCGCCGCGAGGCGGACGGTGCCCTGCCACAAGCCGTCGCCCGACGCCTCGTTGCCGAGGACCAGCGCGAACTCGCGCTGCCAGTCGATCAGCGTGCCGCCCGGTATCGGGTCGGTCTGCGTGACCAGGCTGCCGTTTACGTATATGCGGCGGCCGTTGATCGGGTCGTACGTCGCCACGACGTGCTGCAGCGTTGCCTGCAGGACCTCGTCAGCCGACGGCGTGGACAACGCCGGGTCGCCGTTGAGGCTGGTCTCGGTCGTGCGCAGCTGGAAGTTGTAGTCGTACAGCGTCTGCTGCAGCGTGAAGTTGCGCTGCGTCGTTCCAGCGGAGTAGCTGACGATGCGCGACTCTTCCTGCGTAACGTTGGCCGGTACCACCCAGGCCTCGATCGAGAACTCGCCCGATTCCTGGATGATGTCGAAGAGCTTCGCCGATGCGGTCGTCGAGGCCTGCGCCTTGCCGTCCGTAATCGTAATGCCCCAGCCGCCGAACCAGGTGACGCCGCCGGAGAAGTTCAGGTCGATCGCGGGATCGACACCGCTGGTGTCATAGGCAACCGTGCCGCTGCCGGTCTTGAACTCCCACAGCGCGATCTGGGCGTCCTCGAAGCGGTTGCCGCCCGAAGCCAGCGTGCCGTCGACGAGACGCAGTGCCTTACTCGTAACGAGGTTGGGATCGACGGTCGTCGGCGTAATGCCGCCGGCAAACGTCGCTATCGCGTCTTCCATGACCTGGGCGTCGGCGGCGCAATTGCCGGACCAGCAGTTGTGGAATTCGCTGCGGAGGCGAATGACCATGCGTGAGTTGGCCGGCGTATCGAGATTGATCTTCGGTTTGGCCGCGTCGTAAGCCGCAATCACGTCCGGATCGGCAAAGTATGGCTGCTGTGCGGTCGCCGACTCGGAGCTGTGGCATCCGGCGCAGTTTGCGACCAGGACCGGGTAGACGGTGGCCTCGAATGCGGCCGTGTCCGCCGGGAAGTTGAGGCTGGCGCCAGGATCGCTTGACATCGGCGGCGTCAGGATGATCTGGCGGCCGCCGCCGCCACTACCACCGAGCCAGTTCTCGATCCAGGTCGTCATGATCGCAGCACAGCTCGACGGGTCGGCATTCCAGCAGTTGTGGCCGCCGCCGACCTTCTCGACGAGGCGCGACAATGCGGGCTGCGTGGTGTCTACAACGGTCAGTGCCTCGTCGTAAGCAAGATTGACGTCGTCGTTCCGCACGAACATCGGTGTCTGCCCGACGACTTCGTTATGGCAGGATCCGCAGCGGTCGGACGTCTTCGCGTTCGACCAGAATTCCTGCTGGAATTTCAGTACGTCAGCATCGCGGGCAACCGGCCCGGTATAGGGCGCATTGCCCGGAGGCGGCGCCTGCGTGAGCGGGTTCTCGGTGGTCGCGGCGCCGCCGCCACAGGCGGCAAGCACGACGCTCGCGAATACGCTGACGGCCGCCGCCCTGAGTACAGGCATGTTCGCAGCCGGGGTCCAATAGGTAGCAATTCTGTTTGCTTTCTTCATTGTCCTGTCTCCCTACTGGCCCTTGCAGTGAACGGCTGTGTCGGCGAACACCTGCTTCATGCGGTAGCCCGACGAACGGAACGTGTTGGTAATCGTGTCTACAGCCGCGCGGTCCGTGGCATTTTCCGGCTCCCGCAGGCATACGGCCTTGAAGACCTTCTTCACCTGGCAGGAAGCAAAGGCCTGGCTCTTGCCGAGTTCTTCACCCAGCGACTTGGCGCCGTTGCCGCTCCCGGGGAGCGAGGCGTCGAAGCCCAGGTAGGCGTTCTGGCCCGCGCGCCAGCGGTTCTCCCAGGAATCGTCGACCGTTCTGAACCCCTGCGGGAAGTTCAGATCGTTGTTGTAGTACTTCGGCTGTACATTGTTCGGCGTGTACTCGAGTACGCCGGTGTCCTCGTTGTAGTTGTAATAGGCGTAGGCGCCGGCGAGCGGATCCATGCCCGAGTGACAGCCGATGCAGTTGTTGAGGAACAGGCGGCTGTCGCCACCCGGGCTGCGGCTGACGTCCTGGCGAATCCAGTCCGGCGGCAGCTTGGTGTCGAGCATCTGCTCCATGTCGTAACACATGTGGTTCAGCAGCGTGAACCGGAACATCGCGCGGTTCGTGCCGGCGACGTAAAACGCCTCGGACGCAGCGCGTGAGGTCATTACACCTGCGGTCGCGGCAGACGGAATGCCGAGAATCGACGACTGCGCAACCGGTACGAAATCGTTGACGTTACTCAGGTCCACGTTGTTCGATTCAAGCTGTGCGAAGTGATCGTTGTTGCCCGCCGCCGGCGCTGCCCCGACGATCCCGGAGCGGCCAACGTAGGCCAGGTCCGCCGACAGCAGCGTGCTGAAGTCGACATCATCGCGGACCATACCGATGACCGTCGCTACGTAGTCGTTCAACGGAACGAATACCGACTGGTCACGGTTGGTCCACGGAGCAGCAAAGTTTTTCAAGGTGACGTTATAGAAGTACTTGTTGTCCATTGCCGTATAGGCTGCGGCAACCGGATCGCCTCCCGCGATCTGGTCTTGCATGGTTTGCAGCACGGCATCGGTCGGCGGCACACCGGCAAGCCGGTCGTGAATGCGTTTCGCCTGTTCGCGCGGTCCCGCATAGGCAGTAGCCATGACGCCCGCAAGCAGCACCCCGATGAGCGCGATCTGCCAGGGGCCGATTACTCGTGAGAGCCCGCCGGCAAACTTTTCTTTCGTGTATGTCGTGTTTTTCATAACGATTCTGCTCACGCATCAATTCGATTCAAAATCTCGCCGTCTCCCGTCACTTTTGACGGGTGACCTGCGAACGATGTACCGGAGGACAAGAACTTCGATCCAATACGCAAGGCGCGTTTCCCTGATCGTTGCTCTGCGCAACTCCGCCGTCCTGAAGACCTTCTGATTTGCGAAGCTGCTGCCCAAGCACTTCAGACTTCCCTGTCTGGTGCCGCCTTTTAGAGGAAGCCCGGACTTATCGTGCCAGAGCGTGGCTCCCGGCGCCGTGAATGCATTCACACATCCCCGACCCTTCGCCTGCAGCTCGAACGCCGAAATCAATCGGTCTGCCTGTGTAAAAGCAAGTGCTGTGCCAGTTTTGCGCTTTTCTCGAAAATCGTGCGAGAACTTGTTTTTAATCAGATGGTTAGGTGTGCCAAATACGTGTATTCCGAGATGCGACTATGTCAAACCGTTGTCGGTGCTTTCGCACAGCTACAGGCGGCGGTGGCAGTAAGCCATTGATTCGAATGGCTTGCGGCCTTGTCGCTGAAGGGAGACAGGCGGGCGGGCCAGGGACACCTTTGGTCATCTTTCCGGGGAATCAACGGAGCTCGCGGCGCCGTCCTGTTGCGCCGGCCACACTTCGAGGATCGATACGGACTCCAACGGCACCGGAATCGTGTTGTTCGCAGAGCGGCACTGGAGACGCGGGTTTCGTGCGTGGAATGGTCGCGCGGGCGGGCTCGAAAACGGCCGATATACGCATTTGACAATGCGTACTGTCGCTCATTTTCCACATTACATCGGCTCTCCGGGCTCTTTTATACTCCGCCGGAAATTAGCCTGCGGCCTGGTGCGAACGGACTGATGCCGACCGCAGGCGATGGCCGGTAAACCCGCGCCGCGGGCTGCCGAATCCAATTCAACAGACTTTCAATGGTTTGTGATCGTGTTAACGGTATGCAGTCGGATTCGCAGTCAACATAACCCATCAATCGAATGGTGGGTGAATGCGCACATTCGAGGACGATCTTATGAACAGGAAATCGCGACAGATCAAGGATGCGAGCACGCGGCCGGCATTGAAGCTGGCGGCGCTGATTTCCGTGGTAGCCGCAATTGCGGCGTGCGATGGCGCCAACCAGGGCGTGCAGATCGGAACGGGTCAGAACCCGGATCCGGTCGTAATCGATTTTCCGATCGCCTACGTCAAGCAACCGATTCCCGTCGACGACAACGGTGAATTCGAGCAACAGGACCTGCGCGAGCAGATTACCTTCCAGATAGGCGGCAACCTGTACTTCCGGGATCGCGCGTCCCCCAGTGCCCTAGAGGTGAACATTACCGAGCCGATCATCGGCGACCAGGGTGACGTCCGAGATGTCGAGATAGCCTACGACGGCAGCAAGCTGTTGTTCTCCATGCGGGGACCCGCGGACCCGAACCTCGACCTGGATGACGAAGATCAGCCCACCTGGAACCTGTGGGAGTACACGTTCGAAACCCGTGACTTGCGGCGCGTGATCGCAACGGACCTGACCGCGGAGAACGGGCACGACATCATGCCCAAGTATCTTCCTGACGGCCGCATCGTTTTCGCATCGACTCGCCAGACGCGCTCGCAGGCGATACTGCTCGACGAAGGCAAGGGCGCGTTCCCGCACGTCGACGAGGATCGCAACGAATTCGCGTTCAACCTGCACGTTATTGGTTCGGACGGGACCGGCCTGGAGCAGGTCACGTTCAACCAGAGCCACGATCTCGACCCCGCAGTCCTTGCCGACGGCCGGGTCGTTTTCAGCCGCTGGGATGGCGCCCGCCAGAACGATGGCGTCGATCTGTACGTCATGAATCCGGATGGTTCCAAGCTCGAGATGCTGTACGGCAAGCAGAGTCACAACACGGGACCCGATGGCGACACTATCCAGTTCACCCAGCCGAGGCAGCTCGAGGACGGCACCCTCATGGCGCTGATCCGGCCGTTTACCAACTCGGAGGGCGGCGGCGAGCTGATCACGATCGATACGATCCAGTATCTCGAGAACACCCAGCCGACGGCCCCGAATATCGGTGTCCTGGCAGGCCCGGCGCAGGCGGATGCGACGATCAATGAGGTCCTGACCCAGGCGGGCCCGTCACCAGGCGGCCGGTATGGTTCCGCCTACCCGATCCAGGACGGCACCGGCCGGCTCCTGGTCAGCTGGAGCCAGTGCCGCCTGATCGAGGTGACGGAAGATTTCGGTGATCCACTGGCCGAGCCGCGCATCGTGCCGTGTACCGATGAACGACTCGCAGCCGTCGTCGATATCGATCCCGATAACCCTGTTGCGCCGGCACTTGGATCCTTCATCGTGGCGCCGCCGCTCTACGGCATATGGATGTACGACCCTCGCGACAACACGCAGTTGCCGGTGGTGCCGGGAGAAGAAGGCTTCATGATCAGCGAGGTAGTCGCAGCCGACCCGAGGGTGAGCCCGCCGACGATCCTCGACGGTAGTAACGACTTTCAGCTCGATCCGACACTTGCCGAGAACGGTGAGGCGGTTCTGAACATTCGCAGCGTCTATGACTTCGACGGTGAGGCCGTGGCCGATATCAACGCACTGGCCGATCCGGCGCAGACACTCGCTGCGGACCGCCCGAGGCGATTCCTGCGCATAGTCAAGGCGGTTTCCCAACCCGACGACGATCTGCTCGATATCGACAATACGGCGTTCGGCGTGAGCCAGGCAAACGGCATGCGAGAGATCGTGGGTTACACGATGATCGAACCCGATGGTTCGGTCATGGTGAAGGTGCCCGCGAACACGGCGTTGCAGGTAAGCGTACTGGATGAGAACGGCAAGCGAATAACGCCGCGGCATCGTAACTGGATATCGCTGGTGCCCGGCCAGGAACTCAAGTGCAACGGTTGCCACGTACAGAACAGCGGCCTGTCGCACGGGCGGAGTGACGCATTCGATTCGGCCTGGGCCGGCGCGCAGACAGCGGGCGTCGAATTCCCGAACACCGATCCGAGGTGGTTCGTCGGCGATATAGGCGAAACGATGGCCGAGGTTCGTGCACGCGTAACCTGTACCGACGACGGCTGTTCGTCACTCGAACCTTCGATGAACATCGTCTATCGCGATGTGTGGTCGGCGGATCCGGCGATCGCGGCGCAGAATGTCGATATCGACATGCTGTATACCGACATGACGACGCCCTTACCGACGAGTCTCGGTTGCGCGCAAGGCTGGTCGCCGAATTGCCGCTCGGTCATCAACTACGAAACCGTCATTCATCCTCTGTGGAGCCAGCCGCGCCTCGTCTTTGACGACGCAGGCATCCCGGTGCTGGACCCGGTAACCGGTTTGCAGCTGAGCAACAACTGCCTGGACTGTCATACGCCGGCGGATGCCGCTGGCGTGGTGCGAGTCCCTGCGGGCCAGCTCGAGCTGCAGGACGGACTGTCGCCCGATGAGCCGGACCACTTTCATGCGTATCGTGAGCTGTTAGTCACTGACAATCTTCAGGAAGTGGTGAACGGTGCGCTAGTCGACGCCCAGCAGCAGGTAGGTGTCGATATTGATGGCAACCCCATTTTTGATGTGATTCCGATTGCGTCGCCCGCCACGATTGCCGGGGCAGCGGCGTCTGACGAGTTCTTCGACCGGTTCGAAGACCCGAACGATTTGCATTACAACATCTTGTCCATAGCGGAGAGACGCCTGATTGCGGAATGGTTAGATGTCGGAGCCCAGTATTACAACAACCCGTTCGACGCCCCGGCCAACTAACTTATTCAGGGTCGCAAGCCTGGCGCTCGTCGCGCTACTGGCAACCTTCCCCGGACAAGCAAAGGCCGCCAAGGAGCTACGAAGCGTGGCGGTCGCAGACCCGTATCTCGAAATGCATACGGGCCCGGGACGCGGCTACCCCATTTTCCACGTCGTCGATCGAGGTGAATCGGTCGTGATCATCAAGCAGCGCACGGACTGGTTCCTTGTGCGTGACGCCGATGGTGACGAAGGCTGGGTTGACCAGGACCAAATGGAACTGACGCTCAATCCCGACGGCTCGGAAGTGGAGTTCGATCGTCCGGGCCTGCAGGACCTGACCGATTCCAGGTGGGAAATCGGCGCGCTTGCCGGAGATTTCGGGGGCGCGAACATCGTATCTCTCTACGGCGCGTACTCGCTCAACCCCCACGTCTCTTTAGAGGTATGGGGTTCACAGATTTTGGGTAATTTTTCGAACGGATGGACGGCAAGTGTTAACGTCGTTCATGAAACGTGGCCTGACTGGCGCGTGTCGCCGTTCTTTACCCTGGGTGCCGGCTACATTTGGACCGAGCCCAAGTCGACGATCATCCAGGGTGAAGATCGCAATGACCAGATTGGCCACGCTGGCGCCGGATTTCGTGTTTACGTGACGCGGCGATTCCTGTTCCGGGCGGAGTACAAGACTCACGTTGTATTCACGAGCCGTAATGACAACGAGGAAGTAGAGGAATGGAAAGTCGGTTTCGCGTACTTTTTCTGATCCTGGTGGCGCAGTTTGCGTTGTCAGGATGCGCGGCCACGAAGAACCTTTTCGGGTTCGGTCGTGACGAAGCGCCACCGCCGACCGCGGAGTCGCCCGGGCAGGTAATCGATCCTGAAGTCGAGCGGCGTGATATCAAGGAGCCGAAGATCGACAGGGAGAACTTCGAGATCGGTGCCTTCGCCGGGATTATGAGCATCGAGGACTTCGGGACCGATCTGGCCTATGGCGCACGGTTTGCGTATCACCTGACGGAGGGTTTCTTCGTCGAGGGTACCGTCGGGCAGACCGAGGCCGGGCTTACGAGTTTCGAATCACTCAGTGGTGGCGCACGCCTTTTCGAAGATCGCATGCTCACTTACTACAACATGAATCTCGGCTACAACATCCTGCCCGGTGAGGGTTTCATCGGCGAGAAGCGCGCTTACAACACCCAGTTCTACCTGATTGCCGGTCTTGGCTCGACCGAGTTTGCGGACGACGATCGCTTTACGGTCAATTTCGGGGCGGGACTGCGCCTGTTGCTGAACGATGCCTGGACGCTGAGGTTCGATTTCCGCGACCACCTTTATGACATCGACATCCTCGGCGAAGAGAAGACGGTGCATAACCTCGAGGGCACACTGGGATTCACGTTTTTCTTCTGAGGAAGAAGTCACGGTTAGTGCTTCGACCAATAGATAGAGTAGGGACTATGAACACAAGACTCGCTAAACCCGGCCGAATTCTGCTTGTGCTGCTTGCGTGTTACGGACTCGCCGCCTGCAGTGTCGAGCCGTGGGTGAAGCCTTACGAACGCGACCGGCTCGCAGACCCGATTATGGCGCTGGACGGTGATCCTGTATCGACGTCCTACATGCAGCACGTCTATGAGGCTCGCGAGGGTGCGCGCGGTGGTGAAGGCGCTGCCGGCGGCGGCTGCGGCTGTAACTAGGGGGCATTCAACAGTGTATTTCCCACGGCTCTTGGTATTCCTGGCTCTCCTGCTCGCGCTGCCCGGCAGTGTCCTGGGCGGCGTTTTGCCGGATGACCGCGGGGATGCGCTTTATCACCGCTACGAGGGCGGCGGCGTGACGATTGACGGACCCTCGGTGCTCGTACGCAAGAAAGCCGGCAAGAGCCTGTCATTCGTCGGCAATTACTATCTCGACATGGTTAGTTCGGCGTCGATCGATGTGATTACGACCGCGAGCCCCTATACCGAGGAGCGTACGCAGTGGTCCCTGGGCATGGACTACCTGCGTGGCAACACTACGATGCGCGTGAACTACGTCAGCAGCGTGGAATCCGATTTCGATGCGAGCACCTATGCGTTTTCCGTCAGCGAGGACATGTTCGGCGACCTGACGACGCTGACACTGAGCTATGCTTACGGCGAAGATATTGTCGGCCGGTCGGACGACTCGACATTCAGGCGTGATAACACGCGCCAGCATTACGGGGTCAGCCTGACACAGATTCTCACGCGTAACCTGATCGCGACGCTCAATTTCGAGACCGTTACGGACGAGGGCTTTCTCAACAATCCGTATCGATCCGTGCGCTACCTCGATAGCGGCAGCGCCCTGGGATTCAGTTTCGAGCCGGAGTTGTACCCGGAGACCAGGACTTCGAGTGCCGTGGGGCTCAGGGCCCGTTACTTCCTGCCATATCGGGCGGCTCTGGAAGGCGAGTATCGATTCTATACCGACACCTGGGACATCGAGGGGCACACCGCATCGCTGACCTACGTGCATCCCTGGGGGCCGTTTACCTTCGAGGGCAAGTTCCGCTATCACGACCAGACCGGGGCCGCGTTTTTCCAGGATATATTCTCACGTTCCGAGGCGACGAACTTCCGCGGCCGGGACAAGGAACTCAGCCCGCTGACGAGCTACACGTTCCGGGGCAAGGTGAGCTACGAATTCATTGACCCGAATAAAGGGTGGGGGATTTTCAAGCGCGGCAGTCTGAACTTCTCGCTGGATCACCTGTTCGTCGAGTATCACGAGTTCAGGGACATTACCTCCGGCCCGCTCGGCGAGGAAGCGCTCTACGAACTCAAGGCCAACGTCTACCAGGTATTCGTGTCGTTCTGGTATTGATTTTGCCACCGAGCGGGGGACCGCTCCGGTTTGTTCCACTTGCCCTGTAGCGCCACGTCGCCGGCGGGGTATTCCTCTCCGTCATGGCTCGCTGCGCTGCGCTTTACTTCCGTCGAGGAACACCCCGCCCGGCAATCGAACGATGATGGTAGGATTCGGCGCATGTCGCTGACTTTCCTGATTGTCATTCTCGCCGTACTCGGCGTCATAGTCGTGGTGCTCTACAACCGGCTGGTGCGCAGCCGCAACCGGGTCAGCACGGCGTGGAGCGACATTGACGTGCAGCTGCAGCGCCGGCATGACCTCATTCCGCAGCTGGTGAAGGCCGTCGATGCTTACGCGAAGTACGAGAAGGCCACGCTCGAAGCCGTGACCGAGCTGCGGGCCGAAGCGATGCGGGTGGTCGACGTCAATGCGCGCGGTGAGGCCGAGCAGGCGCTGGGCGAAGGTGTCAGCCGGTTGCTTGCGCTGGCGGAAAGTTATCCGGACCTGAAGGCCAATGAGAATTTCCTGAAGCTGCAAACGGAACTCGTCGAAACCGAGGACTATCTGCAGTTTGCGCGTCGTTACTACAACGGGTCCGTGCGCGACTACAACACAATGACCGAGACAGTGCCGAGTAACGTGGTCGCCGGGCTGTTCGGTTTCAAACCGCGCGAGTTCTTCCAGAAGACGGCAGACGAGGCCGCGAACGTGCCGCTCGTCAAGCTTGGATCCATAGAGTGAGGAAGCTCGCCTGCGTCTTGCTGCTGGCCCTCCCGCTAGTGGCGGGCGCCGACGAGCGCATCCTCGAATTCCACAGCGACATCACGATCAAGCAGGACGGCTGGATCGAGGTGACCGAGACGATCCGGGTGCGCGCCGAGGGTGAGCGCATCCGCCGCGGGATCTACCGCGACTTTCCCACCGAGTATTTCGACAAGCTCGGCAACCGCTATGTCGTGGATTTTCAGCCTTACGCGGTACTTCGGAATGACGCGCGCGAGCCGTTCAAAGTCGTGGAATACCGGAATGGAGTACGCACTTACTTTGGCCGCAGCGACCGGTTTATCGATCACGGTGTCCACACCTACCACTTTCGCTACCGTGCATCCAGGATGCTCGGCTTCTTCGAGCAGCATGATGAATTCTACTGGAATGTCACCGGCTTCGACTGGGCGTTCCCGATCGACCGCGGCAGTGCAACCGTGCGTTTCGACTTCGATGTGCCAGCAGGCAGCATCACGACGGACGGCTACACGGGACCATACGGCAGCAATCGCAAGGATTTCGCCTCGCACGTCGATGCCGATGGCGTTGCATATTTCGAGGCTAATGCTCCGCTCGGGCCGCTGAACGGCCTCACGATCGTGGTGATGTGGCCCAAAGGCCTGGTGACCGAGCCCACCGCGCTGGATCACGCCACCTGGATTCTGAAAGACAACGTGGGCCTCGTGATCTTACTCTTGGGGTTTGTCGGGGTGCTTGCCTATGCCATTCCTGTCTGGAACCGGTACGGCAAGGATCCCGAGGAAGGCGTTCTCGTCACCCGTTACGTACCGCCGCAGGGGTTTTCGCCGGCTTCGCTGCGCTACATCCGGCAGATGTACTACGACGACAAGACCATGACGACCGCCATACTCAGCCTGGCGGTCAAAGGCTACCTGAGGATTAACGACCTCGGCAGCACGCACACACTGTTCAAACTCGAGCCCGGGCCTGACGCGCCGCCGCTCGCGACAGGCGAAGCGGAGCTCTACGAAGCGTTGTTCAAGGACGGCAAGCGGGTCGTCCTCGAGCAGGACAATCATGCGCTGCTGGGGGGCGCGCGGGCCGAACACCGGTCGTCGCTGGTCAAGGATTACAAGAAACACTACTTCCGCATCAATAGCCTTCTGAACCTGCCGTCGATTCTCATCGCGCTTGCTGCGACGGGGCTGGCATTTATCGTGGGCGGGCGGCTATCGATTCCCATGATCGCCGTCATCGTCGTCATGTTGCTGACCGTCGCGTTATTCGGCGTCATCATGCGGCGGCCGACGCCACGCGGCCGCAAGGTGCTGGATGAAATGCTGGGATTCAGGGATTACCTCGAGGTCGCCGAGAAAGACGAGATGAACCTGCGCAACCCGCCGGAGAAAACGCCGCAGCTCTTCGAGGCATACCTGCCGTTCGCCCTCGCACTCGGCGTGGAGCAGGAGTGGGCCGAGAAATTCGCCAGCGTGCTCGAGTCGATCCGCGGGCCGGATGGCAGCGGCTACCAGCCGACCTGGTACAGCGGCAGCTGGGACAGCTCGAGGATAAGTTCCAACATCGGGTCCGTGTCGAGCGGACTGGGTTCTGCCATCAGCAGCTCGGTGACGCCGCCGGGGTCGTCTTCCGGTGGCGGAGGAGGCGGTTTCTCCGGTGGCGGCGGCGGAGGAGGAGGCGGCGGCGGCTGGTGATCGGCACGTCAAACGTGACACTATTCTGCACCCGCAGCTTACGAGTAAGGTAAGGACATTGAATCAACCCGGATACGGCTACCGGCGCCCGGACGACAACAGCGTCATCCCCAATGTAATTTTCGTGCTACTGGTCGCGAACGGGCTCGTATTCGTGCTGCAGCGCTTCCAGTGGGAGCTGCTGCTCCAGTACTTCGCGCTCTGGCCCATCCACACGCCGCCGGGCTGGCCGTCTTTCTTTCCGTGGCAGCTCGTCAGCTATGCTTTCCTGCACGACCCAAACGGGCTGGCGCACATTTTTTTCAACATGTTCGGCCTGTGGATGTTCGGCCGCGACCTGGAGCGGCTCATGGGGCCGCAGCGGTTCCTGATCTATTACATGACCTGCGTGATCGGCGCCGGAATCATCCAGCTCATCGTGGTCGAATTCCAGGGTGAGGTCTATCCGACCCTCGGCGCGTCGGGCGGGCTGTTCGGGATACTGCTGGCATACGGTATGGCGTTCCCGAACCGGACCGTAATGCTGCTGTTCCCCCCGATACCCATGAAGGCGAAGGTGTTCGTGATTGTCTACGGCGTGCTGGAGTTGTTCCTGGGCGTCAGCGGCTATGCGCCGGGCGTTGCACACTTTGCTCATCTCGGTGGCATGCTGTTCGGCTTTCTCTTACTGCGTCACTGGTCTCGGCGGCGGAACTGATGATCAGCAAGTGTCGATTGTGTGGAAGCGTCAACCTGCGCCCATGGATGAAGGACGGCAGGAACCGCGACCTCGTGTATTACAAGTGCGGCGACTGCTCTCTGTGGAATTACGATCTGGACTGCGGCGTCGATCAGACCCAGTACACGGAGGTTTACGTCAGCCCGCGCGACGAAGGCCACAGGTCAAACCGGCTGAACGTCGACAGCTGGAATTTCCTGAAGCAATACGCGGACTCGCCGCGCTCCGTCATGGATATCGGATGTGGCAATGCGGGACTGCTTCATCTTGCAAGGGAGGCGGGCTGGGAGGTCGCCGGGATGGAGCTGTCGCAGCAGGCCGCGGATGCGATCCGGGAAGATCAGGGCATCGAGGTAATCGTGTCCGACTTCCTCCGGTATGAGAATCCCGAAAATCGCAGGTATGACGTCGTCTCTTTGCGGCATGTACTGGAGCATCTGCCGGATCCCATCCTTGCGATGCAGAAAATCGGGGCGCTGTTGAAAGACAACGGTCTCGCGCTGCTCGAGTTTCCGAACACCGGCTCTTTCAGCTACAAACTGAAGAGAATCCTCAAGAACCGGGGTCTGAAAAACGCAAAATATTCGCCGGACTGGCGGCCGGGACATGTCAACGAGTTCTGCCGCAGGTCATTCCAGTACCTGCTGGATCAGACGGGCTTCGAACTCGTCGTGTGGCGCACGTATTCGAACAAGCCGGTCGCGAACGCGTTCTACCGCTGGGTTCCGATCGCGAGCAAGGTCCGCGTGCTTGTCCGCAAGCTGCCCGAAGCCGCTGCGGCGCAAAAAGCGGCCTGATTCATGCAACTTATTGTCGTTCACTTGCATCTAAACGGAAAATTTTCGAACAAAGGGGATTATCACGTATGAAGCGGAGAGAGTTTCTCGGCAGGGCCGCCGCCAGCGGTGCGGTACTGACCATGCCTGCATTCCTTTCGGGCTGCGGTGTACAACAGGCCACGGCGGTTGCCGGCAAGACACCTGAAAACCCGTTCATGGAGTGGTTCGGCGTCGACCAGGCGACTACGGCGCGCGTCATGAGCGAGCTGTCGGCCAATGGCGCGGACGCCGCAGACCTGTATTTCCAGCACAGCCGCACGAACTACCTGGTGCTCGAGGACGGCATCGTTTCCAGCGCCAGTTCCACGATCGAGCAGGGTGTCGGTCTGCGCGTCGTCGTCGGCGAGCAGACCGGTTATGCCTTCACCGAGGACCTGACGCTCCCGTCCATGCTCGCGGCGGCAAAGACCGCTGCCGCGATCGCTTCCGGCAACACGGTCGTGGCGCCGCAGGCTTTCAATGCGAAGGGTGCAGGCGACCTGTACAAGACATCGGTACCGTGGTCCGACGTCGGCATCGACCAGAAACTGCCGCTGATGAAGTTCGTCGAGTCGCAGGCGAAGTCCATGGACGAGGCGGTCGAGAAAGTCGCCGTCTACTGGGCGGACCAGGACGAGCGCGTGATGATCGCGACACTCGACGGCAAGCTGGTTACGGACCACAGGCCGATGACGCGTGTCACCGTGACCGTTACGGCAAGGCGCGGCGAGGAAGTGCAGTCCGGCTTTTCCAACATCGCAGCCCGCGAGGAGTTCGGCTGGTACACGGAGGAACGCCTGAACACGATGGTGAAAGAGGCCGTCGACCGCACGATGGTCCTGTTCGACGCCCGACGGCCGCCGGCGGGCGAGATGCCGGTCATCCTGGCGTCCGGGGCAAGCGGCATCCTGCTGCACGAAGCCATCGGGCACGGTATGGAGGCCGATTTCAACCGCAAGGGCACCAGCATCTATTCGGACATGATCGGCAAGAAGGTTGCCGAGCCGTTCGTCACGGTTGTAGACCAGGCGACGATTCCCCGTGAGCGAGGGGCGCTGAACTACGACGATGAAGGCAACAAGGCCGGCAGGACGGTGCTGGTGGAAGACGGCATCCTGAAGTCCTACCTGCACGACAACATAAGCGCGAAGCAGTATGGCCTGCAGCCAACGGGTTCGGGACGGCGCGAGTCCTACAAGTATGCGCCCATGCCGCGCATGAGCTGTACTTTCATGGAGGACGGGCCGCACACCAGGGACGAGATCATCGCCGCAGTAGATCGCGGCATCATCTGCGAAACGTACACGAACGGCCAGGTACAGATTGGCGCGGGGGACTACACCTTCTACGTCAAGAACGGCTGGCTCGTCGAGAACGGCAAGGTGACGGCGCCGATCAAGGACGTCAACATCATCGGCAACGGACCCGAGTCGCTGAAGCGCATCACGATGGTAGCGAACGACGCCCGCCTGGATACAGGTGGCTGGACCTGCGGCAAGAACGGCCAGAGCGTGCCGGTGTCGCAGGGGATTCCGAGTGTGCTCGTCTCGAAGATGACGGTAGGAGGCGAAAATGTCAGTTGATCTCAAGGCGCGCGCCGCACAGGCCGTCGAGCTCGCCGGCCAGGCGGGGGCCGAGGATGCATGGTCGACTGTCACCCAGAGCCGTGACGTCCAGTTCGAGTATCGCGACGGCAATCTGGAGAAGGTCAAGGACACGACGTCACAAAGCCTCGGCATCCGTATCTACGCAGGTGGCCGGTACTCGAGCCACTCGACCACCGACCTGGACCCTGAAAGGCTGCAGGATTTCATCAGCGAAGCGGTAGCGATTACCGCAGCACTGGAACCGGACGAGTATCGCCGCATCACCCCGGAAGCGCTGTTCAGGGACCGGCCTGCCGCTGACCTCGATCTCGTCGATACAAGCGTACAGGCCCTGGAGCGCGAGCAACGCATCGCCTGGTGCCAGGCGCTCGACGAGACTGCGCATCAACATGAGCAGGTGATCTCGGCTACCTGCGGCGTTTACGATGGCACGCAACGGTCGGCGTCGGCGAGCAGCAACGGCTTTCTCGACGAGCAGCGCTCCACCTACTGCTGGTTTGGTGCGTCCGTCACCCTGCGCGACCAGGGCGACAAGCGGGCAGAAGACGGTTTCTATGCCGGCGGCGCCCATGTCGCGGACCTGCCCGACCCGGAGGCCGTGGGCAAGGAGGCGCTTGCCCGCACCGTATCGCGGCTGGGTTCCGAGAAAGGGCCCACGGTCAAGACATCGATGGTCGTCGATGCCCGAGCGGCTGCGTCGCTGATCAGCAGGCTGCTCGGTCCGGCCAACGCACGCAGCGTGCAGCAGGATCGCTCGTTCTGGACGCCATTGATCGGTGAGCAGGCGTTCAGCAAGAACCTGACGGTCGTCGACGACCCACTGATCGTCCGGGGCCTCGCATCACGCCGCTACGATAGCGAAGGCATATCGGCCCGTGCGTTGCCGATCGTCGAGGATGGCGTCATCAGTAACATCTACGTCGATACGTATTACGGCCGCAAAGGCGACATGACGCCGACAACAGGATCGCCGTCGAACCGCATCGTCAGGCCCGGCGACCTGAGCCTGTCGGAACTGTTGTCCGAGGTAGGCGAGGGCGTCTACGTCACATCGTGGCTCGGTGGTAACGCGGACGGGACGACCGGGGATTTTTCGCTCGGCCTGCGCGGGCACCTGATCGAAAACGGCGAGGTCGGCCGTCCGGTGGGCGAGATGAACGTCACGGGCAACCTGCGCGACCTGTTCTCCAGGCTGGAGCTGATTGGGAACGACCCGTATCCGTATTCGTCGACGCTGACGCCGTCGCTGGTATTCAGCGACGTCGATTTCTCGGGTGCCTGACAGGGTTGCGATTGCAGCAGCGGGCGCGGGCCCGCATTATCAGGCGGTTGCGCCACCGTCGATTGAAACCGCGGTTCCGGTTATGTGACGAGCCGCATCGCTCGCGAGGTAGAGCACGAGCGATGCGACCTCGCCGGGTTCGGCAATGCGGCCGTTGGGGCTGTCTTCCGCCGCTTCGGCAAGAAACTCGTCGAGATCTTCGTTTGCCATCTCGGCTTCGGCCGCAAGCATCGGCGTATCCACGTCGCCGGGACAGACCGCGTTCACACGCAACCCGGCGCGAGCGTGGTCTTTCGCCATCGCCCGGGTGAGCATGATCAACCCACCCTTGCTGACGCAGTAGGCGACGTGATCGGCGCCGGCCCGCAGACCCCAGTCCGACGCGATGTTCACGATGCTGCCCGCGGTATCCAGCAGGAATGGCAGGGCGGCCCGGCTGAGATAAAACGGGATATCGAGGTTTACGAGCATCGTATCCCGCCAGTCGTCGTCACTGGTGTCGGCGGCATTACCGCGGAACAGGATGCCCGCGCAGTTCACGAGGCAGTCGATGCGGCCGAATTCGTCGATGGTATCGGCAACGAGTTCGTCACAGGCATCGGACGTGTCCAGGTCGCCTTCCCAGGTCGCGATATTGTCGGAGGCAATGGCGACTTCTTGCAGCCGCCCCGCGTCTCGCCCGGCAGCCATGACCGACCAGCCCGCATCCGCAAACTCGATCGCAGCCGCGGCGCCGATGCCCGAGCTTGCTCCGGTAATGAGCGCGACCTTCATGGCATTTCCCTCGCTCGATGTAACGTGTTATGCAGTGTATAGCAGATAGGTTTGACCGGCGCATGAAATGAACGAGCTCGAATCGCTGGGTTGGCGACACTTTTTCGCGGCACAGGTCGACCCGGACACGACACTGGTGCCTGCGCGCGTCCTTGCCGTGCACCGCAGCCGCGTGGAGGTTGCCGGTGACGGTCTGGCAACAGAGGTGTCACTTTCCGGTAACAGTGCGGCGTTGGAGATTACCGTCGGCGACTGGGTGCTTGTAGACCTGGAAGGGCCGCGAATCAGTCGTCTTCTCGACCGCTTCGGCGTGTTCAAGAGGGGCGCAGCCGGCACCTCGAGGACGATTCAGTACATCGCAGCAAATGTCGATACCCTGTTCATCGTTACTTCGGCGAACCGTGACTTCAACATTGCGCGTCTCGAACGATACCTTGCCATTGCACACGAGGCGGGGGCCTATCCGGTTATCGTGATTGCGAAGGCGGACACGGTCGACTCGGCCGACGCATTCGTCGCGGAGGCGGCGCGCCTCGGCAGCGGCATACTGGTCGAAGCCATGGATGCCCGGGACCCGGCTGACGCCGAACGGCTGCGTCCGTGGTGCGGTCCCGGCCAGACCGTTGCACTGCTGGGGTCCTCCGGCGTCGGCAAGTCGACCCTGATCAATACGCTCGCCGGGGTGTCGCAGGATACCCGCGACGTTCGTCGCGATGACCAGCGCGGCCGTCATACCACCACGTCGAGGTCGATGCATCGGCTGCCACAGGGCGGGTGGCTCATCGATACGCCCGGCATGCGTGAGCTGCAGCTCGTCGACGTGGGCGATGCACTTGGCGACGTGTTCAGCGAGATCACGGCCCTGGCGGCGGACTGTCGCTTCTCGGACTGCCGCCATGAAGTCGAACCTGGCTGCGCGGTGCAGGCAGCGATCGATGCGGGCACACTCGACCCGCAACGACTGAGACGATTCCGTAAGCTGTTATCAGAGGACAGGCGCAATAGCGAATCGATTGCCGAGCGGCGCGCAAGGGATCGAACGACCGGGGCGCTGTACAGGTCGATCCTGGCGGAGAAGCAGCAATTGAAAGACGGGAAAAAGTAGATGACCACAATCGACCTGAATGCAGATCTTGGCGAAGGCGACGCATACGACGCGGAGTTGCTGCGGGTTGTGTCGAGCTGCAACATTGCCTGCGGCGGTCATGCGGGCGATGCAGACAGCATAGCGACGACTATGCGCGAAGCGATCGCCAACGGCGTGAGTGTCGGCGCGCATCCCTCGTACCCGGATCGCGAGGGCTTCGGGCGCCGCAGCGGTTTTCTGTCCGGCGAGCCGCTGCGCGAGGCATTGTGCTCGCAGCTTGCGAGCTTCCGCCGGGTAGCCGACGAACTCGGTGCGACGATCACACACGTGAAGCCGCACGGTGCCCTCTATACCGACGCAGTTGTCGATGCAGGCCTCGCCGACATAATCGCCGGCGCTGTAGCGGAAATGCCGGGAAAACCCCCGCTGGTCGGACAGGCCGGCACCGAGCTCGAGTCGGCTGCGCGCGAGCAGGGGCTCAGGTTCGTTGCTGAAGCTTTTGTCGACCGTTCGTACCAGGCCAACGGACAACTCGTGCCTCGCTCGCAGCCGGGCGCAGTGCATAGCGACATCGCCAGCATCCAGCGCCAGGCTGTGCACCTTGCCATGCATGGAAAAGTCACTGCCCTGGACGGCACCACCGTGTCCGTACGCGCGGACACCCTGTGCATCCATGGCGATACACCGGGCGCCGCCGCGGCCGCCCGCGCGGTGCGCGAGGCGCTGGAGAAAGAAGGGATCGAGATTCGTGGCGTCGACGGGTGACCCGACAGCGATGAGCCCGGGTGTCAGGCTGTGCGGCGACGACATCGTCTCGGCTGAATGCGAAGACACAGGGACGGCACAGGCACTTGCAGACCACCTCCGCGAGTCCGGGGATTGGCTCGAGTGCGTTGCCGGCATTGCGAGCTGCGTCGCACAGTTCGATCTCGCGACTACAGGTGCGGAGGAGGCGATGCAGCGCATGTCGACCGCGCTGCGCGCTGCGCCTGCAGCTCGCGAAGTAGAAGCCGCGGTTGTCGAAGTGCCGGTCTGTTACGGCGGCGATCACGGTCCCGACCTCGACGACGTGTGCGAACGACTGGGACTGTCTCGTGAAGCTTTCATCGAACTGCACACCGGCCGGGAGTACGGTGTGGATATGCTCGGCTTCACTCCGGGATTTGCCTTCATCGGCGGCTTCAGCGAAGCACAGGACGTGCCGCGCCGCTCGCAGCCACGTGTGCGCCTGGCAGCCGGTTCCATCGGAATCGCCGGAGGCAGAACGGGGATCTACACGCTGCCCAGCCCCGGGGGCTGGCAGATTGTCGGACGGACGCCAATGCAGCTCTTCGATACCGGCGCGGCGCAACCTTTCCGGCTGCGTGCCGGCATGCGCGTGCGCTTTGTCGCAATCGGTCCCGACGAATTCGACGCCTGGTGCGCGGAATGAGGTTTACGGTTCTCAAGCCGGGTTTGCAGACCACTGTACAGGCAGGTCCGCGCACAGGGCTGCGTCATCTCGGTGTGCCCGCAGCGGGCGCGGCCGATCCGCTGTCACTCGCGCTCGCCAATCGCCTCGTCGGCAACCCCTTGCTGGCCCCGGGGCTCGAAACGACGCTGAACGGGGTGGCGCTCCGTTTCCAGGGCGGGGGCCTCGTCGCCATTACCGGCGCCAGGGCGAAAGCGAGGCTGAACGGTGAGCGGGTCAAGCTCCACCGAACGCTGGCAGTTGCCGCGGGGGACGAACTCGAAATTGGCCCGGCACGCCTCGGAGCCCGCAATTACCTGGCCGTCGCGGGCGGCATAGACGTGGAGGAGGTGCTCGGTTCGGCGTCGACGTACCTGCCCGCGGGCTTCGGCGGCTTGCAGGGCAGGGCGCTGCGAGGTGGGGACGTCGTGGCCACCGGTCCCGCCGTGGGAACGCCGGAGATGCTGAAGACGCCGAAAGAGTTTCGTCCACTCGCGAGCAACAGCTGGGCGCTGCGTGCCTGCTACGGTGCCGAGGTCGACCTCCTGAGCAAGGAGAGCCGCTTCGACCTTTTCGACACGAATTTCTCTGTTGGCTTCCGGGCAGACCGCATGGGCCTGCAGCTCGAGGGCGCGCGGTTCGAGGTTACATCGGGTGGCCGGCTTGCGAGCGCCCCGGTTTTTCCCGGCACGATCCAGTGCCCCGAGGATGGCACGCCGTTCCTGCTGTCGATCGATGCGCAGACGATCGGCGGCTATCCGCGCGTTGCTCAGGTCGCGCGCGCCGACCGTCATCTGATTGGCCAGCTGAGGCCGGGCAATCACGTGCGCCTGCTCTGGCGCGACGCCGAGAGTGCCCGCGACGAACTGCTGGCCAAGCATAACTACTGGGGCGAGTGGCTGCCGGGCATCCGCGCCGTCATCTGAATCCAGATGTCACCCGATGACTTGTTATGAAAT
>Ga0209536_100004471_pt1 | contig 22077 bp, 18 predicted proteins | sample DeeMarSeWOR28_12_FD_187461 | JGI IMG/M metagenome (GOLD analysis project Ga0209536, IMG submission 187461) | Marine sediment microbial communities from White Oak River estuary, North Carolina - WOR-2-8_12 (SPAdes) (version 2) | ecosystem: Environmental > Aquatic > Marine > Intertidal zone >... | reverse complement strand
CCAAAGGCCCGAATATTCCCGCCGCCTCCACCAACAAACCAAAGAGGGTCACCGACAGGTGGCCCTTTTTGGTTTGTGGAAGCGGTGCGAATCAGTCTCTGGAACAGGGCCAAACTGCGAACACAGTACGGATTTCGCGCCTCGACCGTGCTAGTTTGCTGGCCAATAGACACGAATCCCGGCCATTGGTGAATCCAGCGGAGGCGACCTCGACATGACAACTGCTAGATCGATCGCAAGCGCGAGCCTCCTTCTAGGCCTCGCCGCATTGACCGGTGGCTGCAAGTCCGGCTCCGATGATCCAACGGTCGAAGCACTGGATGAGAACCAGGTTACGGCAACACTGCGCACGCTGCAAAAGACCGAGAGCTGTGGCGACGTCAGGCAGTACCTAGAAGAAGCGTGGCTGGCCAACATCACCCAAGGCGGTTACCCGATCTGTGGAGACTGCATTGCTTTGGGTGAGCCAGTACTTGTCGACGACGTGGCCGGTGGTGCCGCTGACGCCGCTGCGCCGGAGCCGAGCGCAAGCCCCGACAGCGTGTCGGATACCAACACGCAGGAGGCGGGGGTTGACGAGGCCGATTTGGTCGAGACCGACCGCGAGGGGCGCATCTACACCGGAATCAACAACACCCTGTCCATCGTGGCCGCTTTCCCACCCGGGCAAATGGCTATTGTCGGCCAGCTCGACCTGAACACTGCCATCAGTGGTCTTTATCTCGACGAACCCAATCAACGCATCGTCGTCATCGGCCAACGCTACCCCGTCTATGCGTTGGCAGAGTCAGACGGCGCGGCGCTCGCCGACACCGCCGTCATCGGACCGTGGCCCGAACCGACGACCGAGCTTATCTTCATCGACGTTGCCAATGTCGAGACGCCGACGATCACGTCGCGATTGTCTATACCAGGCTTCCAGATCGCCACGCGCCGCATTGACGATCGCATCCACCTGGTGTCGCAGCAACGCCTCGACTTGCCGCAACCACTGCGCGACGACAGCGAGCTGATGACGCTGCAAACGCAGTATTGGAATCTCCTCTGGACTGCCAACGACAAGACGCAGCTCGATCAACTCGAAGCCCAAATTCGTGCCGTCATCCATGATGCGCTCGCCGACTTCGACGTGCAGGCGTACCTGCCACAACAGGTGGTTCAGAACAGCGCGGGCGAGGTGACCGAAGCCATGCTGAGCTGCGCAGACATCTATGCGCCCGAGGTCGCCATTCGCTCACCAGAGCTGCTCACGTTGACCAGCATTGGCAGCGATGGCAGCCGAGCGCAATCCGTTGCCGTAGTCAGCCAGGGCGGCGTTGTCTACGCCACGCTCGACCATCTCTATATAACGCAGCCAAGCTACGGCTGGTGGCTGGCCGGCGACGACGCTGAGCGCAGCGCGATTCATCGCTTCGCGATCTCCGGCGCCGCGCCGCAATATCTTTCCAGCGGCGTGGTATCAGGCGTTGTCAGCTCCCCCTTCAACATGAGCGAGCATGACGGTTATCTGCGGGTGGCGACGACAGAGTCGCGCTGGAACGCCGACAACTGGCAACAGCGCCAGCTCAATCATCTTGCCGTGCTTGCCGACGCGGGCGACGGCAGGCTGAGCCTCGTCGCGCCGGTCATCGATTTCGCCGAGGGCGAGACGATTCGCAGCAGTCGTTTTCTGGGTGATCGTGGCTTCGTCGTCACGTTCCGACAGATCGACCCGCTGTTCGCATTCGACTTTTCCGATCCCACGGCCCCGCAGCTGCGCGGCGAGCTGGAAATTCCGGGTTTCAGCACTTACATGCACCCGATCGATGAGAATCATTTACTGACCATTGGCTGGGCCGGCACGGCAACCGGCGCGACCAACCAGCTTCAGCTACAGATTTTCGACGTCAGCGACCTGGACAACCCGAGGCAGATGCAAAGTCATATCCCGAATCTCGGCGATGCCGCGTACAGTTGGAGTGAAGCTGGCTACGACCATCACGCGTTCACCTACTACGCACCGGCCAGGGCACTGGCGATTCCCATGTCTTACTCCGATTGGGGCAGCGGTGATTACTTCAACGGCGTCATCGCGTTCAGCATTGATCCGGAGTCAGGCATCAGTGAACTGTCACGCGTCGACCACAACGACCTGGCCATGCAGACCTATTGCACAGAGGTCCAGCCGTTACCTGCCTGGCTCGATCAGGCTTGCACCGGAGATGAAGCCCAGCTGGCCTGGTTGGCCCGCCTGCGACGCTCGGTCATGATGACCAGCAATGAGCAAACCCTCCTCTACAGCGTCTCCAACGTGGGTATCAAGGCCACCGACCTGAGGGCCGCCGAGCCGGTGCTGGGCAGCGCATTGCTACCATTACCGGCGCACGAGACCATGTGGGTCGCATACTGAGCCCGCCGCACTCGCGGTTTCACCCCCCGGGGCCGGCCGCCCGTTCGCCCCCGCGTTCCACGCGCTTAAGTGCGTCCCGCAGCGGTCGATAAATGAACATTGGGAAGGGACCCTTTCTGGGGGCGGCCACCAGCCTCAGCTGGCCTGGCCGCGACCATGGCTGAGGTGGCCGGGCAGCGCTCAGGACGCGGTGCCGCGCGAGGTCGCCAGATAATTTGGATTAACAGGACTAACCGACGTGGGACCTATCAAACAGGCCGCAGCTCTGCTCATTTGCGCATGCGTCCTTGGTGCCTCCGCACCGGCACTGGGGGCCGGCTGGCATCCAGCTCTGGAAAACCACCTTGACGCCGTCAGCCGACAGGTCAAATCAATCGATATGGCCTCCTTCGCCCAGCTGCTCGAGGAGGCGGCACCGATCACCATTGTGGATGTACGCGAATACCCTGAATATGAAGAAAGCCACGTCCCCGGCGCGTTGAACGTCCCGCGCGGCGTTATCGAGTTCAAGATTTGGGACGCACTCGGCGACCCGGAACGCGTCAGTTTCGACACCCCGATCTATGTCTACTGTGGCCTCGGTGATCGCTCCATACTAGCGGCCAGATCACTCCAGGAGCTGGGCTTCACCAACGTGCAGCATGTCGATATGCGTTTCCGCGAGTGGGAACAGTCGGGCTTGCCGGTTGACTTCTAGACCGGCCAGCACGGCCCAGGGGCGCGGCGCTTACCCCACATAGAGCCGCCGCCCGGCTTGCCGACGGCGAGGCAGCAGCCAGCATGCGGGGCGCGGTTGACGCGATGGGAGCCGTTGGGACGGTTCGGCCAGAATTGGACCGGCACCGGGTCGAGGCGCTTTGGTGCGCCGCCCCGGAGTCTAGATCAGTAAAAACATCGTCCCAGCGACGACAATGACCGCCATCACTTCGACGACAAGCGCCGTGGGGGACAAGGTTGGCGGCCGGGACTGCAGTTCCGCTTTTGCTTCGAGAAGATTCACCTGATTGCCTCTTGAAATGCTGCGCTACATTGTATATACAATAGGTATACACTATTCCTGAATAATTGCAAGCAAAATCAATGCCGAAGCAGAAAGTCATCAATTTCAGAATTGATGCCGAAACGAAGCAAAAGGCGAAGAAGCTTGCTGAGGCCGATGGTCGCAGTCTATCGAACTGGATCACCTGGCTGATCGAACGAGAACTCAAGAAACACAAGAAGAAGTCCTGATTGCGCGCACCTTGCCAGTGCGCTCATCCCTGGCAGCTCCGACCCAAACTCCTAATACCCCAGACGCGCCGTTGGCACCGGTCGGTCGCGACCTTCTGTCCGCATACCCGCGGCCGCGCTATACTGCGACGCACTGCAACCAGCCTGCCCTGCCACCCTGCGCTCCCGTTTCGCAAGGCAAAATTGCTATGAACGAGCCCTTCGCGCAACCGCAAGCTTACCGAGACTTGCTCGCCACGGACCGGGATTACGTGTGGCACCCCTACAGCGCTATCGGTTCGGACGTGCCTGTATTTCCGGTCCACTCTGCCAGTGGGGTACGCATCAGGCTCGTCGATGGCCGTGAGCTCATCGACGGAATGGCGTCCTGGTGGTGTGCTATTCACGGGTACAACCATCCGGTACTCAACGTCGCCATTGAACGCCAACTCAACGATATGGCGCATGTCATGTTCGGCGGGTTGACCCACCGTCCCGCGGTGGAGCTAGCGGAACGGTTGGTGTCGTTGACTCCACCGCCCTTGCGTTCGGTGTTTTTTGCCGATTCGGGCTCTGTTTCCGTCGAAGTGGCGCTCAAGATGGCCATCCAGTACTGGGCCGCCCGAGGCAAGCCCAGCAAGAAACGCTTCCTGACCATACGTCACGGCTACCACGGTGACACTTTCGGCGCCATGTCAGTCTGCGATCCGGTTGCGGGTATGCACACTCTCTTCGCCGACGCCATTCCGCGCCAGTACTTCGTCGACGCGCCGAGCTGCCCCTTCGGGACCGAGTGCTCCGAACAGCAGCTCCAGCCCATGGCATCCGCTCTGACACGGCACGCCGACCACATAGCGGCCGTCATATTGGAGCCCATCGTTCAGGGAGCCGGCGGCATGCGTTTTTACGCCGCGGATTATCTGCGTCAGGTACGCCAGTTGTGTGACACGCATGGGGTGTTGCTAATCGCCGATGAAATTGCCACGGGCTTTGGCAGAACGGGCAAGTTGTTTGCCTGTGAGCACGCTGGCATTGCGCCCGACATCATGTGCGTGGGGAAAGCTCTAACCGGCGGCTATCTGAGCCTGGCCGCCACGTTAGCGTCAGACGAGGTTAGCCAAGCCATCGGCGGTGCCCCGCCGGGGATATTCATGCATGGGCCGACCTTCATGGCCAGTCCTCTCGCCTGTGCAACAGCACTGGCCAGCATAAGACTTCTGCTCGACTCGCCGTGGCAGAGGCGGGTGGCGCGGATTGAGCAGGGCCTGCGCGCCGGACTGGAGCCCTGCCGTGTCCTGGAGCACGTTGCGGACGTGCGCGTGCTAGGCGCGATCGGCGTCGTCGAGCTCAAAGCGCCGTTGAACATGGCGCGGGTACAACCGTTGTTCGTTGACCGCGGCGTTTGGATTCGCCCGTTCGGTCGTCTGGTCTACCTCATGCCCCCCTTCGTAATTGACGAGCACGACCTCGCCACGCTGACGAGCGCGGTCGTTGGGATCATTGGAATGCTGGAGGAGTCGGCCGGGCAACTCAGCCCGGCCCCAAAATGACTCTTGCTGTTCGTTGGGGGACAGATTCATTCTCGTTAATGAAAATAAATCTGTCCCCAGTCATTCAACCAGCGTGCGGCTCGATTTTATAGGTGCCGTCAGCGTTGAATGTCAGCTCGGCGTCGAGGAAATAGACATCCAAATCTGCACGTAACATCTTGGTGATGTCATAAGCCTCGCCACTGCGGCCACCCGAGCCACAGATGTAGACGATTGGCTTGTCCGTCGGCAACGTATCCAGCTTGTTTTCCAGATCGTTGATCGGGATATTGACCGCGCTCTTGAATGAGCCACGCTTGTAGTCTGCTGGATCACGGACGTCAACAATCATGATGGTGTCCGGAGCGGTGTCCACCAGTTCCTTGAACGATGCAATGGCGATCGTCCCGTCTTCGGCACCCTTCTTCACCGCTGCGGCCTTCGGGGTCTCCTGACCCGTCACGGCCACCTGCCCGCCGGCCCCCTTCCACTCCGGGAAGCCTGCCGGGTAGGTCTTCACATTGGTGTAACCAAGCGCTATGGCTTTACGCGCCGATTTGTCACTGAGCGCACAGTTGTAACCACCGCAATAGAAAACGAGAGGCGTCGCTTTGTCGGCCGGTAGAACCGTCGGGGCCAACTGGTCGAACTCGCGTTCTGAAATGCTAACGGCGCCCGGAATGTGACCTTTGTCATACTTGCGTGCCTTGGGACGCGCATCTACGACGACGGCCTTCTTCTCCCCGGAGACAACTTTCTGCATGTAGTCTGTGCTCACCGCACCCACATTACCCGATTTGATCCAGTCCGGATATCCAGCCGCGTAGACCTTGATATTCGTGTAACCGAGCTTCTCGGCGGCGAACGCAGATTTGTGGCTAAGCATGCACTTAGTGCCTCCGCAATAGAAGATCAGCAGCGTCGATTTGTCAGGTGGCAGCATGCTCGGTGCGAGTTGATCAAACTCACGCTCGGAGATACTGATGGCGCCAGGAATGTGCCCCGGATCATACTTTCGCGCCTTTGGTCTGGAGTCCACGATCACTACATCATTGCGTTTTGGCAGCACCGCGTATTGCGCGACAAAATCAACGTCCGCGACATTTGGATACCACCCCTCCTTGGGCCGCATCGTAGAATCATCGGCTGCCCACGCAACGGAGGCGGTCAGCAGCATTGTGATCCATAGCAGCACACTGTAGCGACGTCTAAAGCTGGCTAATGTATTTCTCATGACGAGCTCCTCGCAATCACTAACGTTTACATTGACTGATATGACTAGAGAACAGTGAATCGTCCGCTCGATTCGTTGTAGCGCACGAGCAGATACCAAATCAGCAGCACAGCAAAGGTAATCAGGTACACTCCCGTCCAGCCGCTCAGCAGGTCAGGGAGATAGGCCTGGAATCCAAGCGCAGTGATTTCCGGAACACCGTCCAAGAAATCGATGTCAAATTCCGGCGTGAGCCACCCGAGTTGCTTGAATACACCGCCGAAGACCGAACCCATCCAGGCAAAGAAGAACACCGCCACGACTAACTTGAGGTGACCTTCGCCGACACGCCACAACGAGCCCGAGGCGCAGCCGCCGGCGAATACCATGCCGATACCGAAAATGGCACCGCCCAGAAGCGACCCCAACCAGAAGCGCGCGGGTATTGCCAGATAGGGGTCAACAGTTTTGTGCTGAAGCAACACCGAGGCTACCGGCATGCCAACCGCAAGCGCGACAATCATCGCTTTGGTCATAGTCCCCTCGCCCGTCATAAATGGCTCGCGGAAGACCCGCGATAGACAGAAACGCGATCGGTGCAGAACAAAGCCGATTCCAAAACCGGCCAGAATGATCACCGCCCGACTGGCCAAGCGCTTGTCCTCGCTCAGCGACCAGGTTCCCGCCCAATACAACATCATCCCCAGGACGATCAAACCGAGCAAAGGATAGTAGGGTTTTAACACCGACTCGGCTCGAGCGGCCGGCGCGCGTGTGCCCCAGCTTATGTGCTCCATCGTCCAGAGCAGCAGCTTGAGACCGACGTATGCACCGAATAAGAGCCCTAACCACATCGCCCAACCCGCTGGGGAGGCGAACAACAGCGGCGTGAAAAATCCCCCAGTTGTACACCCACCGGCCAGGGTCGCACCGAGCGCCATCAAAGTACCGCCAAGCGCCGCCCATACATACTCCAAGGGCGGCGGGCGATTGATGCGAAATTGCCGAGCCAGCAGTGCCGCGGCGAAAGCACCGAGAACAAGCGTGATGTCCATCAGCGAAATGCGGTGCAACAGCGGGTTGTCCAGGTCAGCTTTGATCCCCAAGACATGTCCGAGCCCGAGCGATTGATTGAGGTAGTCGCCCCACAGCTTCAAACCACCGAAAACGCCCCAGAACAAGCCGCTGGCCATCAGCACGATCGAGATCACCACGATCAGGACAGCACCCAGATACGGCGACCATTCTTCGACGAAGACATGTTTGTAGTCTTCGTTGAAGCCGACAACCCAGGAGAAGTGCTCATTCTTGAACATGGCTGCTTCCGCTTTCGCAGTCCTCGCCTACTGACAACGCGCTGGCTGATCGCCGTCTTTGGCGCCCTTGATAACGAAAGCGCGCAAATCTGCGTACAACTCCTCATCAGGCACATCGATGAGCTTTGCCGCCGCCTTATTCGTGTCCTTGACGCTCTCGCGGAATTCTTTGCTGACGTAGTAGCGCACCGATGGATTGGCCTTACCCGATGCGGCATGTTTATCCGCTTCAAGATAGACCTTCCACTCGGCCATAGTCATTTGCGAAGGCGAAATCGACTTGCCGGCTTGTTCCGTATGGCACTCAGTACACACCATGCGGTAGTAAATGCGACCCCTTTTCCAATTTTCCGCCTGAACCGCAGTTGTCCACACCACTGCTAACAGCGCCGCCATTGCCACGGGGAATACTTTGCTGAGTTTCAACATGTCATGCACCTCATAGCGAAGTTGATTCAATACCTAATCCAAAGATCGCTGCCTCCTGGTCCCGAGACAGATTTCAGAAGGCGTCCTACTCGACCTCCTCCCAACCCGTAATCATGGCCTTGATATGCGAGAGCGGCGTGTGCCCGGCAGTTGCCAGATAGACGTGCGCGATGAAGAAGATAAGGACCATGAAGGCACCGAGCGCATGGAAGAAGGCCACCCACTGCAATGACAGGATGCCGTCCAGACCCCACGCCCCCCACTGGGCGTAGAACAAGTAAAGCCAGCCGGTAACCCAGATTACCGGCGAAATAACCAGCCAGAAAAACAGATAGGCGAGACGCTGCAACGGATTGTGCTTGCGCACAGTCGTCTGGCGAAACGGATGCGGCGCGCGTGTGAATATGCCGGTCAAGTAGTACTTGAACATGGCATCGACTTTCTTCAGCGTCGGAATATATTGCTGCCACTCGCCGGTGGTGAAGTGCCAGAAGATGGCAAATACCCACAATGTGACCAGGGACCAGGCGCCAATGGTGTGCAAAGAGGTCGCCTGCTCGAAGCCAAACAGCGTATAGGCGCCATGGACCTCAAAACCGGTCAACATCAGAAATATGATCAGCGCGGCTTGGGCCCAGTGCCAAAAGCGTTCGAAGCGTTTGAATATGTAGATTCTTTCGACGGTCATGACACCACCCTCACTTCTTGCGGGTTGCGATGCGCAGTCCCGCATGTACGATGACTGCAATCAAGGCGATGAGCGCGATACTCCATCCCGCAAGGTCGAGCAAGCGGTTGCCATCGCGGCTGGGCAGATAAACGCCCTCGATCCCTTCGAGACGGCCGTTCTTGCTATGGCATTCATCGCACGCCAATGCCTTTTCCTTGGGGGCGATCATGTGCGTGACTGGCCAAGCCATCTTGGTCTCAATGAAATCGACCTTGCCTGAGAATGGCGCGCCGATGCTGGCCATACCGACCGTTACGGCCTTCTGCCAGTCGAAGTTCTTCCAATAAGCGGTATCGTCATTGCCGGCGAGATGCGGTACGACCAATGATTTGTTGACCGGGTCATATGGTTGGACGCTGTGGAAGACCTTCACCGGCCAGATACGTGATTCGCCATCCGCGGGACCACCTTCGAAGCGATTGATCCACGTAATCTCTGCGCCTTTTTCAACCTTATCGCCGACCAGGGTGTATTTCACACGGCCATTGAACCAAACGTATTCGGGATCAATGTTCTCCGCCACGGTGAAAGCGCCCTTCTTGGAGTTGTAAATTACGTGCCCATGGTCATCCTTCTTCAAAATAGGCTGGCCCTCGGGCGAGAGCTGACCGGCCTGCGACCAATCCCATGATGTCTTGGTCGCCACGCCACCACGCGCAAGCTTCGGAATATGGCAGGTCTGACAGGCGATCTTGCGCGTATGGTCGTTCAGCTTGGCTTGCGCCGCGCTGTGTGGCCGTTGACCGTGACAGGCGTGGCAGGTCGCAGGGTTGCGATTCTTGTCCTTGGGCTTGCCGCGCATGATGGGCTCACCGCGATCCATTGCAGTCGGTGCATAGCGACTGCCGGCGACGTCATGGCCGGAGCCTTTGTGACAGGTCGTGCAAGTGAAATCGTTACCAAGCGCATCCATATGCACATCCAGGTCCTCGTCGGGCACGGCCAAAGAGCTGTCCATGTCGCCATGCTTGACGCCGTCACCACCGCCACCAAAGAAATGGCAGGCGCCACAGGTATCGCGACTGGTCTTGCCGACCTTCTGCGCGATCCTGGTCAGATCAATCGGCTTGCGGAATTTGCCGGAACCCGGTGGCGACTCGACGGGTTCATACTGAGGATGGCCGGCGCGCCCTGGCGCCTTGGCGTAACTTCCGGTCGTGTCATGACACACCAGACAATCGACGTTGACCTCAGAAGTAAAATCAAACGTGTCATCTTTCCAGCCATAGCCAACATGGCAGGTGGTACAAAAGGCATAGTTGGAGGGCGCAGCCACGCAGAAGTTGTTCAGGACGTTCTTCTTGCCCAGCTTTTGCTCGAAATTCGGGTTGAGCACTTCCCAGGTCCAGTGTTTGGTCTTGTGGATCTGTTTGGCCGCCTCGGTATGACAACCAAGGCAAGCCTTAGTGACCTCAGGGCCAGATTCGAAGTCTTCTTGGAGTTGCTTGAACTTGCTGTGGTCCGCGGTGGTAGTCGCCAGAACCGGCACACTGGTGGCGAACGCTGCAAGCACAGCGAGCATAACGAACCAACCTGACGCGGATAGGTGTATCAGTGGCAATCTCATGACGGCCCCCTCGTGCCTCGCCCAGCCCTAGCCCAACTCGTGGCGGAAGCTGGATGTTCAGTATTCTCGAATATAAGAATAGAGCCAATTGCTGGCAGACCGCGGCCACCAAGAGTCCTGAACAGGCCGGCAGCCCGCCTGGCCAACACCGAGAATCGCCGCCTGGTTTGCGACAAACGCCGCGCCTGATTGCGCCGGATCAATCCGATACACAGCCCTGCGCCGGGGGCCCAGACTGACGCGGGCCGGGGCGATGGTCCCCGAGCGGCCCAAAAGGAATTGATTGATTTGAATCAGCGCCGCTCGGGCAAGGGGGAAGGAAAAAAACGGACTAAGATTGCAAACAATTGTTACATTTTCAGCGTGGTGCGGGATTACCGCAATCGGTAGCCCTAACCGCTGCTCGCTGGTGCTCTATTGAGCTGACAGCGCCTTGCTTTGAATGCGCTGAACGGTCGGGTCGTTCATCAGCGACTGAATCCGCGGATCTTGCTGCAACGTGGTCAGGTCGCCGCTGTAGATCGCCTGCATGAGTTGCGGATCATCGATGATGGCCTGAATCTGAGGGTTGGCCTGCAGCGACTCAATCATTGCGCGCAACTCCTCGTCGCGCAGTAGCCGCTGCTGCATGGCGGCGAGATCGCCCGGCGAGTAAACCGCGCCTTGATCCGAGTGCTGCCCCTTCAGACTCGCCAGCGCCGAGGGAACAACAATCGCAGCAATGTGCGATTCATGCACATGCAGCGTTCCCAGGGTGTCGGTTTGAACGGTGTAGCGCTCCCCGTCAAAGGCCTGCACCGTACCCTTGATCACCGCCCCGTCCTTGAGGTGAATCTCCTTGGGCTCACCGGCGAATACAACCTGTACTGCGCTGAATGCAAGCAGCAAGACAATGACATATCTCAACATGGCTGTCTCTCCGACATGGATCCGAACCGGCGGTAGCATGGTTGGCTAGCCCGATCTGGGTTGCCGTTATGCCAATGCGTTGCGTCAGCGGCCAAACGGCATCTTTGGCCGATCACCAGCTTAACCTTCGATGAGGACCTCAGTCTGTGAAACCGGTCCCGGACTGGTTGACATTAAGGCCGATTGGCCTCCTGGCAGGGGTAAGTGTCGCGCAAGGCCTGTACCACCATCTCGGCAGCGGGCCGACCCAGCCGCTCCCGGGCCTGATTCGCGTAGCGGACATACGCTTCGGCCAATTGTCTGGCGCTCACATTGGGCGGAGCACAGATGACATCAGAGCCCACGTTCTGACTCGTCTCCTGAGCCAGCCGCATCGACTCCTCCACGCCGCTGATGAAACCGGCACAGAATCTACGCCGTTCCCGTCCCAAGCTGGTTAACGAACTCGCAGCGCAGTCATTGAGCAGCCCGCCGGCGCTCAGATACATCGGCAGCACTTCCTCCGACTTGTCCTCCGACTGGGCATGCGCGGGGCAAATCAGACCAAGAAGCGACACAAATATCGCTGTAGCCTTAGTCATGTCAGATCCCCTAAGGCGCTCTCACGCCGGCGGCCACCGCGCAGGGCGCGTCGAATCCTATGATTCGACGCGCCCCGGGTAGCATCGCCGAAAAGGAGCATTCGCCAGCTAGTCCTTCGGGGCTGGCTCCACCTCGATGGCAATCGCTTCAGTGTAAGTCAGATCAACCTTGTCGCCGGGCTTGAGCTGCCTGATGAATTGCTTGCCTTGTGGCCTCTCGACGGCGACGACCCGCGTGAACCCGCGCGGGCCAGTGAATACGACCACGTCGTTCTCCAGATCAACCTCATCTATGGTTACGGTCACCGTGACATCGCCACGAGCAGACATTCTCGGGCTCTCAGTCTTTGGCGCCTTAGCCGCCTCGGCAGCGACTGTAACCTCATCGGGAACACCATGTTTGTTCAATTGGGCCGCCAAGGCCTGATAGTACTGCACGACGACCTTGTCACCCTTCTTGATTTCCTTGAAGCGCTCCACTTCGGGACCCACCTGTATCGTCTCCGTCCTACCCTCGGGTCCCTTCAACTCAATCAAGCGCTTCTCGTAGTCGATATCTTCGACCGTCGCCGTAACCTTAACCGCCTCAGCTACGCTGACCTTCTCCTCGCCGGCCGCATACAAAGGGCCCCAACCTCCGAGGACCAACAGCGCAACAGCCACAAATCTCACGACCATCTTGTTCATAGCAATTTCCCTTCTCGCTCGCGATTAATTCAATACTCCCGGAGGCAGTGTTCAGACAAACCTCCCCCAGCCGCCACGCCCCCCGTGCTGCACCCCTGATCGATGGGTGAGGCGCGGAAACCAGGGGCTCAGCAGCGGCCCCGACGATCAGCCGGCGACCACGCTGCGAAAGTATAGCAGCCACCATTGACCTGCGATGGAAAGAAAGCCGAACCGCCGCCCCGCGCGCGATGGCCCTCGTCCAATGGGCTATCTCGCCGAGCATTTGTCGCGCACGAAGTCAGGGAATTTCCTGAGTTAGGCGACATCAGTTTGAACGTGCGTCTCGACCACCGTTCATGCTACAAGATGTGACAAATCGTAGTGGTTGCCCAAGTGGGTTGGACGCAGCGGAGGACATCATGAGTGAGCAATCCCGCGACACCGGGGTCATCGTGGCCTTGGCTGAGCGATTCGAGCAGCAGCGGCTCCCGCGAGCCCTACAAATGAAGCAACGGGTCGAGCGTGGCGAGAAGCTGAGCGCAGCGGACATCGAGTTTCTCGAACAGGTATTCGCCGACGCCAAGCAAATCAGCACGCTGGTGGACAGACATCCGGAGTGGGAGCCGATCGTGGCACGCGCCATGCACATGTACAAAGAAATCACTTCGAAGGCCCTGGCGAACGAGCGCTTGGATACCCAACAGTGATAGGCGCGACGATGGGCCGACCGCACCGCCATCGGCTCGGGCAACAGGGTGTTCGCGCCACGAACCACGCGCGGAGTACTCTCGGTCCATGACCACGACCACGGTGAGCAATGCCGATCCCGATGAGTCGCTGTCACCGCCAGCACCGGTGAGCTTCGGGGAGGCGCTTGGCTATTGGCTGAAACTCGGATTCATCAGCTTCGGCGGGCCCGCCGGCCAGATCAGCATGATGCATCAGGAACTGGTGGAACGCCGCCGCTGGATTTCCGAGCATCGCTTCTTGCATGCACTGAACTACACCATGGTGCTGCCCGGCCCGGAGGCGCAACAACTGGCAACCTACATCGGCTGGCTGATGCACGGCACCTGGGGTGGCGTCGCCGCCGGTACCTTGTTTGTATTGCCCTCTCTTGGGATTCTGATTGTGCTGACCTGGATCTATCTGGCCTTCGGCGATCTGCCAGCCGTAGCCGGAGTGCTCTATGGCATTAAGCCGGCGGTCACGGCAATTGTCTTGTTCGCCGCCTATCGCATCGGTTCGCGCGCGCTGAAAAACCCGCTGTTGTGGGGCATGGCAGCCGCGGCCTTCGTGGCCATTTTCGCGCTCAACGTGCCGTTCCCCTACATCGTCATCGGCGCGGGTGTTCTGGGCTACCTCGGTGGACGCGTGGCGCCCGACAAGTTTCGCTCAGGCGGCGGCCATGGAGGCGGCGACAAATCTTACGGGCCGGCCCTGATCGACGACGACACGCCGCTGCCGCCAACTGCTCGTTTCAGCTGGCGCACCACGGCCGTTCATGTCGCGGTCGGACTGGCCATTTGGACCGCAGTCGAGGGCCTTCTCTATGCAACCTACGGCTGGCATGGTCCATTGACGCAAATGGGATGGTTCTTCACGAAGGCCGCTTTGGTGACCTTCGGTGGCGCTTATGCGGTATTGCCGTACGTTTATCAAGGCGGCGTCGAGAAATACCAATGGCTGACCGGTCCACAGATGATTGATGGCCTGGCGCTCGGCGAGACTACGCCGGGCCCACTGATCATGGTGGTAGCCTTCGTCGGCTTCGTCGGTGGCTGGACCAAGGCTCTCTTTGGTCCCGACGCTCTGGCATGGGCGGGCATCGCGGGCGCCACCGTGGCTACATTGTTTACCTTCTTGCCGTCATTCTTGTTTATCCTGGTTGGCGCGCCGGCCGTGGAGGCAACACGGCACGACATAAAATTCACCGCCCCGCTCACCGGCATCACGGCGGCCGTGGTGGGCGTGGTGCTGAACCTGGCCGTCTTCTTCTGCTGGCACGTGCTGTGGCCCGAAGCCAGCGCTGAGGCGCCGTTTGACGGACGTTTCGAATGGTTTTCGCTGCTGCTCAGCCTCGGCGCGTTCGTCGCTTTGTGGCGATTCAAAGTGGGAATAGTCCCAGTGATCGGCGCCTGTGCGGCACTTGGACTCGCTTATTTCTTTGCTTTTCGCGTCTAAACCCTGGGACTCAACCACGACATCGCGTGTGAACTGCCTTGGTTTATCTCACTGTCAAAACCCTTCTTACCGCGCTGCTAATCGTTGCAATCTCAGAAATCGCTAAACGCAACACACTGCTGGGTGGTCTATTGGCCTCGATCCCAATTGTCTCCGTCCTCGCTATCATTTGGCTCTACATCGACACGCGTGATCATGGACAAATAGCAAATCTGAGCACCAGCATTCTCTGGCTGGTGGTCCCATCACTTTCGTTCTTTGTCGTGCTCCCACTCATGCTTCGTCACGAGGTCAACTTCTGGTTTAGCCTCGCGGCCTCTCTGGGCGTAATGCTCGCCTGCTATTACCTTCTGCTCATCGCGCTCCAGCGTTTCGGAATTCATCTCTGAGCTTGTTCCTCTAGGCCGACGCCAAGCGGGCCCGATCGTGGGCTACTGTCAGATCCTGATCCGGCCCCAGCGGTACGATGCGCGTCGGGTTGATTTCGACATGACTGTAATAATAGTGGCGTTTGATATGGTCAAAGTTGACCGTATCCGCTATGCCCGGCCACTGGTATAGCTCTAACATGTAATTGAATAGGTTCGGATAGTCAGCAATCCGGCGCTTGTTGCACTTGAAGTGCCCGACATACACAGCATCGAAGCGAATTAGGGTCGTAAACAGCCGCCAGTCCGCCTCGGTGATGGTGTCGCCGACCAAATAGCGATGACTCGCCAAACGCTCGTCGAGATAGTCGAGCGCGTCGAACAACACCTTGAAATTCTTCTCGTACGCTTCTTGCGTGCTGGCAAACCCAACCTGATACACGCGGTTGTTGATATCGTCATAGACACGTTCGTTGATTCGATCGATTTCGGAACGTAACGCTTCAGGATACAAATCGACGGTTGCATCGCCCCACCGATCGAACGCCGAGTTCAGCATCCGGATAATCTCGGATGATTCGTTGTTGACGATGGTCCGACGCTGTTTGTCCCACAGCACCGGTACTGTCACAATCCCCGAGTAATCGGTCTGTGCCTCCCGGTATAGTTCATACATGAAGTCTTTGCCGTAGAGCCGATCGCCAGTGGCACCGGGATATTCACCAAAATGCCAGCCTTTGGGTCCCATATCCGGATTTACGACTGAATAGGAAATTGCCTCAGCGAGGTCTTTGAGCTTGCGGAAAATCAGTGTGCGATGGGCCCAAGGACAGGCGTAGGACACATACAAGTGGTAGCGACCTGGCTCGGCCTCGAAGCCGCCCTCGCCGCTGGGCCCCGCGGAGCCATCCACCGTCACCCAACTTCGAAACTGAGAATCCTTGCGCACGAACTCGCCGTCTTCTGTCTCGGCCTCAAGCCAGTCTTCACGGATTTCACCGTTTACCATCAAGCTCATATCGAATCTCCCATGCGCCTCGCCCCACTCCTTCTATTGGATTGACCCGACAATCGCCGCAGAGTTGCACCGATTCGCCTCCCGCAGTCAAACCCGCCAAGGATACATAGAGAGCGCCCCCAGAAACACCAAAGGCCCCGGCGGGGCCTTTGGTCGTCCATTCGAGCCAAAGAGGCTGGCTCCGCGGGCCTACTGTGGGGGAGCGTCGGGCGAGGAATCGCCGTTCGGCGTCACGTCCTTCGCGGCCCCGACAAGTCCATGCAGACTCTCAGATTTGAGCCCGATCTCGGCCAGCAATGAGTCAACCAAGGGCGCTTGGCCACGATAGCGCAAGGCACTGTTCACAACCTGGTCGGCGAGGTTGCCGCTGGCGACCTCTCCTACCAAGGCACCCGTTGATCCGGCATTCAAGCCGTCGACCTGAATGATCTTGATGCCGTCAATGCGCTCCATAGGTTTAACGCTTTCACGAATGATATCCGGTAGCACTTTGAGCAGTTCCATCTTGACCTGCATGGCAATCTGCTCGCCGGACAGGACATTGGCTGCTTCGTTGATGGCGAGTTTACCCGCGGCATCCACCTCGTAGCGCCTGGCATCGGCCTCGGCACGCAATCTGACAGGCTGCGCATCACCGTCCGCCTCAATACGCTTTTTCTCGGCATCAGCGTTGGCCAGAATACGAATAGATTCCGCCTGATCGTCGGCAGCCTGCTTCTCCGCCTCCGCGGCCACGGTTACAGCAATGGCCTGACGCTCCGCCGATTCACGCGCTTTCACCAGTTCAACGGCTTTGGCACGCTCGGCCACCTCTGTGTCCCGAACGGTTTGGACGACTTCCGCCTCCTTCACCGCCTTCTGGCGGGCGCGATCGGCCTCGGCCTGAGCTTCGGACTGCGCCTTGGATCTCTCCGCAACCGCAATCTCCTTATCCTGTTCGGCAAGCTCAATAGTCTTACGTCGCTCGATTTGCGCCGTTTCGACGGATTTTTCGCGACCAATGTCCTTTTCCTTGACCAAACGCTCCTTCTCGATGCGCTGCTCTTCGACCGCACGCTCAGCCAAAATGCGCGCCATCTCGACTTCCTTGGTTGCGCTAATCTGTGCCTCCTCGGCGTCACGGCGCTTTTCTGCCTGCTCGCGGGCGATTTCTGTTGCCTGCCCAGCGCGGCGCACCTCCACCTCGCGCTGCTGATCGAGACGCGCATACTCTTCGTCTCGTGAGATTTGGAGACGTTGGCGTTCTGCTTCCAAGTTCTTATTGGCGATAGCGGGGCCGCTGGCCGCGCAGTCAGCCACGGGACATCGGGCGACTATGCTTACTCTTACGAGGTCAGACGGGGGGTCGAACAGTGGAACCGGACCACCTGCACCTGGACATCATCAGCTGCGATGAGGCCGGCACCCTACCCGGGCTGCTGGCAAAACGCATTGCGCGCTCACCCGACAGCATCGCCTATCAGCAATACCACCCAGGTCGTCAACAATGGGACAGCTATACCTGGCAGCAGGTGGGCGAGTACGTCGCCAGGTGGCACGCCGGCCTGGCGCGAGAGGCTCTGCGGCCCGGTGATCGCGTGGCAGCCATCCTCCCCAACAGCGTCGAATGGGTAGGTTTCGATCAGGCCGCCTTGGCGCTGGGCCTGGTCGTCGTCGCGCTCTATACGACCGATACCCCCGACAACCTGGCCTACGTGATCGAGCACAGCGGCACTCGCCTGCTCGTCATCGATTCCGGCTCGAATTGGGAACATCTCGCGCCCGTACAAGAGCACCTGGGCGCGCTCCAACGCGTGATCTGCCTGAGAGACGCCCCGGACGCAGACAATCCGCTGGTCGCCGCGGAGAACTGGTTACCCGCAACCGCCACGGCGACAGCGCCGTTGGCCGCCTCACCCGATGCATTGGCCACGCTCATCTACACCTCGGGCACCACGGGCCGGCCGAAAGGCGTCATGTTGAGTCATCGCAATATCCTGTGGAATGCCGAGGCCGTGCTGCGCAATATTCCTGCCTATAGGGAGGACGTATTCCTGTCGTTTCTGCCCATGGCGCACAGCTTCGAACGTACCGTCGAATACTACTTGCCGATGATGAGTGGTGCTCGTGTTGCGTTTGCCCGCTCGGTAAAGGAACTGATTGAAGATCTCGCGACGATTCGCCCCACAGTCCTCCTGTCCCCGCCTCGCATCTACGAAAAGATCTATGCCGCGGTTCAGGAGAAGACAGCCCGCCAGCGAATCAAGCGCCGCTTGCTGGATTGGGCAGTGGCTCTTGGCTGGCGCGAGTTCGAGGCCAGACAGAGACGTGGCGTACCGTTGAGCTTCGGCCAACGCACCGCGCTGCGCATTTTGCGACTGCTGGTCTCCCAAAAGATTCTGCGCCGGCTCGGCGGCAGAATTCGCGTGGCCGTCACTGGCGCCGCGCCCCTGTCCGAGGCCATTGCGCGGTTTTTTCTCGGGCTGGGATTACCGCTGATCGAAGGCTATGGCTTGACCGAATCGGCACCAACGGTGAGTGGCAACGCCTTGGAGGACAACGTTCCAGGCTCGGTCGGACCGCCGCTGCCGGGTGTCGAGGTAAAGCTGGGCGAGAGCAATGAACTATTGGTACGCTCACCCAGCGTCATGTTGGGTTACTGGCGACAGGCCGAGGCGACGGCAGCGGCCATTGATGATGAGGGCTGGCTGCATACGGGCGACCGCGCCGAAATTCGCGACGGTCGCATCTATATTCGCGGCCGACTCAAAGAAGTACTGGTAACCTCCACGGGAGAGAAGATTTCGCCCCAGGACATGGAGATGGCCATCACGCTCGATGCTCTGTTCGAGCAAGCACTGGTCGTCGGCGAAGGCAAGCCGTTTCTCGGTGCGCTGCTGGTTGTCAATGCGACCGCATGGCGGGATTTCGCCGAATCGCTCGGCGTGGACCCCGATGCCAGCGACTCACTGCATGCCGCGCCCGTCACCGAAGCGGTTTTGTCCAGGCTGAGCAAGCTGTTGAAGCAATTCCCAGGCTATGCGCAGGTACATGCCGTGAAGCTGCTACTGGAACCGTGGTCGATCGAGGAAGGCATGCTCACACCTACGCTCAAGCTGAAACGTGAGCGAATCGAGCGCCGCTTCGCCAAGGAAATCGAGGCGCTCTACATCGGCCACCCGTTGTGCGATTGACACTACGTATCGCTACGTCATTTGACCCAGCGCTGCGCCGCGTGCGTGAATATTGAGCTGCGATGCCACATCTTGCCCACCACAATGAAGGCGATGACACTGCCGCATTATTGCAAACAGCCGCAGAGCTGATGAATGAAGTTCACCCCGGTGCGACGCCACCCCCTACCCCGAGTCTGGACCAGCGCCTGGACAGCGACCTCGGCCTGGACAGCCTCGCGCGCGTTGAACTGATCGCAAGAGTGGAAAAAGCGTTCGGGGTCAGCCTGCCTGAACGCGCTTTTGCGGAAGCCGATACGTTGCGCGATTTGCTCTGGGCCGTACAAACCGCACCCGGCCGCACCGCGGGCGCTAGGCCCAAGCCAGGCCCGACCCCCACCAGCGTCGGCAAGGCAACCGTGCCACAACGGGCACAAACCTTGATCGAGGCGCTGCAATGGCACGTGTCAGCCCACGGGTCCCGCATGCACGTTCGCGTCCTCGGCGACGAGGAGCAGATCGAGGAACTGACCTACCAGGCACTGTGGGACAGTGCTGTTGCCGTGGCTGGCGGCTTGCAGCGCCAGGGCATAGAGCCCGGCCACGCAGTGGCTATCATGCTGCCCACCAGCCCTGACTATTTTCCCAGTTTCTTTGGCGTACTCTTGGCTGGAGCAGTTCCCGTGCCCATCTATCCTCCGGTGCGCCGCAGCCAACTCGAAGAACATCTCCGCCGCCATCGGGGCATCCTGAATAACTGCACTGCACGCGCCTTGATCACGGTGCCCGAAGCCCAGGTGGTCGCAAAGTTGCTGCGCTCACAAGTCGAGTCATTGCAGACGGTTGTTTCACCGCCGGAGCTACGTGACGCCGCATCACCCTATCAGACGCCTGCGATCAGCGAGCAAGACATCGCCTTCATTCAATATACCTCGGGCAGCACCGGCAGCCCCAAAGGCGTCGTCCTCTCGCATGCTAATCTGCTCGCCAATATTCGCGCTATGGGCGACGCAACCCAAGCCAGCTCCGAGGATGTCTTCGTCAGCTGGCTACCGCTCTATCACGACATGGGCTTGATCGGTGCCTGGCTCGGCAGTCTGTATTACGCGGCCTCGTTTGTTGTGATGTCGCCGCTGAGCTTTCTGTTGAGGCCGCAACGCTGGCTGTGGGCCATCCATGACCACCACGCCACGCTGTCTGCAGCGCCCAATTTCGGCTACGAGCTGTGCCTGAAGCGACCACAGGAGCAGGAACTCGAGGGCCTGGACCTAAGTAGCTGGCGACTCGCCTTCAATGGCGCCGAACCCGTCAGTCCGGAGACCATTCGCCGCTTCGCCGCGCGCTTTGCGTCGCACGGCTTTCAGCCCGAGGTCATCACGCCTGTCTACGGGTTGGCCGAATCAGCCGTAGGGTTGGCGTTTCCCCCTCTGGGTCGCGGTCCGCTGATCGACCGCGTCCAGCGTGAACGCCTTGCCCACGACGGGCAGGCGCTACCCGCGGCGGATGCTGACAGCAACGCCTTGGAGTTTGTTGCTTGCGGGCAGCCATTGCCAGGCCATGAAATCCGCATCGTCGATGACGCAGGGCGCGAGCTGCCGGATCGTCAGGAGGGACATGTGCAGTTTCGTGGCCCCTCGGTCACGCGCGGCTACTACCACAATCCGGATAAGAGCCGTGAGTTGTTCCAGAACGGGTGGGCCAATTCGGGGGATCTGGGCTACATCGCCTCCGGTGACCTCTATATCACTGGCCGCAGCAAGGACATCATTATCCGCGCCGGGCGCAACATCTATCCTCACGAACTCGAGGAGGTCATCGGCGACATCGACGGCGTGCGCAAAGGCTGCGTCGCAGTGTTCGCCAGCACCGATCCCCGCACGGGCACCGAACGCTTGGTCGTGCTGGCCGAAACTCGTGAGTTGGGCGAGGATCGGCGCGCTCGTTTGCAGGAGCTGATCACTGAGGCCACGACCAAGCTGATTGACTTGCCACCCGATGAAGTCGTGCTGGGTCCTCCACACACGGTGCTCAAGACTTCCAGCGGCAAGATTCGTCGCGCCGCGTGCCGCACACTATTTGAGGACGGACAGCTGCGCCATGCTGGGCGCTCACAATGGCTGCAGATGAGCCGCCTGCTCTTTCATTCGATTCGACCCTCGCTGCGCCGTCTGCGGCGCAAGGTCCTGGCCGGCGCATATGCCGCGTATGCCTGGAGCGTCTACGGAATATTGGCGCCCCTTGGCTGGCTGGCTGGCGTAGCCCTGCCGAGTCTCGAGCTGCGCTGGCGAGCGTTACGGGCGCTGGCACGGGCATTGCGCCTCGCCTCACTGACTCCATTGACGGTGGACGGGCTGTCCAACATACCCAAGCGTGGTACCCCATGTGTCATCGTGGCCAACCATGCCAGTTACCTCGACCCTTATCTGATGGTCGCGGTGATGCCGCGTCCAGTCGCGTTTGTCGCCAAGGCGGAATTCATGGACAAGTTTGTACCACGCGTCTTTCTGCACCGCGTGCGCGCGGAGTTCGCCGAGCGCTTCGATGTGGAAAAAGGCACCGAAGATGCGCGTCGGCTCGCGGAGGTCTCCCGCCGGGCCAAGGTCGTGCGCGTCGAGATCGAGGGAGAGGCGGACGATCTCGCACTCGTCGACGTCGCGCTCCTGGTGAACGACCACGTCGGCAACCTGCTCCCCTTCGACCCGTCGCAGATCCGCTGCATCGTGCTGTCGCGCGCCGAGCCCGCCGCGGTGGGGACCTCGCCGATCGGCGGGCTGCTCCAGCCGGCCGGGCCGTGCGATGACTGGGGGGGCGCGG
>Ga0209536_100004470_pt1 | contig 22078 bp, 20 predicted proteins | sample DeeMarSeWOR28_12_FD_187461 | JGI IMG/M metagenome (GOLD analysis project Ga0209536, IMG submission 187461) | Marine sediment microbial communities from White Oak River estuary, North Carolina - WOR-2-8_12 (SPAdes) (version 2) | ecosystem: Environmental > Aquatic > Marine > Intertidal zone >... | reverse complement strand
CCAGCTCCCTCAAGAACCTGGCAAAGTGCCTGCCACGTACAACTCGCATCGCCATCTCGGTGCTGGAAAACTGCATGCAGCGATGGAAATCAAGATTCTGTCCGTAATCCGGATGTTTAACAATAACCACACCTGAGGTGATGTAGGGACCTCCATCTATCGTAAAATGTTTCAAGATCGGCAGCTGCCTCAGATCGGGATCGCTCAACATTACTTCCTGGCATGGGGCTTCTTTTACCAACTCTGCCTTCGATCTTTCTTCGATCGCCCTCGCGAGCAAAGGGATGATCTCGGATGTGGACAGACCAAAATAATCCGCAAACGATCTCTTGTCAGGGAACAGGTTCCCCACGACCTGGAACTCCGATTCATTTATCGCCTCGAACAAGGCCGGCTTGGGCTCTAATGCCTTCAACACACCAGCTACCTCATACTCTTTCGATATCGGCGTCTTGGTATTTACTAATCGTCCCTTCTCCTGCAAAAATTGAATGTACGATCGAAATGACATAGGATCACATCCTCACTATTTTACGGATTCAGCTCCTAACCAAATTTACCCCCACGAGGAGAAAAGGTCAAGTTTCTCTCTTAAGACTAGAGCGAGGCATCTCGGAGATGCTTCGCACTTTCAGGGCAAGGATCTTTCGTCCCAGAAAAGCTATCCAGAAATCTTACCTTATTAGTAAATCATCTTCTCACTCCCCCAACAATCCCCACAATTGCCCTAAGGTTTCCTGCAACCGCGATTCAAGGGCAAAACCGCCTTGAGTGGTGACATCATCCTCATTCTCGAAAGTGACATACGGTACCTGAACCTCCCCAATGGTCAGATATTTCGCATCAGCACTGCTCAATTCTCCCCAATCATCATCGTCGTACAAGCGCTTAATTTTTTCGTCTTCCAGGCCATGCTCAAGGATGCTGTCCGGTCTGTCCGGATTGAAACGCTGCTGGTTCTTACGCAGTGACTCCGCAAAACTGACCTGCACATACATGACGCCGGCGCGTTCGAGTATCTCTGGCGCGAGATGTTTGAAAGCCTGAGAATAGCCGCCGTGTTCAGACCCACGAGAAAACTCGATGATGGATGACGTGTATGCATGATAATTTACATCGTCACGGATCCGTTTTCTGTACTCCAGGCTGATGCGTTCGAGCAACAGATCCCACAGGTATGGATGGATAAAGTAGCCAGCCTCATCCGTGTACAAACGTGGTTCGCCTAACTTTTTACTAAGGATATCGTCTTCCTCGAACCAGGTCCAAAGCATGGGGAAATCATCGATCACATCCATTTGACCTATATGATATTTCTCGCTCCGTTCCCCCTCACCTGTTTTCACCAGGTGGTCAAGGATTTCACTTTTCCCCGCCGCAGGCCGGCCGATCAGGATCAACACTTCAAAGATAGATTTCCTTTTCATACAGCGCTCAAAGCCATATAGGCGTCATGATATTTGTTAGTGCGAATGGATTGGATATCGCCTATAATCCACCACCTTGAACTTTGCTCAACTCGACCTCATACCCCTTCGGGTCCGTGATATACACCGAGCGGGATGACTCCCATTCGATCACCCCGTATGGCATGGGTACATCCATCTGCTCGCACTTTTCCACGATTTGGTCAAAATTCTCAATATGGAAGCCGAAGTGATTAATCCCTTTGACGAAATCCATCTCCGGGTTCTCATAGAGACACAATTTGATTGTATCATTGCCGATGATCTTCAAGTCTTGCTCAGGCTGCTCCTTCTTCACCTCAAAACCAAACAGGTTTTGGTAGAACTTGATGCTTTCATCCAGTTCCTTTACAAACATATTGGCATGATCCATAGATAAAGCTTTCAGGTAAACCATCAACATCCCTCCAATCGAGATAATCTTGAGCAGTTTCACCAAATCTAGCCCAATCTCACAGAAATTGGACGAAATCATTCCCCCAAGTTTTGTGATTTAATCCTTTGTGGGATTTCAGACATCACTCACGGATAAATGCGTTCCCATTCTTTACCAAAGATTTTTAACCTCCCATTTTCCTTTATGATCATGATCTTGAGTTGGGTTCCATCCGTGAACTCAATCCCAGTTTCACCGACCAGATCCATCACAATTTCATTCCCTTCAATGCCGACTACGTAATACCTGCCCGTATCGTTAATCTTGCGATTGCAGCAAGATTCATAGCGATAATTACCGCCATCGAAAAAAAACTCTTCCCAATCTTCGTAGGGAACATGGTAGGCTCCAGGATTCGTGAGTCTTTCTACATTATCGTAATACCACAACCCTTGAATAAATTCTTCAGTGGTAGACATGCAAGCTACCAGAAATGGCAATAAAAATAATGCTGCTATCTCCAAGCATTGGGATATAACGATATCCTTTGTTGTCATTCTTCTCACATGCGTACGAAATGCGATAGACATTATTCCCGCATTAAACTAGAGTGTGATACCAGTATTGTTCTTACTGATCTACTTTTCAAGCTGTTCGTGGGTTCAGCGGTTAACTCGTCTCGCAGTTTTCTTGCTCGCAGAAATACCTGGGTCAAGTTTGGATTGAATTCACTGACGATCATTGATGGCACAAGATTGCTTGCATAAAAAAATCACCCCACACATATGGTGCAGGGTGACTCGATTGTAAGGTCTGACGCACTTAGTTCAAAGGCATCACATTGGCCGCTTGCAGCCCCTTGGGGCCTTCTTCGACGCTGAACTCAACTTTTTGACCTTCCATCAGGTTACGGAAACCGTCACCCTCGATAGCCGTGTAATGTACGAATACATCCGGGCCATCTTCCTGGGAGATGAATCCATATCCCTTGCTGCCGTTGAACCAGTTGACTGTTCCGACGATACGTTCTGACATTGCCTTGCTCCTTCAAGTCTTACAATAGATTTGATGATGACGCAGTATGGGTTCCAGTGGGGTTTTGGACAAAAAAATGACCCAGGACTTGCGCCATGGGCCATCGTCCTACTACATTCCAACAGTAACTCACCAGCATCCCAACCCCGCAATGATATCAGCAAATAGCGGGGATGTCAAATGAGAAGAACTTTCAAAATTTTATAGGATTGCATCGCGGCTGTGGATTCCAGTTGCACCACTTGGACGGCTCTTACTTGACTCCTCTATTTGCGGGGTGCCATCACCTTCTGTACAGCGAACCTCAAAAGTGTGTTCACCAGCTTCAAATGGCCACTCATACCTCCAGATCACCCAGGTGGTCTCAGATAGTGGGGAGCGCAGCTGTGCAGGTTCCCAGGGTCCCCCATCGACCCGAACCTCAACCTTTGAAATCCCTCGTGCGCCAGAAAATGCGATCCCACCGACCGGTACCGAGCGCTGGTTCCCTTCCTCAATAATCGCATCCACCGCCACAGTGTCGATGACCGAAGTGGCTTTCACCTGGGCGATCTCATCCCAGCCTCTCTCAACCCAGTATCCTTCTCGGTATTCATCAATGACTTCAATGCCAGTTATCCACTTCGGCTGTTTCATTCCGTAGCGATCTGGGTACCAGATGCGCAGCGGGAAACCGTGATCGACAGGCAGTGGATGGCCGTCCCAGGCATAACAAAGCATGATGCGTTCATCAGATGCAACCAAATCCAGGTCGAGGGTCTCATAGAACCCATCCCCAGATGTGATGTGAAGATAACGCGCCTGTGGACTGACTTCTGCGTCTGCTAGAACTTCCTGCAGGCTCGCCCCGGTCCATAAAGTAGTACCGATCAGCGTTGTGCCAACTCTTCCAGAGATACAAGACAGGGTTACATATTGATCACGAGGCTGGTAGTTATTTCTTAAATCATCCAGAGTGAGCATTAACGTGTTACCCACCAACCCGGTAATCGGCAGATGCCAGGTATCACCATCGATCTCTGTGGGCTCAAGCTCTATGAAAACTTTATAGTGATCTTTTAGCGGTGTGTATTCAGGCCGGGTGCCAGGGACAGGTACCACTGGATCATTGGCATTGGGAAAAGATCCCTGATCCGTCTCGTCAACGCCGTGAGCTGCTGAACCAAGAGCCTGTCTACGCCGATCAACAGTGCTGAGCAGGGCACCGAGACCGGTCCCTGCCACTGTGATAACAGCTGCTGAACCACCTAATACCAATAAGAATTGGCGGCGATTGAGCTTTTCAACGCTGCGAATTTCATCCGCCCCAACTTCTTCCACCATTGGCACTGCAAACAGGCGCCGATATGCCCAACTCATCGTTATTCCCCACATCAGGAACAAAACCAACAGCCAAACCAGTCCAAGAATTGAAGGGACAGGAGAACTCTCAAATCCCACACTGATCACCGCGACGGGTAAACCAAAGAGAATCCCCAGTACCACTCCAGTAAGCAGGTTGCCCTTAAGTTGTAACCCGTTGAGGATCAAGAAAAATATCGCGCCAGCGATAATCCCAGAAAGGTAAAACATGAGCACTGCCATCCCCTGCTCAGCAACCTTGGCTGTGTTGGCAACATTGATCCCCAGGAATAGCATCGTGCCGATCATCGCGTCGATACCGAAAGTGATCACCGGTCCTGGAAGTAAACCAGAGAACCAGTTGAATAACTCAAAAGGCGCAAATGGCTGCTGGAGGATCTGTTGGCCCAAGTACATGAGTGCAATTAAAGGCGCGGTGATCAGCGCGCCAACAAGTGCACCTGTGGACATGCTTTTACTCTTCATCTTTCACCCCGTTAATGATCTAAGCTCTGGTTCCGGTCGATTTTTGGGATCCTGAATTCCCGAGATGGTTCGAGAATCCGGCAGTCTCATTATAAAGGATAATAGCGTAAGATTAATCAAGCATGTAGAAATGATTACAATATCATTACAATCAACAACACTTTGTTTTACCAAATCCCGCTTATAATATTCATATATGCTGAGGCGAATCCCATTTCTTTTTTCGCTCGTCCTGATCCTATTGCTGCCAGATTTTAACCAGCCCGTTGCAGCGCAGGATGACGCTCCTCTCGTGCTGTTGTTAACCGCCGAAGGCGCCCTGACCCCTTCCATGCAAGGTTACCTGGAGCGCGGTCTGCAGTCCGCCGAAAACCAGGGTGCTGAGGCGTTGATCCTGATGCTGGATACTCCCGGTGGCAGTGTTGACTTGATGAACGAGATCGTGCAAGTCATGCGCGCCAGCAGCGTTCCGATCCTGGTATATGTTGCCCCGCAAGGCGCCATCGCCGGCAGCGCCGGCACGATCATCACCCTCGCCGGTCACGTGGCCGCAATGGCGCCCGCCACAGCTATCGGCGCCGCCAGCCCTGTGGGAGGTCAGGGAGAGGATCTGGGTGAAACGATCGAAGCCAAGCAAAAGAACATTCTAAAAGCCCTGGCCCGATCACTGACTGAAGCGCGCGGAACCGAAGCAGTCGAAATCGCTGAGGAGACTATCGAATCTGCCGAAGCCATCTCCGCCTCAGAAGCTCTGGAGATCGGTCTGGTCGATTTCATCGCGGAAAGTGTTCCTGATCTGCTGCGCCAGGTGGATGGCTTCCAGGTAACAACTATCGATGGGACACAAACCCTTGATACAGCTGACGCCTTGACGATCCCCTTCAACCCAACATTCATCGAGAGTCTGCTGGGAGTACTGACCAACCCCAATATCGTGTTCCTGTTGTTGACTGTCGGCGTGCAGGCTATCCTGATCGAGCTCTCCAGCCCTGGCGGATGGATCGCAGGGTTCATCGGCGCAGTCTGTCTCGCCCTGGCCGCTTATGGGTTGGGCGTTCTGCCGGTCAATTGGTTTGGATTGATCTTCCTCGCTATCGCCTTCGTCCTATTTGTCCTGGATATCAAAGCTCCCACCCACGGCGCGCTAACCGTTGCCGGAGTAGCTTCGTTGATCGTGGGCTCTCTGGTGCTCTTCAATTCACCGGGTACGCCCTCTTTTCAGCGCGTTTCAGTGCCCCTGGTGATCGGGGTCTCAGTAGCCACAGCGGCTGTTTTCTTCACCATATTGATGATAGCCCTGCGCGCCCAACGGGCGCCTATTCGCACGGGATTGGAATCCTTGGTCGGTCGCACCGGCACCGCTCGCAGCACCATCTCGCCCGTCGGTTCCGTCCATATCGGCGGCGAGCTGTGGACCAGTGAACTCGCTGAGGGTGAAGACCCGATCCCCGAAGGAACCGAAGTGGAAGTCATCGACGCCCATGGAGTACGGATCATCGTCCGTAAGACAGAGTAATCTGGAATTATCTGCCCCCAACATCTTCTTGATGCAGGTTGAATGAGCATTGCCTGATTCCTGCTTTGTCGAGCAGATTAGCTTCTCAGCGTCTTCTCAGGTTTCTGAGGTAGAATTAGCCAACATACCAGAGAATTGCGACCCTCTCCAAGGAGTTGCATATCGATATTGTGCTGGTAGCACACGAGAAACCACATGCCACATACACCGACTCGGGATCGAGTAAAACCTGAAGATGCAACCACCACCCCCCTGCGCCGTCCTGACTGGATCAAGGTGCGCGCCCCCTCGGGTGAGACCTTTCAATGGTTGCAGGACCTCATGCGCAGCAAGGAGCTGCACACGGTGTGCGAGGAAGCCATGTGCCCCAACCTGGGCGAGTGCTGGGGCGCAGGTACTGCCACCTTCCTGATGATGGGCGATGTCTGCACCCGCACCTGTGGTTTCTGTGATATCAAACGCGGCCAACCATCCCCTTTAGACTGGCTCGAACCGGAACGCATCGCCCAGGCGGTCAAAGCCATGGATTTGAAACACGCCGTCATCACCAGCGTCAACCGCGACGACCGCGTGGACGGAGGCGCACCGATCTTCGCCATGGTTATCCGCCGCATCCGTGAAATCCACCCCGGTTGTTCGATCGAGGTCTTGATCCCCGATTTTAAAGGCAGTCTAGAAGCATTGAAGATCGTCATGGACGCCCGACCCGAAATCCTCAACCACAACGTGGAGACTGTGCCGCGCCTTTTCAAGCTCGTCCAACCACAAGATCGTTACGATTGGGCAGCGGCCACACTGAGCAACGCCAAGCAGCTCGACCCCGAGGTGCTTACCAAGTCAGGTATCATGGTTGGACTGGGTGAGACGCTCGATGAAGTGAAGTCAGTGATGCGCGATCAGCGCAGCTGGGGTGTCGACATCCTCACCATCGGCCAGTACCTGCAGCCCAGCAAGAAACATTTGCCGATTGAAAAATACTATACCCTGGAAGATTTCCAAGAATTGAAAGAGTACGGGACCGAAATCGGTTTTAAATGGGTGGAGAGTGGCCCCCTGGTGAGATCCTCCTATCACGCCGCCGAGCAGGTGCGTGCCTTAAGCGTTGTGCACCGCCAGCTTTACGGGGAGAAAGGATAACGCTCATCTACTCAGCATACTGACCATTTTCCGCTGGATACCAAAAAAAAGAGGTGATCCCTGACATCTCGGATCGCCTCAATATATTTAATCAATTATTTTGTTCTCAGGGGATCGCGAATTCCCTGATGTTACGAAAATGCAGACATCGTGGCCTTAGCTGCCCAGGTCAACAAGGGCAGTGAGAAAATACCCAGCACGATAATGCCGATCCCAGCAACAGCAGCGGTCAGATAGACCCAGTTATCGCGCTGGACGACCGGCTCACCCGGTCGCATGTACATGTTAACAACAACGCGCAAATAGTAGTAAGCCGACACAAGCGAAGTCAGCACACCGATCAAAGCCAATCCAACAAAGCCGCCATCGATCACGGCGCGGAATAGATAAAACTTCCCTACGAAACCCAAAGTGGGCGGTACGCCAGTAAATGAGAGCATCGCTATCGTCATAATAGCTGCCAAGATCGGGTACTTACGCCCCATACCCGCATAATCTTCGATCGCCAAACCTTTTCCTTCAGCTTTCTCCAGGGTGATCACCACTGCCCAGGCTGCGAAATTCATAAAGGCATAAGCCAATAGGTAGAACAAAGCTGCAGCCACAGCATCACCGATCACATCCTCCTGCCCGTATGGAACCAGTGCCATGAGAATAAACCCGGCCTGGGCGATGCTCGAATACGCTAACATGCGCTTGATATTCTTCTGGGCGATGGCAACCACATTGCCCAAGATTATTGTCAACACAGCTAATCCCCACAGCACAGCTGTAAAATCGACCGCCAGAACTCCGAATGAACTAACAAAAATGCGCAATAGGGCTGCGAAACCACCAATTTTGGCGCCTACTGCCATGAATGCCGTCACTGAAGATGGAGCACCCTCGTACACGTCTGGAGTCCACATATGGAAAGGAACCGCCGCAACCTTGAAACCCAGCCCAACCAGGATCAAGGCTGCCCCAACAGCCAGCAATGCCAGGTCAACAGAGCCACCTTGTATTCCCTGGAAAATATTGTTCAATCCAGTCTGCCCACTGGCACCAAACACGATCGCCACACCGTAAACCACAAATCCACTAGCAAAGGCACCCAAGAGGAAATATTTGATAGCAGCTTCTTCAGATGCTGGCTGAGGCCGGGCGAATCCTGCCAGGACATACAGTGGGATCGAGAGCAGCTCAAGCGCCAGGAAGATCACGATCAGATCCGCCGCCAGCGCCATCAAGATCATGCCGCTGATGGAGAACATCAGCAAGACATAGTACTCGCCACGCTGGATGTCAAGACGGGTTAAATAATCATAGGACAGCATAACTGCAACCAGACCACTACCGAGCACCAAGATGGTTAAAAATTGGGCAAATCCATCCACTACGATCATGCCCCCAAATGCCTCGCTATTCATCCCGGTCTGGGTGATGGATAAACCCAGAGCTACGATCATGCCCACCGCGGCCAAAATAGCTGTCCAGGCCTTGCGTTCTTTGGGCACAAATAAATCCACCAGCAACAGGACGCATGCCCAAAGGATCACAACTACCAGGGGTAAAATTTTGGCGAGATTTGCTGCTAATTCTGCCAGGGTCATTTGAGCCTTCTTTCGTTCATTACGGCAGCCCAGCCATCGCCGCAACTTGAATGTTTTCAACCAGCTTTGCTACCGAAGCTTCCATCAAATTGAAGAACGGGGAGGGATACAAACCGATCCAGAAGATGAAGATCAACAAAGGTACCAGGGTGACGATCTCGCGCAGGTTCATATCCAAAAGCACGCGGTTTTCTTCTTTGTCCACTGGTCCCAGGAAGAGCTTTTGAAACATATAAAGCAAGTAGACCGCTGCCAGGATGATGCCTACCGCAGCCAAGGCCGCGAACCAGGGAGTATTGAGCACTTTAGAGCCAAAAGCGCCTAAGAGAATGGTAAATTCGCCGACAAACCCATTCAAGCCCGGCAAGCCCATCGATGATAAGGTGACGATCAGGGTCAGCACAGCGTATACCGGCATCACTTTCCATAATCCCCCGAAAGAATCCATATCACGTGTATGGCGTCTTTCATAGATCATGCCAACCACAAGAAACAAGGCTCCCGTGCTGATACCATGATTGATCATTTGCAGGATGCCACCCTCAATCCCCTGGAGGTTGATGGCAAACAATCCCAGCATGACAAAACCAAGGTGACTAACCGAGGAATAAGCTACCAGCTTCTTGACATCTTTTTGCGCATAAGAAACCATCGCGCCATATATGATACCGATCACAGCCAAGACCGCGATCCAAGGCGCCAGCCTGACCGAAGCCTCCGGGAACATGGACAGGTTGAAGCGCAGGAAGCCGTAAGTTCCCATCTTTAGCAAAACGCCAGCCAGGATGACTGAACCTGCGGTAGGTGCTTCGACGTGAGCATCCGGCAACCAGGAGTGCAGCGGCCACATAGGCACCTTGATAGCAAAAGCGGCCGCGAATGCCAGAAATAGCCAGAGCTGAATATCACCAGGGATCACACCAGCTGCAATGATTTCAGGCACCGAGAAAGTTCCTTGTGAGATACCCAGCCACAAAATGGCTAACAGCATCAGGATCGAACCAGCCATGGTGTATAAAAAGAACTTGATTGCCGCGTACACCCGATTTGGACCACCCCAAATACCGATCAAGAAATACATCGGCACCAGGGTGAATTCCCAGAAGATATAGAACAAGAACAGATCAAGGGATAGGAATACACCCACCATGCCGACTTCCAACAACAGGAAAAAGAGCATGAACTCTTTCACCCGTTCTTCTACAGCAGTCCATGTGGAGAGGATCGAGATGGGCGTTAGAAAAGTCGTCAGGAGAACCAGCAAAATGCTCAATCCGTCAATTCCCAAGAAATAAGAGATCTCCCATCCAGCCACCTGGATCCAGGGGATATTAACCACCATTTGCAGATCAGGATCTGCCGGATTGAACAGAACCAACATCCACAACGATATCCCAAAGGTGAGCGTTGAAGCGATCAACGCTATCCAACGAATGGCATTGCTGTTTTCCCGATTGATGAACAGGATCACCAACACACCCACCAATGGGAAGAAGGTGACCAGATTCAGCGGGTTAAGCAAGAAGTCCAAGAAGTTCATAGCTTGTCCTCAGTCTATAGTTTATTAATACACATTTCTATAAGTAATCCTCTTAATCCAGTATCAGAAGATCTAAAAATCTTAACGCAAGATCAAATATCCGATGATAATTACAACACCCAGAAATACCGACAGGGCATAATTTCGAACAAATCCAGTTTGAATCATTCGTAGGCTACCTGCGAAACGAACTGTTACCTTGCCCAGACCGTTTGCAATCCCATCGATGACACCCAGGTCAAATGGTCCAGAAAGGAAACGCGCCAATCCGTTATACGAACGAACGATGACGCTATCATGGAACCAATCATGCCAGAAGCGCCAGTCTATTACATCGGCCATGAAGTATGAAAATTTGATGTATGGGTTAATGAATAATACCCAATAAAGCTCATCCACCCACCATTTATTCTCCAATGCCGTGAAAATTGGACCAAATATCTGGCGCAGAGGATCATCAGGTCTCTTCTCAGCAGGCAGCTCTTGCTGTTTCTTGTATCGGCGATCATAAATGAACCAGGCAAATACGAGACCCGATAATGCGACAATGGATGCTACCACCGCAGTGAGGAAACTGAACTCGACTGGATGAATGGTTGTGACGGTGTGTTCTAACCAATCCGTGAAGGTATGTATTCGTGGCAAATTCAAGATACCACCAATTGCCGAGAAGAAAGCCAGCAGGATCAAAGGGAAAGTGATAATGGCACGATTTTCTTTTGCATGAGCAGTCGCCTCTGAGCGCGGCTTGCCGAAGAAGACCATCAGCACCTGCCTGCCCATGTAGAATGCGGTCAGGATGGCAGCGGCTAATAACAAACCGTAAACTGGCGGGTCCAACATTTGTTGTTCAAGCAGGATCTCATCCTTCGACCAGAATCCGGCAAAGGGGAAGATACCTATCAAAGCCAATGACCCAATGATGTATACCCAGAAAGTTGTTTTCATCCTGGTGCGCAAACCACCCATATTGCGCATGTCTTGTGGATCAAATTCACCCCCACCCTCCCCCTCGTGCTCTCCATGCTCAAGGTGGTGATGTGAATGTTCGATCCCAAGAATGACCGATCCCGCACCCAGGAAGAGCAGAGCTTTAAAGAAGGCATGCGTCACCAGGTGGAACATTCCGGCTGCATAAGCACCAATCCCGACGGCGGCCACCATGAAACCTAACTGGCTGATCGTTGAGTATGCCAACACCTTCTTGATATCAAATTGTCCAACTGCGATCGTTGCTGCAAAGAACGCAGTAAGACCTCCCACCATAGCGACAATAAACTGCGCCTGCGGGGCTGAATTATATAGTGGGAAAGAGCGGGTGATCAGATATACACCCGCTGTGACCATCGTCGCTGCATGGATCAACGCTGAGACGGGTGTTGGGCCAGCCATCGCATCCGGCAACCAGACGTATAACGGAATTTGGGCTGATTTCCCTGCTACGCCAACTAACATAAGCAATGTTATCGCCAGGATCACAGTCTCAGCCACCTGGGATGTTTGTGCGAAAACTTCTTCAAAGTTAAGAGATCCGAACGCCCAAAAAATAATAAAAATTGCTATCATTAATCCAAAATCGCCAATTCGGTTGGTGACAAAGGCTTTCTTGGCTGCCAGGGCGTTACCAATGCCGTCCTCTCCCTTTTCAAACCAGAATCCGATCAACAAATATGAACACAATCCAACCCCTTCCCAACCAACAAACAACATCAGATAGTTGTCGGCACTAACCAGGATCATCATAGCAGCGATGAATAGATTCATGTAGACGAAAAATCGCCGATAGCGTCCTGGGTCATTATTGAAACGTACATCATCGTGCATGTATCCGATGGAGTAAATATGGATCAGCGCCCCCACGCCAGCCACAACCAGCATCATGGTGACAGATAGTGTATCAACCTGGAACGCCCAGGCAACATTAAATTCTCCAATACTGATCCACTCCGCCAGGGGAACAACCGCTCCTTCAGGGTGACCTATAAGTGAGTAACCAAGGAGAACAGCTACCAGGAACGCCAACCCGGCTGCTGCACTGGCTATCCAACCTACAGCCTTTTCCCCCATCCATTTTCCAAAGATAATATTGATGAGCAAACCGATAACTGGTATTAAGACAACCAATGGAACCAGGTAAAAAAATTCGGGACCCGATGAAGCTGCTTCGCTTAAGAACATATATCAGCTCTCCAAAGTCAGCAAGGTGAATGATTTCATAATTTGGACCGTGCGCTTATCAGCGATCTCGTCTTCCGGTTGATGTCTCGATTAACGTTTCAGGCTACTCATATCGTCAACGTCAATACTCTGTTTGGTTCGAAAGATAGCAACGATCAATGCCAGACCCACCGCCACCTCAGCTGCAGCAACGGTGATAACAAAGAAAACGAAAACTTGTCCACTGAGAGTATCATAGAGTCGGGAAAAGGCCACAAATGCCAAATTTGCCGCATTAAGCATCAACTCAACTGACATAAAAATCACAATGGCATTTCTGCGGATCAAAACTCCCAGAGCGCCGATCGTGAACAATATCGCAGAAAGTATAAAGTAACTTATTACTGGCATTTATGAATGCTCCTGTTGCCCTTCAGGCACTTCTGATCGACTCTATTCTCACGAGGGATTTCATCGTTTCTGATCCTTCGTCAGTACGATTGCACCAATCATCGCCACCAGTAAGAGCACCGATGTGATTTCAAAAGGTAAAAGATACTCATTGAACAATAAAGTGCCTATCGCTGTTGGGCTGCCATAATCAGACAGAAATGTATTGAAACTCGGCAGAATCCCCTCCTGAATCGAAAGGGAATAAATGATATAACCCGTTTCCATTAGTAAGATCAAACCGAGAATTATAGCGACCGGCTGCTGCCAAATTAAGGTCTGCTCTTTCCTTAATTGTTCAGCTCCCAAAAGCATGATAACGAACAGGAAGAGCACCATGATGGCTCCGGCATAGACTGTTATTTGCGCCATTGCCAGGAATGGTGACCCCAGCAGAAGATAAAAAACGGCGATCGTCCCAAAATTGATGATCAGGAATAGAGCTGAATATACCGCATTGCGGCTGAACAACATGCTCAGCGCAGAAGCAACCGCGACGATCGCCAGGACCATGAATAGAAGGTAATCAGAGGTCATTGCTCACCCTAGTTGATTGACAACCAGAACTAAATCCATAATTTAGAACATCAGTCAGTCGGATCCTCCATAATTGGAATGGATCTATTGAATTGTCCCGGTTCCACTTCCTGGGGAGTTGGTTTGCCATCCTCAGGGACCGGAACAATTAGCATTTCTTTAGTATAGATTGCATCGTGGCGATCCGTAAAGGATAGTTCGTAATTATCACCTAAGATGATCGCTTCAGTCGGACAGGCATCTTCGCAATAGCCACAGAATATGCAGCGCAGCATATTGATCTCATAGGTGCTGGCATATCGCTCGCCAGGTGAGAATCGTTTTTCATCTATGTTCTCCGACGATTCAACGAATATAGCGTCTGCTGGGCAAGCCGCTGCGCACAATGCACATCCGATGCACTTCTCGAGTCCATTTTCATATCTATCGAGAAAATGCCTTCCCTTAAAGCGACGTTTCACTGGGATCTTTTCTTCAGGATATTGAACCGTCACTGGTTTTTCAAGCATAGACTTGAGCGTGGTCATCAGCCCACGTGCAAGTCCTGTTACTGCACTCATCCTTATCCTCCAATCAATACCACTAAAACTGCAGTCACGAATACGGTTGCTAAAGCGACGGGTAACAACACTTTCCAACCAAATGCCATTAAACGATCGTAGCGCATGCGTGGTAAAGTCGCCCGCAACCAAATCAGGCCAAATAACAAAATAAAAATTTTGATGAAGAGATAAACTGGACCCAGTATGGGAAACTGGTCAACAAACGGACCCCGAAATCCGCCCAGGAATAACGTCGCACCAATGGCGCTGACTGCGATCATCTTTACATACTCAGCCATGAAGAACAAGGCAAACTTCATACCTGAATACTCAGCATGGTAACCCGCAGTTAATTCCTGTTCTGCTTCCGGCATATCAAATGGCGCCCTATTCACCTCTGCGACCGCGGCGACAAAAAAGATTATCGCTCCAACCGGTTGGTACACGACAAACCAGATCGGATTCTGAGCGTTGACGATATCCAATAAGCTCATTGATCCTGCCAGCATTATGGGAATAATAAGAGCTAAGCCCATCGCCAGTTCATAGCTGATCATTTGGGCAGATGAACGTAATCCGCCCATCATGGCATATTTGTTATTAGATGACCATCCGGCCAGCACAATTCCATATACAGAGATAGAGGCGATCGAAATCAGATATAGCACGCCGACGTTGATATCAGTCAGATATAAGCGGATCTCGCGCCCAAAAACTGTTATCTCCGTTCCCCACGGGATCACAGCCAGGATAACCAGCGCCGGGAACACAGTGATCATCGGGGCAAGTATGAAAACAATTTTATATGCCTGGCCAGGTATCACCTCTTCCTTGAAAATTAATTTGATCCCATCTGCCACCGGTTGAAACCAACCTTTGGGCCCAGCCCGGTTAGGTCCAATGCGTACCTGGATGCGTGCCAGCGCTCGGCGTTCATAAAAAGTCAGGTATGCAAAGCCAGTCACACAGAAGAGTAATATGATGATGGATTTTACTGTCCATTCCAAGATCAAAAAGTAATCCATGAATATATCCCTTTACGCCACTGCAGGCTCTACGACTTCAATTTGCACTGAAGTCGGACCATGGATAGGTACACCCATACTGCGGGGTACAAGAACTACATCCTCCGGTATCGTCTCATCCAGCTGGGCGATCACCTCGATACCATCCCTGGAAAGGCTCAACTGAAGATGCATACCATCTGTTATTCGCATACGGGCTGCTGTCTGCGGATGCAGGACGACATAAGGGGCGGGGATTCGTTGGTGAAGGATTTCAGCGGGCATCACCGTCGACCCCCGGTCATAGAGTATTGTCACCGGAACAGCCAATAAATCAACCTTCCCCTCGGAAACCTGCTCCGATGGTTTTATGGCCTGTAAAGTTATCTGATCACCCTTTTGAGCGGCTGGTTGCAACTGGCACCCTAGACCTTGTGTATTCTCATATGAAGTTCCACCGAAATACAGATCATCCCGAGACATATCCGGCCACTGTTCCATAACCGTTGAAAGCTCCCGATAAGACACTTGCGCATAATCTGGGATCTCAGCAGCAATCTGTTCCATAACGCTTGCTGCAGATTTCCCCTCCAGGTCGATGGCCAGCTTACTTCCGATTTGAGCGGCAATGGCGAAGTCAGGTAGGGTTTGACCTACTTTTGGAACTGCGGCATAGAAACGCTGAACACGTCGTTCTCCATTCGTCAGTGTACCTTCACGTTCAATAAATGCCTGAGCAGGCAGCACTACGTCGGCAAGTTTTGCCGTCTCCGTCAAGAACAGCTCCTGAACAACCAGAAATTCGGTTGATTCCAGAGTCTCCACAAGTGCCGGTTCGTCTCCAGCAGGATCAGCGGCAACGATGTATAAAGCTTGCCTTTTACGGAGAGTGCTATCGAGGTCTTCGACCGGCCGGAACCCCATGTCCCAGGCGCCTTGAGTGTTTGCGCGGTCCCAGACACCGATCAAACCACTGTTTACTTTACCAATGTGATCGGTGATGATGAGTAAATTTGTGCAGGCTTGGGCCAAACGCTGCCCAGATTCCAGGCTGGTTCCCTCGCTGCCAAACAAAATGATCGCATTATCTGCTTGTGCAAAATCTCGCGCAGCTTCCTTTAAGTTCTTAACTCGAGCTGTGTCAAAAACCGAACCAGATATATCCAGCGGTTTTGCTGATAAGGAATTAATCATCGCCAATACGAATTCGGCTTCAGAGCCATATGGGTAACGCAGTACATGGGTCGCGTATCGTTCGAGCTTAGTTGGACGTGGATTCGCCAGGATCAACCTCGCGCCACGCTCAACTGCCTGTTTGACGCGCAACCAATTAATGGGTGCCTCTTCTTCTAAATCTGAGGCCACTACCAGGATGGTCGTACCAGCTCCCAACATGGAGATGTTGGTCCCCTGTCCAACACCTGCCATTGAGACCAGATCTCCGCCTGCCATTTCCGAATACAAGGCAGTCTTTCCCCCCAAACTTCGCGTAATTGAACCGATGTTGAAAAGATCTTCGTTGGAAATTCGGCCACTCACCAGGGTTTGCAAATCCGATCCTGCTTCTTTAAATTTCTCCGCGACCAGATCGAGGGCTTCGTCCCAAGTAGCGGGTTTCATTTCGCCATCTACTCTCATCATTGGTTGTGTCAAACGATCATCACTGGATGCATAATGGTGGGCGAAGCGTCCTTTGTCACAGATCCAGATCTCATTAACCCACTCATTTTGACGTGGCAGCACTCTTTTAACCACAAATCCACCACCAGATTTATGATCTCGACGGACGTTCAGTGTCAGATTGCATCCCACCGGGCAATGAGTGCAGATCGAAGCCGCCGATTTCATCTCCCAAGGACGCGCCCCAAAGCGAAAATCACTTGTTGTCAGTGCACCTACCGGGCATATGTCGGTGGTATTGCCAGAGAAATATGAGTCAAATCCCGGTTCTGAGTAAGAGACAATTTGAAGAGAGCGGCCGCGCTGTTCAAATCCGATCACCGCGTCATCCACAACCTCATCCTGAAAACGAACACACCGCCCACATTGTATACATCTTTCCTGGTCGAGGTAGATCAACTCTCCCAAGGGCACATGCTTACCGAGATGCTTCTTTTCATCGTACAGGAAACGGCTTTTACCAGGACCATAATCCATGGTTAGATTTTGAAGGGGACATTCACCTCCCTTGTCACATATCGGGCAATCTAAGGGGTGTGATGTGAGCAGAAATTCGATGATATCCTTACGTGCACGTGCGACTTCATTTGTAAAGCCTTGTACGACCATCCCTTCGGAAACTGGAATAGTGCAGGCTGTTTCCAGCTTTGGACCAAACTGGATCGCGATACTGCCATCTTCATTGCGATTGAATTCGCCAGTTTCCCGGTTTATCTGCGGGCGTCCGATCTCCACCAGGCACATTCTGCACATGCCTACCGGCTCCATCTTAGGGTGATAGCAAAAAACGGGGATATTCACTCCCGCGCGCTTGGCAGCATCGACTACTAAAGTGCCTTCGGGCACCTGGACTCGGTTTCCATCGATCTCTAAACTAATCAATTTACCCATATTCGATCCGTCGATCTCGCAATTCTCGATGAGAACGTAAATTCAATCCTTACCTGATCAAACGCCGATAATAATATCAGGAGGATAAGGTTGGCTCTTCGCTCCTTGTATCTGGGACCCTGGCTCGAAAATCTGAATCGAATCGCTCTATACCAGATGTCACAGCTTCTATCGCAAACTCACCTAATGCGCAGAGACATTTGCCTTTTATCTGTAAAGCGACTTCGTTGAGCAATTCGACATCGCTCCATGAAGTTTCTCCTTCATGGATGCGATCGATTATATGGCGCATCCAAAAGGTCCCTTCCCTACATGGTGTACACTTCCCGCAAGATTCGTGGCTGAAGAAATGTAGAGTCTTGTACAGCACCCAATCAATGCTCACCGAATCATCGATGACAATGATAGATGCTGAGCCGAGACTAGCCCCAACATTGGGCACACTTTCATAATCCATTGGGGTATCAAGTGCCTCATCATTGGCAATGATCAAGGACGAGGAAGCGCCAGCTGCCATGATGGCCTTAACTTGACGACCATCAGTAATGCCACCACCGTGTTCGAAGACCAACTCACGGAATGTTGTTCCCAGGGGGAGCTCATAATTCCCAGGCTTATTGACCCTGCCTGATAGACTGAAGATCTTCGGACCGGTGCTCCTCTCAGTGCCGATCGATCGATACCAATCTGCACCTCGTTCAATGATTAAAGGCACATTGGTCAAGGTCTCTACGTTATTTACAACGGTCGGCTTACCATAAAGCCCATAAGAAGGAGGAAATGGTGGACGCAAACGAGGCTGTCCAAGTTTTCCTTCCATTGATTCCAGCAGGGCTGTCTCTTCCCCACAAATATATGCCCCAGCACCTAGATGGGTATAGATACGGAGGGAATAATCAGTATCAAAGAGGTTATCACCGAGCAATCCAGCCTCTTCCAGATTGGAGATCTGTTGATCCATTTCTGCAGCAATTTCCCAGAACTCACCGCGCAAATATATATACGCCTCGCGAGCCTGTATGGCATAAGCTGCAATGGCGACTCCTTCTAAAAATTGATATGGATTGCCTTCCATGATCTCGCGATCTTTAAAGGTTCCTGGTTCAGATTCATCCGCATTTGCCACGACATAATGCGGCCAATTATCAGGATCGATGAAAGACCACTTCAATCCTGTTGGAAAACCTGCACCACCTCTACCACGTAATCCAGATTCCTTAACGATTTCAGTTACTTCAGCTGGGTTCATCCCAGTGACTGCGCGGCGAAACGGTTCAAAACCACCGTGTTTTCGATACACCTCCAGCTGATCCAGGTCAGGGATATCTCGATGGCGAAGAAGGATCAACTCGGTCATGATGTTAATTCCTGATTGCGTAGATCCTCAACAATTTTTAGAGCACTGTCAACTGTCTGATTTTCGTAGTAAGTGAGGCCCTGCCTCGATTGCACCTGGAACATCGGTGCCTTATCACATGCCGCCAGGCACATCACGGCTTCAACAGTCACCGATCCATCTTGAGTGGTTTGTCCAATTTTTATCCCCAGGTTCTCACACAATTTATCCAAAAATTCATCCGCGCCCCGTAAAGCGCAAGGCAGATCGTTGCAAACCTGGATGCGGAATTTACCACCAGGCTTATCATAGTAAAGAGTATAAAAACCGACAATTGAAGCTACATCGGTAGCCGTGATCCCGAGGATATCGCCGATCTCAGCCATGTCTTGTTTGGTCACAAATCCCTCATTGCTTTGTGCGAGATAAAGCAGCGGCATAACAGCCGATCTCTTCTGATCAGATGGGTATTTGGCAAGAATAGTCTCAATCTCGGCAGCGTATTTCTGAGCAATCATGTTTCCTCAATCAGAACTTTATCGGTCGATATCTCCCAAAACGAAGTCTGTGGTGCCTATCAAAGCGACCAGGTCTGCGACCAAGTGACCCTTGGCCAGTACTGGCAAGACTTGAAGATTATCAAAGGAAGGTGTCCGCCAATGAACGCGGTAAGGATTTGGACCTCCATCGCTCTCCAGGAACACACCCAGAACACCACGCGGTGATTCTGCCGCGACATAGACTGATCCTTCCGGCATATCAAATCCTTCAGTCCAAAGTTTGAAATGGTGGATGACCGCTTCCATACTGGTCCCCAGCTCGGAGCGTGGTGGTGGGACAAATTTGCGGTTGCTGCTGCGTACAGGTCCATAAGGTAAATTATCAAGCGCCTGCTGAACAATGCGCAAGGCTTGCCGCATCTCTTCCATGCGAACTAAATATCGAGCATACGTGTCGCCATCAGTGTGGGTCGGGACGTCAAATTCGTATTGCTCATAACCGGAGTACGGCTCGATTTTGCGTAAATCATGAGGAACTCCGATAGCTCGCAAGCTTGGTCCAGTTACCCCCCAATTGATAGCATCTTCTGATGTAAGTATCCCAATATCCTTGGTGCGCTCCAAAAACAATGGGTTTTCACTCAGCATGCCCTCATATTCCTTGATCCGTTTTGGGAAAATGCTGATGAACTGGCGGACCGCATCTTCAAATTCTACGGGTACATCTCGCCATAGACCTCCGGGTCTAAAGAAAGTGGTCATCATGCGCTGACCAGAAACCATCTCATTGATGTCTATGATCATCTCGCGTTCACGAAAGGTGTACCAAAAAACCGAAATCGCAGCCAGATCGAGGGTGTGGGTGCCGAGCCAGACCAGATGAGAAGCGATGCGCTGCAATTCGGTCAGGATCACGCGGATGGCCTGAGCTCTTGGCGGCACATCTAATTCGGCCAGCTTTTCGATCGCCATACAATAGACCAGGTTATTACCAAGATTATTGAGGTAATCGAGCCGGTCGGTCATCACAGCGGCTTTCTCGTAGGACTTGACTTCCATGTTTTTCTCGATACCGGTGTGCAAGAAGCCAATATCAGGGAAACAATTAACAACAATCTCACTATCCAATTCAAGCAACAGCCTCAAAACACCATGCGTGCTGGGATGTTGTGGGCCCATGTTGAGGAGCATTGTTTCGCCCTCAATAGCTCTCTCGGAGACTAAATGCCTTAATTCATTAAATGAAACTTCTCTTTGATCTAACATGATCTGGGTTTACTCTTTTGCATAAGGTTTATCCTGGTCAATTTCCTCAGCATTGAAGGAGAATTGAACCTCTTCGTACCCGAGAGGATAATCTTTCCTTAATGGATGACCTTCCCAATCATGCGGCATCAGAATTCGCCGCAGGTCAGGGTGGCCTTCAAAATGGATGCCGAACATATCCCAAATCTCGCGCTCTCGCCAATTCGCATTTGCATAGAGTCCGGTTAGGGATGGCAATGAAGGCGTTTGCCCAGATATTGGTACTCTCAGGCCAATGCGGAGTTGTTTTTGGATCGAGTAGAGTTGATAAACTATGTGAAAGCGAGGGTTCTGTTTAGGCCAATAGTCCACAGCTGTTTCGACTTCAAGAAAATCGAACCCAAAATCATCGTGCAGCGTCTGGCAGGCCTCAACGATCCGGTCTGAGGGGAGAAATAAAGTAGTTTGACCACGGAATTCCTCAGCACGGGCATCAAAACGTTCTTTTAATGCGGTTACCGCAGGTTGAAGTTCTTCGTTCATATCATCACCAATAAGTTTTACGGCTAGGCCCAAGTTTTCAAGCTTTCACCACGCACCTTCTCGTGCAGTGTCAAGATGCCATGCACCAGGGCTTCCGGTCTTGGCGGACATCCAGCCACATAGACATCGACTGGCATGATCTCGTCTACACCTTGCACGATGGCATAGTTGTTAAATATACCGCCGCACGATGCACAATCACCCATAGAAACGACCCACTTGGGTTCTGGCATCTGGTCATACAGCAAACGCAAAACGGGAGCCATTTTGCGTGTGACCCGGCCAGAGATGATCATAAGGTCTGATTGGCGCGGCGTGGCCCGCATCAGCTCCATTCCGAAGCGGCTCATATCATGTTTGGCTGCTTGACCTGCCATCATTTCGATCGCACAACATGCCAGACCAAATAGCATAGGCCACATAGCATATGTGCGCGCCCAATTCACAGCTTGCTCTAAGCGCATTGTAGCGAAACCCAGATTTGCAGCCTTTTGTTCTATTCCCATTCCAGTGCTCCTTTCTTCCACGCATAAACATACCCAACCAATAAAATTAATACGAAGATGAGCATTTCGATTAAACCGAATAATCCCAGCTGGCGAAATACAACTGCCCATGGGAAGAAAAATATTACTTCAATGTCAAAAAGTATGAATAAGACAGCTACGAGATAAAACCGAACTGGAATCCGGCGCGTCCCTGGT
>Ga0209536_100004469_pt1 | contig 22082 bp, 15 predicted proteins | sample DeeMarSeWOR28_12_FD_187461 | JGI IMG/M metagenome (GOLD analysis project Ga0209536, IMG submission 187461) | Marine sediment microbial communities from White Oak River estuary, North Carolina - WOR-2-8_12 (SPAdes) (version 2) | ecosystem: Environmental > Aquatic > Marine > Intertidal zone >... | reverse complement strand
CTTGCGGCACTGGCTGGCTGAACTTCTTTGCGACTACCGCCAATGTGGTCGAACCCGTGAATATCGGTGACCCGCTCAGCATCTCGTACAAGACGCACCCGAGACTGTACAGATCACTCCTGCCGTCGACGTGACCTTCGCCGCCTACCTGCTCGGGACTCATATAAGCAGGACTCCCCCAGACTTCGTCACGATCGCGACGACTCATCGCCGTCATGGTTGTCGCGATTCCAAAATCGGCGAGCACAGCGTGTCCATGAGACAGCAGTATGTTCTCAGGCTTGATGTCGCAGTGCACGATACCTTGGCTGTGTGCGTAGTCGAGCGCCTCCAGTACGTCGAGTGCAATGCATATCGCTCGCTGGTCTGAGAGCTTTCCCTCGCGGCGAAGCAGGGAGTGAAGCGATCCGTCGTTGAGGTAGGGAGTTATGTAATAGAGCATCCCATCCCGGCAGCCAGAGTCCAGCACCGGAAGGATGTGGGGGTGTTGCAGTCCGGCAGTCAAGCGAATCTCGCCCTGGAATTGCCGTGGGTCGATGCGATCGGCGACTTCGGGATGCAGTACTTTGATGGCTACAGGGCGGCCCAGCTTCGCGTCTCGCGCCAGGTACACCGATCCCATACCCCCGTGACCGAGTTTCCGGTCGATCACGTAGCGGCGTGATAGCTGCGCTAGGAGGCGTGAGGTCGCAGCGGTGGTCTGCGGCCCCACCTCGCCGTTCCACGTCCCAGCCGATTTCATGGCTACCATAGCTGACTCGCTGTACCTCGCGGCAATAGGCATATGCCAGCTAGCGCAACCGCTGTGCCGCGAGGACGTCAAAAGCTAAATCATTTATTAGAAGCAACTTAGACTATACGGGTCGGCGGAATTACGCGATCCCGTGTTCATTCGCGGTCCATCACAATCCCAAAATCGGACACTGGTGCTCTCCCGTCCAATTGCGGTTTCCAGCCCACGGGACCTGGATGCGGCCGCGGCACGCCGTTGCTAGATTTGGCGCTTGATTTAGCCTGGAGATCCAACTCTATCAGCAGGAGGATACGTGATGTTCATTTCCAGCTCAGCCGCGTTGCTCGTGTTCTCGATGGTGACAGGTGTGGTCGCTTCGCCGGCCGCGGATTGCATCGTCATGAGGGACAACCTCGCGGAACGACCCAGCCCGTTGGACTCGATCTCCTTCCCAGTGGGCGATGCTTCCGTGAAGGTCTGCTATGGCCGCCCCTCGGCCAAAGGCCGCACCATGATTGGCGGAGATGCAGTTCCTTATGGGAGCATCTGGCGTACCGGTGCCAACGAACCCAGCATGATCCATACAACCGCGGCAATCAACGTGGCAGGGATCGATATCGCTGCTGGTTCCTACTCGTTCTACACGGTTCCGGGAGAGGACACTTGGCAAGTGATCGTCAACCGATCGATTACACAGTGGGGCCATGAGGGGCGCTACACTGACGAAGTCGAGGCCCAGGAGGTGGGGCGAGGGACAGTGCCCAGCGAGCGGATGGACGACCACGTTGAGATGTTCACGCTGCGATCTGACCAGACAGCTGAAGGTGTCACGCTGCTGCTGGAATGGGAGCACACCAGGGTGATGGTGCCGATAAGACCCGCCAGTTAGACGCACGGCCGGGATGAGAGGTGGATCGCACGGTTCCCGATCCGTTTCCGCTGGACCTGCCGGGCCACCGCGACCACCGTGTGGTGATCCCGGTCACTGTGGATTGAAAGCCGGTGTTGCAACTAGGGGTATCGGATCCCGGTCCGATACGCAATAGGGCGGTTTTGGCCACGACCGCGATTGTGCGGTGGCCGGTTCAATCCACAGCGGGAGTGGCGATGCCACAGCAATCACGTTCGAACAGGGCTCGTGTTCTGGCGCTAACGATCGTCGTGACTGCCGTCGCGGGCAGTTCGCTCGCAGCTCAGCGCGTTGCGTTGGTTCCTGACATCGGAGTCTACATCCCGACCCGAGATTTGATCGACGTCGCAAACGGCGGAACGCTGCAGCAGCAGATCAGCCTCTCGTTGGGAGGCAAGCTGGATCTCTGGTTCGGGAATCGTATCGGTATTCAGGCCACGGGGTCCTATGCTCCGTCACAGCTTGCGTTGACCGTGACGGAAGAAGGTGTCCAGCCGGTTCAAGAGGACGCCAACATCTTCATGGGCAGCGGCCGGGTCATGGTCTACCTGATTCCGCCGACAAGCCCAGTGTCGTTCTTGATCAATGGAGGGGTGGGTTTGGTGAATCGCAGTGGGGCAGCCTACGCCGACCTGGACGACAGAATGGACATAGGCGGCACGGTAGGTGCAACCGTTGGCTTTCGGCTGGGGAGGATCCTGCAGCTTCGTCTCTCAGGTGAGAGCTACATCTACAATCCCAGCTTCTACGAACAGTCAGACTTGGAAGGTACCACTCAGAATGACATAAACCTTTCTTTCGGTTTCGGGATTCCGCTGATGGGACTTGGTGCAGGGTAAAACCGTAGTCCCGGTATCCCGTTTCCGGTTCCCCATGCCCTGGGATGCCAGGACGGGGACAACGAGACCGAGGTAACGGGGCCGGGACTACATCTCACATCTCACAGGAGAAGGCCACCAGCAGTCGACGTCTACCCGACTACTGGTGGCCAATGAGTTCGGGGGCGAGCTGATGACCCGCCGCCTCCCACGGCGGATCACCGTACGGCGTCCCGCCCTCGATTAGGTCAATTCAAATCCGCTCTCCTCCAGCTTGTGCTCGTGCTCCTTGGCCTTCTCACCGGCTTCGTCCTCCACGACACGGCCGTCGAACAGGTGTATCGTGCGATCCGCATACTCGGCGTAGCGTGGGTCGTGCGTGACCATGCAGATGGTAGCGCCTTCGCGATGCAGATCGCGCAGGAGCTCCATGACCGCCTCACCGTTAGTCGAGTCGAGGTTTCCGGTTGGCTCATCTGCTAACAGAATAGCAGGATCTCCGGCTACGGATCGCGCTACGGCGACACGCTGTTGCTGACCACCCGACAGCTGGGAGGGGTAGTGCTTCATGCGATGGGACATCCCCACCTTCTCCAACGACTCCTGCACGCGCTTCTTACGTTCAGCCGATGGCATGTCGCGGTAGGTCAAAGGCAGCTCGACGTTCTCGTAGACGGTGAGATCGCCGATCAGGTTGAACGCCTGGAAGATGAACCCAATCTGCCGATTCCTGATTCTGGCTCGCTGTGACGCCGAGATGTTCGCCACCGGGGTTCCAGCCAACGTGTATTGGCCACCGGTCGGCGTGTCCAGCAGTCCCAGGATCGATAGCAGTGTGGTCTTGCCGCACCCCGAGGGCCCAGCGATCGAGACGTACTCACCTTCGCTGATCTCGAGGTGGATGTCGGAGAGCGCGTGAGTCTCGACTTCCTCGGTGTAGAAGACTTTCTTAACTCCCTCGAGTTTAATCAGTCCACCGTTCTTCTGTTGCTCCATAGTGTTCTCCGTCTAGCGTCCCATGGTTGTTGCGCTATCCCCTGATCCGTACCCGATCGTACGCGTCCCATTGAGACATGTCCGTTAGAATCACGACCTCTCCGACGTGGAGGCCATCCACGATCTCGATGTAATTGACGGAACTGCGGCCCAGCCGGACGTTGACTCGCTCGGCGTGGCTTCCTCCGTCCACCAACTTGAACAGCCCCACCGTGTTGTGAGCCTGTCCGTATGCCGGCCGGCCGACGAAGAGAACGTCTTCGAGCCGCTCGATCTCGATAATCCCTTCAACGGCTAGACCCGGGCGTGCGCTGCGAGGGAGTTCTGCCGGCAGAGCCACATCCACGACGACGACTCCGCCCTGAGCAGCGGGATCGATGCGGACTACTTGACCCAGGATCGTGTCGGTGCGCGTGTCGACCAAGGCTGCCTGGCCCAAGGCCACATTCGTCGCCTGCGTCTGCGGAATCCTGAGTTCGGCCTTGAGTCGCTCGGGCACCACTACCCGCGCCAGGGTCTGACCGTTCATTACCCACTGACCCTCCTCCAGGTCCATCTCCTGCAGGACACCGTTTATGCCAGCGCGAACCTGCATCGACGCGATGCGTTGTTTCTGAAACTCCACTATGCCAGTTAGCCGCTCGATCTGGTCTTGCTGAACTCGGAGCTGAGGTTCTTCAGACTCTTGTAGTATCTCGAGACGCCGGGCCTCTAGTCCCGTACGGATCTCCAATTCCTCAGCCCGGTCGCGGGCGGTCTGAAGCTCGGAGTCAGAGACATATCCCTCACCCTTCTTAGCGAGTTCCTCGAGATCCTCAACGTTCCGCTTTGCCTCCAGGTACTGGGAGCGCAACTGGGCAATCAAGCTTTCTTGGTTGAGGCGCTGAGTCTGGAGGCTGCTCCTCAGCATTACGAGTTCCTGCTGAGCAGCGGAGAGCTGCCGTTCCGATTCGAGCAGCTGCAACTGCACATCGGGATTGCTCAGCTCAACCAGAATCGTGTTGGCTGTGACCTCTGAGCCCGGCTGCACCAGCTTGCGCTCGACCCGTCCTTGTACTTCGGCAGGAATCCACCGTATCTGTTCGGGAACCAGGTTCCCGGGGCCCGATACCCGTATGAGCATGAGGCCTTGCTCAACCGTGTCCATCCAGATCGTTGCGCCGTCAACTGCCGGAGCTGCCGGCTTGAGGCGCGACAAGCCGAAAGTAGTGAGTACGATCGCCGCCAGGGCTATGCCTGCCGGCAAGTACTTCTTGCGTTTTGGTGGTGGCTCTCTAGCGATATCCAAGGACCAGCTCTCCTAAGCCTTGTAGGCTCACACCTCTATTGGACGACTGATGTTTGCCGTTGGTTTCATCGCAACCCGTATGCCACCGACGCAGAGGTCCTAAGCCATTGGCTGAATTACAGTTAGACTGACGCAGCCGGGTGCGGGTCTGCCGCTGCCTGTTCGGTTGTGGGAAGTGGCATCCCACGACCGAACACCCTCTTGGCTTTGCGTCCCGACTGTAAATACAGAGCGATGAGGAGGACGCTTGCACCGCTGACGCCGAGCTTCACGGCAGCTGGAGCATCGGAGGCGGACAGGAAACCCTCGATCACTCCGGCCAGGAGCAGCAGCGTTGCGGCGGCCCCCACTAAGCGGGCTGCCAACCGGCCCTGCACGAAAAGCGCGTCCTTGCGTACCATGTCTCCTGGTGCGATGACGGCCCGGCCCAGCAAGAGGCCGGCCCCTCCCGCGATGAAGATGGCCGTTAGTTCGAGCACTCCGTGGCCGGCGACGAATGTCAGTATCCAGTCAGCAAGTCCGTAGTTGGCAAACAGCCCCAAAACGGCCCCGAAGAATAGACCGTTGAAGACCAACACGAGCACCGTTCCCACTCCAGCAGTGATGCCGAAAGCAAACGCTGCGAAGGCAACCTGGACGTTGTTTGCAATGATACTGGTAGCCACCAAGGGCAAATATGGCGACGGCGTCTCGGCGTAGCCCAACCCCTCGGCCTGTTGCCGCTGCCCAGATTCCGCGCGCGCCAGCATGCCCGCTGGCATGATCTCGGTTGCCAGTTCGGGCCGCTCGCGCATCATGGTGTATCCCACGATTGAGGGGATCGCGAATAGTAGTGCCGCCGCCAGTACGTAGCCGCGCGCCGTCATAACCGCTGCAGGAAACTGGCGCAGCACCATCTCACGCAATCCAGTCTTGTGTTGCCTCCTCATTCCGTACAAAACGTGATGCCCGGCTGTTGCGACACGTTCGAGGTGGTCGAGGACACGGCGATCTACGCCGTACGTGCGTCCTCGAGCTAGATCGGCAGCCACCTCACGATACTCGGCCGCGAAACTAATCACCTCGGTACCGGACGCGTTCTTGAGCCCTCGCCGCTGCAGGTCCGCTGCATGGTGCATGAGCGATTCCCATTTCGCTCTGCGCAATGCCACGAACCGTTGTGCAGTAGCGGACCGATAAGCGCCGGGCGCTGCGCTGCCGGACGCAGTCGGGCCTTGTCGCTTCGCCGACTCCACTTCGTAGAGCTCCGACAGAGCCAGCTCCGGCTGCGCCCGTCGGTCGCGGAGCCGATCTCGGAATCGTCGCTCTAGCTGGTTTACGAAACGGCTACGCACGGCCGGCTGCAGTATGTCAATGCGCTCTACCACTCTACCGAGGAGATCGAACTCCGTATCAGTCAGCAATGGTTGTTGGATGTTGTGTTCGGTGATCGGTGAGGGTTGCGAGGTCATGGTAGCGATCGTTTCCAGCTCGTCCCTCACGACGATCGTTCCGGCCACCAAATCACCGAGACGTCTGTTGTGTTGCTGGAAGAACACGAACGACAGTCCCACGAGCGACGCTCCCGCGGGCTGGATGTCCACTAGGCGAATCAGATTGCGCAGCGCAGCGGCGCGAACCGAAATGGGGTGACCCGAGTCCATCACCACCCGCAGTCCAAGGCGGCGCTTACCAGGGGTACGGCCACCGCTGAATGCTTCGAACAACAGGAAGTATCCCCAGATGATCCCAAACCAGATCACTACGAGCAACGACATCGCCCAGGCGCCAGACAGCGCAGGCAGCAGCCCTACGAGTTCGACTGCGACCGAGGCCAGGAAAATGAGCGCGAAGATCAGCACTGCATCGTAGGCCGCAGCCGCGGTCCGCGAGCCAATGCCGGCCAGCTCGAATTCGAGCAGAACGTGCTCCGGGGTCTCGATTGCGACTCGGCGCGAGAACTGCGGGAGCGTAGGGGGTCGCGTCTCAGACATCGGGAATGCATCTTATCGCCGCGGAGGGTCTATGGCCACCTACCAGATAAGGGAGATGTCGTTCGGGGAAATATTGGACGGTGCTTTCGCTGTCTACCGGAGGCACTTCGGAGTCCTGGTCGGGATCGCGGTCGTCTGCACCGGGCTTCCAGCCGTCTTGTATATGTACATGACTATGGTGGGAATCGAGTTTGTCTCCGCCTGGACTGTTCTCGTGTGGCTAGTGCTCTATGGTGTTGGCGGACTGGTGGCTGCCGGAGCCACCATCCATGTGATCTCGCAGGCCTATCTCGGTCAGATGCCGCGTCTCGGCGAGGCAATCCGATTCGCCTGGGGCAAGATAGGCAAGATCTTCGTCGCTGGCCTGGCCAAGTATCTGATCATTTCGCTGGTATCGTCGGTGCCGCTGGTGATCGGATTCGTGGTGGGAATGGTGACTGCCGATCCCATCATCGGCGCCGCGTCGCTCGGTGTCACGTTTATCATCGCGATCGGACTCGCAGTGGCGTTCGCTGCCGGGTATGCGGTGGTGACGCAAGTGGTTGTGCTGGAGCAGGAGACACCTGCCACTCAGGGCCTCAGACGTTCGTGGATGCTGACGCGCGGCTTCAGGCTCAAGGCATTCGGGGTCGGTGTGGTTCTGGCAATTCTGATGAGCCTCCCGTTCCTTGCTGCCGGTGTGCTCGAAGCCCTCCTGCCCAACCTCACCGTGCTCCTGGGTGGTGGGTCCTCTCTACTGCAATTCATCATCTACCCCGTGTTGCCGAGTGCCCTCACGCTGCTGTACTACGATCTGCGCGTCAGAAAAGAGGCATTCGACATCGCGTTCTTGGGCCAGCAGCTGGGCATCGTGACCGGTGGGTGGGACGTACCGGTAGACCCAGCATCTGAACCGGAATGATCCCTTCCGGACCATCCCAGACAGCGGAGACCATCCGGGAAGCGCTGCGTCAGGTATTTTCGGCACCGCACTATCAGTGGGATCGGCCACGGAGCCTGTTGGACGTCGTAGGCGGGTGGCTGAACGGCTTGAGTGAGGCCCTGCAGCGGCTCCATACCGGCCATCCGCTTGCCTATTACGTGCTAATCGGCTTTCTCACTGCCGTTTTGTTGGCGGTCCTCGCCCATTTCGCATACGTACTATGGCAAGTCGTCAAACCGCAGCCCGGGCTGGCCACCCAGAGGGCCGACAGTGGCTCTGCCAGTCGCAGAGCAGGATGGTACTTGCAGCAAGCACATCAACTGATGCTGGATGGTCGACACGCTGAGGCCCTGGGGTTTCGCTTTCGCGCACTGTTGTTGACGCTGGATCGGCACCAGATAATCCGGTTTCATCCGTCGAAGACACCGGCAGAATATGTCAGCGAGCTGCGCTTCGGCTCAGACGGACAGAACGCCTTCGTATCTCTGGTGACTGAGCTGTACCGTCACTTGTTTGGTGCCGTGCCGTGTACCGCGGCCGACGTGCACCGCTTCGACGCGGCGGCTGCCGGTCTGGAAGCACATGCTACGCCGCGTTGAATTCTGGCTCATGCTGGCGGTCGCCGTTGCAATATTCGGCGCGGCGATCGTTGGGCGGCGAGTAGCCCCGAGCGTCAGCCTGATCGATGAGCGGCGGTCTGCTCTGCTCAGTGGACCGCAAGGAGCCAGAGCGCTAGCCGAGTTGCTCGAACACCTCGGATGGACAGTGAAGTTGCGTCGTCGACCGCTTTTCGAGTGGGGATCGGACAGCGTGGATGCTCAGGGCTTCGGCTACTTGGCGCTGCTGGACGTGGGCATACCTCTGACTGATGCAGAGCGACGCGCTCTGCGCAACGCCGTTTCCCGGGGCCACTCGCTGCTCCTGGCTGGTGCAACCGGTGTCGAGCAGTGTTTCGGATATCGCACAGGTGGTCTGGGTAGGTTTGGCTCGGATTCCAGTGTGGCTCCGGCGGCTCCTCAGGGAATCGACTCGCTGCCTGCGGTGGCCGCGATAGTAGAGCGCATCCCCACAGATTCAGTCGTTGAAGCAGTGCGTTCCTTGGGTTGTGACATTCTCCTCCCAACGAGAGCCGATACCCTGTTGGCCACCCTGAGCGGGCAGATCGTGGCCGTGAGGCTCTCGTTCAGGAGTGGCGGAACGGTCACGCTCATCGCGGACTCCTGGTGGGTGACGAACAGGGCGCTGCGGGAGACCGACGCTGGGCTAGCGGTCGTCCCATGGATAATGGAGCCGGGGTGGAGCCAATTGGAGATCGACGAGTACCATCACGGGTTCCAAGATCGGACCTCCATCTTGACTGCTGCCTGGCACTGGGCGTACAGCTCGCCCGTCGGATGGGCCATACTGCAGCTCTCGGGGGTCGCGGTTCTAGCTCTGGCTCTGACCGCGGTCCGCTTCGGTCCGGCACAGTCCGTTGTGACACGAGAACGAAGGTCTGCTCTGGAGCATGTGGACGCTCTGGCGGTTGGATTGCAGGGGGCGCGAAGCGGGAGCACGGCGGTGACTCTGATTGCCGGTGGGCTGCGGCGCAGGCTGAGTCGTGCCGGGACCATACAGCGAGGGCATCAGACACTGGTCGACTGGTTGGCGAAACTGGCGCTTGCCGTACACTCAACCGAGGCGCGCCGGAAGGTAAAGCGACTCATGTGGCTAGTCCGTGAACCTGGCGGCGATCGGCACGTGCTCGAGGCCGCCGTATCCGTGGAGGACGTGTGGGAAGCATTGGGGCGACACAACAAGCTAGACAGATCCTCGAAGCCGTAAGGCGCGTCGTACTGGGGCAGGAGGAGGCCACATGCGACTGCCTGGTGGCGCTGTTGGCCCGCGGGCACGTGCTGCTAGAGGGTGTTCCCGGAACGGCGAAGACGCTGCTGGTCCGAACATTGGCCCGTGCGCTCAACGTGAGCTACGCGCGAATTCAGTTTACGCCCGATTTGATGCCGTCAGACATAACTGGTATCTCGGTTCTTGCCACGGGGCACGAATTCGTGTTCCGGCCCGGCCCAGTGTTCCATGATCTGATTCTAGCCGACGAAGTGAATCGTGCTCCTGCCAAGACCCAGGCAGCTCTGCTCGAGGCGATGCAAGAGCGAACAGTGACTGTCGACGGGAAGTCGCACGCGCTTACGCAGACATTCATGGTGTTCGCGACCCAAAACCCAATCGAGTTCGAGGGGACCTACCCCCTGCCGGAAGCCGAACTCGACCGCTTCATGCTGAAGGCAACGCTGGGGTATCCGGCCGAGGATGTGGAGCAGGGGATACTCGGCAAGTACATGGAGGGCTTCGAAGCCGACATACCCGACACGTACGGGGTCTCGCCGGTCGTGGATACCGATGGTCTGGAGGCACTGAGGGAGACGGCTCGCGCGATCAGAGTCGAAGCTCGAGTAGCCAAGTACATCGTGGGTATCGTACGTGCGACTCGAGATACTCCGTCGTTGAGGCTGGGTGCGAGTCCGCGTGGAGGCATCGCGCTGCTGAAGGCAACACGAGCCCTGGCGCTGATCGAGGGGCGCGACTTCGTGATTCCGGATGACGTAAAGCGCTTGGCCCCGGCAGTGCTCAGGCATCGCGTGACCGTGGCGCCGGAACTTGAGTTGGAAGGAGTCACCTCCGATCAGGCGTTGCGGTCGATCCTAGAGCAGATAGAGGCTCCCTCGACGTGATGTTACCGACCCAGCGTGCTCTGCTCCTGCTTGCTTGCGCTGCCGCACTCGGTCTGTTCGGGTTTCTCACGCCCCGGGCCCTGGACATACTGCTGACCGTCGATGCCGTCTTGCTCCTGTTGTTGGCTTTAGATGCGCAGCTTGCGGTCGATCCCCGGCATCTCAGCGTGACCCGTGAAGCACCGGTCAGTTTTTCGGTCGGAAGACCCATAGAATACTCGTATCGCTGGGAAAATCAGACCGGGAGAGACGCCCGTCTCCTACTGCGGGAGGTCCGCCCTGAGCTGCTCGGCGGCGTCGTTCAGCCCCGTAATCTGCGCGTCGCCGCTCGCAGCAAGGTACTCCATCCAGTAACGGCAACGCCGGTAAGAAGAGGTCGCGAGACCGCCGGGTGGTTTGCTGTGCGGAGTCGTGGACCGCTGGGATTGGGTCAGCGACAGAGGCGGGTGCAGGTACCTTGGACCGTCACCGTATACCCGAGCCTGCCGGTGTCGCGGCTGAAGGCCTCTATTGCGGATGCGGCCCGTCGCCCCGAGGCGGGTCTGAGACAGGCTCGGCGCTTGGGCGAGGGAAGTCAGTTCGAGAGCCTGCGCGAGTGGGTCCCGGGGGATGACCCACGGCACATAGACTGGAAGGCGACTGCTCGCAGAAGCAAGGTGATTGCACGCCAGTTCGAGGAAGAGCGCCGCCAGCAGGTCTTGCTGGTGCTGGATGCCGGACGACTCCTCACGGCTGATGTCGGTGGCGAATCGCGCATGGAGCACACCGTCCGAGCGGCGTTGTGGCTGGTATTCGCTGCCTATCATCATGACGACAATGTCGGGATCATGGTCGTAGCCGACGAGATAATGCACTACGTTACGCCCCAGCGCGGCAAGCGCGGTCTGCGTCAAGTGCTGGATGTATTGGCCGTTACCCAACCCAGACTGGTAGAACCGGACTACCCGGCCGCGTTCCGATATCTCGCGGTCAGGAATCGCAGGCGTGCATTGACCATCTTCTTCACCGATGTAATCGACAGGTCGGCTTCCGAGGTGCTGTTGGTGCATGTGGGCTCGTTGCGGCGGCGGCACCTTCCGCTAGTGGTCACGCTGCGCGATCCCGAACTCGAGCGTGTAGCTGACAGCCGTCCCACCACGATAGACGGTGCCTATCGCAAGGCTGCAGCGGAGGAGATGCTTTCAGCGCGGGACGAAGCACTGACACAGATGCGGCGGTCTGGAGCGATTGTTTTGGACGTTTCTCCAGACCGAGCCAGCGCAGCTGTAGTCGAGAAGTACCTGGAGCTGAAGCGGAGGGGGAGATTGTGAATCATCGGCTGCTCGCGACTCTGCCCGCTGTGCGCGATCGTTCACAGCTTCGCCCCATGTAATCGAGATCCCGGAGCATCCGTCGTGCCCTCTGCCGTCCCAGGTTCCAACTGCGCCAACCTAGCTGCTGTATTGCCCACCGCTGCGCAGCCATGTCGTTGAGTACTGCACATCTGTCCTCTTCCGCCAGCATCGAGAATTTCGCGAGGACGGTCGGTGCTGCATCGGCACCCAACGTGGCGAGGTGATAGACGTCCAAGGATTGGCCGGATTGAGCCCGACTTAAGTTTGTGCGGGCCACCGCTGCGGCGGGATTGAGGATGTTCAGAGCCACCATCACCACGAGCCCGCTGACGATTGTTCCGTAGGCGAATCGGTTACGCTTGCCTCGCAACACGGTGACCGCGAGCCAGCCGAGCACGAACGCGATCCAAAACATGAACACGGTGGCGTAGAGCCGATCTCGGGTGAGACCGTACGCGTCAACATAGAGCTGCATGCGCTTGAGTGCTGAGGCCATCACGACCGCTACGAGCAACAAGAGCACACACGCCAGAGCGGTGAAGCTCTGGCGATTCTTAGGGCTGCTCATATCCAACATCCAATCAGCCGCCAGCAGCACAGGAACGATCAACGTGGCTGCACCCACGATCTCAAAGAACCCGCGACGAGCGTACTCTGCGTAGCTCAGACCGACTGAATCTTGGACCAGCTGCTCACCGCCGAAGAGGTATTGGATCTGTATCGTCACGAAGATTGTGAAGATGAGAGAGGTTGCACCCAAGGCTATTCCGATCTCCACTATGCCGAGATGCGGTGATCTGGGCTCGCCTAATGACCAAGAGAATGAAGGCTGCCTGAATCCGAGATTTCTCAGATAGCCGGCGGCCAACCAGGCAAGTAGGGAGGCAACGATGACATGAGACGTTATGCTGGCGAAGTCCCAATCGAATACGGATGCCACGACGTTGGCGAATACAGGATCGGCCGCTGTCAACAGAGTGCCAAATACCAGTACCAGAGGCGCAGCCAGCACAGCACCAATCAACACGGAGCGAGACCGCCTCAATGATTTCGGGGCCGCTCGGTCCCACCTCACGTCCCCGAATACCAGGTGCAGCGCGCCGGCTGCCGTGCTCGATGCTGTGTCCGCCGCTCCGATGAGAAAGCGGAATGTTGTGGCCACGGGAAGTCTGAGGCCATGGGACTGCAACGCCGGCAGAGTGAGACAAGTGGCGACCGCAAGAAAATTCCAGAAATTGAGGAACGCTGAAGCACGCCAAGTCATTAACGCCGCGAAGGCGCATGCAGCTGCGAGCCAAGGTGCGCAAGTCTTCCGGTCGTCGGGCGCGGCGATGAGCGCCACGCCAGCTAAGGCCGCAATCCACAGGCCGAAGTTCAATCCCCAGGGGGCGGTATGGAGAAGGGCGTCGCCGACCGCGCCGAGTGACACGGCCGCCAGGAGGATGCGGAGAGCTCGCGGAGTCCGATCAGAAGTCATCCATTCGCCTTACCAAGTTATATAAGTATTGTAAAGTACTTTGTATTACAAAGTCAACTCCACGCTGGATCGCTCATTTAGAGGGGTAGTGTCGCTTAGGTTGGAAAGGTAGGCTGTGGCTGGATGGAGGCAGCCGGTGGTAAGTGCTTTATTGGGAAGCACTTACCACCGAAAGCCACGGCCATTATTGTGATCGGGCGAGCTCGAGTAGCTGCTTGGGCGTGTCTGCCTGATTGAGTAGCTCGATGGCCCGTCGGACCTGGACATCGCTTCTCACCCGGCGCCTGATCTCTGCGGCACGTCCAAATACGTAGCGAGTGATCTCGTAGCCGAGCTGTTCGGCAACGAATTCACGACCGCCCTGCCATGTGCTGTCCGGCATTTCCACTCCGCGATTGCGCAGCCGGCGCAGGAACTCAGCGGTCATGTCACCGGTGACTTGGAAGTCCTCGGAGGCAAAAGTCTGCGAACCCTTGAGGTCCAGGGCATAGCGTGCCAGCACGTCGCGGAACTTGGGGATATCGGTTCCCAGGGCTTGGGCGAAAGTCTGCTCGGGCTGCGTCAGCGTATCGGGTAGTTCGATATCCGGTTTGATGCCGCCACCGTCGCCTAGGAGTCTGCCGGAATCAGAGCGGTACTGTGTCGAGTCAGCCGCAACCGAGTCCGCAGCTCCAGGGGCAGCCAGGGCCACAGTCGCTGCCCCAAAGCGGTGGACCGGTCTATCGATCGACCGCCCGCTCGGCGTGTACCAGCGAGAGGTGGTTACCGACAGCGCCTCGGTCTCGGAGAGCGGGAGCACGACATAGGCTACGCCCTTGCCGAATGTCCTCGTACCCAGAACCAACGCACGATCGTGATCCTGCAGTGCCCCTGACACGATTTCGGCAGCACTGGCCGTTCTGGGACCTACCAGGACCACTATCGGCATGTCGTTCCACGACTCGCCCGTTTCGGCCGCAAAGGTTCTGCTGGCGCCCCGCGCCCGGCCCTTCATCTCAACGACAATCTCTGCCGAATCGAGAAACAGGTCGGCGATGGCGACGCCCTCTTCGAGGATCCCACCGGGATTCGCTCTCAGGTCCAGTATCAGAGATCTGGCGCCCTCGGATCGCAGGCTGTCGATCGCTGCCTTCAGCTCCTGCGGAGCCTCACGACTGACGGAATTCAGCTGCAGGTAGGCAATCCCGGGAGCTACGATATCTTGCCCTTCCACGTAGTTGACGTGGATTTGGGCTCGGGTGATGGTGAACTGCAGAGGTTCTGTGAAGCCCGCGCGCGCCACTGCGAGCTGCACATCGGTCCCGGGCTTGCCGCGCATGACGTCAGCGGCCTGCTGTGTGGTCCATCCCTTGGTGGACATGCCGTTGATCTCGATGATTTGGTCACCGGCCTGCAAGCCGGCTCGGTCGCCTGGGGTGTCGGCAAGGGGGCTCACGATGGTGATCCACTGGTCACGTGACTCGATCCTGATACCGACTCCACCGTAATCACCTGTGGTGCTGAGGTTCAGTTCCTCGTAGACTTCCGGTCTCAGGAACGACGTATAGGGATCGTTCAGGCGGTCCAACATCCCCTCGATCGCCATGTCGTAGAGGTCACCGACACTCACGGTGTCGACGTAATAGCGCGCCACCAAGCCCAGGATCTCCTGGAACAGGCGTTCTTTCTCATACGCACTCTCTGTTTGGGCGTCGGATCGCTGCATCAGCCAACCACCCGAGACGAACGCCAAGACGACCACCGCTGAAACGAGCAAGACTCGCCGATACTTCATATACTGCCTCCGCCTGATTGTACCCTTGATGCTTCAACCCCCACCAACGTCGCTTGGTTCCTCGACGTGTTTGCAACTGAGCCGGTAAGAATACTCCATTGGGCGCGGCAAACGCAAACCTGGCTGCGAGTACACCAGTGCGAGGACTGCCGGTCCGCAAGGCTCTGGCCTGACATCGCCGTTTTCCGCCGGTTTTGCTAAGTTGATCGATTCCAATGCTGCAATCTGAGTTCAATCTGTTGAATCGCCTGCGGGATTCGCGACCACTGGTTGCCGCTGAGTTGAGGCCCCCACGCAGCGGTGGGTCACGTGGCGACAGCATGGACAGTTGGATCGACATGTATCACTCCATTCGCAAGCTGGGGCGGAGCGATACAGTGGTATTTCTGACGGACAACGCGGTGGGACAGGCGGAAGAAGAGAACTTGCAACACTTGACGGCCAACCTGGCCGGTGAAGTCGATCCGGCCAGGGTCGTGCCGTTTCTCACTTGCAAGCATTCGCTCGAGTACTGCTTACTGTACGCGACCCGCGCGGCATCCCACGGTATTGAGGCCTTGACCGTTCTAGGCGGAGATCGCTCGGTCGGCCCTCCCCGTTGCCTCCCGCACGCCTACCAGCTACGCAGCGCCCTTCGCAAGCGTGTTCCCACCCTAACATTGGGTGGCTGGGCCAATCCACATCGAGACGCAGTCGAGCAAGTGGATTTCCTGCTTCGGGAAGAGAACACGGCGGAGTTCTTCCTCACCCAGATCGTGTCGCACCACAGTATCCCCTTGGTGGAGCGGTTTGTGCGCGAAGCCGAGCGACGTGGTGTGCACCAGCCGGGAGTCTTTGGGGTCTTCTACTACAGGAGCCCCAATGCCAAGTCACTCGGCCGCTTGGGTGGGTTCTTTCCGGTGCCGGCTGGTGAGATCACGCAGGACTTCGAGTCGGGTATGAGCGCAGCAGACATCTGCGCTCGCAGTATTCATGAGCTGTACCAGGTTGGCGTGCGCAATGTCTACGTCAGCAATCTGGGGTTTCGCCGGGTCGGCCAGCGCTACGGCGAGATCGTGGCGACTTTGGCCGACCTCTAGAACGCTACCGCCCCAGCACCTCGAGTGCCCGCTCGATCTGGCCTGATGAGCCGGTCAGCTGAATACCTTGGATTGCGTCGCCCATCTCCTGCATCACTTCACGTGCGATCGCGACACCTTCGGTGGCAGCAACCTCTTCACTCGTGTCGTTGGCTTTGCGCATCCGCAGCAGGATTGATTCCGGGACTACCACTCCGGGCACCTCGTTGGCCAGGAATTCAGCGTTGCGCAGCGATCGTAGCGGCCAAATGCCGGCGATGATCGGTACTCCAAAACCCTCGGTCTGCTTGATGAAATGCTGTAGCTGGCGGGCATCGAATACCGGTTGAGTAACGGCGAACTCCGCGCCCGCGTCGACCTTCCAGTAGAACCGTTTCAGCTCCCGGTCGAGGTCGGAAGCGCTGTGATTCACCGCCACGCCGATCACGTAAGGAGTGGCAGTGCCGATCGTGTTGCCGCCCGGGTCGAGACCGTGGTTCAGGTGGTAGACCACATTGGTGAGGCCGATGCTGTCGATGTCGAACACGCCGGTGAAGTCATAGGTTCCCATTCTCGGGGGGTCGCCCGTTACGATCAGCAGATTGCGCAATCCAGCAGCGGCGGCGCCCAGCAGATCACTGATCATCCCCAACATATTCCGATCGCGACACGTGTAATGCACCACGGTCTCGATCCCCACCTCTCGCTCGACGATGATCGCTGATGCCATGGCACCCATGCGGCTCTGTGATCGGGGTGCATCGAGGATGTTGATCGCATCCACCCCTGCGATCTTGAGGGTGCGACACTTCTCCAACATCTCTGACGTCTGCCAGCCACGAGGCGGTAGTATCTCGACGCTCTGAACGAATTCGCCTGCTGCGATCTTGCGGCCCCAGCGGGACCGCCTCTCCAGCGGCACAGGATCGAGACCTTTCGCGGGCGCGACTGCACCTCGTGAAACGTATACGGTCGGCTTGCGCGGCCGTGCGGCGGCGACGAATTCCACGATCTTCTCGGTATGCTCCGGCGTAGTGCCACAGCATCCGCCTACGAACGATACGCCGGCGTCTACCATCCTCCGTGCGTAGCGTGCCATATATTCTGGAGCAGCGAGGTAGATCTTGCGGTTGCCGACGTCTCGTGGGAGGCCCGCGTTTGGGAGCGCCGAAATCGGCAGGTCCGTGACCTGTACCATACGCTCGATGGCGTCGAGCATCGCGGCGGGACCGACCGAGCAGTTTAGCCCCACGACGTCAGCACCCCAATCAGTGATTGTCTGCGCAGCTGTTTCTACGCTGGTGCCGTATGATGTGGTGCCGTCCTCGCCGAACGACATCTGGGCGATGATCGGCAGGTCCGTCGCGCTGCGAACGGCCCTATAAGCCGCATGGAGTTCGTCCAGGTCTGCAAAGGTCTCTAGAATGAATCCGTCGACGCCTCCGTCGAGCAACCCGCTGATTTGGCGCTGGAAGAACTCAACCGCCTCATCCCGCGACGTGGGTCCCCAGGGTTCGATGCGGATGCCCAGAGGGCCGATGGCGCCCACCACGCACGCACGGCCGCGCGCAGCGCGCTGAGCGATTCGAGCCGCGGCTCGGTTCACGTCCTCCGTATTGGCGTCGAGGTTGAATGCGGACAGCTTGACTGGGTTTGCACCAAACGTGTTGGTCTCGAGCACTTCGGCACCAGCTCGCACGTACCGCTCGTGGACTTCGTGCACCAAGTCGGCCTTGGTCAGGTTCAACTCGTCGTAACACACGTTCACGAAGACGCCCTTGCTGTACAGCATGGTGCCCATCGCTCCATCGATCACATGCACGTGCCCGTCAGCGATCAAGTCTCTCATCTTGCGGCTCATGGCTTCGCTTCTGCAGTGGGGTCGTAACCCAAGTTGGGAGCGAGCCAACGTTCGACATCCTTCACGTCCATGTTCTTTCTGGCAGCGTAGCTACGCACTTGATCGGCGTCGATCTTGCCGACGCCGAAGTACATGGATTGCGGATGTGAATAGTACCAACCACACACGGATGCGCTGGGATGCATGGCACAGCTCTCCGTCAATGAGATGCCCGTAACCTCAGTCACGTCTAGTAGGTCAAATAGCGTGCGCTTCTCGGTGTGGTCCGGACATGCTGGATAACCAGGCGCAGGTCTTATCCCAGTGTACTGCTCTCTGATCAGCTGCTCATTCGTCAAGCTCTCGTGCGGGGCGAACCCCCAGAGTTCGGTTCGCACTCTCTCGTGCAGCGCCTCGGCGAGAGCTTCGGCGAGTCTGTCGGCCAGCGCCTTGACCATGATGCTGTGATAATCGTCGTCATCCTGTTCGAATTTGGCGCAAAGTCGCTCCGTCCCGATCCCAGCGGTAACGGCAAAGGCTCCGACATAGTCGGCGACAGCAGATTCCCTGGGTGCAATGAAGTCGGTGAGGCAGAAATTCAACCGGCCTGCAGGTTTCTGCTGTTGTTGTCGCAAGTTGTGCAGGACCGTCCGGATATCGCTCCGACTATCATCGATGTAGACTTCGATATCATCGACGTCCACCGAATTGGCGGGCAGGAGACCAGCGACCGCGTGCGCAGTGAGCAGCTTGTCATCGATGATCTGCTGAAGCAGTGACATGGCTTCATCATGCAGCTGCTTTGCCTCGGGGCCGACAACGGGGTCATCCAATATTGCGGGATAGAGTCCCTTGAGTTCCCAAGTCTTGAAGAAAGGGGACCAGTCTATGTACTCGACCAAGTCGGACAGGGGATAGTCCCTGAATGTCTGGACGCCTAACACACTGGGCTGTGGTGGCTTGTACGTACTCCAGTCGAGATCCATCTTGCGTCGTCGTGCTTCTTCGAGGGGCAGTAGTCGTTTGTCGGCGGCACGAGAATCGTGCGATTCCCGGAGCGCGCGGTACTCGTCACGAACCGAATTAGCATACCTGATTCGCTCGGTTGGGTTCAGCAACCGGCTCACAACCCCAACACTTCGTGACGCATCTGGCACGTGTATTGTCGGGCCGCTGTAGTGCTGCTCAATCTTGACCGCCGTGTGGATTCTCGACGTCGTTGCGCCGCCGATCAACAAAGGAATGTCGAATTCTTCGCGCTCCAGTTCTCGTGCAACGTTTACCATCTCCTCCAGAGACGGGGTTATGAGGCCACTCAGGCCAATGATGTCGGCCCGCTCGCGGCGCGCAGCCTCCAGGATCATCGTGGCCGGTACCATCACACCGAGGTCTATCACTTCATAGTTGTTGCAGGCGAGCACTACACCCACGATATTCTTGCCGATGTCGTGTACGTCCCCTTTTACCGTTGCGAGAACCAGCTTCCCATTGGGCTTGTGAGCGGCGCCACTCTCAGACCGCTCTCGCTCGATGTAAGGAACGAGGTAGGCAACTGCCTTCTTCATGACGCGGGCGCTCTTGACCACCTGTGGCAGGAACATCTTGCCGCTGCCGAAAAGGTCGCCCACGACATTCATCCCCTGCATCAACGGACCTTCGATGACCTCGATAGGCCGGTCGACTTTGGTGCGTGCTTCTTCGACGTCCTCCTCGATGAAATCGAGTATTCCTTCCACCAATGCATGGCAGAGGCGCTCCTCGACCCCGACATTGCGCCACTCCAGGTTTTGGGACACTCCGGCCGTCGGGCCCTGGACTCTCCTCGCGAGTGCTGTGAGTCGTTCGGTTGCGTCGGGCCGCCGGTCGAACAGCACGTCTTCGACCGCGGTCAGCAATTCTGGGGGAATGTCATCGTACACGGTCAGCTGGCCTGCATTGACTATTCCCATGTCCATGCCAGCTCGTACGGCGTGGTACAGGAATACCGCATGGATTGCCTCACGGACAGCATCGTTGCCACGGAACGAGAAAGAGAGATTGCTGACACCACCACTCACGAGACTGTGCGGCAGACTTTCTTTTATGATGCGACAGGCATCGATGTAGTTGACGGCGTAGCGGTTGTGCTCTGGGATACCGGTGGCGACCGCGAACACGTTGGGATCGAAAATGACGTCCTGTGGTGGAAAGCCCAGCTGCTCTGTGAGGATGCGGTAGGCTCGCTTCGAGATCTCGACCTTCCTCTCCACTGTGTCGGCCTGGCCCTCCTCGTCGAAGGCCATGACAATCACCGCCGCACCATACTGACGAGCCTTCAGCGCGTGTTCTATGAATTGTACTTCACCTTCCTTGAGGCTGAGCGAATTGACCACTCCCTTTCCCTGAACGCACTTCAAGCCGGCTTCGATCACGTCCCACTTCGACGAATCGATCACGATAGGGACCCTGCAAATGTCGGGCTCGGCTGCAACGAGGTTCAAGAACTTCACCATTGCCGATCGCGAATCCAGCAGGCCCTCGTCCATGTTCACGTCGATCATCTGAGCGCCGCTGGCAACTTGTTGACGCGCCACCTCGAGTGCCGTCTCGTAGTCGCCTTCCTGGATCAACTTCGAGAACCTGCGAGAACCGGTCACATTGGTCCGCTCTCCGATGTTGACGAAAAGGCTGTCGGGTCGAATCACCAACGGCTCTAGTCCGCTCAACCGTGTATGCGCCTCCACAGCGGGCACACTACGAGGAGAAACTCCGTCAACTGCACCGGCAATCGCCGCGATGTGAGCTGGGGTCGTGCCGCAGCAACCTCCCACCACGTTGAGAAAGCCACTGCGGGCGAATTCCCCGACTATCTCCGCCATCTCCTCTGGTGTCTGGTCATATTGCCCGAACTCGTTGGGTAGGCCGGCATTGGGGTGACAGGATACGAACGTGTCGCATAATCTGGATATCTCAGCCAGATGGGGACGCAACTCACTGGCGCCGAGAGCGCAGTTGAGTCCCATCGTGAATGGCTCGACGTGGCTCACCGAATACCAGAATGCCTCAGCGGTCTGACCCGACAGAGTCCTGCCACTCGCGTCGGTGATCGTGCCAGATACACTTATTGGCAAGTTCACGCTGAGTTCATTCATGACTCGGCGAATCGCATACAACGCGGCCTTGCAATTGAGGGTGTCGAATACTGTCTCGACCATTAGGAGATCGACGCCACCATCGATCAGCGCTGCCGTCTGCTCCGCGTAGGCGACAGCCAACTGGTCGAAGGTGACATTGCGGAAGCCGGGGTCGTTCACGTCCGGCGACATCGAGGCGGTGCGGTTGGTGGGACCGATGCTCCCGGCCACGAAACGCGGCTTTTCTGGTTCGCGAGCCGTGAACTCGTCGGCGACTTCGCGTGCAATCCGAGCCGCAGCCACGTTCATATCGCGCACGGCCGACTGAACGGCGTAGTCCTCCTGCGAAACGGCCGAGGCGTTGAACGTGTTGGTTTCGACTATATCAGCGCCGGCTTCCAAGTAAGCGCGGTGTATAGCACCGATAACGTCGGGTCGTGTCAGCGACAGGATGTCGTTGTTACCCTGCAGCGGAACCGAGTGATCGACGAACCGATCGCCCCGAAAATCCCCTTCCTCCAGCTCGTACTGCTGGATCATCGTGCCCATGGCGCCGTCCAAGACCAGAATGTGGTGCTGGAGTGCGTTCCGGAGCAGACGGGTGCGCGAAGTTCGGGGAGTCATATGTATGCGATCTCGTTGGCTGATAGTGACCAGTCGCCTATGTCCGTGAGGCAGGCTATCGCTGATCGGTGACCGCTACCAGTGACCAATCACGGACCGGTCATCGCCGCCGGCTCCTCCGGGCTCACGCATCTGTGACCAGCAGCCGCCACTTACTCAGAACCAAAAGACCCCGTTCGCTAGTAGCGCGCCGGGGCGGGCTTTTTAGCGACTTGTTTTACGTGGCTGCAATAGGCCGCAAATTACCACGAAAATCGATTGTGTTCTCAATCTATTCTACCGCGGGGAAAAGGAAAGGGGAGCAGGAGCAGCAAGGCACTCTTCAATGGCGCATTGTACAACCGATCGATCATCGAATTCCTCGACGCCAGTCAGCAGTCGGTTGGCCTACTGTCTCGTGAACATCCCAGCCACAACGAGGACCCCGGCTAACACCGTGCTGAGATTCAGTGCAGTGGACCCACCGGCCGCGGCATAGATAGCCCCGAACGTC
>Ga0209536_100004468_pt1 | contig 22084 bp, 18 predicted proteins | sample DeeMarSeWOR28_12_FD_187461 | JGI IMG/M metagenome (GOLD analysis project Ga0209536, IMG submission 187461) | Marine sediment microbial communities from White Oak River estuary, North Carolina - WOR-2-8_12 (SPAdes) (version 2) | ecosystem: Environmental > Aquatic > Marine > Intertidal zone >... | reverse complement strand
CCTCCCCCTTGATGGGGCAGGCCTTTATCCCCTCCCATCGAGGGAGGGGAATTATAAGCATGCCATTCATCCCCGCTCTGAAGAGCGGGCATTCTAGCATGTTCTGGTAAACGTCAACCCTAAACGCTGTAAAGGGAAATGTGGATCAGGCCTGCGATGAACATTGTACTCATAGGATACAGATGTAGTGGCAAAACCGTGGTAGGGAAAACCCTTGCCAGAGAATTGGGCAAGGAGTTTCTGGATACGGACGCACTGATCGAGGAGAATGCAGACTGTTCCATTGAGACAATGATCTCCACAAAGGGATGGGACCGTTTCCGGGAGACTGAAAAGAGGCTGGTTAAAGAGGTTTCAAGGCGAAACAATCTGGTCATTGCCACCGGCGGCGGGATCGTGATGGACGAGGAGAATGTGAAAATCCTGAAACAAAATGGTTGGTTCGTTTGGCTCAAGGGGAAGCCCGAGGTTCTAAGAGAGAGGATGGCGAAAGAGCAGGGATCAGGCAAAGTGAGACCCTCCTTAACAGGCGCTGATCCTTTGGAGGAAATCAAGGAGGTCCTAAGCGTTCGGAAACCGTTTTACGAGCGGGCAGGGGATCTGGTGGTGGATACCACCAATCTCTCCATAGGGGACGCAGCAGCCCTGATTATCAAAAACTTACCAGAATGACCTTAAGTGCTTCGATTCGCAGGTACGGTGATGTATTTTGCGGACATGGTTTTAAAATTTTGCTCACTCAGCACTAAGTCCTGAAAAATAAGTTTCTGTTCGAGCTTATGGATCAAAGGACTGAGGAAGGAATTATGGCCGGGAATTCATTTGGGGAAATATTCAGGGTAACCACGTTTGGTGAATCACACGGTGAAGGGGTGGGAGCGGTTATTGACGGATGTCCGCCCAGAATAAGTCTATCTTCGGAGGACTTTAGAGAGGATATGGCGCGACGAAGACCAGGAACACGTTCCTTTTCCACACCACGAAGGGAGGAGGATCAGGTGGAGATCCTGTCGGGTGTGTACCAAGAAATGACAACAGGCACGCCCATTACCCTTTTCATCCGTAACCGGGACGCAGACAGCAAACCATACGAGATTTTGCGCCAGCTTTTCCGGCCAGGACATGCGGACTATACCTATTTCAAGAAATATGGACACTTTGATTTCAGGGGAGGCGGGAGATATTCCGCCAGAGAGACGGCTGCCCGGGTAGCAGCTGGAGTCGTGGCCGGAAAGATCCTGGAACCGTTGGGCATAAAGGTTTTGGCATACACCATTGAGTTAGGCGGTATCAAGGCGACGAGTAAGAACTTGGATTATGTGGAAAAGAGCTCTTGTTACTGCCCGGACCCGAAAGCCACAAAAAAGATGGAAGAAACCCTGTCAAGGGCCAAGAAGGAGGGGGATTCCATTGGGGGCATTGTGGAGGTGCGTGTTACGGGTTGCCCTGCAGGCCTTGGTGAGCCTGTCTTTGATAAACTGGACGCGGATCTTGCAAAGGCGGTCATGTCCGTGGGGACGGTTAAGGGCGTAGAGATAGGGGCAGGCTTTGAAGCCGCAAGGTTCAAAGGCTCAGAAAACAATGATCCCATGATTAAGGAAGGCTTTGCTTCAAATTGGGCTGGTGGGATTCTTGGTGGCATCTCCAGTGGAGAGGAGATTGTCCTGAGGGCGGCTATGAAGCCGATTCCTTCTATCAGCCGGGAACAGAATACGGTTGACAGAGAGGGACAGCCGTCCAAGCTGAAATTCGGTGGGAGGCATGACATCGCTTCTATTCCACGGATTATTCCCGTGCTCGAGGCCATGGTCAGGCTCGTCCTGGCTGATCACTATTTGCGAACAAAGGCGGTGACATGAAGTAGTTCATTCGGCTTCTCACCTGGAGTACTGGAGTGATGGAGTAATGGAATAATAAAAGGAAGGGTTTGTTGTGTGATTTTCAACCCAATGATCTAGTAGGAGGAGATGAGATGTTAGGGAAAAAAATTCGTATGGAAAGGGTCATGGACCGAAATACCAGGAAAACCGTGATGGTTCCTCTGATCCATGGTGTGGGTATGGGGCCTATAGAGGGCATCAAAGATATTAGGAATACGGTGGACGTGGTCTCTCTTGGTGGTGCCAACGCGGTTATTCTCCATAAAGGGATTGTCGCAGCTGGGCACAGGCGCGGTGGGAAAGACATTGGTTTGATACTCCATCTGACCGCCACTTTGGAAAACGGAAAACAGACGCTCGTCACTGACGTGGAAGAGGCCGTCATCATAGGAGCGGATGCTGTGTCGGTCAGGGTGGATGTGGGAGGACCCGATGAAGGGAGCATGTTGAAACTCCTGGGCCAGGTGTCACGAGATGCCTTCAAGTGGGGCATGCCCCTCTATGCGTTGATGGACCCGGGCAGGGTGAAAGAGAAAGACAAGCAGTTAAAGAACATGATGCGAGCCGCCAGAGTCGGGGCTGAAATGGGGGCTGACTTGGTACGTATCCCCTACAGTGGATCAGCGGAGTCATTCAAGGAAGTGGTTTCGGTGTGCCCCGTTCCTGTGGTCGCTATTGGCGGGGAAAAAAAGGCAAGGGAAAGGGAGTTCCTGGACATGGTCCACAGTGTGATGGAGGCCGGGGCCTCGGGGATGTCTGCAGGCAGGAACATCTTTCAGTATAAGAAACCGGGGAATATGATCAAGGCAATCGGGCAAATCGTGCACGAAGGCGTTTCTGTGTCAGAGGCCATGGAGGTTCTCAAAGAGGAGCCCATTGAAAGCTATGTCTTTACGAGCAGTCCGATCTGGTGAGGAATTTGGGCTAAAGGTTGGAATGAGATTGCCGCGTCGCCTTCGGCTCCTCGCAATGACATCATAGTATCGGCAATTTGTTCACCCAAGTACTCATGAAAAGCGGAGGAAGTGAGAAGCCAATGAATAATCTGAGACTTACCGCATTAAACGGGGAGAGAGACAGAAGGACGGTCATCACCGTGGAGGATGTGAAAATCGGAGAGGAATTTGTGGTGATTGCCGGTCCTTGCAGTGTGGAGAATGAGGAACAAACCATAAAGACGGCCCAAAAGGTGAAAGAGGCGGGTGCCAAGATGCTCAGAGGCGGCGCCTTCAAACCGAGAACTTCACCCTATGACTTTCAAGGACTGGGTCTCAAGGGACTAAAAATCCTTGAAAAGGCGAAAAAGGAGACAGGGCTTCCCGTGGTAACCGAGGTGACGGATCCTAGAGATGTCTCCTGGATAGGCGAATATGCAGACGTCCTGCAAATCGGCACCAGAAACATGCAGAACTTCTCTCTCCTGAAAGAGGTCGGGAAAGTGCAAAAGCCTGTGCTCTTGAAAAGGGGAATGTATTCAACCTTACAGGAGTGGCTAAATTGTGCAGAGTACGTACTTTCAGAAGGAAATCCGAACGTCATTCTTTGTGAAAGAGGCATAAGGACCTTTGAGACCTATACCCGGAACACCTTAGACCTGAGTATCGTCCCATCTGTTAAGGAGGTCACCCATCTTCCCATCATTGTTGATCCTTCTCATGGAACGGGTAGATTAAGCCTCATTGAATCCATGAGCCTGGCGGCTATGGCAGCGGGCGCAGATGGCGTCATGATCGAAGTACACCATAACCCCCAGGAGGCCATATGCGATGCGGATCAGGCCATGCCACCGGATATGTTCGCAAACCTGATGGAAAAGATGTTAGCACTGCGTTCCCATATGAATGGAACAGATCAGAGTGGGTAAAAGAGACTAAGGGGCAGATAGCATGAAGAGCCTTATGATTCATGGCAGCACCGGCGATTCAATCATACTGATCGGTGAGAGTCTTCAAAATCTCCAAAAGTATATTGCTTCAGAACGTGTGGTGGTCATTACAGATAGCAACGTGAGGCGCCTCTATGGGAAAGACTTCCCACCCTATGAAATTATAGAAATCGGTATGGGTGAAAAGATAAAGAACCTAGATACGGTCAAGGCCATCTATGGAAAGCTTTTGGAGTTGGAGACGGACCGCTCCTCTTTTATCGTCGGGATCGGTGGAGGTGTGGTGTGTGACATTGCCGGGTTTGCTGCCTCAACCTATTTGCGGGGCGTGCGTTTTGGATTTGTTTCTTCTACGCTCTTATCGCAAGTGGATGCGAGTGTGGGTGGGAAGAACGGTGTAAATTTCGAGGGGTACAAAAATATGGTGGGCGTCTTCAATCAACCCGAATTTGTAATTTGTGACATGAACCTCCTAAAGACGCTGCCACAAAAAGAGGTTTTATGCGGTTTAGCCGAGGTGGTGAAGCACGCTGCGATAGGTGACAGTAATCTGTTTTCATATCTTGAAGAAAACGAAAAAAAAGTGCTCCAGCTAGATGAGGAAGTGGTGGAGAAGGCCGTATATGATTCGGTACTCATAAAGTCAGGGATTGTGAACAGGGATGAAAGGGAAAAGGGCGAGCGGAGGAAACTCAATTTCGGCCACACCCTGGGGCATGCCCTTGAAAAGACCGCAGGCGCTCCTCATGGGGAGGCAGTCAGCGTAGGGATGGTGGTTGCTTCAGTCCTTTCTGAAAAGAAAGGATACCTGAGTACAGAAGAGAAAGGGAGGATCGAGGCGTTACTCAAGAAATTTCAGCTTCCCACCAGAGTTCAATTTGATGGGAAGAGACTGCTTGATGCGGTGAGAAAGGACAAAAAGAGGGAAGGGGAGGAGATAAACTTTGTGCTGCTTCAGGGCATAGGCAAAGCGGTTGTGGAAAAGATATCCGTGACAGAGCTGGAGACTCTGGTCAGTGAGATGGTGTAAATCAATGCTGCGTAGGAAAGACGCCGCATAACTTACCAAAACATGGCAGAATGCCACGTTCTTCAGAGCGAGGATGAATGGCATCCTTTTAATTTCCCCTCCCTCGATGGGAGGGGCTAGGGGAGGGTGAAAAAGAGTATCACCCCCACCTTAACCCGCCAAAAAGCTATGGCGGGTTAATCCTCCCCCATCAAGGGGGAGGACTTTTGAGCGTGAACGAAAGATGCCCCGCGCCTTGGCGCGAGGAGGTTCACTTAGGAGTATGGCGAGGAGGTGCAACATGAGTTTGATGGAGATCAGAAAAAGGATTGACTTCATTGATTCCAAGATTCTGAAGCTCTTAAATGACAGGATGGAACAGGTCCTTATGGCCAAGAAGTTCAAATCGAAGATTGAGGACCGACAAAGGGAGAAAGAGGTCTTTGAGAGGATCAGAGAGAACTTAACAGGACTGATCAATGCGGAGTTCATTGAAAAGATCTATACGGAAATTATTAAGGAAAGCAAGGCGCTTCAGCAGAGGGATTACAAACTCATTGCATTCCAGGGCGAACACGGCGCATATGGTGACGTGGCATCAAGGGCATGGGGCAGCGAACTCGTGCCTGTGCCGTGCAGTCAGTTCGCCGAGGTGTTTGAAGGGGTCAAATCAGGTCTTTATGAGTATGGCATCGTTCCCGTAGAAAACACACTTGGCGGTTCTGTCGAGCAAGTGAACCACCTCCTCATCAACACGGATCTCAATGTGGTGGGGGCGGTTGAACTCCCCATTCACCTCTGTCTGCTTGCACTGCCCGGAACGGACCACAGGGAGATCCGAACCGTATACTCTCATCCCCAAGCCCTCGCACAGGCCCGTCAATTTCTTTCGAGGAACAAATTGGACCCTGTGCAGTATTATGATACGGCCGGTGCTGCAAGAATGCTATCGGAGGAAAGGCCAAAAGGGTCTGCCGCCATTGCGAGTAAACTTTGTGCAGAGCTCTATCACCTTGAAATTATAAAGGAGGATATAGAGGATCTTGAGAGAAACATGACGAGGTTCCTCGTGGTCTCGAAGGAAGAGAACGAGGAAGAAGGCGATAAATGCTCCGTAGTTTTTTCAACAGAACACAAGGCAGGCACGCTTTTCCGTGTCCTTGAAGAGTTCGCTAGGGAAAATATTAATTTGACAAGAATAGAGTCCGTACCGAGCGAGCCGGGGAACTACGCATTCTTCGTGGATTTTATGGGGGCAACCAAGGATGAAAATGTGGTTGAGGCACTGGAAAAGGTAAAAGGGATTACTACGCATTTTAAATTGATCGGCTGTTACAAGGAACGGAAAGTGTCATGAGGATATGTATTATGGGTGCCGGGCACATGGGTGCCTGGCTTGTGGAGGAATTCTGTCTCGACCATGATGTGGCTGTCTATGATACAGACAGAAGAAAGCTAAAATACTTTTTTAACGTAAAAAGGCTCCTTGAACTTGCGGAGGTCAAGGAATTTGAGCCTGAGCTTCTGATTAACGCCGTAAGCCTTCCCAATGTCTATAAGGCATTTAGCGACGCCCTTGCCCACATACCCGAAGACTGTATTCTTTCAGATATTGCATCGGTAAAGACGGGCATACATGATTACTACAAAAAAGTTGGCAAGAGATTTGTCTCCACCCATCCCATGTTCGGCCCCACCTTTGCCAACATCAGGGACCTTCGCGATGAGAATGCGATCATTATTGAGGAGTCTGAGGAGGAAGGAAAAGAGTTCTTTAGAAATTTCTACAAAGGCCTTAATCTTCATGTCTATGAGTACACATTTGAAGAACACGACAAGACCATTGCTTATTCCCTTTCAGTTCCATTCGCTTCATCAATGGTGTTTGCTGCTTGTATGAAGAAACAGGAGGCACCAGGTACCACGTTTAGAAGGCACCTGGATATTGCGAAAGGGCTCCTTTCGGAGGACGATCATCTCCTGGCTGAGGTCATGTTCAATCCCAATACAGTGAGGCAGATAGAAGGAATCAATTCGCAGTTAGCGTACCTGACGCATATTATCAGAGGCAGGGATTACGAGGAGATGGAGAAGTTCCTCAATAAATTGAGAAACAATATTGAATAAGACTCATTTACACCTTTAGATTATGATCTGCATTCCCATCATCGCGAAAGATACTCATGAGGCCCTCGAAAAGATAGCCCGGGCCAATGCCGTCGGTGATATGCTAGAAATTCGTCTGGACATGATGGAGACCCTCGATCTGCACGAGATGATTCAGGCTGCATCCAAGCCTGCGCTGGTTACCTACCGATCCATAGGGGAAGGAGGAAAAGGAACCGCTGATGATAAGACGCAAGCCAGTTACTTGTTAAGTGCTCTTGAAGAAGGTGCAGAACTTGTGGATGTGGAGCGGCGTTTACCTGAAAAATGGCGAGAGAAAATTTTTCGTGCACGCGGTAAGTCCAGTATCGTTGTCTCCACCCATGTACCTGATAGTACGCCCCCAAAGGAAACATTGGAGGAGATCTTAGAGGAAGTGGCTGCTACGGGGGCTGATATTATCAAGATTGTTACCCATGCTGAAAGCATGATGGATAATCTCAGGGTCCTGGATCTCATACCAAAGGCACAGGAAAGGGGAATCAAAATCATTGCCTTCTGCATGGGGCGTTTCGGGAGAATCAGTCGAATCTTTTCACATCTTATGGGCGGGTATTTGACCTTTGCATCCCTTGAAAGGGGAGAGGAATCTGCCGCTGGACAAATACCTGTGAAGGAAATGAAAAGAATACTAGATATGTTAACAAGCTAAAATCTTCACGTTTTCGCGGAGCTTTGTAAAGTCAGTAAGATGCAAAGGATAATTGTGATCGTAGAACGGTTGCGGTTACGCAGCTCGAATCGGTTAAGGGTTAACGATAAACGAAACCAGCAGTGCAACCCTAGAACATTAGACATAATCAGCGTCGCCTCGTCGTACGTAATATAATGTTTGCCCCATCAATTCCTCTGTTTGACCGGGAACTTCGCTGGGAATACCAGTGCCATGAACATTAATCAACACACAGCGCTTTACGGGGTGGTGGGCTATCCCATAGCTCATTCCCTCAGCCCCACTATGCACAATACGGGGTTTTCGGCGAGTGGCCTGAATGCCATCTATCTGGCCTTTGAAAATAGAAATATAGAGGGATGCATTCAGGCTATGAGAGTACTTAACATAAGGGGGATGAGTGTGACGCTACCCCACAAGTCTTCAGTGATTCCTTTACTTGATGAAGTGGACGACTTGGCCGAAAGAATAGGGGCCGTGAATACAGTCGTGAACGAGGACGGCTACCTGAGCGGCTACAATACAGACGCCGTCGGAGCGCTGCGCGCTTTGGAGGAGAAAATCGAGCTTTCAGGGAAAAGCTGCCTCATGGTAGGGGCTGGAGGCGCGGCGCGGGCCATCGGTTTTATATTGAGTGAAAAGGGGGTTAGACTGAAGGTGACGAATCGCTCCGTTGAGCGAGGAGAGTCCCTTGCCTACTCCCTTGGCTGCCCCTTTATCCCGCTTGATGCGTTGCAGGCAACCAGGGCAGACCTTTTGATACAGACTACATCCGTAGGGATGAGTCCCCGGAAAGATGAATGTCTCGTGCCAGAAGGGATACTCAGAAAAGAGATGGTGGTCATGGATATCATTTATAATCCCTTTGAAACGGCGCTGCTGAGCCTGGCAAAGGCCAGAGGATGTGTGACGATTAATGGGCTGAGTATGTTTATCCATCAGGGGGCAGAACAGTTCAGGCTCTGGACCGGTCTTGAAGCCCCCATCAGTGCCATGACCCGTGCGGTGGAGGGAGCACTCATTAAAACCTCTTCGGATCTTGAGAAATGAAAGAGATTCAAACCAGATCCTCAATTGATGCAACAGTACGCATACCTGGTTCCAAAAGTATCACCCATCGGGCGCTGATTACAGCCAGCCTGGCCAAAGGGGAGAGTGTACTTGAAGCATTTCTTGCCTGTGAAGATACCCTATATACTGTCGAGGGACTCCAGGAGCTAGGCGTAGAGATAATCATAAATGGAGAAGATACGAAGGTTCAAGGCACAGGGGGTGAGTTTCCCTCCGTTGGTGGTAGAAAAGAGATCTTTCTGGGAAACTCTGGAACCTCCTACCGTCTTCTTCTCTCCACCATAGCCCTTGCCCGAGGAGAATATATCCTCACGGGCACGCCCCGCATGTACGCCCGACCTATAGGAGACCTGGTGGGTGCTTTGAACAAGCTGGGGGTGGAGGCTTCATGTGCTGAGAAAGGCGACTTTCCCCCTGTATCCGTAAAAGCAAAGGGGATCCGCGGGGGAAAAGTGGAAATCGCTGGGGACAAGAGCAGTCAGTATGTGTCCTCACTTCTCTTAGCCGGTCCATACGCTGAAAAATATGTGGAAATTGAGGTGACCGGAACATTGGTCTCTCAGCCATATGTGGATGTGACCCTTGACGTGATGAATATGTTTGGGATTTCGGTAAATCGTGATGGTTACCGTTATTTCAAAGTTTCAGGCGGACAGAAGTATCGCCCTCGTGAATTCAAAATAGACGGTGATGTATCGGCAGCATCCTATTTTTGGGCTGCTGCGGCCGTGACCGGTGGGACGATTAAAACGGAGAATATCCATCCGCACACCACCAAGCAAGGGGATATTGCTTTGCTTGATATTATGGAAGAGATGGGCTGTCGTATCGAGAAGGGGGCTGAAAGCGTCGTTGTTCGAGGCGGTGCGCTTTCTGGTATTGAGGTGGATATGGGGGCCATGCCGGACATGGTTCCCACCTTGGCAGCGATGGCCCTTTTTGCCAAAGGGAGGACGACTATTCGAAACGTCTCTCACCTGCGTCTCAAGGAGAGCGACCGCCTCCGGGCCATCGAAACAGAATGGCGTCGGCTTGGGGGACGAATAGAGGAACTGGCGGATGGGCTGATCATTCATGGCGGGAGCCCCCTTTCAGGAACGGTCGTAGATTCTCATGAGGATCATCGCATAGCTATGAGCCTGGCTGTAGTGGGTCTAAGGGTTCCAGGAATTAGCATCAGAGGAGAGCGCAGTGTCAATAAATCGTTTCCAGGGTTTTGGGAATTGTGGTATGGACTCTAAATAGGCTGTCGGAAAACGCCCATCTGCCATTCGACAAGCCATTCGACTAGCTCACGGTCCTGAGCAAAGTCGAAGGGCTCACGGCCCTGAGCAAAGTTGAAGGGCTGCGTTATCCTCATCCCCCGCCCTGTTAAATTCTCGCTACGCGAGACGGCGGAGCCGATTTAACAGGGCAAGTCACTGCGGCGTATGAAATTCAATGGCCAAAGGCGCAAGGCTCAGGGTCCAAGGATAAAAGATAATGAAGGTGGCCTTGGTTTTTCCCTTGTACCTTTTGCCGTGCGCCCTGCGCCTGATTCTTACGCCTCATTCCTCGGGATATCGGAAGCTTTGCATCTGGACATTTTCCATCAGCCTCTCATAAGCTGAATTTTCGAAAGTTTCAATAGCGCTGAGGTCCCATTCTTCACTTGGAATACGCGCGTTTGAGATGGAGGAGAAGGCATAAGCAATGAAATATCCTGTCAAAGAGACACTCCAGAACCTGTACCAGAAATATTATGTGCAGCAGGGACTGACCATAGAATACATAATTAAGGTGCTCCTCATTTTGGTAACGGCCACCATTGCGTGGTGGATTTTCAACTTGATCGTGAGGAGACTTAAGAAAAAGTATTGGGAGCACACTTTTTTTCAGAAAAATAGGCTCTTTTTCCCCCTCATAAGAAAGGCAGGGCACTATACAATCCTCATATTGGTGGGGATTGGCCTGGTTAACCTCATTCATGTGCCCATTATCGAAAAGCTCTTCTATGCCTTTATGATCATGGTCCTCGCCTCGCTGACGAATGGTATTTTTAAGACCTTCCTGCCCCAAATCAGAGAAAAGATCGTTACCAAAACCCATAGCAAGATGGATGATGTGATCTTCGACCTGGTGAACAGGTTCGCAAGCGTCATCATTTTTGTGACTGCCGCCATTCTTGCCCTCGATGTGTTGGGAGTAAATATCATGCCCTTTGTCGCGGGTGCTGGGGTTGTGGGCATCGCGATCGGGTTTGCGGCAAAGGATACCCTGTCCAATGTGATTGCGGGTGTCCTGCTCATTATGGACCGTCCATTCGAATTGGGCGATCGGATTGAGGTCTGGTCTGCACCTGCCAATTCAGCCACATGGGGAGATGTGGTGCATATTGGGCTCAGAGCCACCAAGATTCGGACCACGGATAACATCGTGATCGTCATCCCCAATAACGAAATCATGATGAGGGATATCATCAACTATACCACCATGTCTAAAGACATCAGAGTCCGTATACCCATTGGTATTGCCTATGACGCGGATGTGAACAAAGCCAAAGAACTCATCAAGCAGGTTAGCCTTGAGTTGGATTGGGTCAAGAAAGAACCTGAGCCTAAAGTGGTGGTCAAAAGCTTTGGTGATTCTGCAGTTAACTTGGAGGCCAGGGTATGGATCAGTCGGCCCAGAAAAAGAATTGATACCATTTCCCATATCACAGACCGCGTGAAAGAGGTCTTCCAGCAAGAGGGGATTGAAATCCCCTTTCCAAAGCGAGATATCTACATAAAAAAATCGGAATAGAGACCCAAACCCCCCAAAAAAAACTTGACGGACATACCACATTGTGGTAAAAAGATAAGCGTGCATTGTGCACCTCTTTTTGTGATAGCCTTTGGGTTTTGATGCCTCCTATCTGTACTTGAGGCTCAAAGGCTTATTACCTCCTTCTAACCCCCTTGAGACTCCCTGCATCCTCAAGGGGGTTTCTTTTTATGTACGAAAATATGCCATAATGCCCCGCGCCTTGCACGGGGATGAATGGCATCCTCATAAGTCCCCCTCCCTTGATGGGAGGGGCAAGGGGAGGGTGAATACAAAGAGGCTCACCCCCACCTTAATCCTCCCCCATCGAGGGGGAGGAGATTTTTTATTGAGAACCTAGATGCCCTCTGTGGGCGGGGAGCGTTATTCTATCTTGGTAAAGGAATATAAGGAGAGTTGGAGCGAATTTGTCCTAATTTAATAAAATTATTTCTCCATGCTTAAGGATGAGAAACTCTTCCTCAGATCTTCCGTTTTCTCTTATCGCCTGTTTAAGCCTTCTGGGGGGTTCATCTAGCGGTTCATCCGTCAGCATGAAAGTGCCCCAGTGAATGGCCACGGACTTCTTGGAGCGCACGTCCAGGTGAATCTGAAGGGCCTCTTCAGGGTTGATATGGTAATTACGCATAAACCACCTGGGCTCGTAGGCCCCTATGGGTATGGCCGACAGATCAAAGGGCCCCAATTTGTGGCCGATTTCTTTAAAGTGGGGTGCATAACCCGTATCCCCTGCAAAGAAAAAACGAAAATCATTGGCCTGGATTACCCAACCAGCCCATAGGGTTTTGTTGCGGGGAGAAAGCCCCCTTTTACTCCAGTGTTGAACAGGCACAGCAGTAACCTTTAAATCCGCTTCCTCGTGTCTTTCCCACCAATCCAACGCAATGACCCGTTTGATGCCAAGCCCTTCAAACCAGCTTTTAAACCCTAAAGGGACAAGAAATAGGGTCTTTGTCCCACCCTCGCGTTGATGGAGCTTCACTATAGTCTGTTCATCTAGGGAGTCATAATGATCATGGGAAATAACGACCATATGAATGGGCGGTAGCTCTTGGAGAGGTATTCCTGGGGGGACCACCCTTTTGGGACCAGCCCATTGTAAAGGGGAGGCCCGTTCGGAAAAATGGGGATCTGTAAGGATATTCTTCCCTTTCAACTGGAGTAAAACCGTGGCATGGCCAATCCAGGTGAGGGTGACTTTTTCGTTGTTGGATCGGAGAAATGCAGGATCGTTCTTGGCCAAAGGAAAATCATAGTCTTCAGGCCCGGGGATATCCTTTCCAAGTCGATTCCATCGCCATTTCAAGAAGTCGAAAAACCTGGCGTCATCTTCAATATATATATTGCGAAAGCCATCTTTTCCGTGATGGGGTTTGCTTTGCTCAATCTTTTGGGCAGCACATGTAAGAGAGAAAAAAGAGACGAAACCCAAAACAAATAACCTCCACATCTGAAAAAGAAACGAACCCATTTTTGTTCTCATAAATTCCAAATACCCTTTCGGTCCTCCAATACGCCAATCCCCCCATGGTCTTCAGGTCTAGAGGAATTTGGCCTTATATAAAGGTTAGTCTATTATATTAGATGTCAACAGGTTGCAGTCCATAGGCATGAGGCTGCCTCTGATCATGGCCGTTGACAGTAATTCCTGAGAGCTTACTAGAGTGATATGAGAACATTATTTATTAAAGGAGCATGAGATGAGCGAGAGAGAAGAGATCTTGGGCTTTCTAATGGATACTATTGGTGAGGAAGGATGTGGTGTCTCCTGTCTGGCGTCTCTTTAGTAGCCACTTAAGTTTTTTGGGCTGTGCTATTTACTTTTTTCTGATATTACCCGCCATCCCCCCGGTTGTCCCGCCTCAAAATACTTTGCCAGAAGCCTTCAGAAATGTGACAAATTTTGCGCATTTTCCGTGAAATACGACAAAATTTGACAGAATCCATATGCAGCTCGTGTGCTCTTTTGTTTTGTCTTAATGGGCGCATTATGATTGTTTGTAAAACATTGAAATATAAACTATTATTTGTCCGTTCACAAAGCAGAAAAATCTCTCAAGAATATGGTTTATGGCACAAGCATTGCAGTTCAATAAAACTTGGCCGACAGATTTGGTCAGCAATAATAGGGCATACTTAACCGTACGCAAAAATCATTATGAAAAGAAACTTTCGCCTCACACTTCAGACCCTCCTAATAGCCCTCTCACTATTTGTGCTCACTGGGTGTCTCGAGATCATTAGTGCGGTGGGAGCGAGTGCCTATGTGACGGGAGAGTACCTCGTATCGGGTGCAGTGACCAAGACCGTCAGCTACGATTTCGGCCGTATCAAAAAGGCCCTTTTGGTTGCCCTGTGCAAAATGAAGATCTACGTAGATAAGGCAAGCCCTATTGAGGGCGGGGAGGAGATCTTTGCGACGGCAGAAGAGTTAGAAATCAGGATCGAGTTAAAGGAAATAACATCGTCTGTAACGCGCATTTCAGTAAAAGCGGAAAAAAACTTCCTAAACCGGGACAAAGCAACGGCCCAGGAAATTCTTCAGCAGACGAACAGGATAGCTGAAGAATTGATCAGCCAGGGATGATTAGTCAGGTCCTGTTCAGACCTTTCCAGCCTTAACCGATCAAATCAAGAGCAAATCTTCGCCAGTTATGATTCAGAGAAAGCTTACGGAGACTTTGGTTTCTTCTGTTTCTCAGTGACGAGCGAGCTGTGGATCCAACCTTTCTTTTCCAGCTCTAAAAGCCATATCTGATACCAATTCTTTTTCTTGTTCAATAGCCAGAATTCCTGGCCTTTTTTGGCGACCGAAATGATATTTAAACGTGTCGATGGTCCTCGCCTGATGTTGGCCCGCTCTGCAATCACGGTAACGTTGCGAAGGAGGTATTCAGGGACCTCTACTGGGCTGGACATTGTCTCGGTCGTTTCTTGAACTTTACTCTTATGAACCCAGCCGGAGACCCAAAGCCTCGGTATCCAGGTATGGAACCAACCTCCCTGGTTACCAAGCCATTTGAGCTTTTCCTGTCTAGCGAGGGGACCAAAATACTGGGATGAATGCTTGGGTTGGAGAAAGACATAGCAGGAATCTGCGGTCACCTCTAGGGTGGAGAGCAAATTGGAATGGGTCAGACTTGGTTCGAGAGGCGCGGTCTCTTGTGAAGCGGTTATACCATATTCTTCATCATTCGCTTCCTCACTGGCCCTGGCATCGTTGGGCGTTAACATGGTGCCCGGGGCCAGCATCACAAACAGAATAAGAAATCCGCGCAAAAGTCTCTTCAAAGCGCAACCTCGTCACAGGGCGAATGGCTGTCCATTGGATAGGCGTGAAAAATGAATGGGGCTAGTGTAGAGTCAAGGTGCATTTGTGTCAATGAAAAGGTTTCGGGAAAACCATTCACTTTATCACAAATTCCGATAGGATAAGAATAGGTCTCAGCGTCCAGACAGCCGGAATATGAGGCCAGTACACTAGTTGGAGCTGGGGCCTCTGCTGGTCTCTGTCTTTTCCACTTCGTAGAATTCCACGTCTCGGCTCTTAGGGGGTATGCGCAAGACACCGTCCACATCTTCCAGATCATACCACCACTTGTATTCCTCCTCCGGCTTGCCGTAGCCCAAAAGATCGTCACCCCATACGGCAAAGCGCCTGGCAAAGGGAACCTTGCGCATGACCCACATGACAGAACGATGGAAGGGTGTGAAGGGTTTATTCCAGGGACACACCTTAATACAAGTGCCACAACTCGCGCCATGCTTATTACCCACTCGCATGGCCGTGCATTTTTCCACATTATTGGGCCATTTTTCGTAATTGTTTTGTAACACCTTATCGCCAGAGCTTATGGAGCCTGATGGGCATTCTCGAGCGCACTTCTTGCATTTTCTGCAAAAATCCTGCAGACCGAAATCGATGGGCTTGTCCACGGCCAGGGGAAGGTCTGTTGTTACTACGGCCGCCTTGAAACGCGGCCCCAAAAACGGGTTCAGCACGATGTCACCGATGCGACACATCTCCCCCAAGCCTGCCCATAGCAGAATGGGCGGGACCACCACCTGATAATTGCGGGCGTGGTGGGCTCGGGCGGGGAAGCCCAGACGTCGGATATACTCCGCCAACGTGCAGGCGATGAACGCAGAAGTGGAATAAGAGAGGAAGCTCTGACCTGCACTGATCCAGTCATGTCCCGTAGAGGCCTTGAAGGTCTTCCAATCCTGGTCAATAATGATGGCTATGGCGAATTTGTGATTCAGTTCCACCTGTTCCCCATTCGGAAAAGAATTCGTATAGACGGCGTAGGGTGGCAAATGGCAGATCCCCACGATATCGGAGCGCAGGAAATAGGCCATCTCCTTGATGTGGCGGGCCATGGCCCCGGGATCGTCCGGGAGAGGGGCTCTTGGGTCCACGGCCTTGCCATCCACCAGGTCAGCGAGGGCAAGAGCCATATAACTCAGGGCCCCTGAAATGGGGTGCTTTGGGACGAAGCGACCCATCTCCACTTGCAGTTTGGGGCCGAAAAGACCGCGCCTGGAACGATTGAAACCGCTCTCCCTCTCATCGACCCGAGGAACCTGCTCATCGATGATCTTCGTAGTTGGCCTATCGACCCTCTTCAGGATCTCCACGGGATAGGGGTCGAGACTTTTGGCATTGAAAGCGCGTCTATAGGTAGTAACAATAGGCACTTCAGCACTCTCCTTTCACAATAGGGGACGTCGATTGATATATTGATTTCTTTCAGTCATGCAACCTAAGTTTTTCATCTGTTGGTGTCAATCAATATGTCAATAGACGTCCCCCAGCGGTTGTAGCCAATGTACTGTGATGTTGATGGCGCCGAGATCTTCGTCCACCTTTCCTTTCAGGATGTAAGGTCGAGAGCCATTCAGCATGTGACAATACCGGTTATATACCCTGGGAAACAGAACGGTCTCATAGATCCCTGTCTGGTCTTCAAAAGAGACGAATTTCATGAGTTCACCGCGGATGGTGTGGACCGTTTTGCTGGTGATTTGCCAGCCAATGGTGGTCACCTGCTTTCCCACATGGGCATGAAGATCTCGGGCCCTGACATATCTGAGCCGTTTGAGGACCTCTTTGTAGCGGTCGAGGGGATGGATCGAAAGAAGGAACCCCAAGGTGTCCATCTCGTGTCTTAGCATGACTTTTCTGGGATAGGGGGCGGGATTGGGAGGCAAAGGGGGGGTGGGGCCTGCCCGCCATCGCGAGCCTGCTCGCTCAGGCGAGGCGGGCGGGGGGATTTCATGGGGCGTAAAGAATAGGTCAGGGGTTTTTTCACCCCCACCCTGCCCTCCCCCTCGAAGGGGGAGGGTTTGGGTGGGGGTGTCGAAGAAGCGAAGAGCTTGCCACATAAGGCCAGGTCTGGTGGCACCATGGGCGACGCTGTCAAAACAGCCCGCCTTGATAAGAATCCTCACATCCTGGAGGTGGAGATGGGACCCGGTTCGGTCCAAGAAATCCTCTAACGAGACGAAAGAAGCATGCTTGGATCGCTCATGGATGATGACCTCCATGGCCTCTTGGGATAGGTCCTTCAACTGCATGAAACCAACCCGGATGTCTCTATCCTTGCCTGTGTACTTGATCTCACTCTGGTTGATATCGGGCGGCAGGACTTTGAGTCCCATGCGTCTCGCTTCCGATAGGTAAGCAAAGCTGGAGTAATAACCGCCCCCATTGGAAATGACCGAGGCCATGAACTCGGCCGGGTAATGGGCCCTCAGATAAGCGGATTTGTAGGCCACCAGCGTGTAACTGGCCGAGTGAGGCTTGCAGAAGCTGTAGCCGTCAAAGCCCATGATCATCTGCCAAACCTCTTCGATGACTTCCTGGCTCACATGGCGTTTTTGGGCCCCGTGTACAAAGCGGACATAAAAGTCCCTCAGCTTTTTCTCCTTGTGTTTTTTACTCACCACCTTTCTGAGGGTATCCGCCTCTGAAGGATCAAAGCCGGCCAGGTGGATGGCTGCCTGGCTCAATTGTTCCTGAAAGACCATGACACCTAGAGTTTCCTCAAGGGCAGGTTTTAAGAGGGGATGGGGCGGGTCCCAGACTTCGCCGTGGAGTCTCGACACCCATGTCTTGATGCTCCGGTTTGAGGCTGGTCTTATGATGGAGGTGACCACCACGTTGAGATGGAAGTGGTCCATCCGGAAGTACTCTTCAAATGTCAAGCCGGATCTGACCTTGGTGAGGACCTGTCTCGTGGCTGGACTCTCGAAATAGAAGACACCAAATGTATTGCCCTGGTAAAAGATCTCCACGGTCTTGGGATCATCAATGGGGTTCCAACTCACGTAATCAATCCGGCGACCGTAATTTTTCTCTACCAGAGTCAGGGCATCTCGGATGACGGCCAGGCTCCGGTTGCCCAGGATATCGATTTTGACCAGCCCTCCGTCCTCCACCGAATCCTTTTCCCACTGAAGGACCTGAACACCGCCGGCGGAGATCTCCACCGGACAATAGCGGCGTATTTCATCGGGTACCACCACCATGCCGCCGCAGTGGACAGAAAGATGGTTGAGATGGTCTTCAAGCTGGACCGCCGCCCTCAAAATTTCATCCCAGGGTTTTTTGAGCTCGACTCCCCTCATCTTGGGGTGGTTCTCCAGTCCCTTCCAGATCTTCCTCAGATGCCACCCAAAACCGATGCGGCTTGTCACATGGTTGATTTCCGCTTCAGTCAACCCAAAGACCTTTGCCACTTCCCGGATGGCGGATCTGGCACCAAAGGTGTTGTGGTTGGCCACCATGGCCGCACGGCGGTTGCCATATTTGGCAAAGACATAATCGATGATCTGGTCCCGTTCATCCCAGGCAAAGTCCACATCGATGTCCGGTGGATCCTTGCGACCCGGATTCAAAAAGCGCTCGAAGAAGAGATTGTGTTTTATGGGATCCACATGGGTGATCCCCAAGGCATAAGAGACAATGGAAGCGGCCGCACTGCCACGGCCGCAGGACCGAAAGGCATTTTTGGTTATGTCGGCCACCACGAGAAAATAATGGGCAAAGTTTTTCTCCTGGATGATTTTCATTTCATGTTCTACCCGCGCTCTCACCGCCCGGGTGATTGTCCCATAACGCTGTCTGCACCCCTCCAAGGTGGCTCGATAGAGACGATCGTAGGCCTCCCTGTCCGTCATACGCTCAAAATTGGGGAATATGATCTGGGAGAAATCCCAATCCGTCAGGCAAGCGTCTGCCACCTCAAGGGTGTTAAAAATTGCCCGGGGGGCATGGGGAAACTGAGCATTCATGGACTGGGGAGAATTGAGGATATTGTGCTCCCGGCAGGTATCCTCAACCGTGAGACGGGAAAGTTTGCTGTTCAAGGCCACGGCCCGAAGGATCCGATGAAGCGGAAATTGATCCTTCCTGGTGAGGTGGAGCCGATTGGTGGCCAGAGGGGGAAGGGCGCTCTCACGGGAAAAGGCGTAGCATTTGTGCATGCTGTAACCTGGAGACATTTCCACATAGAGATCTTCCCTCCCTTCTTTTTTAAGGGCCTTGAGCAACCTTAAATCGTCAGAGAAGATGATGAGTCCCTGGCGTCGCGTTTTTAGGGATTGGACCAGATCGAAGTCCTGATGACAGTGCCGGTCAGAGATGATCCGGCAGAGATTGGCGTATCCCTCGCGGTTTCGGACCAGCAGGACCGCCCGATGGTCATCAGTCGTAAGTTCACTTCCCACAATGGGTTTGATACCCATTTCTTTGGCTGTCTGGAGAAAGAAAATGAGCCCGTACAATGCGTTGGTGTCGGTCAGGGCGAGTCTATCCATCCCCTGCGCCTTGGCGGAGCGGCAGAGTTGTTCAATGGTGGGAATACCCCAACCCTTGGAGTAATGAGAATGGACATTGAGGTGGACAAAATCAGTCATTATAGTCACCACAGAGGCGCCGAGAGCACAGAGAATTTTTAGCCTATCGGGAGATACCGATAGGCTAAAATAGCCTCTATGTGGGGATTCTAAATGATCAACCGTGTGATGCCTTGTCTTGAGAATTGTTTACGTTCATTCCAGATGATTTCAGCCTAAGATTTTTCAGAACAGAGTGTTTTGATTTGTTCCGCTTCAGGCGGAACAAATCAAAAAATTTCTTCTCTGTGACCTCTGTGACTCTGTGGTGAGGTCAGGCGGCTCTGCCATACTTGATTGCGTCATCTCCATGCCTTTCCCTGATGCGATCTAAGGCATGGGTCACCAGGGGCTTTTTCTCCGCATCGGGAGGTGCTGCGGGGAAAAGGGGGAGTTGGGAGGAGGGGGCCGAGAAATTCTGGAACCAGACCCTCATGAATCTCACACCCACCCGGCGCTGACAGGCCTTGAAGAAAATCTTCTCCAAAGGCCCATAGAGATCAAGGTCCCAGAAGCTCTCATTGGGGAGCGTTGTCTGGCGTGTGACCTCCACCTGGTCCGCATATCGAAATACCAGACCGGCCTTGCGGGGGAACAATGCCCTGCTTCTGAGTCGACGAGCGCACTTTTCCACCAACCCATAAAGGATTCCCAGCAGTATCCGGTCATCGTTCTCGTCTCCGGAAAGGGTGATTTCTTCAGTGACCGTGGGCCTGATACGCGGAGGGTACACTGGGGTGGGGTCTATGCCAAAGGCTCTCTGATGGATGACGTAGGCCTGCCGGCCAAAGACAAGTTTCAGGCTTCCCATATCCATGGCCGCTATCTCCCGGACCAGGGTAATATTAAGTTCTTCCAAGAGGATTCTACGGCGAACATGGCCGATACCGGGCAGTACATCCACCTTTAAGGGGGCCATAAAAGAGGACTCCTGACCGTGATCCACATCCAGGACCCCTTCGGACAACATGATCGTGGAGGCAATACTGGAGACCATCTTGTTGCCTGCCACACCTACTGCCCCGGAGAGACGTAAATGGCCCTTAATTTCTCTTCGGAGGCGGCTGGCCGTGTCCTTTGCCCGCCCCCATAGACGCTCTGTTCCTGTCACATCCAGATAGACATGTCCTGGTCGGAAGGGTTCCCAAAGGGGCGTATATTGGGCCAACATGTTGGTGAGGACCTGGGAGGCCTTTTCTGTGAGACCGGGGTTGGGGGGGAGGACAGTCAGGGCCGGGCAGAATTTGATGGCCTTTCCAAGGGGCATGCCCTTAAAGATGCCTTCTTTACGGGCCTCGGGTGAGGCAGAGAGGATGAGTGCACGTTCTGAATGGGGTGGGGCTACGGCCACAGGACGATCCCTGAGTTCGGGATGGCAGACCCGTTCCACAGCAATGAAAAAAGCGGGGATGTGGATGTGAAGGATGTGACGGTACAAGATGTAATTTCCTCAACAATTTTTCGTCCCTAGGGGGAGTCCTGCCTTCCCCTCCCCTGGTGGGAGGGGCTAGGGGAGGGGGATAACAGTCTGCGCCTTATGGTTTCTAAGACACCTTCTAGATTTTCAAATACCTCATTATCCCAAAATCTTAGCAACACATATCCCTCTTGGTTGAGCCAACGATCTCTCTTTTTGTCTTCCTCTTTCCCTATAGCGTGTTGACCCCCGTCCAACTCGATGACAAGTCTTTTTTCAAAACTAACAAAATTCACGATGTATCGGCCTATGGGTTGCTGTCGGCGAAATTTAAAACCCTCCAATTGCCTGCCCCGTAGCTTTTGCCATAGTAATTTTTCAGCCTCAGTGGTTCGTTTTCTAAGGGTCCTGGGGAGATCTGTAAATTTGGTGTTCATGGTTTCACCCCCACCCAGCCTCCCCCATCAAGGGGGAGGAGCGAGAGATGGCCGAGTTGCTTTTTGCCTTGCACCCTTTGCCTATGCCTTGTGCCTTAAACCCTATTTATAATGTCTCATAACCCCCACCACTTTTCCCTCGATACGAAGGTCTCCCTCTTTGACAGCAAGGGGCTCCATGCCCTTGTGGGCAGGTCTGAGTTCCACATGATCTTCTCTTTTGTAATACTTTTTAACGGTCGCTTCATTGTTGATCAGGGCCACCACAGTCTCCCCGTTCTCGGCTGTTGGTTGCTTCCTGACCACGACGAAATCCCCGTCCAATATCCCGTCTTCATCCATGGAGTCTCCTTTGACCTGCAGGACAAAGTGGTCGCCACTGCCTATCATGGATGGAGGGATTTCGATGGCACGGACGTCCTCTATGGCCTCGATGGGTTTTCCCGCGGCCACCCTGCCCAGAAGAGGAAACTCGAACCGCCTGGTCTCCACAGGGCTGATCACCTCAATAGCCCGCTTCTGGTTTTTTTTCTGGGGAAGGCGAATATAGCCTTTCCGCTCTAAGACCTTAAGATAGGTGGTAACTGTGTTGTAAGAGCTGAATTGAAAATGGGAACATATCTCTTCAAAAGTGGGTGAACGGCCCCATTCATTTATATATTTGGAGACATAACCCAAGAATTCCTTTTGCTTTTCGGTCAATTTCATGTTTTCCCCCCTAGTTCCTTGATTAACCGCAGACACACGCTGACTAATCGTTCCGCCGACATTGGCGGAGAACACTCCAGAAATTTTTAGCCACAGACCCACACAGACTAGCGCAGACAGGAATATTAATCACG
>Ga0209536_100004467_pt1 | contig 22086 bp, 21 predicted proteins | sample DeeMarSeWOR28_12_FD_187461 | JGI IMG/M metagenome (GOLD analysis project Ga0209536, IMG submission 187461) | Marine sediment microbial communities from White Oak River estuary, North Carolina - WOR-2-8_12 (SPAdes) (version 2) | ecosystem: Environmental > Aquatic > Marine > Intertidal zone >... | reverse complement strand
TCTGGCACGACAGGTCCGGCATGCCTTTTATGGCTGTGAAGCACTGCGACTGCTGCGTGATCGGGATGAAGTCAAAGTGCTGGTGCGTTATCCGGAATCGGAACGCCAATCCTTAAAACACATTGAAAAGATGCGAATTCGGTCCCTGGACGGCAGGGAATGCCCGTTTGGTCAGGTGGCCCAGGTTAAAATGCAGCAAGGGTACGCCGCCATCCAGCGCGGACAGCGACGCCGAATCATTAAGGTCATGGCGGATGTGGATCAATCAGTGACCAATGCCAACGAACTGCGTCTGGATCTTGAGAAACGCTACCTACCTGAACTGAGTGTCCTTTATCCCGGGCTCCAGTATAGTATGGAGGGCGAGGGCAAAGAGCAAAAGGAATCCCTTGAAGATGTTTACAAAGGCTTTGCGGTTGCCCTGTTTTGCATCTACGCCCTGCTGGCGATTCCATTTAAATCCTTTGCCCAACCGTTTATCATAATGGCAGCCATACCGTTTGCTTTTGTGGGCGCAGTCGCCGGTCATTTGCTGATGGGGCTCAACCTTAGTTTGTTGAGCCTGTTCGGGATGGTGGGCTTAACCGGTGTGGTGGTCAATGACTCACTGGTGTTAATCGATGCGACCAATCGTATTCGCCATCAGGGCCTAAGCGCCGATGATGCCATCACCCGGGGGGCTGCGATTCGCTTCAGGGCGATCATTCTCACATCCCTGACGACTTTTGCCGGGTTAACGCCGTTGCTTCTGGAAAAAAGCCTCCAGGCCAAATTTCTCATTCCCATGGCGGTAAGTTTAGGCTTCGGCGTCCTCTTTGCCACGGGCGTCACCCTGATTTTGATTCCCTGCGGGTATATAATTTTAGAAGACATACATAAGGTTTTCAAAACCCTTGTAGCGGTTGTCAAAAAAACGTTCCGTTTATAGAATGTTTTTTTCTACAACCCCTTATACCAGCCTTCCGTATTTCGGAACTTATTTTTGAAAAGCGGTATAAATCGAAATTGTATCGATTCATTTAAACCATCTGATGGAGGGTGTGCCCGTGAAAACACCGCGATCTTCCATAGCCGTTCTGGCCTTCGAGGATATGAGTCCCGACAGGGATCAGGGGTATTTCTGTGATGGTCTGGCCGAGGAGGTTATCAGCGACCTGGCCCGGATGGAAGGCTTGCGGGTTGCTTCCCGGACATCTTCTTTCGCCTTTAAGGGCCGGCCGGAAGATATTCGTGATATCGGACAAAAGCTCAATGTTCAATCTGTACTGGAAGGCAGCGTCCGGAAAACAGATGATCGCCTGCGGATCACCACCCAGCTGATCAATGTAGCCGACGGTTATCACCTTTGGTCAAAGAGTTATGATCGCGAAGTCAAAGATGTGTTTGCCATTCAGCTCGAGATTGCCCACAGCATCGCCCGTGCGCTAAAGGTCGAGTTGAGTGATAAAGTAAAGCATGCCATCGGTAAAACGCCGACCACCAGTATTGAAGCCTATGATTTTTACCTCCGGGGCCGTGAATTTTTCTATCGAAACAAGCGCAAGTATATCCAGCATGCCATCGAAATGTTTTCCCGGGCCATTGAAAAAGATTCCGGCTATGCGCTGGCCTACGCCGGAAGAGCGGACTGTCATTCCTATTTTTACTGGTACTATGGAATGTCGGCGTCAGATCGGGAGCGGGCCCGGGATGACAGCGCTAAGGCCCTCGAACTGGCCCCCGATCTTTCGGAGGCCCATGCCTCCCGAGGGTTAGCACTGGCAATCAGCGAGCAATACGAAGAAGCCGAAAAGGCGTTTGAACGGGCCGTATCACTGAACCAGGAATTGTTTGAAGCCTACTATTTTTATGCCCGCACCTGTTTTGTGCAGGGCAAGTACGAACAGGCCAAAGATTTATTTCTGGAGGCCAGTCGGGTCGACCCGGCCGATTACCAATCACCGGCCCTGCTGGCCTTCCTCTACAAAACCATCGGAGCGGAAGAAAAAATGACACCGGTCCTGCTGGAAGCAATGGATCGAATTGAGCGCCGCCTGGCCTTAAACCCGGATGATTCGCGAGCCATTTATTTAGGAGCGGATGTCCTGATCCGGATGGGTGAAAAAGAAAAGGCCATGGAATGGGTCAAGCGCCTGGCGGCCGCGGATCGTGACGAACCGGCCATCCTTTACGGCATTGCCTGCCTGTATGCTTTAATCGGCAAGCCGGATGAAGCCGTTTACTATTTAAGTAAATCAGTGGATGCCGGTTTTGCTCACCGGCAGTATCTCGAGAAAGACGGCGATTTCGACCCCATTCGTCATCATCCCCGGTACCTTGAGCTCATTAAGGAGCTTGCGAGAAGGGAGAATGAGAAATTATAGGTTATTTGTTATTGGTTAATAAACTATTTCTGGGAAATCAAGCAGACAATTGGATTCAATCCATCGACTAGTATCGGAGCCCTTTAATAATAAAGTAAACCCCCACTGCAATCATGAGTACGGCCCCGATACGATAGATAAGCTCCCTTTTTTTCAACCAGCCCATATCCGCCAGTTTGGCGACGAGAAATAGAGCCGGCACAGTGCCCAGGCCGAAGCACATCATCACCCCCATGCCGGTGATAATTGCCTCTAGAGGACCGGCCGCCTTCATGCCGGCTCCGGCGGCCGCCAGCAAAGCGGTATAAACAGGACCGCAGGGGAGCAGGCCCAGTATTAAACCAATGGGAAAATAGGCGGCCGGTGACTTTGTCCGGGACAGCCGCTGAAACCCTCTGGAGATAAAACCGCCGGGATTGTAGGAATCGCCAAACACCTTGCCAAACGAAATCAAACCGCTCATGGCCAATCCCATGAGGATGATAAGGATCCCGGCAAAAATCATGGCGCCCTTCTGGATGCCGGCGATATGGGAGGCCACCAGGGTGAATGACCCTGTGGCGCCCATTACACCGCCCAGGATGCTGTAGGTGACGACCCGGCCGGAATTGTAAAGCAGATGGGGTATGAAACGATTTTTATCTTTCAGATTCAGGGATAAGGAGATCACAATCGGTCCGCACATGCCGATGCAATGACCGAAGCCCACCGTAAATCCGGTTACCAGAAATAGGGGATACAGGGGATCAATAAATGACATCGAATATAAATTTAACCTCACCGGCAGCGGGTACAATGACATTGGCAAACCAGGTTCTTCTGCCGCTTTTGCAGCGCACGATTACACCGGAACCTTCGTAGATCCCCGATCCTAGTGGTTTCAGTGCCACCCGATTGGGACCCATTTTCATGGCCGGCATGCCCAGATCGATATGGGGTGGTTCGGCCGGTGAGGCCCCTGTGATTGATACTTTAAAAACCAGATCCTGCATGGCCTTTACGGGCCGGGGCGTAATTTCCAGGGCCACGGTAAGATCGCCTGAAGATTGAGAACAAACGCCTTTATGGGCGTCGCAATTGATCGTTGTATCGGCTGCTATCGCCGGGTTCAGCGCAACCCCGCCGCCGAAAATCAGAATACCGATCATGATTATAACTAAACCCGCAAATTTGAGCACCCCTGTTGTTGGAAAAAAGTGCTGCTTACCTCCTGAGTCTATCCCTTGCCTCATAACACCTCCATTCAAATTCAGAACTTCAATCATCACGCCAGGTTTTTGTCAGCGTCTCGAATATGCCAAGGCCTAAGACCACAATCGCGACAATCCAGAGGGTAATCATCCCGCGCAGAGGTAGGTTTAATGGTTCAAAAATCAGCCACAACACCAAAATGCCGGCGCCACAAAAATTGATCGCGATGGCGCCGCCCAAGCCCAGTCCGCGAATTCTGCGTTTCTGCCCGTAAGCCTCCAGCAGCAGGGCGACTCCGATACCGAATATAACACCTCCTAGGATGGTCGGATAAAAGTTAGATACCGGTTTCGGAACCCCGATGATTTCAGCCACACCCAATGGATACAACAGCAATAAAATGCCCAGGACCAGGTTTACGATACCGTCGATTAGCAAAAAGGTTTTATGCCCGGGTTTCATAACTTTTATCCCCAGCTTTTTTAGAGGAATATATAAATGCACCGCTGCGATCCCAGCACCCAGTATCTCTAAATATATAAATTCTAATTTAAATTCAAGGATCAAATCCAGATTTGAAGTAAATTCAAAAAAAGAATTGCTAGGGAAAAGGAAGTAATTTGGTAGGAATAAATTGATGCGCCTTCTATCGCCATAAGCCGGAAATGCCCTGTCCAAAGTATTCGACCTCTGCACAGAACGATGCCCAAGTTATCTGATCGCGTCAAACGTTAAGTGTAAAAACCCATAGTTCAGAATTAAGTGCCTTACTTCTTCATTATTGTCCATGTCGAAATTTATTGTCATATTGCCGAAAACCTTCAAGGCCCCTTGAAATTGGGTTTCCGAAAGAGGTGACAGCCCTATCATCCCTCCATGGGGATCCGTCATATAAATTTTTTCACCTTCCTTGATGATAGACAGCTTTGTATTCCATTTTTTGAATTCGTATTTTCCTGGATACTTTGCAATAAACCTTGGATCTACCTGAATGCTATTCTGTGCCGGAGCAGGTGGCAGCATCGCTGGTATTATATAGTTTGGCACAATTCCTAAGGGCAATAAAACACCATAGAAATTATCATAAGGGCGGCTGGTGAATACGGCCACCAAATCAAATTCAGGAACTACAAATATAAATTGTCCGCCGCGACCCCACGCAAAAAATGTTTCAAAGACGCTACGATCTACAGCCGCCTCTCCACGGTACCACTGATAGCCGTATCCCAGCCCATAATAGGCGGGTATGTGTGCCTTTGTGGATGCATTAACCCATTCCCGGGAGACAATTTGTCTGCCTTGCCATCTGCCCCCTTTTAAAAACAAATATCCAATTTTAGCCATATCACGAGGCCTCAAACTAAGTCCTCCCTGGGTGTTGATCGTGCCGTCAGGGTGTCTATGCCAACGATAATCTGAAATGCCAAGTGGACCAAAAAGATATTTTTCGGCAAATTTGTCTGCATACAAATCTGAAGAATTTTTGATAATTCCGCCCAAAAGGATATTGAGTCCACCACTGTAGTTAAATCGCTTGCCTGGCATCTCTATCTGATTTTTATTGAGAACATATTGCAGCCAATCATCACCATAAATCATTGCAACAATATCATTTCGCCGATCGGTTAAGCGATGGGACTGTTCATCCCAATCTATTCCAGCTGACATGGTCAGTACATCTTCCAGGGCGATATCATATTTTTGATCAATCCATTTAGTGCCGGTGTGTTCGGGAAAAAATTCATAAACTTTTTCATCTACCCCTGGAATCTTTTTTTGATCAATAGCAATACCGACCAATATCGAGGTGATACTTTTTGATACCGAGTGCAATTGATGCTTAGTGTCACGCTCATAGCCATAGAAGTATTCCTCAAGAATCAGTTTACCACTTTTGACCAGCAGGACGCTGTGGATGTTTTTAAGGCGTTTATTTAGAATACTGCTTATGAGTTCATTTATTGTCCCTGAATCAACCCCTTCTTCCTGCAATGAGGAAATCTCCCAACCATCATCGACTTTTTCTGGGACCTGATAGGTATATTCATATTGAGGAAAACCCCAGCGGTTGGCACGGGGTGTACAAGATAAAAACAGGCATAATATCATACTAATGAAGACAAAGTACTTTTGTCTAAATGAATATCCCATCTTACCTACTCCTCCCTGACAGATACCAGCAGTGATTTTTTGAGTTTATCCTTTAATTCTTCATATTCCTTTGGTGTGACGGCCCCTTCATCTTTTGCTTTCCGCAGGTCGATCAGTTCCTGGCCGAGGGTAGGCTTGTTATTGATCTTTTTACCGCCGGTGCCGATTGCCATGCAAGACACCATTGAGGTTGTCAAGACGATGACAAGTAAAACGCTAAATGCTTTTTTCATGGCTTTCTCCCTTTGAAATCTCAATTTTGGATTTCTTCACTGTCCAATTACAATTTAGCTGCCGGAAATGGTAAACTTGCCGAACAGGGTGCCGGTTGGATCATATAATCCCAGCGTATCGCCTTCTTTAAAAATATAAAAATAGGCCTTGAGACCGAGGATATTAAAATAAAATCTGTCTTTGGAAATCCACCATGTTCCCTTGAATTCTAAATCTTTGCTCGCTGAAAGTGATAGTTCACCTTCTTTAGAACAGGATATAACCAGCGATTCCCCACCGGGGAATATTCCATTGTTAGGGCCAATCCAATTGCTGCCACTTGCCAGGAGTTGTCTGAGATCCTCAGCGGAGAGCCTGGCCCCTTTTGCTGCTTCAATCGAAGGGTTGTCACCAATTTGCGTTTCACCGGCAGCTGAAAGAATCAGCCATAACAGTCGACCGATATGCTGACCCATCACTTGCTGGCCCGGTCTATCCGTGTTGACCCGGTGCACCACAACCAATTTTCTATAGGGCAGCACAAAAACCCGATGTCCCCCCCAACCGGCAGCAAAGTAGCTGTGCGCTTTAACATTTACATTGGCCGACAGGCCGCGGTTGACACCGGTCCACCACATATAGCCGTAGCCGCCGTCAAGACCTCTTCGGGAGTGACTGGCCGTGCTTTCCTTAACCCAGTTGGCTGAGACAATCTGCTGACCCCGCCATTGGCCGTCGCGCAGGAACAACAGGCCAAAGCGCGCCAAATCGCGGGCGCTTACCCGGAAAAGATAATAACGGTGCGGAGAATATGGGGCGTTTTTGTAATCGGCACTGCTCAAATAGCGACAAGCGCCGACATTAAAATCCTCCATTTGCAGGGGTTTGGCAAAGCGCGTTTCAAACTCTTTAAATATCCGGGTTCCGGTTTCCTGCTCAAAGATGGTGCCGAGCGCATTGAAATCCCAGTTGTTGTAATACCAGAAGCTACCGGGTGCGTGGCTGTGACGCTCAGGGCGCATGGCGCGCATATCAGGGCTTTCCCCTAAGGCCGGGATATAAATGCCGGAACGCGCTTTAATTAGATCACCCACGGTGGCCTGTTTTTCTTCAGCAGTCAGCGAAGGTTCAATGGTGTCGATACTCAAATCCTCCATCGTCTTTGACAGATCCATACTGCCGTTATCAACATGGACACCGATGAGGGCACTCATCAGGCTCTTGCGCATGGAGTGACACTGAAATCTCCTGGTTAGATCCCCCCAGGCATCGACAACGACGCCGTCGTCGACAATCATCACAGCGGATGAGCCGATTTTTTTTGAATAAGCGCGTGCCTCAATAAGTTTTTCAGAAGACCACCCGAGTTGTTCGGGTGTTTGAGCCTTCTGCCAGTGTTGGCCTGGATACCCTCCGCCCGGCTGGCCTTCAAAGGGCGTCCATTTCGGAGACGGCTGACAGGCAGTCAGCAAACAAAATGCCAGGCCTGCTGAGGCAAGCCGGGTGAGCCCTATGGCTTTACCGGCGATATATATTTTTTTAATCATGCGATCCTTCTTTGGTTTCAATTTTTACGTCGTTTTTTTCTTGCTGTGCGGATTTCATGTTAGAGCTTCTAGTCAAAACCAGGAGCTAGTAACCAGAGGCCGGCTTTTTTAGTTTCGACTTTCCAGGCTGCCCGATCCGCTGATTTTACTGATTATGCGGGGCTGACCCTTATAGAATACATCTCCGCTGCCGGAAATCCGGGCATCCAGTATTTCAGTTGCGGTTACCTTGCAATCGCCGGAACCGCTGACCTTAAGCGCAACATCTTTGGTATGCATGTTAAAGGCATTGATCATGCCGGATCCGCTGATCCTGGCTTCATGGCGGTCTGTTTGGCCGGAAAGATGCATGGAACCGGACCCCGAAATGTTTGTTTCCAGATCTGCCACTTCCAGTTCTAGGGTCACATCTCCGGACCCACTGATCTTCGCGAAAAAATCGTCTGCGACAAAGCGACTTTTTCCAACAACCTCACCGGAACCCGAAACGGCGATGCCTCTCAAATTTGCGACCGAAATATTAAACTTCAGGGTTGTCGGTCTGAGGTTGTAATTTCCCTGGGAGATGACCAGTTGCTCATTCGGGACCTCGGTCTCGATCAGGGACATGATATTGTCGTCGGTTTGGATGGCAATCGAATGGGTTTGGCCCTGGGTCAGTACAACCCGGCCGCCGCCCTTGAGGGTAATGGTTTTAAATTCTGCAAGCGGCCGTTCTTCGGTCACCACATTTCCTGAACCCCTCACGGTTCCCTGGCCGCATCCATTTAGATCAACAACAATACAGCCGGATGCAATCGCCGCGACTAAAAACGAAATTCCCACTAGTGGTATCGATCTGGTTTTCATTTTTCCCCCTTTATTTGAAATATGGTTTCCGCGAATATCAACAATCAAGCACGATGCCGTTGCCGGCCGCTTTCACGGGTGCCGGCCAATGACAAGCTCTATTCTGTATTTAGCAAGGGGCATGCCAGGTGTCCGGCGAAGCTGACCGCTATTTTAAAATTTTGGTCTGGAAGCCCGCAAAATCTGAAGAAGCAATTGAAGCGTTTACAATCGTCGCCAAGGCCCGCCATTCAAGGGACCGAAGGGGTCGGGGATTTTACCGTTTGTAGCGCTTATTCTCCGTGCTGACGTTTATTTGACTTCAGGCATGCAGTTGTATGCATGAATTTCTACGGCTGTACGCCTGTGATACAAGGGATGTCCGCTGGCGGACATTTCGGAACAAATTTTTGAAAAGCGGCACCAATCAACTTTCAGCTGCGCACAAAGTTAAATACAACCGCCTGGCCGTTATCATCAAATGAGGTGGGTCTTAACTGACTGCCGGGCATACTGGTAATGAGTGTCAAAGAGTTCCCATCAATTGAATAGATGCCCAGACGAATTGTTCCGTTGTGAACCTGAAGGTGGGTATGGCTGAACTTCAGATCAATTTTTTTTAATAAGCAGTTATTGTTTAGACTAAATTGACCGACATACCACATGGATAAATCTTCACGGACCAGATAAAACTGATTGCCTAAGACGGTTAAGGTCCAGTCGATTAAAGGATTTCGAATATCACACCCCACCCAGGTACCTTCCAGGTCGCTCGGATGGCTGCATGCCGCCAGCACTATAGCGCCCAAACAAAGGAATAGCGCTAATTTAGCAATTTTTGATTTCATTGATTATATTCCCCTGGTGCAGCTTTTATGGCCTTTTTACGAATAACCCATAACGGATATCCAACAGTTCATGGAACTGCGGGTTTAGGCGGCTTTGGCATAATAGGATTTATGATACAGGGAAGAATCAACCACAATTTGGGTTCTCAGTCTCTGGTTTAACTTTTTTAAATAATCCGCTTTTTTGCCACCAAAATTTTCTGCCAGATCTTTGGCCATGCCTATATTTAGCCGGGCTTTGTCTCTTAAAGTCATTTTATTCACCCTTGTATTTATTTCTTCAAGCATGAGATTATGGGCAATTAAGGAATAGGTTAAATCATAACACTCCTGCCGGCCAATAGAGCAAAGGGTGTGCCAGATATCTTTACTGATAACTGTTTAAAATCAAGAATGCCTAAATTGCCTAAATTTATACAAAAAAATATTCCGAATGAAGTTTGAGCGATTTTTTCACTTTTTTAGGCTTTTTATGTACGTTAAGACAGTGCACGCTTGTGAAACAGATTGTGTTCGGTTGCGGACAAGTTGTATAGCGGTTGTCAAAAAAACGTTCCGTTATTCGGACCTTATTTTTGAAAAGCGGTATAAGCACAAAAGTGAGGAAATTCGCCGGAGGTGAATAAATCAGCTGTGGGTGGACAAAAGGACTGGAGCACCTGAATTTTAGGCACTTGCTGAACAAAGATTAAGGTAGTTGGAAAACATATTGACGGGTTGCGAGTTGCGGGTTACGAGTTGAGCAAAACAGAAGCTCTGAGGATCGGGCATGGGGTCCCTGACCCCGAACCACGCAACTCGTAACGCGTAACACGCATCACGAATCACGTAACCCGCAACTCGCAACGCGTAACCCGGGTTCATTCATATCTAAGCGCATCCACCGGATTCATCTCCGCTGCCTTCAGGGCCTGATAGATGACCGTCAGCACGCCAATAGCCAGCGCTAATATTGCTGCCCATACAAATGGCCAGAGCGACAGTGAAATTTTAAAGGCATAATCCTCCAACCAGTCATTCATGACAAAATAGGCGATCGGCCACGCAAAAATATTGGCAATGACAATACAACGAACAAATTCCATGACCAGCATGGTGACGATTTCTAGAACCGATGCTCCCACGGCCTTGCGAATTCCGATTTCTTTGGTGCGCTGTTCGGCGGTGTAGGAGGACAATCCGAACAGCCCGACACAGGCGATAATGATGGTCAATACCGCAAAGTAACTCATCGTTTGGCCGGTTTGACGTTCCCAGGTATACAGCGCGTTCAACCGTTGATTCATGAAACGGTAGTCAAATGGGAACCGGGGGGCATATTTTTTAAAAATTTTTTCGATGTGTTTGATTGCGTCGTCATTGTGCTGGGATCTGATCCGCACAAACATGAATCGGCAGCGTGAAGGCAGGTAAAAAAGGATGAGCGGGTCGATTTTCTGGTGCAAAGATCGTATGTGATAATCTTTAACAACGCCAACAATCGTATATTTATCGTGACCGGATGATATTTGCCTGCCGATCGGAGCCTGCAGGCGCAAGGCCTTGACAGCCGCTTCATTTAATATCACTGTGTTATCCAAGTCGGTTTCCCCGTTCATGGAAAAACTATGCCCCTCGATGATTTTCATTCCAAACGCTTCGAAATAATTGTCATGAACAAACTCCGCCCGCATTAAAATTTCTTCATCCGGCCTCTGTCCCGGCCATTGCCAGATGCTGTGAGAAAATTGGTGCCCCCAGACGCCCGGCAAACCACTGCTGGCGGTAAGTGATAAAATATCTGCATTCGCCAGCAACTCCTTTTTTACGGATTTAAATTCCCGCAGCAGATTTCCTTGAATATTGATAACAACCAGGTCCTCCTTTTGATATCCCAAATTTTTGGTTTGCATGTATTTAAGCTGGCTGTAAAGGGTAATGGTGCATATGATCATGGCAATGGCGAAAACAAAGGTAAACGTGATAAGAATTTTGCGCAGCATTGCTCCCCCGGGGCCCAGCTGCAGTCCGCCTCTGAAAACCTTAAGCGGCTGCAGCGAAGCCAGGGCCAGGGCGGGATAGCTGCCGCTGATAAGCCCGGTCACCAGAGTGATCGCCAGCAGGCCCAGGATGATTTTATAATTGGCCAGCAAAGTCAGGGACAGCTGTTTGTCTGTCAGCTGATTGAATACCGGCAGCATTACCTCGATGATAACCAATGCGATTAACAGCGATATAAAGGCATTCAGGACTGCCTCACCCAGGAACTGCAGTGTGATGTCGGTCTTCAGTGCGCCGGATATTTTCCGAATGCCAACCTCCCGGGCGCGTTTGGTAGAGCGTGCTGTCGCTAGGTTCATGAAATTGATGCAGGCAATCAGCAGGATGAAAACAGCCACGATTGTGAAAAATATAATGGTCTCGATATCCACAAATCCGGTCGACACATCGAATTCGTAATTGGAAAAGAGATGGATACGGGTAAAGGGCTGCAGGCGCAGCCGGGAGTCTTTTTCAATGGTCGGCTTGTTTTTCAAATAGGGAGATATTTTATCTTCGAATGTTTGGGGGGATGTGCCGGGCGCCAATTGAATCATCGTATGAAAGGCACTGCTGTTCCAGCGGTCTACCGGGAAATGGCCCTTGCGTCGATCCAATTGCCGGCCGTAAATAAAGGGAATGAAAAATTGCGCACCATGAAAAATGGAATTGCCAGGGATCGGTTGCATTACGCCGGTGACAGTGAATTCGTATTGATGATCGGCAACGATAATTTTACCCACAGGGTCTGTGCTGCCGAAGTATTTTTCGACGGCCGCCTTGCTCAGGACGATGGAGGAAGGCGAGGAAAGCGCGGTGGCCGGATCACCGCTAAAAAGGGGAAGGGTAAACATGTCGAACATCGCCCCATCGGCCAGGACGACAGTTTCGTCAAAGCTTTTATCTTCATGCGTCAATAAAAATTCTTTGATTGCAAAGCGCGTGTAGTTAATTACTTCGGGAAAATCTTCCTTTAAATGGGGCCCGAGCTGTCCCTGGGTGACAGCCCAGGTTGTGGTGTGGTCGCTGAAATGAACTTCCTGAACGACCCGATAAATAGCTTTCGCATTTTTATGGAACCGATCATAGCTCAATTCATGCGTGATCCACAAAAGGAGCAGAAGGCTGCAGGCCATTCCAATGGCAAGCCCGATAATGTTGATGGCTGCGTAACCCGGATTTTTGAGAATATTGCGCAAGGCGATTTTGACGTAATAAATATACATATCTCATTACACAGCGTTTAGGTTAAAGGGCGGCGACAGGCCGCACTTGTTTTTCGTATTTTTCTTTCAGGTTTTCCGTGACGATATGCCCGTCGAACAAATGGATCACCCGGTTGGCATAATCCGCATAGGCCGGGGAGTGGGTGACCATGACGATGGTCGTGCCGTGTTCATTCAGATCCACCAGGATTTTCATGACGTCATCGCCATGGGTGGAATCCAGATTACCGGTGGGCTCGTCCGCCAGGATGATCCTGGGTCCGGAAATGACCGCCCGCGCTACCGCTACCCGCTGCTGCTGGCCGCCTGAGATCTGCTGGGGAAAATGATTTTTACGCGGCATGATTTCCAGCTGCTCCAGGATATCATTGACCCGGTTTTTGCGCTGGGTGGATGAAAACCCGAGATACAACAGCGGCAGTTCGATATTTTCAAAAACGGTCAGCTCGTCGATGAGGTTAAAGCTCTGGAATACAAATCCAATGTTGCCCTTGCGCAGGCTGGCGCGTTTTTTCTCGGAGTATTTTGTAACTTCCTCGCCCATGAAATAGTATTCGCCGTCGGTAGGGCAGTCCAGCATGCCGGCAATGTGCAGGAAGGTCGATTTGCCGCATCCCGAAGGCCCCATGATGGCCACGAATTCCCCATCCTGCACTTCCATATTTACATTGTTTATGGCGGTCGTCTCGACCTCGGCGGTCGTGAAAATTTTGGTAAGATTTTTGGTTTTAATCATTCTACGCCTCCTTGCAGCTTCTGATACTCTCTTGAGCAAGGGATGTGCCAGGCGCAATTCAAGGATGGGTTGAAAACGGTTATATTGATTAGCCACTGAAAATATTGGAAAAAATTTTACTGTGGAATTGGGGGCGGGACCTGTCGCGCGTGAAATTGACCCGTCAGCTTTATAAAGCTGTGCGGTCATGATACAAAAGGTGTACGAATCCGTACAGTTGTGATAATAATCAATTCAATTCCAAAGCGTTCTTATAATTTTAGTATTTTACCTATTACTGTTTTTAGCTCATTAAAGCATATAATTCCAGATAGTTGCTAATGCCACCAAAGAATTTAAAACTTTTTAGCAATCCTTAAAATAACTGGAACGTTTTTAGCAATCAATTTTTCAAATCCTTTATTTTCAGAATTGATAGGAAAATACCATGGCTAAAAACACAGGCAGCATACTGATTGTCGATGATAATGAGGATCTGCTGCTCGCCGCCCGCCTGTTTCTCAAACAGCATTTTTCTCTGGTTCATACCGAACAGGATCCTGAAAAAATCCCGGTGCTGCTGCAAAATGAAAATTATGATGTCATCCTGCTGGACATGAATTTTACCCTGGACGCCACCAGTGGGGTTGAGGGTTTTTTGTGGCTCGAAAAAATTCTTCAAATTGACCCATCCGCGGTTGTTATCCTCATCACGGCCTATGGTGATGTCGAGATAGCCGTGAAGGCCGTAAAAGCCGGGGCGACTGATTTTGTCCTCAAGCCCTGGCAGAACGAAAAGCTGCTGGCGACGCTATCATCGGCGTTGAACCTGCGCTATTCCAGGCTGGAAGTCGACAAGCTGCGCTCGCGCCAAAAACAGTTGAGCGATGACATCGATCAGAAATACCATAATATGATCGGCGTCAGTCCCGCGATCCGCAAAGTGTTTGCAACCATAGATAAAGTTGCCGCCACCGAGGCGGATATATTAATTCTCGGTGAAAACGGTACCGGCAAGGAACTGGTGGCAAGGGCCCTTCATCGGCAATCACCGCGGGGCGGTGAAGTATTTATCAGTGTGGATATGGGCGCCATTGCCGAAACCCTTTTTGAGAGCGAACTGTTCGGTTATATCAAAGGGGCGTTTACCGATGCCCGGGAGAACCGCCCGGGAAGATTTGAGCTGGCTTCGGGCGGAACGCTGTTTTTGGATGAAATCGGCAATCTTTCCCTGGCGATGCAGGCCAAATTGCTGAGTGTTCTGGAAACGCGCAAGGTTACCCGACTGGGGTCCAATGCCCCGCGCGACATCGATATTCGTCTGATATGTGCCACCAACATGCCGATCCATGAGATGGTCGCCCGCAATGATTTCAGGCAGGACCTTTTATATCGCATCAACACGGTTGAAATTCAGCTGCCCCTCCTGCGGGAACGGCAAGAGGACATTGCTCTGCTGACGGATCACTTTCTGGCGAAATTTGCAAAGAAATATCAGAAAAGCATCACCGGTGTCAGTGCCCCGGCGGTGAAGAAATTGGAAAGATACCAATGGCCGGGAAATATTCGGGAACTCATTCATACCCTGGAACGGGCGGTGATCCTGTCCGAATCCCAGATGCTGCAGCCGGCTGACTTTTTATTTCCGGATACTGAAAAAGAAGCTGAGGGCGTCGTTTTCGATAATTACAACCTTGAAGATGTAGAAAAAACAGTGATCCGCAAAGCTTTGAAAAAACATGCGGGCAATGTTTCCCATGCGGCCGGGGATCTGGGTCTGACACGGACGTCGCTGTATCGCCGCATGGAAAAATATGGATTGTAAATTCAGGGATTATGGAATTTAGGGATTGTGAATTTAGGAATTTAGGGATTGGTAATTGAAAATCGGAATTGCCTTCTGTCCAATTCCTTAATTCCTGAATCCCTAAATTTGACACCTCATCTTTAATAGAATTTGACTCCATGAATAGATTTTATATCAACTGCATCATTCGCGTATTGCTGCTCAGTGGCACGATTTGTCTTCTGGCGTATCTGCTGTTTAAAACAGACTTCATCGCTGCCGCAATTTTTGTCCTACTGGCCGGGGCCTATCAAATTTTCGCCCTGATCCGATACATCTCAAAGACCAACAGAGATTTGACGCGTCTGTTGCACTCGATCAAATATTCCGACTTCTCGCAATCCTTCACCAATAATTTAAAAGGCTCGGGATTTGAGGAGTTGCATGGGGCCTTGACTGACGTCATCAAAGAATTTCAACGCGCCAAGCTGGAAAAGGAAGAGCATTTCCGGTTTTTGCAGACCATCGTAGATCATGTCGGCATTGGCCTGATCGCCTTCAATCCGGAAGGTGAAGTGGAACTAATAAATAACGCAGCCAAAAAATTATTAAAAATACCGCGGCTGAAAAACATTAATGATCTTGAATCTGTCAGCTCCAAGCTGGTTGTAAAACTTTTTGAGTTGTCTCCCGGCGCCAATGATCTGGTTAAATTGCAGCAGGATGATGAACTGCTGCAATTATCCATTTATGCCACCGGCTTCGTGCTGCGCAAACAACAGTTGCTGCTGGTTGCCATGCAAGACATTCAGGGTGCCTTGGATGAAAAGGAGATGAAGTCCTGGCAAAACCTGATTCGGGTCCTTACCCATGAGATCATGAACTCGATTACGCCCATTGCTTCTCTGGCGTCCACCGCTCACGGCCTGCTTAAAGATGAGCGCAAATGTGAATTACCGGAATCGATGAATGAAACCATCGGGGATGTGCGTCACGCCGTCAATACCATCGAAAAACGCAGTAAAGGACTGCTGACGTTTATTGAAAATTACCGGAAACTGACCCGCATTCCCAAGCCGGATTTTAAAATTGTTCCGGTCAAAGATCTTTTCGAAAGAGTTGAGCATTTGATGAAAGATCAATTTGAAGCGCATGGCATTGAATTTTATATGCAAATTGACCCGCTAAGCCTGGAGCTGACAGCGGATCAGGCCTTAATTGAGCAGGTTCTAATCAACCTTTGCAGGAATGCCGTCGAAGCGCTCAACAATGTCGCCAAACCCAGAATTAAACTGAAGGCCGGAACGGACCGGTTGGGCAATCCGGAGATTAAAATTATTGATAACGGCAGGGGCATTTCCGAAGAGGTGGCGGAAAGAATCTTTATCCCGTTTTTTACAACCAAGCAGCAGGGCTCCGGTATCGGCTTAAGCTTATCCCGTCAGATCATTCGCCTTCACAAGGGGACCCTCGGTGTTACCTCAACGCCCAATGAGAAAACCGTGTTTAAGCTGCGATTTTAATTTTGGAAGAATAATGTCAATGACTCATATGCCACGCACGATTAGAAGCTACTTTAAAAATGCCATCTGGCTAATTCTTTTGGTGGCCACGGCTGCCTGTACGCCGGCCAATCTGAGGGTCATTAAAAACCCTGAAATGAATAACTGGGATGGAAAGCAGGGAAGGTACCAGAATCTGTTTCCACCCAGGTATGGTTACCTCGAAGAAACCGAATATGACCGCATTGATTTTCTTAAACCCCACGAGCGCAGGCCCCACAAATATAAAATCCATCCAGATCCCCGGGGAGATATTGACCGCACCCTGGGTTATGACCCTTTGGAATTTTCTGTCGCTCCGGATCTCAAATTAATTCAGGAGCCCGATCATGCCGTTCAGATTACCTGGTTGCGGCATGCGACGTTCTTGATTCAACTGGGTGAGGAGCATCAAATCCTTGTAGATCCGGTTATTGAAGAGCTTGACGGTGTTCTTGGCGTGCTGGGGAAGTATGCCGCCATTGGAACGCTTTATGCTGATTCACCCCTGGCAACCGAGGGTATTCCATTTGCAGATGGAGACGGAAACTTTCCACCGCATAAAATCAACACCGTTGCCATCTCCCATGATCATTACGATCATTTAAACTATAAAACACTTAAAAAACTGCCCCCGGACACCCGCTGTTATATACCGTTGGGGCTGCAAAGTGAATTTCCGACGCGCTTTATAAATGTTACCGCTATGGATTGGTACACCCGGGACCGGTTGGGCGATCTTACCATCACCTTTTTGCCCGCCAATCATCGTTCGGGGCGGTCTTTGAATGAAAGGGATCAAAACCTCTGGGGCGGCTGGCTGTTCGAGTGGCAGGGCTACCGGTTGTATTTTGCCGGTGACACCGGGTACAGTGATCTTTTTAAGGATATCCGCCAACGCTATGGTGAGATGGATGTTTGCCTGATGCCGATCACGGCCTGGTTTCAGCGCCACTGGCACTTTGCCCCGGAAGATGCCGTGCAGGCCGCAGAGGATTTGGGCTGCAAAACTTTCATCCCCTGGGGCTGGGGTACCTGGATTTTAGGCTTCGAACACATGCTGGAACCCCCGCGCCGTCTGCAGTATGCCTGGGATCAGATGCAGCCCGAGAATATGGAAATTAGAATCCTGAAAATGGGCGAGACTTATACACTTGATTAGAAGTTGAACAAATCGCTAATTCTTAAAGGTTTTCCTTTTCGAGGTATTTTATATCGAATGAACGCTTGCATTCAATTTCGATGCAACCCGAATCGGCTTTTAAAGGGTCTAGGCTGGCTTAGCCTTTGTTTAACCGTTTCGGTTGCCGCCATTGCCTGCTCCACACCACGAAGCGTCATCAAGAACGAATCGCTTAATGACTGGGATGGCCGCCGGATGCGTTACAAAAATTTGTTTCCACCCAACTACAGCCTGGGTGAGACGACTGCCTATGACCGCATTGATTATCTCAAGCCCCACGAACGAAAACCGTATAACTATCGACTGCTCGCAGACCCCAGAGGCGGAGACATTGACCGAACCCTCGGCTATGACCCGGCTGCTTACTCTGTTCAACCGGACTTTAACCGGCTGCAAAGCCCGACTCACGACGTGCAGATTACCTGGATCCGGCATGCCTCTTTTTTGATTCAACTGGGTGGCAAATATCATATCCTGGTTGACCCTGTGCTGGAGCAATGGGATGGGCTGGCCGGCAGGTTGTCAACATACACCGCCATTGAAGCAGCCAACGCTAAATCACCGCTTGCGGTGGAAGATCTTCGATCCGTATTTATTTCCGAAAATCCTGATGGGAACGCCACGGTTATTGTTGCGATTTCCCATGACCATTTAGATCATTTGAACTTCCGGACACTTGAAAAGCTGCCTGAAAGTACTCGCTTTTATGTTCCCCATGGCGTCGAAAACAAATTTTCTTCACGGTTTTTGAATGTCATTGGTATGGATTGGTATACGCAGGATACGACTGGCGGTCTGACCATCCATTTTCTGCCCGCCAATCACGGCTCAGGCATATATTCAAATGAAGTGGATAAAAATCTGTGGGGTGGATGGCTTATTGATTGGAAGGGACACCGGGTTTATTTTGCAGGGGATACCGGGTACAGCGATCTTTTCAAGGATATCCGCCAACGGTTTGGTAAGATGGATGTTTGCCTGATGCCGATTGCCGCCTGGTATTGGCGTCACCGGCATTTTGCCCCGGAGGATGCGGTTCAGGCCGCAGAGGATTTAGGCTGTAAAACCGTTGTCCCCTGGGGCTGGGGCACCTGGATCATGAGCTATGAACACATGCTGGAACCCCCGCGCCGTCTGCAGTATGCCTGGGATCAGATGCAGCCTGAGAATATGGAGCTGAGAATCTTAAGGATGGGGGAGACCTACTTCCGCGAATAGATGCTGTTTGAAATTAATAGATATAAGACTGAGCCGATAGGCATTCAGTTGCCTTGCAAAAATGGGTTTGGTCGGTTTGCCCGTTACCGGTTAGCCCGGTTAAAATAGATTTTTCAGATTTACCCTGACAAACGGGCCAACGGGCTTAACGGGAAACCTTTTTAAGACAGCTTCTAGACCATCCGCCGGGTGAACTGTAAAACCCGTTTGACATACTGCCGGGTTTCCCGAAAGGGAGGCACCTTCCCGCCATATTTTATGACAGCCTCCGGTCCGGCGTTGTAGGCTGCCAGGGCCAGTTTGAGATCACCTCCGAAACGGTCCAGCATTTTCCGCAAATAGCGCGCGCCCGCGTCAATATTTTCTTCGATATTAAATGGATTTTTTACACCCAGTTCTCTGGCGGTGGCCGGCATCAGCTGCATCAAGCCCTGGGCCCCCGCATGGGAGACGGCTTTTACCTCAAAATTGGATTCGGCCCGGATGACACCTTTGATCAATTTGACCGGCAGGTCATACGTTTGGGCCGCTTTGGATATGCTTTTTTCGATTTTATGTTGTTCATGTATGCCGGCCTGCCCATGAGACCACCGGGCGATGGAAGGGTGCAGGTTCGGTATATCATTTGTTTTGGCCTGGGAGGGTGCTGAGGTGATTTTGGCTGATTCCCTGGCTTTGGGAAGTGGCGGGGCCCCGGAGCGCCTGGCGGTATTAACTGAATTATTTTCAGAAGGTGGCGTTGCCGCTTTGAGTTTAAACCTGTGTTTGGTGTGGACAGCTCTGGCCCGGTAGTCGCTAATCTTCAATCCGCCTGATTTGGCCTGGGATTTAGTCGCCGCCCGGGTTTGCCGGGCGGTTAATATCTGGTGAAACCCCCCGGCGCCGGATGACTTGATTTTGCCGGATGAAAGTCCCTTCTTATTTCGGGGCCCGGTGCCCCAAACCCGGTCAAAATAATCTCTCACGGTCAAATGATTTTCCGATGACATACTTGCCTCTTAATTCCGTTCAGTGGGATCCCTTAAAATTAAGCAATTTTCATTCCAGGTTGATATATATAAATATCATAATAAATTTTGGGTAGTTATCGGGATTCTAAAAAATACGATTGCCCCGAAAATTGAAAAAATTTCCTATCTTAGCGGCAAATATTTGGCAAGTAAAGCCTCCCGGGCTAGCGTTACAAGCGTTGAATCAGATAGAGGTAGACGGGCAGCCGGCTCATGTTTTTGACCGTAACAAATGTCTGCAACAACCCGCGATGGTTTTGGCCGGACATCAGAGGCGACAGGTAGATGGTGCCTTTGCTGTAAAACCCACTCAGCCGGTTGCGGATCAATTCGATAATGGACCGGTAATGGCCGGGCGGGAGCCGGTCACCCAGAATGAAGTTAGCCGTGATTTCGATTTGGGGATAACTTCGATTGATGTCGAGCATCATCTGGAAGGCAGCTTCAATTTTTTGGATATCCAGAGGTTTGTTAAGATTTTTCAGGGTGGCGGGATCCGCAGACTCTATTCCGATATTGATGAACGTGTACATCGGCATGCGGTTGAGTGATTCAAACAGGGTTTTATCGGCGTTGAGAAAAGAATCCACGCTGCCGAATAAAAAGAGGGATGGATCTTTTATGTATGATGTTTCAAAGCCAAAAGCGAAAAACGCCTCGGTTGCCGCCAGGCAGATCCTTTCAGGGCCTGCTGCCAGGGCATCATGATTTCCTAAAAAAAGCGCATTATAATTGCGAAGGTCAGCACCATATAAGCTTTGCAGTTGTCGAATCTGTTGCCGGATATCTTTACTGGACCGGACCCGAAATCCTTGCCGGGATTGGATGCTGCAAAAATCGCAGTGATACAGACAGCCATCGGCAATCATGACCGGGATCACGTCATAATCCACATGACGCGTATCCGGTGGCAGCACCGATACCTCTGCACCAATAATCTGGTGAAGTTTATCTGATTTAGATTGCAAGGGCTTCGAATTATTCCCGGCGATGAGTTCACAGAGATTTTTTAGTTTAACCGGCAGACGGTTGCCTGGCAGCGCGCCAAGATTCTTCTGCAACTCTGATACGGCATCTAAGGCCTGCCCGATACGGGGATCTGCGAAAGGGTCATATTCCCAGATCGAGTTGCTGGGGTAGGGAAGGCACGGGCGATAATATTCACCGAGTACAGAAAACACGCCCCGGTAACCGCCGGTGGAATAGTATATCCAGTCATTGCCGTCGGTTCGTTTCAGCCACTCGGCCCGATGGGGCCAGTTGCCGTTAAGGCCGCTGATATATTTGATTTCACCATTTAAGTTAAACTGAAAAATATAGTCCGGTGTTTTAATCTCGGCAAATCTGCCGTATCGAATCGGATAGCTGACTTTGGCGAAGCGGTCGGCACCGTGCCTGTCGACAGTGATTTCAAGTCTATTGAGCTTATAAGTTTCCACTTTAGGTAATTTTTTTCACAATTGGGTAGTGCAGCGGCCACTAGTGGGAATTTTTCTTCACAATTTCAAGAATCGCCGCAACCGATATTTCGATATAACTATCTGAATACAGATCAGATAATGAAAACACAGCAGTTGTGCACACTTTTTGCATCGACCATTTTTGAAATATAGCGGTAATTTCAAAGAGTTGCAATCCCATCAACCGCATTCCCATGGTGGATCCAATGAAACTTAATATAGGCTTTGTGTCCACACGCTTTGCCGGCATCGACGGCGTATCCCTTGAGTCTTCGAAATGGGCCAGGGTATTCGAAGACGAAGGGCACACTTGCTTCTGGTTTGCCGGGGAAAATGCAAAAAGTGAGCTCATCAGTTTACAGGTGAGCCAGGCCAACTTTAAAGATGATCAAAACCAGTGGATCAACCGTCAACTGTTCGGTACCCACAAAAAATCTTTGCAACTTGCCAGAATTATGTGTGATTTTAAATCCACCATCGCCTCGAGCTTGAAACTTTTCATTGATATGTACCAGCTAGATCTTCTGGTGGTGGAAAACGCCCTGGCGATCCCCATGCACATTCCGCTGGGATTGGCGTTGACTGATGTGATTGCCGAAACCGGGATTCCCACCATTGCCCACCACCATGACTTTTACTGGGAAAGAAATCATTACATGCCCTTAAACGGCAGCAAAGTTTATATTCACCGGGCGTTTCCACCCCGGCTGCCAAATATTGAACATGTTGTCATCAATTCCAGGGCCCGCAATGATCTGGCCCGGCGACGAGGAATTGCCGCAACGGT
>Ga0209536_100004466_pt1 | contig 22087 bp, 7 predicted proteins | sample DeeMarSeWOR28_12_FD_187461 | JGI IMG/M metagenome (GOLD analysis project Ga0209536, IMG submission 187461) | Marine sediment microbial communities from White Oak River estuary, North Carolina - WOR-2-8_12 (SPAdes) (version 2) | ecosystem: Environmental > Aquatic > Marine > Intertidal zone >... | reverse complement strand
GCCTGACTGGACCATGGTGGTGATCATTGCACTGCTGGTTATCCTGTTTATTGTCCTGGCAATCGTATCCTGGATCTACGACATTACCGCGGAAGGGATCAAAAAAACCGCTCCGGCAAACGAAATTGAAGATACTGAGGCCGGTGTTCCTCCTCGATCAGAAGGCAATTGGTTCGTCCGGAACAAGATACTCCGGCGCTACCTGGTCCCCACGGTCGTGATCATTTTGCTTGTCGGGTTCTATTTTTTCAAGGACCGGATCTTCCAGAATTGGGAGCGGGTAAACAAGGTGGCCAGGGAGCATACGGAAAAAGCCGACCTATATCTGAGGAATCATGCAGATCCGGCATTGATCAAAGAGGAACTTGATATTGCACTGCAAGCTGCTCCGGAATACTCCCAGGCATTGTATTACTATGGCTGGGTTCACCTTTTGGAGGGAGATACCTTTCTGTCCAAGCAAAAACTTCACGCTGCTGTCAAATCCGATCCAGGTCATGCACATGCCTGGAATCTATTGGCCAACTATGCATTTAAACAGGATAGTTTTGAACTGGCCATGCGTTACGGATTCAATGCAATCGATGCGGATCCCAGCAGTACTTTTGCAGCATATAACATGGCCATACAGTGCGAGAACCGTGACCTGGATCAGCAGGCAGAAGCCTTGTATCTTAAGGCAATTGATATGGATTCCTTATTCGCCGCGGCTTACAGTGCACTGGGAGCCCTGTACAATAAGATGAACCGTCCCATTGATGCCATCACCATCCTGAGGAAATCCCTCAGGATATCGCCCGCATCCCAGGATAATTACAGGATCTATAAAAACCTGGCAGAGGCACATTTCCTGTTGAAGGAATTTGATCAGGCCTGGGACTGCCTGCAGGAATCCAAAACCCTGAACCAGGAATATGCCGAAACAGAAAGATGCTTCGCCAGGTATTACGAAGCAACAGGTGATCCTGAGGCTTCGGTCCTGCACTGGAGAAGATACCTGGCACTTGAATCTGATACTTTAGAGATCCAGAAAGCGGAACTTCATCTGGATTCACTAAGGGCCTTGATTCAAAATGACTGAAGGGCGGGATTTATAATCCGCCCTTCAGCTTTGTCAGCCAAACTTAATTATCTGATGACAACTGCTTTTTCTATAAGCTGTATTTGACCTGCAATCAACCTTACATAATATACACCGTCTGGTACAAGCTGATCATCGGGGTACTTCCCATTCCACTCCACGCTGTACCGACCCGGACTCATCACCTGGTCCACCAGATGAGCAACCACCTGTCCTGTACTGTTGATCACACTCATCTTCACACGTACCGGCGTCCCATCCTCATTCGCCACCTCGTAATTGATCATGGTGGTATGCCTGAATGGGTTGGGATAGACTGGTCCCAGCGAAGACACATCGCTGAGATCCGCCTCTTCTGGTCTCGCAAATGCAAATGCAGATTTCTTTTCCTGTGGTTCAATCTCTGCTATAATGGCATTGACCTTTTCGATCATACCAAGGGCCTGTTCTTCGGTCAATACTCCATCTTCCATCAGGCTAAGAATGTGATTTATCAAAGCGTTCAGTGTATTGACGGCTACCTTGTTCTTACCCTTCGCCAGGGCAGTGAGAGCACCATCAAGTTTAACTGTCAGCGCATTGGCAAGCCCTTCACTTAGCACCCCGGAGCTGACCAGGTTCTGGATAATGCTGAAGAGATCCCCCACCACTTTCTCCTGTGCCACGGGTCCGCAGCATATCCGGACAACCTTAAGCTGTCCTTCCGGATTTTCATCATCCAGACTCGTATTGACGATATAGAGGCGCTGTCCATATGGATCAATGGCCAGTCCATACGGATCCTTTCCATCCTCAAAACCATCGCTATCTTCAAGAGGAATGGCATCATGATATTCAAGAGCGATGTTGGTGAACGAGGATCCCCCGGCTGCCCCGATAATTCCACCAACAGACAGTTTCCAGACTTCCACCACATCCGTCATAGTTTCATCATCATTCACGGTACTGATATATACGAACATCGCATCCTGGCTGATGGTAATATCCCTGGCCCGGGAACCCGTAGTAGCATTGGCTATTACATTCCCGAAATATTCGCTGCCCGGATATATGTCAATGACCAGTACATCTCCATCCTCTGTTGTTACCACGGCCACTCCGGCATCCGGCCTGATGGCCGCCTCACGTGTACTTGTGCCCGCACTGGCGTTGGTCACGATAGCGTCAGCATAAATGCCAGATTCAGCGAACTGGATGATATTCACTCCGTTATCCCCTGTCACCACGGCAAGTGCCGCATCCTGTGAGATCGCAATATCTCTGTTCCTGGAGCCGGTATTTACATTGGCAATTACATGATCGAATCCACCACTATTGGGATCGGCATCGATAACTGATACGTTTTTGGATTCGTAATTGGCCACATACACTTTTTTATCCGGTGCTACGGCAACCCCGTATGGATTGACTCCCACAGAGATGTCCTTTGACCTGTAACTCAATTCCGGATTGAGCTTATCCAATTCAATAACGGAAACTGTGTGAGAAGAATAGTTGGTTACATAGGCCCTGGTACCTTCAGAATTAATATCAATACCGTAGGGATTCATTCCAACAGTGATCGGAGGCTCCAGTGCTACCAATTGCCCCTCATCCAAAATCTTAATTGCAGTAATGGTATTATCCAGGTAATTGGTCACATAGGCCGATGCCGCATCAGGGGCGATTGCCGCCGATCTTGCTCTGGATCCTGTATTCGTGTTTTCAATGGGTTCCGCACAGGGATCCAGCGATTGCGGAACGATCGAGAAATATTTTGAATTGCTCGATTCTATACCATTTACTACCACCGGTACACTGCCGGAAATCGCCCCGTTCGGTACGCTGGTGGTAAGGGTATGCAATGTGGCGTTAGTGACCACCGCTTCCGATCCATTGAACAACACGATATTATTGTCCGCCACAGGATCAAATCCACTTCCGGACACCTTGACCAATGCTCCGTCAACACCGCTGACCGGATCCAGGTATTCAATATAGGGAACCGTGAATACTTCGGCAGTTGTGAAGGTAGCGGTGCGTTTAGGATCAGCCGGATCGACTGGTAATCTGACTTCAGATTTATCATAAATTCCGAACTCCCCACCCTTCAGGTCTACCAGATATTGCTTGCTGAATTCCAGACTCCCGTCCGGCCGGAATACTACCCTTGAATCATTTAAAAGGAACTCAAAGGATCCATTTACCTTTACCCCATCTGCACTGGTCAGACTGAATGTTTCGGTGGAGACCGTGTTCCTGTCAATGGGTTCCGAGAAATCAGCCACTATGGGGGTTTCTACGGTAACATCCAATTCTTGATCCTCCGGCCCCAGGTACATGACCATGGGAGCAGCCGTAGCAACCGTCGTGAATGTGGATATAAAATTATCTTCCGGTTCTGACCCCATTTGATTGCCCTGGAAATCTTTAACAGTGTGATCAATGGTGACCGTATATTCCACCTCGCCTTCCAGGAGGCTGCTGGAAGGAACAAAGGTCAGCATATCATAGGTGGGATTGAGATAAATTGCTCCCTCCACATCCTGGTTGTCCGGGTGACTTAATGTGAATCCAGCCTTTACGGATGTCTCATCCATGCCTTCAGAGAAGAATACCAGTATGGTATCCGTAATGAATACAGGGGTTTCTCCATCTGGTATCACTTGATTCACTGTCGGATTATCCACGTCTTCCAGGGTAGTCGTGAAAGATTTCGTATAAGTGGAATCATCTATCATCTCGTTTTCTTCCAGGTCTAGGATGTTTTTCACGTAAAGCGTATAATCCTTATTAAACTCAAGCTGATCCGGTGCAAAGACTACGATATCTCCCGAATTCTCATCAAAATAGACGTATTGTCCACCTATGGTTTGTGTAGCCTCGCCGTCTTCATATTCCAGATAACAGCTTGCTATTTCAAAGGAGCTAAGATCAACCGCTTCATTGAAATAAATGAAGAATTTCGGTTTGAGGATCAACTTTCCATTGTCATCCACAGGAGAAGCAGTGGCATCCTCCACATAGGGTGGTTCAGTATCCAGGTTGGTAACCAGGTCAATGCCAGAGGTTGTTTCACCTGCAATCACTGGCACTGGACTTGGATCACCTGTATCTTCCGGCCCGTCGCCTACATTATACATCTCATCGGGGTAATCGGTGTAGATGGTATGGGCGTATATATAGGCTGAGATATTTCCAGGCCTGAGATCAAATCCGAACACATCCCCGTCCAAGGGCTGGATATGTACATAATATTCAGTTCCTGCGGCGCTGGCCTCAACGGGCACCTTATAGTTACCATTTGCATCCGTGTAGGTATGGAACCATTTACTCGTATTTACCGGGTTTTCCGGATGTGCCTGATCATAATCAAAGTTCTCCTTATCGAGAGCCAGCACCAGGGCGCCGGCCACCTCAGGATGAGATACCTCACCCGGATTCTCCCCCGGGATCTCAATCTCTCCATAGGTGACCTGACCGGAAATATAACCGTACGAATCATCCACCCCGGCTCCGGGATAACGGTAACTGGCCCAGGCAAGATCATCCGCCTCAAGGGTCCTGTTCAGGATATCGGTTCCCAGAGCATAGAACATGGTGGACAGTGGTATGCCGGTATGGATCAGCCCCATGGCATGTCCTATTTCGTGGGTGGTGATGCTCTCGATATCAAATATTTTGGAATCTGAGGATCCGTCGGATATTCCAAAATAGTATTCAGCCCCATCCACAAAGTCAGGATTGAATACAATGTCTGCATCAAGGATCTCTGCAACCTCCTCACCCGGGACTACACGGAGTGTTTTGGCGGAAATGGCCAGCACTCCCGGGGGTATCGGGAACTTGTTATCGGTGAAAGTAACCAGGTTGGTCCCATCGGTGGCCGAGGCATATCTTTCCGTTGTGGTTCCTCCATCCTCGAAGTCTAGATCTGCCGTCGGAATCTCTGACCAGGTGGCGAAGGAATTCCTTATGGCTGCCAGATCATCTCCATTCCTGATGCTGGGCACCCCTTCCTGGTTTATCTTGTATATGAAGGGTTGGTGCATAGCCGACAGCGTCTGCGCCTTTATCCCGCCGATTGCAGCAGAGAACTCTGAAGTATTTCCCGAGGGATCTGTGGCTGTGGCAGTAATGAACTGGCCAGGGAAGCCAAGTACCGGGAGCACCTCCTCGAAGAATACATACCCCGAATCATTATCCGTCTGCACCGCTAATGATCCGATATAGGTTTCCCCTTCTCCATAGTTGAAATGATCCGCGGTCATATTGGCAAAGAATTCGAGATTATAGGGTGTACCCAGTGTACTTTTCAGATATCCGCTTACAGTAACGTAGCCCGGGCTGAATCCTACCGAGTTCAATACCGGATAGTTTTGAATTCCGTTCGGACCCTGGTCGGCATCATTTACATCCTCATCATTGGGGGTTACACCGTCTGTTCCTCCCTCCTGTGTCCCTTCCGTACTGAGTTCAATTCCCAATCCCGCATTATCATAGATACTGTTTTCACTGATCAGGTTATTGAAGGTCAATGGCGGATCATTATCAAGAACCAGAATGCCATTTGCACTATTACCGGCAATTTTATTCCGGATAATGATATTATTTTCTGCATGGAACAGATACACCCCATTCCGGTTCGGTATATAACCAGTTTCATGGGCATTCAACCCTATCCTGTTGCCTTCGATGAGATTGTTAGAGGCGATGCTATCTGAATCGGGCGCTGTTGCGATATCAATACCTTCACCTTTGTAACCCGATATCAGGTTATTCAATATGATATTATCCGATCCCCCGAGCCAGATCCCATCGTGTGGTTCTTCCCCGCTGTTCATGGCGTTCAAACCCGATTCATCTGTTCCCAGATAATTATTTTCAATGCGGTTTCCCGTACTTACAATTGGTATGATGATACCGCCGGTAGGACCATAAATGATATTTCTTTTTTCATCCTCTGATCCTCCAATGACATTGTCATTTCCGTTGAGGTATATGGGCAAATTTTCATTCTCCGCGATTAAATTGCCTTCTACACGGTTGCCTTTCACTCTCCAGAGATTGATTCCTGCACTGATGTTGTAGCTGATCTCGTTCCCCCTTATGAGATTGTCGTCAGCTCCCTCATTTAAAGCCACACCCTTGTTATTCCCGGAAATGATGTTTCCCTCTTCCGGCAGAGTGCCGCCAATGGTATTGGATTTACATCTAGCTAAAAACACACCCAAGCCAGCATTCCCCAGCAATTCACCATCAGCCTTGATCCCGACCCGGTTACCCTGGACGAAATTGTGCTCCGAAACCAGGTCATATTCTGGTCCGCTGAAATTCTCATCGTTTTCATCTTCCTCATAGATCCCGATCCCGTGATTGTTCGCAGAAACGAGATTATCCAGGATCCTGTTATTTGAAGCATGATATACCATGATTCCATAACCTGAATTCCCTTTATCCAGCATACCGGTGAAATCCGTTCCAATAAAGTTACCCTGTACCGTATTTCCTTCTTCTGAATCAGCAAAACAAATGAGGATACCATGATTATAGAGATCATGGGTACCATTGGCCGATATCACATTGCCCTGTCCCGCCTCAGGTCCTCCGATCAAATTTGCATACGAATCACGAATCTCGATCCCAAAATTCTGATTTCCCAGTGGATCTGTTCCGTTCTCCTTCAGCCCGATATAATTCCCAATAACAGCATTCTCAAAAGAACCCTCCACAATAGATATACCGTTCCCGTTACCGGAGATCACGTTTCTGGCTTCAGGGGTATTCCCGCCAATCACATTATTATTCCCCTGATCTCCGATCCAGATGCCATGAGAATTACCAATGGGCTCAGTTCCGGTGACATCCGTTCCGATATAGTTACCCAGAACAACAGTATGCCCAGTTGGCTGTGCAAGGACTATCCCGTAGGTATTTCCTGAAATAATGTTACGGTCCGCTTCATCCAGGCCGCCAATAATAGTTCCCTGAACACTGGGAACATTGATCCCTATGTAAGTATTGGGTACAGCTAGTGTTCCATCGGCATTCGTCCCGATTTTGTTTCCCACTATTCTGTTGCCGGCTCCGTCTTCCGGGCTGGGTTCATCCATAGGCTGAATATTGATCCCTATGGAATTTCCGGATATCACGTTTCCGGGCCCGATGGTATTATTGGAAGCACCGGTTATATTCACAGCGGAGGTCATATAGACTGGGTCGGGGACAATGGGAGTATTCCCATCTGCTTTTATACCAAGGTAATTTCCCATGACCTGGTTGTTCTGCGCTTCCAGACCCCTGATATCGATGAAACGAAGGATATTCCCATCTCCTTCTCCGGTTCCACCGATGATATTCCCCGGAGAATTATCGATCGTACACTCAGTCCCCCCACCGTTGGGAACTGGTTCATCTCCATTTATGTCCACTCCGATCTTATTCCCGAATACAGTATTACCGAAAGCGTTTGGTCCCTGAATGTAAACACCTCCTTCCAGATTTCCTGAAACTACATTGTCCGGACCAACCGTATTATTGGATGCATTATCTTTGATCTTGATCCCGAATCCGAGATTGGGCAAAGGATCCAATCCATCTGCGGTGGTACCAATCAGATTACCTGTGATTATGTTATAGTCAGCTTCGTCTATTAATTCTCCTTCAGTTTCAACCAGGATTCCGTCGTACAAATTCCCGGAAATAACATTATTGGGACCAATGGTATTGTGATGGGCATTCCTTTTTATCTGGACACCCATAAATCCATTGCCCAATCCGGGTGTATCATTTGTGTTGGTACCGATATAATTGCCCGTGACCAGATTTCCACTTGCTTCCGGTCCAAGAATTTCAACTCCATTGTTGGGAGCACCAAAACCTATACCTGCACCGCATAATACATTACCACTTATGACATTATCAGGGGCATCGAATATATTCACTCCATCATCTGCGTTACTGATCAAGGCATCCCCGGTGGCATTTGTACCAATCAGGTTGTTGATGACCTGATTTCCCGTTGTTTCCGCACCTGATATGCTCACACCGAAGAAGCCATTTCCGGATATAAGGTTATATCCACCAATGATATTGTCAGAAGCTCCGTCTTGTATTACCACCCCGTTATCCGCATTACCTATGGCTACGGTTCCAGCAGCATTTGTGCCAATATAATTATTAATAACTTCGTTAGCTGTTGATAAAGAGCCGGTTATAAGAATCCCAAAATTCGAACCAGAACCAGATATTACATTTCTATCTTCTGGATCCGGACCTCCAATGACATTGCCGGAGGAGTTTTCAATTACAATATTTGTTGAAGTGTTTGACAATGCAGTCGAGCCATCCTTATTAACACCGATGAGATTCCCGAATACAACATTGTCCGAGGTCCCTTCACCGAAGACTATACCACTTCCGCAACCGGAGATCACATTCAGGGGTCCTATTTCATTTTCGGAGGCCTCTCCACCTATGAATAACCCCATCATTGGATCGCCCATGGGAAGGTCTCCGCTCACATTGGGTCCTATATAGTTTCCGATAACTTTATTTCCCGTGGTGTTTGCATTTCCGTATATTCCGATTCCACCGTAAATGATATTGAGATCACCCGGGTTTAATCCGCCAATTATGTTGTCGGGCGAATCACCTATATCAATCCCCGATCCGTTATTCGGTAGGGGTATCGTGCCTGTTACATCTGTACCAATATAGTTTCCAAAGAACTTATTGCCTGAGCTGATTTCATAACCCGGATCCTCGAAAGGAGCTACTATGATTCCCGGATTAGGATGATTTGGATCGGTCCCCCCATTCCCGGATACAATATTATTCCTGATGATATTATTATCTGATCCGGATATCTCGATGGCAAATGTTCCGATACCTAAATCTTCGGTAGTCGTTCCACTGATATCTGTACCAAAGTAGTTTCCTTCAATAATGTTCCCGCCTCCTAACCACAGGGAGATACCTCTGTGAGCGAATCGATTCAGGACAAGTCCGCGAACTGTACAACCCCCTGAATTGATTATGAAACCCTGGCCATCAGCCTCCACAAGGTTGGATCCATCAAGCTCGATCTTCAATACAGAATTCATTCCCTGGAAAGGAAGGTTTGAATTGGGTGTTGCACCATCCTGGGTATATCCGTCAATAATGACCGGGTCATCAATTGCCGGCAGAGGTGTCAATAGAGTTATTGTCAGCGGTTCAGGCTCTGATATATTAAAAACAATTTCATCCAGCCCTTCATTACTGTTGGCAAAGTTTATGGCAGACCTCAGTGATCCAGGTCCTGCGTCATTTGTATTGATAACCTGGACGATGGCATCGATCACATCCAGGCTTGCAGGATCGGCTTGCAGGATTAAGTCAGGAGCTACTGAATTGGTGACGTAACATCCATAATCCCCGACATCAGAAAGACTAACCGAGCTGATTGTGAGTGTGTTGTCGGATGAAGGCGTTCCTAGTTCGTCACCATCTTTGAACCACTGATATTCGCTGTTTGTTCCGCCAGCATTAACTGTAAATACAACCTCCTCCCCCAGGTGTACTGCAATATCACTCTCTGTTTCAATGTTGGCCTGCGGAGAATAAGTAAAAAAAGGAGCAACTCCGATGTTAGGCTCGATATCCCCGAAGGTGAACATGTTGTCTTCGATGATTAAGCTATCGAGATTTGTGAGAGAAGTTAAAACGGGAAGACTACTAAACAGGTTATCTTTGATATTAATGAATTTTAATGACGTTAGGTTTGTTATTTCTGAAGGAACTGGTCCTGCGAAATCATTGGAGTGGATATTAAACATGAAAAGGGTTTCCAGATTTCCTATTGCTGAAGGCAATTCACCCGAGAACTGATTGGAATAGAGTTGAAGAAGCATCAGATTTGTCAGATTCCCAATTTCCGGGGGAATAGTTCCTTCCAGGTTATTTATGCCAACATGAAGTTGCTTCAAATTGGAAAGGCCCCAGATCTCAGGTGGTATGGTGCCTGAAAGCTGGTTGTCTTTTAAAATAAGAAACTCCAGGTTTTCCAGATCTCCTAATTCAGAGGGTATAGTCCCTCCAAGTGGATTAAAGGATAGCGACAATTGTACTAGACTGGTCATACTCCCTAATACAGGAGGAATTCCTCCTGTAAGCAGATTATTACCAAGATATAATATGGTTAAACTGGATAAAGCTGCAATATCATCGGGAATGCTCCCTGATAATTGATTTCCATTTAACATTAAATAATCCAGATTGGTGAGTTGACCGATTTCGACCGGGATTGGTCCTGTAAGCTCATTACTGTTCAGATATAACCGGGTTAGGTTACCCAGATTTCCAATCTCAGATGGGATGGAACCATTAAGCTTATTGGTCCAGAGATCCAATATGACTAGTTCACTTAAATCGCCGATGCTGGGAGGTATCGTACCTGTTAAATTGTTTTTATTCAGGAGCAAAGTTGTTACTCTTCCTCCTGAAACTCCCACCCCTTGCCAGTCATCCAATTCCCCGGTGAGCCAATTTTCATTTCTGTTCCAGTTATCACCGTCAGTGCTGTTGTAGAGATCAACCAGTGCTAAAGAATCCGTTGCAAGGCTTGAAGAAGTGATAAAACTGATTTCGTTGCCATAAGCTATTCCAATATCATTTACTCCATAAGCGCGAACAAAATAGGTAGTATTTGGTAAAAGGCCATCCATAACACTTGAGAATGGCGAATAACCAGGACCTTCATCTGTGAAAAAATCATTCACATCATCAATGGTTGGATTGGGTGTTGTGCTCCAGCAGATTCCCTTAGTCACCGAAGTCACATTTCCATGGTGTGTAAAATCTGCAAAACATTCTGCTGAAGAGTGAGTTATGTCTTCAACCCGATCAGTCAATAGAACGGAGGTCGTTTTTGGTTCAAAACCTCCATCATGTACACAACGAACTGAGAGCCCAGACTCTTTTTCGGAGACGTTATTGCTCACATTACTGAGAAGGTAATGCAAACTGGGCGAATGATAATTACCGGGAGATGTAGTGTACTCAGTGGTGCTCCAAAACATGGTTATCCCGTTAATAAAACCAAAAGTACCATCGATTATACCTGAACGATATCCACTGGGAAGGCCGTTGAATCCGCTTTCATTTGTGGCACCTTCATTTGGAGCATACCACAATCCATCTCCCCCTTCCATTGTGCCAGTTGTTTTTAGTTTACCTCCAGCTAGATTATAACCTCCAAAATAGTCAAAAAGGACATGCCATTCATCATAGGATGGCACATGCCAGTCTTCAGGACAAAGCATGTCTGTTTCAACCGTGTACCAGTTATATAATGCTCCATAAGTATCTTTGTAGGTGGCGGGGTCGTTATCATACCAGCAATAAGCCGGAGTCATTAAACTTATCCATGTAACTCCATCCGTTACTATGGGGATATCTGTTCCATCATTATATTTTGTGGCCTTCAGGTTTTCCTGCATCCAGGTTTGGCTGCCAATTTCAACTATATTATAGTAATTACCTTCCCAGTCAACAATCTGTGGACTTTGTCCCAAGGAGGATCCTGACCAGAAAATAATACCAGCAGATAATGCGATGAACAATGTTCTTAGTGTTTTCATGATTTGGTTTTTTCTGGGTTAGAATCACTTCATATATCCTTTTACCTTCCGGGTAAAGTCATCGAGCAGCTCCTTCTCAGGCTTGTTGGGGTCTCCTTTCAGCTTTCTCTTCCCGGTAATCTTATCCTTTTCGATTTTCATCTTGCCCTGTTTTCCACCGGTTACCAGGTTCTTCCCTGAGGGATGTTCCCAGATAAAGGCAAACAACTCTTCACCTTCCATAAAGACAGGCATTTCAGATACTTCGTAGATGATATCATCTACCTGTCCCCCGGGTATTGTGATCAGGGCCTCCGTGCCCAGATCTCCCTTGATGTATTCTTCGGGGATCACTGTTACTGTGGTGAAAATGATATCCATCTCCTGATTCCATTCACTTTTCACTTTGGAACATTTTCCATATAGTATGGCAGTTGACTGTTCAGTCAGGTCCTCAGTTGACATTTTTTTCAACTGCGCCAGGCATTCTGACTGGATGAGAATTAATAGGCCGGCCAACAGCACGAAAGCCATGCGGAAGGCATTTCTTTTGGTTTTCATATTCTTGTGTATTAAATGATTGTTCAGAACATGGATTGAATAGATGGGGATCGTTTCCCACTATTTCCAATTACCAATCAGTACAAATGGAGCCCAGAAGAAGGGATGGGCGTACTGCCCGTTGCTGATCATCGAAATCTGGGCCCGGGTTAGAGCATCTGTTATTGAGAGCTTCTTCTGTATGAGGTTTTCGTAAAATCTTTGCATAAGTATCGTAGTGGAAGCATCCGAAACATTCCACAGGCTGGCTACCACTGATGGACTGCCGGCAAACATAAAGGCCCGGGTAAGACCGATGATCCCTTCACCCTGTATCATTCTACCCAGCCCTGACTGGCATGCCGATAACACTACCATGTCGGCATCCAGGTCTAGTTCATATATTTCAGCAGCCTGCAGGAAGCCGTCCTCAGGAGAATTATCCCCCCGGGTCAGAACCAGGCTGCTGTTTTCCGGATTGTCTTCATCCATAATACCGTGAGTGGCAAAGTGGATATATGTAAATCCTTGAAGTTCGGGATTGTATTTAAAGTTCTCTTCAGTTGCATTTTCTCTGAGGTAAACTTCACTGGCTCCCTCCTTGAACAGTGACGCAATATTTTCCACTTCCCTGCCGCTGTGTACCAGTCGAGCGAAACCTTCCCTATCCTGATCTGACAGAGCTTCCCCGCCATTATAGACAGGGTCACCAAATGCTATTAAGGTTTCAGTTACCTGCCCAGGGATCTTATCGCTGCCACTGGCCTCCATCATGTGCAATAAAACACTGGAAGAATGACCATAGCTGATGGGATGTTCTTTTATCAGATATGGCAAATCGGAATAAGCTGTCCCTGAAGGTGTGGAGGGCCTGGCTGTGATCAAAGTTCCAAATGGGAGATAATGAAGCAGCCCGTCAGGGAGTATGACCAGATTGCTCTTTTTTGAGAAGTATGGCTCTGCCGGACGGATAAGCTGGTTATACAGGTATGAACCGGATTTAAGGAAGAATTCCTGGTTGTCCTGCTGTGGATTCACGAGTGCAAACCTCAATGTTTCAATTTGTTCCTTAAGCGAACTGCGGGCTGGAAGCTCGATCAGCTGATGTTCCTTTTCAGTGATTATCCAAACATAGGAACTGCTGTCACCCAGCGAATATTCCAGGAGAACCGCGTTCTTATCGATGATGGAAGCCTTCACTTCATCAAGTGTTGCCGGAGCTGAAAGCCTTTCACTTCCATGTTCAGATTCGCTGGCACCAGTTTCAGAGAGAAAATCAAGAAAGGTGCGAGCTTTACTTCTCTGGGCATATTGAAAGGCCAGTACCTCGTACCCTTTGTCCGGGTCACTTTTGTGCATTTCCCCCAGCATATGGATCACATCCTCATAGGCAATCCGTTCCCTGGCCATATAACTGGTTCTGTATTCCTCCTGTGGCAGGGTTCCCCTGATCTCCTCAATACCTTTTAAGCCAAGCTCGTTGTATTCTATAGCTCTTGAATAATCCCCCCGGAGTTTATAATTCTCACCCTTCCCGACCATGCTTTTCCACAGGATCTCCGGACTATCAAATGTTTCAGCCAGTTGAAGCGCTGCATCGTAATTGGATAGTGCATCATCCAGTTTGCCAAGGCGATTCTGATCATTTGCCAGGTTCAACAGACAAATCATTTCCTCGGATCCGGCATTTATGCTGCGGCTGATTTCCAGGCCCCGGCTGTGATACTCTTCTGCCTTCTGGAAATTCTTCCTGTCAAATTCAATCGTCCCCAGGTTTATCAAGACGATAAGGACATCCTGCTGATCATCAAGTGAATCATATATTTCGAGCGCCTTTTCATAAAACTCTGCGGCTCTCTCAATCCTCCTGGCATCTTGAAGGATGATTCCCAGGTTGTTATATACACCCGCAATTCCCCAGTTATCCTGTACTTCTTCAAAGACTGGCAAGGCAGCGGTACACATTTCCACGGCTGTATCAAAATCACCCAGTTTTGCGTAAATATCGGCCAACTGGGTAAGCGCGTCTCCCATTCCGCGGGTGTCTTTCGCTTCCTCGGAAATGCTATAGGCTTCTTCAAGGTCTTCCAGAGCTTCAGGATATTGACCGTTCAGTTTATGAATCATGGCCGAACTAATTCTGGCATTTGCCATTCGGATCGGATTTCCGGCCTTTCTAAAAGCATCAAAAGATTGATCATAATACTTAGCAGCCAGGTCCATTTTCCCCATGTCCTCGCTGGCCCAGGCGGATAATGTAAAAGAATCGCCCAAGGCAGGCCAGTCCCCGATCTCTTCCCTGATTTCTGCTGCCTGCAGAAAATATTCAAGAGCTTTTTCAGGATCAGATAAGAAATAAAAATGGACCTGTCCGATGCCATTCAGGCTCGAGGCTGTTAATTGCCGGTCATCCACACCTCGCCTTGCCTCCAGTGCGGCTTGATAATAAAACAGGCAGGTGTCAGTATCGGTGGAGAAATAAAGATAGCCCAGTCCGCCAAGTACCACGGCCTCTCCTCTTCCGTCCTCTATTTCCCGGTATATTTCGAGGGCCTGCAGGTAGGTCTTGATGGCGGTTTCCCTTTCCTGGTCGGCCAGTCGCAGGGAGGTGGCATAAGCATACAGACTGTCGGCCATGCTCTTTTTCTCCAAGTCTTCGCGGTTCCACCTGGCCAGGTACCCGGTGGCAATGGCCAGGCTTTTTTCTCCATAGATATCCTGGAAATTCCGGGCGATCAGGGAGGCTGCCTCTTTTCTCGACCGCGCCGCCCCGCTGGCCCCTATAATGGTGCGATCTATGTATTCACTGATCAGCTCGTTGACCACGGGCTTGACCCAGAGTCGGTGTTCCGAAATGAGTTGCTTGACTTTGGCGCTGTCCTTTCCCAGGCTGGCTTCAGTCAGCTCAGACTGAAACAGGGCCTGTTCCTCCTGGGCACTTCCGGGAGCGGATAGCAAAGGAAGCGCGAGAAGAATGAATATAATACTTCTATATAAGGACACGCTGTCGGTAGCGTTTTAGTGTTCCTTTTCGAGTATCAACGCTTTCTTCAATTCAGCAATGGCCAGATCCTTCTTGCCCACATCACTGTACAACCCTCCCAGGATCTCGTGGGGCAGGGTGGCATCTGGATTGGCGTCCCGGACCTGTTCAAAGGACCGGATGGCATCTTCCAGGAGGCCGGCTTTGGCATAATAGGCCCCCATGAGTGAGTGCAGGCTTGAGTTTCCGGGATCATCGCTGAATAAACCGGACAGCTTTTTTTCTTCTTCTTTTATCTCGTAGATTTTTTCCTCGTTCAGGACAGTAAATTTCTGGTTCAGTGAGCGGAAGGAGTTGATCAGGTCCTGCCCCTCCACATTCCAGAAATAGGAGGCTCCGAATTCCAGTCCGGATTCATCTTCGGGGAACTCCAGGTGTGTGGCCGTGGTCCGCTTCTCCCAGACCAGTCCTTCCCCGTTATATAGACGCACCACAAACTCATCCGCTGGTTTCCTGGATTCCCAGCTTAAAACGGGCCTGTTGGTCGAAATCATGGTATTGCAGGGGCTCAGCGGCAGTATTTGCTGAGCTGTTTCATCCGACCTCAGATCCATTAATACTCCCATCTCCCCTTTGTTATCCTGCCGCATGGCCAGATCTGAAAGATTTCCAGCCATACCCGCTCCGATATTCCTCGATGAGCTTCCTGACTGGTTCCCTGAGATTGTGATGTTGCTGCTGGGCCCAAGGCTTATCAGGTTTCCGTTGGAGAACAACATGCTCACACTGGCCTTTTTCCCGGTCTCTACCCGGTCGCCCTGGGCCAGCTGGGTTCCGAAGACTGCCTTCAGGGCTTCATCGTTTCCTGCCTTATGCAGGTATACGCTCCCCTGAACATCGGAGATGACTGCCAGGGAAGGATTGTTTTGTGCTAAGGTGATGGAAGTGGGCAACAGGAGCAGTACCAGTATAAAACTGAGTTTCTTAACTTGTCTCCGCATGCTTCCTCAATTTGAATTGAATTAATTGGCTACAAAAAAAGGCTCTAACTGTATTCAAAGCCGGAACCGTTAATTGAGGAGAATAGTCCTGATTTTCAGGATAAAGCTATATAAGATATAAAAAACAGCATTGCCAGTCAAGTTATTTTGATTAAAACTTATTTAATATAAATGAGTTAGCTTGGTGATGCTGGGTAAGAGGTTCATCATTGGCAAGGAGGCCGGTTGAGCTTCAGGATTGGGGAATCTTGCCAAGAAGGATTATATTGTAACCGCATTATCCATTAAATGTCATATGTTATGAAACATCGCAATCTGCTGTTACCCGGAATTACCATAATGATCCTCGCATTCATGATCATCACGAGCGCCTGCTCCAGTCTGTCAGATTACAACTGGCCCCAGTTCAGGGGACCTGATGCCAACATGATTGCCAGTGGGGCTGGCCTGCCAACGGAATGGGGGGATGATATGAATGTAGCATGGACCCATGAACTCGAAGGGGAAGGATGGGCCTCACCGGTGATATGGGGTAACAGGGTATTTGTATCCACCGTAGTGGCAGAGAAGATCAATAAGCCCGGTGAAGGGGAGGAGGAGAACCAGGATCTTTACAAGAATGATGTGTACCGGTGGATGCTGAGCTGTGTGGATCTTAGCACAGGCGAAGAGATCTGGAAGAAGGTGGTCCGCCAGGGCAATCCCAGGATCAGGAAGCATGCCAATACCAATTATGCAGGGGAAACACCGGTGGTGGATGGAGAGAGGATATATGTCTCTCTGGGGATGAACGGACTGTATTGTTTCGATTTGGACGGGGAACTGCTCTGGGAGAAGGACCTGGGCGCCTATGAGACCCAGAACGGCTGGGGAACCGGATCCTCACCCCTGCTTTACGAAGGCAAGTTGTATATTCAAAGGGATAACGAGGAACACTCTTTCCTGGTGGCACTGAACCCGGAGAACGGTGAGGAGATATGGAGGGTGGACCGGGAAGAAAAGACCAACTACAGCACCCCTTTTATCTGGAAGAACAGTGAACGTACCGAGCTTGTTACGGGAGGCCTGAGAGCTCGTTCCTATGACCCGGCCACGGGAGAGCTTCTCTGGGAACTGCAGATGGACGGAAGGTATAATATTCCGGGCCCCGTGGCAACAAAAGATCTGCTATTTATAGGTAATGCCGGGTTCCGGGATATACCGGGAACTTTTGCTGCAGTTAAGGCAGGTGCGGAAGGGGATATCACCCCGGACTCCGTTAGCCTGACCAGCGAGGGACTGGCCTGGTACAATGCTGATGCACCCACCGGCAATCCTTCCCCGCTGTTATATGAGGGACTGCTGTATCTGCTGAGCAGCAGGGGAGGGGATCTTAGCTGTCTGGATGTTGCCACCGGAGAGATCGTTTACCAGGAGAAGGTGGAAGGTGTGGGCGCCTGCTGGGCAAGCCCCTGGGCCCAGGGCGACAAGATCTTCTTTACTGACGAGAAGGGAGTGACCAAAGTGATCCGGGCAGGCAGGGATTTCGAACTCCTGCATGAGAACCGCCTGGACGACCGTTTCTGGGCATCCATGGCCACCACGGGCGAAGCCTATATTTTTAAAGGGGATAAAAAACTATACTGCATTAAAAAATAGTGGATATGAAGATCAGAACACTTTTTCTCTTATGGGGTCTCTGTTTGGTTGCGACCCTGGTAAACGGACAAAACTGGCAGCTGGTATGGTCCGATGAGTTTGACGGTGATGCGCTGGATCCGGATCTATGGTCCTACCAGACCGGAACGGGAGCGGAATACGGGCTGGTCGGCTGGGGCAACAATGAACTGCAATATTATAAAGAAGATAATGTAAAGGTGGCCGATGGGGTGCTGACCATTACGGCAAAAAGGGAAAACATTGAAACCAGCCAGTTCACTTCCGGCCGGATCCGGACCATAGACAAGGGTGACTGGACCTATGGCCGTTTTGAGTTCCGGGCGAAAATGCCTGTGGGGAAAGGGCTCTGGGCCGCCATCTGGATGCTTCCTACCGATGAAGTTTACGGGGGATGGGCCGCCAGCGGGGAGATCGATATTATGGAATACCTGGGGGATGATACCACAAAGGTATACGGGACCATCCACTATGGCGGCCAGTGGCCGGACAACCAGTACAGGGGCTCGGATTATGTGACCGATGACACGGCCTTCCACAGGGACTTCCATATTTTCGCCCTGGAATGGGAAGAAGGAAAACTTCGCTGGTATGTGGACGGGGAAGAGTTTCAGAACCTGGGCAGCGGGATGTGGTACAGCAGTACGGCAGCCTACCCTGCACCATTTGACAGGAGGTTCCATTTGCTGATCAACCTGGCGGTTGGGGGGAACTGGCCCGGATCACCGGATGTCAATACACAGTTCCCCCAGGAACTGGTGGTGGATTATGTGCGCGTATACGAGGATGCTTCTGCCGGCCAGGGAGGGGACCGTATGGGACTTGATCTGGAACAGAATCATCCCAATCCATTTGACAGGTATACAGAGATCAGCTTCTCACTCTTGTCTGAAGAACAGGTGCTGCTGGAAGTCTATGATGCCACGGGCAGGAAGGTGCGAACCCTGGCGGACCGGTCCTACGGGCCCGGCACGCATACGGTGGCAGTGGAGGCCGGCGATCTTGAGCCCGGGATTTATTCCTATCGTTTGCAGGCCGGAAAGGCTTCCGCCGTCAGGCAGATGCTGATCCTTTAAGGGCATCCCGTACCAGGTACATGACCGATTTGTAGTCGATCCCGCTGTTCCGCGAGAGACCGATCTCGCAGGTGCGGCTGTTGGAATATCCCGCTGAGAACCGCTCCACCTGAGGCTTCAGATTGCGCAGGGCCCAGGCATTTATTTCCGGCTGGGTAAATCCCTTGTCCCCTGCAAATCCGCAGCAACCCACCTCCTCGGGAAAGACCGGGTGTCCGGTGCAGGCCCTGGCCACGGCCATGAATTTTTCCTGCAATCCCATCTTGGTGCTGGTGCAGGTGATATGGAAGGCAACAGGTCCCCCGATGGGCCTGAGTTCCAGTTTATCCAGGAGAAGATCATGGATGAATTCAACAGGTTCATAGAGCCTCAGTTTGTCCGACATGACCCGTTTCATGCGGTGGGTACACGGACTGGTATCACACAGGACCGGGTAATTGCCATTATCACTGGCTTTCAGCAGGGCTTTCTCCAGTTCTCCTGATTTGGCATCGGCAATATCAAAAAAGCCCTTGCTCTCCCAGGGGGTTCCGCAACAGAGCTGCTTCATTCCTTCGGGGAAAATAACATCGTATCCTGCTTTCTCCAGGACCTCCAGGCTGACCTCCACCAGCGATTGTTTGTCCTTGTCCCTTACGGCCGTACCCATGCTCTGGTTGATACAGCTGGGGAAATAAACGACTTTTGGTTTTCCGGGCTCTCCGCTTATTTCCGGGGTTTTCAGGGCTTTCTTCTTTACTGGGCGTGGCATATGCCGGTCCCAGATCCAGATTTTCCGGAAGGGGAGCACCCGGTTCAGGGCAAACATAAATCCCAGTCCCCACCGCACAAGGAAGTGAACAAGCGGGAAATGTCTGCCGATCCAGCCGGCGATGGGATTGCCCGGTCGTTTTCTTGCATTGTTGCGTGCCCGGAGGTGTTTGATCATCACTCCGGTATCGATGGAGAGGGGACAGGTGGTGGCACAGAGTCCGTCCGCCGCACAGGAGCCTTCTCCTTCATATTTAAATCCTTTTACCAGTTTGTGCAATCTCAGCTTATCCTGCCCGGAACTGCCCAGGAGCTCGATCTCACGTTGCACGACGATCCGCTGTCGTGCCGAAAGGGTCAGCCCATTGGTCAGACAGGAGATCTCGCAGAAACCGCATTCGATGCACTGGTCCACTGCCTCATCGATCACGGGCATGGGTTTGAAGTGCTTCAGGTGTATCTGCGGGTCATCCGAGATGATCACACCCGGATTCAGGATCCCTTTGGGATCGAAGGCCTGCTTGATCTCTTTCATATATCCGTAGAGCTCTTCGCCCCATTCGTAGGCCACAAAGGGAGCCATATTGATCCCTGTTCCGTGTTCCGCTTTCAGCGATCCGTCATATTTATCCACCACCAGCCGGGTCAGCTGGCGGATCATGTGTTCATATTTATGCAGCTCCTCTTCATTGTGGAAATCCTGGGCGAAAATAAAATGCAGGTTTCCGTCCAGTACATGCCCGTAGATGACAGCTTCTTCATATCCAAGCTCATCCAGCATTCTGCGCATGTCGCTCACCGCTTCGGTCAGGTGTTCGGCAGCTACGGCCACGTCTTCTATGATAACGCTGGTTCCGGGTTTGCGCATGCCTCCCACCGAGGGGAACACCCCTTTTCTCACATTCCAGAAGTCCGTGATCTGTTTCAGATCAGAGGTGACCTCAAAATCACGTACCAGCGAAAATCCCGCCAGGGCCTTTCTGGTTCTTTCAATCATGGCATCCAATGCTCCCTGGCTCTCCTCCTCCAGATCGATCAGCAAGGCTGTCACTCCCTTGTCCAGCTCCCGGATATAATCGGGGATGCCCGCATTGCCTTCCACCGATCTCAGGGCCTCGCGGTCCATGATCTCAATGGCAGGTATGCCGGCTTCTCTCAGCAGGGGGACCGCGTTGCAGGCAGACTCCAGGTCCTTGAAATAGATTAGTGAGGAGGCCCTGAAAGGCTTGACCGGAACGGTGCTGAAGGTGGCTTCCGACACAAATCCCAGGGTTCCTTCCGATCCCACCATCAGATGGAGGATCAGGTCCACCGGATCCTGGTAATCCAGAAAAGCATTCATCCCGTAGCCGGTGGTGTTTTTTATGCTGTATTTCTTCCGTATCTTTTCTGTGAGTCCGGGATTCGATCGAATATCGCTCCCGATGCGCTGCAGGGTGGCCAGCAGTTCCGGTTTCGACAGCTGCAGGGCTTCACGGCTTTCCTGGTTGTCAGTGTCCAGCAGGGTGCCATCGGCAAAGATGATCCGGGCCGACCGGATGGTGGCATAACTGTTGGCATGGATCCCGCAGCTCATTCCGCTGGCATTGTTGGCAATAATGCCACCCACCATGGCCGAGTTGATGGAGGCCGGATCGGGACCAAATTTCATGCCGGTGGGGGCCAGGATCTGGTTTAGGCGGGTACCGGTGATCCCCGGCTGGGTGCGGATCAGTTTTCCCTTGTCGAGGACCACGCTTTTGTTCCAGTGCTGCCCCCTGGCCTCAAGCAGCACCGAGTCGGAAACGGACTGGCCGGAAAGGCTTGTTCCGGCTGCCCGGAAGGTAACAGGGGTAGCTGTTTCGTTAAGGATCTTCAGGGATGCAACAAGCTCTTTCTCCCCCTGGGGTTTCAGCACAATCTTTGGTATCTTGCGGTAGCATCCCGCATCCGCAGATGTGGCGGTCAGGGTCAGGTCATCGGTAAAGACCTGCTGTTTACCAATGGCACGGTACAGCTTTTTTACAAGGGAAGTCATGGGATCGCTTTGCACTAAAGTTAAATATTATCTTTGTTTTTCAAATTCATGCATCATGAAACCCTTGCCTCTCCGAAACCTGCTCACGTTAAGTTTGCTGCTCATGATCTTCCAGGGAGCACATGCGCAGGTCCTCACCGGAATTGAAGTGCTGGAGGAGCGGGACTTCGATCTTCTCAGGGGCAAGCGCGTCGGCCTGGTTACCAATCCCACCGGAGTGGATGGATCGCTTCGATCCACCGCCGACATCCTGCATGAGCATGTGAACCTGACAGCCCTCTTTGGCCCCGAGCACGGGGTACGGGGCGATTTCTCGGCCGGCGACCATGTGGGGGACCAGGTGGACGAACAAACCGGCGTACCTGTTTTTTCACTGTACGGGGCCAACAGAAAACCAGGCAGG
>Ga0209536_100004465_pt1 | contig 22087 bp, 16 predicted proteins | sample DeeMarSeWOR28_12_FD_187461 | JGI IMG/M metagenome (GOLD analysis project Ga0209536, IMG submission 187461) | Marine sediment microbial communities from White Oak River estuary, North Carolina - WOR-2-8_12 (SPAdes) (version 2) | ecosystem: Environmental > Aquatic > Marine > Intertidal zone >... | reverse complement strand
CCTCGGCGCCGTGGGGGGTCTGAAATGGGACAAGAACCCGCCGCACCTCCGGCCGGAGCGAGGTCTGCTGGCCCTCCGAAAAGAGCTGGGTGTGTTTGCCAACCTCCGTCCGGTGAAGCCCTACGCCGCGCTTTCTGAGCATTCGCCGGTGAGGGAAGAACTCCTGCGAGGCACGGACATCATGGTCGTGCGCGAGCTGACCGGCGGCGTCTACTTCGGAGAACCCAGGCGGCGTGACCGGGAGGGGGACGTGACGAGGGCCATCGATACGGTCGAGTACACCGACCGCGAAATAGAGCGTGTGGTGGTCCTTGCCTTCCGTCTGGCTGCCGGGCGGAAGAAACGGGTCACCTCCGTCGACAAGGCGAACGTCCTGGAGACCTCCAGGCTCTGGCGCGAGGTTGCCACGGCAGTCGGAGATCGGCACCCAGACATCAGCCTCGAGCACATGCTGGTGGATGCGGCTTCGATGCGGCTCATCTCGTCTCCATCTTCGTTTGACGTCCTTGTTACCGAAAACATGTTCGGCGATATCTTGACCGACGAGGCGGGTGTCCTGGCGGGATCGCTCGGGATGCTCCCCTCCGCATCAATGGGTGAGGGTCGGCCCGGGCTGTTTGAGCCTGTACACGGGTCCGCCCCTGACATCGCCGGAACGGGCACGGCAAACCCGGTGGGGGCGATCCTCAGTGCAGCGATGCTGCTCCGGCACGGACTTGAACTGCGGAGCGAAGCAGCTGCACTCGAGCGGGCCGTGGAAAGGACGCTGGCCTCCGGGGCCCGAACAGCCGATATCGGCGGGAACCTCTCTACAGTGGAGATGACCGACAGAATCCTCGCGAGCCTCCGCACACCAGAACACACGCATCCCTGACAACAACGGACAGCTAAGGAGTACACCACAATGGCGTTCATTGATTTCGGCGGTGTTACCGAAGAAGTCGTCACCCGGGAAGAGGTCACACTCGAGAAGGCCCGTGCGGTACTGGAAGACGAAATCATAGGAATAATCGGATACGGGCCGCAGGGGTACGGCCAGTCGCTCAACCTCCGCGACAACGGGATAAAGGTGCTCATCGGGCAACGCAAGGGAGGTCGCGGTTGGGAAGAAGCCGTGCGCGATGGTTGGGTCGAGGGAGAGAGCCTGTTCGACGACATCGGAGAAGTCGTCCGTCGGTCCACCATTGTCGAGTATCTGCTCTCGGATGCCGGACAGCGCGATCAGTGGCCTGTGATCCAGAAGGATCTCCGTACGGGACAGGCGCTCAGCTTCTCGCACGGGTTCTCGGTGGTCTTCAGAGACCAGACGGGTGTCGTTCCGCCGGCCAATGTGGACGTCATTCTGGTTGCCCCCAAGGGGGCGGGACGGACTGTTCGCTCGAATTTTCTGGCGGGGAGCGGCATAAACTCGAGCTTTGCCGTACATCAGGATGCCACGGGCCGCGCCCGTGAGCGGGTGGTTGCCCTGGGCATCGCGATCGGCTCCGGCTATCTGTTTCCGACCACGTTCGAGAAAGAGGTCTACAGTGACCTCACGGGCGAACGAGGCGTTTTGCTGGGCGCTATCGCCGGCCTGATGAAGGCCCAGTATGATACCCTCCGGGCCATGGGGCATTCTCCGAGCGAAGCCTTCAACGAGACCGTTGAAGAGGCAACGCAGAGCCTCTATCCTCTCATGGGTGCAAACGGTGTCGACTGGATGATTGCCTCCTGCAGCACCACCGCGCAACGCGGCGCGCTCGACTGGTCAAAGAGATTCGAATCGGCCGTCAAGCCCCTCTTCGAGCTCCTCTACAAGGATGTGAAGGCGGGAACGGAAACCAGAAGGGTGTTGGAGACCTGCAGTGCTCCCGATTACCGGAATCGTCTCGAGGGTGAGCTGGATGAGTGGAGAAACTCAGAGATGTGGCAGGCGGGAAGGGCTGTCCGTGCACTGCGACCCGAGAACTGGAAGAACGATTGAAGGAGCCAGAAAGACGATGGTGGAACACCAGCAACCCTCCCGGACCGTGCCGGAGTTCCTTTCAAGACTGATAGAGGATGAACGCAGTGCTGCAGAGAGGTACCGGCAGAAGGCAACCGAAGTGAACGAGCCGGCGCTGCGGACGCTTCTGCTCCGGCTCTCGGATATGCGCTCCCTGCAGTGCAGGGAGCTGGAATCGTATCTGAAAGAGACCCACGGCTCGGCGATTATCACAAAGCAGATCAACGACATGTTTCTTTGAAATACGCATTTGACAAAGGGAAGAAAATTGCTACATTGAAGCAACATCTTGATTTCATCCAGAGTGGCGGAGGGACAGGCCCTTCGAAGCCACAGCAACCGGGGAAGTGATCCCGTCAGGTGCTAACTCCTGTCACGCATGATGCGTGAGAAGATGAGACCAAGAGCGAACGAGTATCTCGGAACCTCTTTGGCATCTTCCCAAAGGGGTTTTTTCGTACGTGAGCGTTTGTTCTTTCACATCCATCATTTACCTACAGCAGAGAGGTTCTCCATGGCAGAGCGAATCAGCGCACCTCAATACCGATTCGAAACCCTGCAGCTGCACGCCGGGCATGAACCGGATGCCGCATCGAAAGCGAGGGCGGTACCGATCTACCAGACCACTTCCTACACTTTTGATGATGCTGACCACGCTGCGGCACTCTTCAATCTGGAGCAGTTCGGCAACATCTACACCCGGATTATGAATCCCACCACGGCGGTGTTCGAGCAGAGGGTTGCTGCGCTTGAAGGCGGTGTCGCAGCACTGGCCACCTCCTCGGGACAGGCCGCACAGCTGGTGGCACTGAGCACGTTCGTCCTGGCAGGCGAGAACATTGTCTCGACGAGCAACCTCTACGGAGGCACCTACAACCAGTTCAAGGTGACATTCCCGCGTCTCGGCATCGGCGTGAAGTTTGTTTCCGGCGATGATCCGGAGGAGTTTCGGAAAGCCATTGATGCGAAGACCAAAGCACTCTACGTTGAGACAATCGGGAACCCGCGTCTCAATGTCCCCGATTTCGAGGCGATTGCAAAAGTTGCCCACGATCATGGGATTCCCCTTGTCGTTGACAACACCTTCGGGGCCGGGGGGTATCTCTGCAGGCCATTTGTATTCGGAGCGGACGTCATCGTCCACTCCGCAACGAAATGGATCGGTGGGCACGGCACTTCCATCGGTGGCGTCATTGTTGACTCCGGCAAATTCAACTGGGGAAATGGCAACTTCCCGGTGTTCACAGAACCGAGTCCGGGCTACCACGGGTTGAAGTTCTGGGATGTCTTCGGAGAGGGGAGCGATCTGGGCAACATCGCGTTCATCATTCGGGCGCGGGTCGAGGGACTCAGGGACCTCGGGCCCTGCGTCAGCCCATTCAACTCGTTCCTGTTCCTGCAGGGCCTGGAGACGCTCTCTCTGAGGGTCGAGCGCCACTGCCAGAATGCCCTGGCGGTGGCGAAATGGCTTCAGCAGCATCCCGGGGTGACATGGGTCTCCTACCCGGGTCTCACAGATCATCCCCATCACAAACAGGCGGCGAAGTATCTCCGCAAGGGGATGTACGGCTCGGTTCTCGTCTTCGGCATAAAGGGGGGGATCGAAGGGGGGAAGAAGTTCATCAACAGCACAAGGCTCGCAAGCCTCCTGGCAAACGTGGGAGACGCTAAGACGCTGGTGATCCATCCGGCCTCAACAACGCACCAGCAGCTGTCGGCTGAAGAGCGGGCGAAATCCGGTGTCACGCCCGAGATGGTCAGGGTCTCAGTCGGACTCGAGCATATCGACGATATCCTTGAGGACTTCGGTCAGGCACTGCGCGTGGCCGGAGAGGCCTGATGAGGGATGCATCAAACCAATCTTCGATGAGGGATTCCATATCCATAGTGCAGACCCGTACGTGGCAGCTCAGTGCATCCGACGTCCCGTTTCTGCTTGACTGCGGACGTTCGCTCTCGTCGGTCACCGTGGCGTACGAGACGTACGGAGAGTTGAACCCGGCGGGGGACAACGCCATCGTGATCTGCCACGCGCTCACGGGAAACGCGCACGCGGCTGGGCTCTCCTCGCGGGACCCGAAGAGTGCAGGGTGGTGGGATTCCATGATCGGGCCGGGGATGGCGTTTGACACCCGGGAGTACTACGTCGTCTGCTCCAACATTCTCGGGAGCTGCTATGGCACGACGGGACCCGCTTCCGTCAATCCGGAAACCGGGAGCCCGTACGCCATGACCTTCCCGCAGATGACCGTTCGGGACATGGTCCGCCTGCAGCACGCGCTGGCGAACCACCTCGGCATCAAGCAGGTGCGAGCGGTGATCGGGGGTTCTCTCGGAGGGATGCAGGTCCTGGAGTGGGCGCTGATGTATCCGGAGATGGTCCGCTCGATCATCCCGATTGGAACGGCCGCCCGCCATTCTCCATGGTGTATCGGACTGAACGAGCTAGCGAGAGAGGCAATCACCAATGACCCCGATTGGCGGGGGGGTGACTACTACGGCCTGGGGCAGCCCGAGCGGGGGTTGTCGCTTGCCCGCCAGGTTGCCATGATGTCGTACCGGAGCGACGTCTCCTTTCTCTCCCGTTTCGGCCGTGATCGGAAGCGCCCCGTGGGGGAGAGCCCGGAAGAGCGGTTTGACTTCACAAACCTCTTCCAGGTGGAAAGCTACCTCCACTACCAGGGGATGAAGCTCGTCCGGAGATTCGATGCGAACAGCTATCTCTATATCTCACGCTCCATGGATCTCCACGATGTGGCTTTCGGCCGCGGAGCAATGCCGGACGTTCTCTCCTCGATCCGCACTCCGGCTCTCTGCGTCGGGATTTCCAGTGATGTTCTCTATCCCGTCCATGAGCAACTGGAGCTGGCGCACGGACTGGGGTCGGCAACCTACGCGGAGATTGATTCACCGCACGGGCACGACGCATTTCTCATTGAGGTCGACCAGCTCACACAGATGGTGAAAGGATTCATGAAGCAACACGGACTCTAGCAGCGTGATGGTGTTATGATTGTTATGAAGTTCGGCGGTACATCCGTCGAAAGCGCTGATGCGATGAAGAACGTCGCGATGATTGTCAGGCGGGAGCTCTGGCGGAAGCCGGTTGTCGTGGTCAGCGCCTGTGCCGGTATCACCAATGCGCTCGTGGAGGTGGCCGAGGGGGCGGCCGAGCGGAAAACGGCCAAGGCGCTCGGGCTGGTGCGCAGCATTCGGTCGCGTCATCTGGAGATCGTCGCCGGGCTGTTTCCCCGGCGCCAGAGCCGGGCCATCGAGCATGTTCGAGAAACCCTCAGGAGGTACGCGGATGAGCTCGCCACTCTCGTGAAGGGGGTTGCCACCCTCGGGGAGCTCACACCGAGATCCTTGGACGCCTTTCTCGCGTACGGTGAGCGTATGTCATCGCTGATTCTCCACCAGTGGTTTGGCGCGCGCGGCATACGGTCAAGCCTGGTCGATGCCCGCTCGTTCATGATCACGGATGATCAGTTCACGAAAGCGCAACCTGATTCTCGGCGCGTCGCGCGTCTGCTCAGGAGGGAAGTCCTACCCCGGCTCCGGAAGCATGATCTGGTACTGACGCAGGGGTTCATCGGCGCGACGGCGATGGGGATCACCACGACGATCGGCCGCGGGGGATCGGACTTTTCCGCCTCTTTCATCGGTGCGCTTCTGGGGGCGCGAGAGATCCAGATATGGACCGATGTCGATGGCATCCTCACGGCGGACCCAACGGTGGTCAAAGCGGCACGCAACATCCGAGCGCTTTCCTTTAGGGAGGCGGCGGAGCTGGCGTACTTCGGAGCTCGCGTGCTCCACCCCGAGACGATTCTCCCCGCCGTGAAGCGGAGCATCCCGGTCTGCGTCCTGAACTCGAAACGCCCTCACTGGAGCGGGACCGTCATTACCGCAAAGGCACCGAAGAATGGCGGCGGCGTGGTGAAGTCCATCGCGTACAAAGAGGGTATCACGCTGCTGAACATCGTTTCGACGCGGATGTTTCTTGCGCACGGATTTCTGGAGAATGTCTTTGACGTCTTTCACAAATATCACACGGTCGTGCACACCGTGGCAACATCCGAGGTAAGCATCTCGGTGACGATCGACAACGTGCTTCACCTGAAAGAGATTGTGAAGGAGCTGCGCGCATTTGCAACGGTCAGCGTGGCCAGGAAGAAAGCCATCGTGTGTGTTGTCGGGGAGAGATTGAAGAAAACTCCCGGGGTGGCCGCGAGGATCATGGCGGCGATCGGCAATACCGAGCTCAATATGATCTCCCAGGGTGCTTCGGAGATCAACATCTCGGTCGTTGTGGACGAATCGGCTATTGACACGACCGTTCGTCGACTTCATCGGGAATTCTTTTCGGATCTTTGAGGAGGAGCGAGTTCATGACAGCGAGATCGAAACCGGTAGATGTTGCGGTGGTGGGCGCCACAGGTCTGGTGGGGAGGATGATGATCCGGGTGCTGGAGGAGAGAGGGTTTCCCGTGAAGCGGCTCCATGCATTTGCCTCATCGCGCTCACACGGCTCTGAGGTTACCTTCCGTGGCAGGCAGGTGGCCGTGGAGACGCTGACGGAGGAATCCCTCAGGGCCAGCCGGGCAGCCATCGCGTTGTTCTCCGCCGGTGGAAACATCAGCCGTCAGTTCGCGCCCGGCGCGGCCTCGAACGGTACCGTCGTGATCGACAACAGCAGTGCATTTCGGATGGACCCGGATGTGCCGCTCGTGGTGCCTGAGGTCAACCCCGATGCCATAGTCTCCCACCGTGGCATCATAGCCAATCCGAACTGCTCGACGATCCAGCTCGTGGTGGCGCTCAAGCCGCTTCACGACCGCTACCGGGTCCGCCGGATCGTGGTCGCGACATACCAGTCGGTGACCGGAGCAGGCGCGCGCGCGTATAACCAGCTCATGGACGAACTGCGGGAAGTGGAGGTGCGGGAGAGGAAGTTCGCCTACCCGATAGCCTTCAACTGCATACCGCAGATCGATGAGTTTCAGGAAGACGGCTACACGCGTGAAGAGCAGAAGATGGTGAATGAGACGAAGAAGATACTCTCTGACGCATCGATCAAAGTGAACGCCACGTGTGTGCGTGTCCCCGTTGTGGGAGGCCACAGCGAGGCGGTGACGGTTGAGTTCGCGGAGAAGATCACGCCCGAGGAAGCCCGATCGTTGCTCTCAGACGCTCCGGGCGTTGTGCTGATGGATGATCCGGCCACAGCCTCCTATCCGATGCCGATCTTCTCGCGGGACAGGGACGAGGTGTTTGTGGGGAGGATTCGCGAAGATACAACCGCTCCCAACAGCATCGCCATGTGGATTGTGTCAGACAACATCAGGAAGGGTGCGGCGACCAACGCCGTGCAGATCGCGGAGCAATTGGTGACCTAGAAGATCTCGGCGTTCAGATGTTCGACGATGTGGTGAGAGAGGGAGGCGGCGGCCGTCGGGAGATCATCCCTGCCGGTGAATGCTTCCTCTGCAGTATGCAGTGCCCGGGTGGAAAAGGGCTCGACGAGCGCCGAGCGGAGCAGGTACCCCTCTTTGCTGCGATAGATACCTCCGTCCACTATGTAGTAGACTTCGAAGAGGTTGATGACGTCGAAGAGCGCTTTTCCGCGGCGCGGATTCCGGTGTCCGAGCTCCCGCTCGATCTCCGCGTTGATCTTCCCCGGATCAACGACGGTAACTCGAGGGTCGACGCTCAGCTCCTCGGCAACTGTCACCTGCGTAAGGACACTCCACTGTTCCGGGGTCGTCCCGAAGGTCATGTCCTGGAAGGGGAGAACGGCGATCCTGATGTTGCCAGGGGCAAGGAAATTCCTCGGAGCATACCTGGACCAGAGAACGAACCCGACCAGGCAGGCCAACACTACAACGAGTATGGCAAAGAGAGCCCGCTGGAATGCCGGCAGGCGGCGGCCCGGCCCCTTCCGGGAGAGTCCAAACGCTCGGTACGCCGCGAAGGCCGTCCTCTGGGGAGTGGCAGTCACGGGTTTCCGTCCCTCGCGCACTAGCCGGAGATCGGCTATCAGGTCTTCGACACTCTGATAGCGCTTTTCTGGCCGCTTGGCCATCGCGAGCTGAACAATCCGCTCGAGATCGGGCGGAATGCCACGACGCCGGCCTCGCGGCTCCTCGGGCTGCTCGAACTGGATTGCGTAGAGAAGCTCCTCCTCCGTGGCCGCTGCGAATGGGGGTCGTGAGGTAATCATCTCGTAGAGGATGACGCCGAGTGACCAGATATCCGTTCGCCGGTCCGTTGCCCCCGATCTGGCCTGCTCGGGCGAAAGGTAGGACGTTCCTTTTGCCTCCCCCGCGGTCCTCACCGGCCTCGCTCCCACCCTGGAATCTCCCGCCTCGAGGTTCAGGAGCCTCACCTTATCCCCGTCGGTGAGCTGGACACTTGCCGGGGAGAGTCGTCCATGGACACTGCCGCTTCGGTGCGCTTCCTCGAGAGCCGCGGCTATCCCGATAGCAATGTCGATGCTCTCGGAGAGCCGTAGCCGGGCCCTGGCAATCTTCGCTTCCAGCGATTCAGTCTGGCGGCTTTGCATCTCATCAGTTCCGGTGTGGCCCTAAAAAGTACGGTGGCGTGTATGGAAAGTCAATAAAAAAGCCCCGGCGTGGGGCTCATGCTTCCTGTTCGGCCTGATATCGGTGTCGCCTTCTCCCGCGGGGAATCTCCCTCACCTCACGTTGAGTACCAGCACTTCTTTCTCGAGGCGGCGTGACATCGCCCTGAACAACTCCTCCGGATTGGCGAAGTCTCTGAACGCGTCTTCTGCGAAGAGATTCGGATTGTCAAAGAGGATGCTCGCGAGTGTTGCCTTGTAGCGGATGGCAGACGTGTTCCCTTCCCTTGCCAGCTCGAGAAGCTTGCTCTCGATTGCCTGCGAGCAGCAGCTCTGCTGCGCGATCTTCAGACGTGTGATCTCGCCAATGGCCGACTCGATTACCGCATCGTGCGGGTAGTTCAGCGAGCCGAGGAAGAACTTCTCAAGGTACTGCATGTCGGCCTTCTGGTACGAGCTGAGCTGTGCGAAGATCCGAACAGGTCCTTCATCTCGAGTGATACCCTGGCTGCCGGCCTCTGAGACCACGGCGGCCATCAGGAACGCTCCGACAAACAACAGAGTTGTGGTCTTCATGGCATCCTCCTGCTGGAAAGATTCTGCGTATCGGGCCCTCATCTCTTTAGACGACCCTCCCGAGAAAAGGTTGCAGGTGTGTCCTCGTGAATGCTGGCAGGAGGGCGGGGTCAGAGTTGAGATTACTGACGCACGAATCCGCATGATACCTTTGTCAAGCCCCAGTTGCATTTCATCGTTCTCCTCTTGCTTGTTTGCGATGTCGTTGGCATACTATAAACGGAAATCTGATGTACACCTCTATCGCGTGTGACCGGCATGTACGGAAGAACCGCTGTTGCCCTCCTTCTTCTCGTCTGCGCCGCAGGGCAGCAGCTCACGGCACAGATCTCTCGCTCACGAGTTGATAGCCTTCTCGAGCGGGGCACCTTAGCACTGGAAAGCGGAAACACCGGTGAGGCTCGCCTCTGCTATGAGACCGTGCTTGACGAAGACGAGGAGGCTGTTCCGGCTCTCGAAGGTCTTGCGAGGATTTCTCTGGATGAGAGGAACTGGGGAGACGCCTCCGGCTACGCCGATGAGATACTGGATATCGATCCGAACAATCTGGAGGCTCACTACATTGCGGCCAGGGCGGAGAGAGAAGCGGGTACGCAGGTCGCTCTGATTTTGAGGCTCGTCAGATGGAATAGCTCGGAGAGCCACTTCGATTTCATCCTCGGCCGTGATTCTCTCTACAGCGACGTCCTCTACGAGTACGCCCGCTTGCGTCAGCATAAGGAGGAATATGGAAAGGCCCTTCAGCTCGGGCACGCGCAGATCCGCGTGAAACCCGGATCCCGACAGGGCCAGATCGGTCTCTTCAAGATCTACCGTGCCATCATTGCAACCCAAGATCCTAACTCGGCGCTCTCTTTGCTGGGCACCCAGGCTTCAACGCACGCTCGCTACTTCCACGGCGAACTCCTCAGACGGGATCAGCGGCCGAAACAGGCCTCGGCGCTTTTTCGGGAGCTGATGGCTGTCGGGACAGACATTCCCTTGCAGGCGATGTACCTCTCCATTGCACGGCTTGCGTTCCAGCAGGGAGAAACTCGCCGGGCCGAGATCTACTACTGGAGGGCTGTTGACAAGATCAACTCCTGGCTCGGATCGGAACTGCTCTTCGAGGACCTCAAGTATCTTATCACGGATGAAGAGCTCAGCACGTTCAGATCGCTGAGTTCAAATGATGAGAAACGGGCCTTCTTCCATTGGTTCTGGCGACGCAGAAATCCTACACCCTCTGCGGGATGGAATCCCCGCCTCGTCGAGCACATCAGGAGGTTCCTCCGCGCCGAGCAAGATTTCGAGTACTTCGGATTCCGCAGCTGGTTCAACAATCCAGACGAGCTCACGAATCTGCGCTTTCCCGATGCATTTTTGTTGAACGAGGAGCTCAACGACAAAGGGATGATCTACCTTCGCCACGGGGATCCGGACCAGATCAACAGAACCATCGGAGGGGATGACTCGGATGAGTCGTGGGTGTACTATGCGCGCGGCGACCAGCCCCAGAGGATTTTCAACTTCCGTCTGAAGAACATGGCGGGGAACGGATGGCGGCTTGCCAGCCTGCCTGAAGACCGGGAGATGATCGAAGAACTCGCGATGATGGACCGGGACTACAGACGACTTCTCTATGCGACTCCGATCGAGAGGCTGGAGAGGGAGGATGTGGTTATTGCCGAGTCCCGCACAATCGTGATGGATGCGTTGACAACCGATGCACATACCTGGAGCAAGGAGACCCGTGTCTTGGATGTTCCGCATTCGGTGGATGCGTTCAGGAGCGACGAGGGGAAGACCCTCGTCGACATCAGCTACGGGCTTCCTCTCGGCCAACTTGGCGAGACCGCCGGTGAGGCAAGGGGCAGCCTCTCGGTGGAGGTGGGTTTGAGTATTGGGACAGCCGACGGAGCCCCTCCCACAACCCGACGGGATACTCTTACCTTCGCGGGTTCGCAGCTTTCATCCGGCTACTACCTTAGCCTGTTCCGGTACAAACTTCCGCCCGGGCTCTACCGTCTCTCGATGCACGTAGAGCCCCTGGGTTCGCACACCATTGGCCGGTGGATGGAGGATGTGGACATACCAGACTACTCCTCGGACGAAATGATGCTCTCCGACATTCAGTTTCTTCTCCCCTCGGAGCTCGAGCCGAGCATCGAGATTGAAGGCATCAAAGTGGTCCAGAGTCCCTTCCATTCCGTGCCGCGCGACAAACCCCTCTACGTCTATTGCCAGATCTACAATCTCGTGAAGGACGTATACGGCAAGACGGCCTACAGCGTTCGGTGCTATGTTGCGGAAGGGGCGGGAGCGGAAGAGGCTGAGGGAGAGCTTGTCAGAGAAGAGTCGAAGGAAGGGATAGAAGAGTTCGAGGCTGTGTTCGAAATCCTAGACCTGGATGATTTCGACGAAGGTACCTACACGCTTCGGATCGAAGTGACAGACAGGAAGAGGGTGCACACGCTCAAGAGGTCGCGAACGTTTATCATTGAAGGCGGGTAGCGACCGGAGCGCAACACCCAGCAGCGGGCTTCTCACCTGAGTCGGCGACAGGAATCGAACCTGTTGTGAACTGAGTCCTGCATGTACTCAGTGCCTACCTTTGGCGTCGCCGACGTGTGCACGCAGTTTGTCTCGCGAAAGCGACGTGCCTGGAAACAGCACAATTTCCTATAGTCAAGATACACACAGCCGGGCGCAGCGCATTGCCGCCGGTCACACAGTGTGTCGGTGATCGCAGCCCGGTGGTGTAGGGGGGACGGAAGGATCTAGAAGGCTTCTGACGCGGTGAGGTACAATCCGGAATTCCCGCGCTGGCCAAAGCCGAAGTCGAGACGGATATTCAGTCTCTCTTCCTGATTGACGGCAAACCGGAATCCGAAACCGTACGAGGGTTTGAGATCCGGGAGACGAAAAGCCCCGATGCGGGAGGAGACATCGCCGACGCCGGCAAAGACCACCGCTCCGAACCGCCAGTAGAGGGGGAAACGGTACTCTCCCTGGAGGAGCATGTAGTTCCTGTCGGAGAAGCGTCCTTCCCGATACCCTCTCATGAGCTTCTCACCACCCAGACGCTGCAAGGACTGGAAGGGAGGCTCTCCCGTGGTGAAGCCCCCGTAGAACTGCAGTGCAAGGTATTGACCGGGAATGAAGCTGAAGTACTTCCGGAGATCCAATGTGTAATCGGTGTACGCGAACTCGCTCCCCAAGAATCTCTGAAACGTGATTGCGGTGACAGCGAAGTAGGCGCCGCGTGAGGCGAAGAAGACATTGTCGCGCGTATCCCACTTGAGGGTAATTCCGGCGCCGGAGATCCGTCCACCACTGCTTCCCGGGATCATTCCCTGCATCAGCTCTCCACCCTCGGCGTACTGCAGTATCCTGTAGTTGTAGAAATTGAAGACCACTCCGCCAAAGAGCCGGGGGAGAAACTGGTAGTCAAACCCAGCCCTGAAGCGAAGGATCTGGGGAACGTAGTCTTCTTCGGCTGAGCTCGGGGTGTTGTTTCCGATTCCGTAGAATTTGTCGGGGAATTTGAAAAAGCTGACATCACCGGAGACGTAGTACTCTTCGTCCTCAAGAAAAATCCGCGGTTCGATCTTTGCAATGATCTGGTTTGCAGTTGTGTAGATGACTCCGGCCCGTATGCTCGACGCCCGGGTCCCGGGGAGACTGTTCCGGGGCCGGAAGTAGTAGATGCCCACGCCTCCAAATGCCAGCTTGGTTTCGGGCCTGTAGTAGACGACAGGGAGAGCAAGCAATCCATCCTCCTGTCTTGCGAAAGCGCTGGATCCCGATCTGCTCGATGGCCTGGACGAGTCTGTGAGAGGGGAGGGGTCTGCCATGAGGGTCGAGTCTGCTTGCTGAGCCATCCCGATCATGGGCGTGCATGCCAGGCCGCACAGGATGACACACCGCATCACGCGGCGGTGTGCATCCTCCGTCGCTCTGAGTATGGGCTTCCTCAACACGGTGTTTCCTTTGCTGCTCTACAACGTTGGCAAGGCACGGATCGTTTCAGAATAACGATGAGGGATCTCTTCTGGCAGGTGGAATCTAAAGGGGGAATGAGTAGGTGACTCCCAGAGCAAAGGTGAGAAACTGGCTTGTCCCGATGGCGGCAGAGTTTCCGGATCCAGACAGACTGAACTCCGAATCGCGCACGAAGTGGTATTTCACGTTGAGGTCCGCATAGAGGTTCTCCCCTACAGGGAGGCCGCCGCCGAGACCCAGGGCTACGCCGGGCTCGCTGCGGAATTCCGCATTGTCAAGAGGGGCTCTGTTTCCGGAGCCGTCGGTGATTGTCCCTGAGACCGAGGACCTGTAGACATAGAGACCCGCTTCGAGCAGTCCATAGAAGCGCGGGCCTGACGTCTTTGGTGTTATGAGCCGGACGCTCAGAAGGATAGGTATGCCTCCCAGGCCGCCGCTCGCCTCCAGCACTCCGGTGCCGCCCTGCAGCTCGTACTGCTTCCTCAGGGCCTCCTGGTCCAGGCCAAAACGAATGTAACCGAGCACCAAACCCAGACGGACATTTGGCTCAAGGTCAAAAAAGAAGCCGCCCTGGACTCCGAACCCTGGGTTGTAGAGATCTGCGCTCTTGCCAGTCGGGACGCCGGCTACGGCGGCGATCTCAGCTCCATAGGATTGCTGGCTGGCGGCAATCTTGGGAGTGAGGCAGCATGCAAGAAGGAGTAGAAGCGTCTGTCTCATGGCGCACAGGGTTCAACCGCAATGAGCGATATCAACGTCACAGGAGAAGCAGCACCAAAATACGGATTTTCAGGATTGATTCCTAGTCGAATGCCCGGGGTAGGAGGCGTTCCGTTCCTTGATTCTGACCCCGTTTGCCTATATCTTGTCTGCGTGTAGCAAAGTACGGAGCAACATCGTTCACAGGGAGGGTACCATGGGTGCGAGATGGGCTGCTCTACTTCTGACCGGGGCTGCAATACTGTTCTTCTCAGGCTGCAAGAAGGATGATGATCCCTCGGGGACGGGGCCGATACAGAGTCCGCCGCCTCAAGAGCTGGTCGGGACATGGGTCTTCCAGTCCGGGACACTCGGGGGCAACCCTGTCGATCTTGCCGATGTCATGGAGTGGGTCGATGGGGCAACATCTGCAGAATTCACCGTTGGGGCTGACGGAACCTACTCGTACCGGGAGAGAGACCAGGGCGGGGCCGTACTCTTCAACTCCGCAGGAACGTTTACCGTGAGCGGGGCGAACGCCACGATAACAATCACGAGCAAAGACGGTCAGCCAATATCGCCCGTGGAGGTTCTCTCGGGGATATGGGCGCTGAGCGATGACGGGAACCAGCTCACTCTCACATACAACCTCATCACGCAGAATCTCGTCCTGATCGCCCAGAAGTCGTGAGCATTGACGGGAGACCGAAGGAGGAACCATTGTTGATGCAGACAGGAAGGCTCCTGGCGACAGTGTGTCTTGTACATGTGGCAGTCCTCTCCGGTAGTCACTCGGCGGCGTATGCGCAGGTGCCGCCGCCCGGTCCGCAGGCGATGGCGGCCGATCCGTGCGGCTATCCCGATACGAATTCCCCCGAGTACAAGGTCGCAGCGGCGCAGAACTGGGGATACGGGTATGATTCTCTCCTGAGTGACCTGGGACGATGGGGCGCATCACCATTTGCGAATATCGATTCCGTTGGTGCAAGCGTCCAGAACCGCGCCCTCTACATGCTCACGATCCAGGACACCGCATCACCCGGATTCCTCCGCCACAGGGTCTGGATCCATGCTCGCACACACCCCAATGAAGTCCAGGGCACCTGGGTGACAAATGAGCTGATTCGGATCCTGCTCTCGGAAGAACCGCTTGGCCGGCTGATGCGGGAGAGGTGTGTGTTCAACATCATGCCGATGTACAATCCAGATGGCGTGGAACTGGGATACGGACGGGAGAACGCCAACGGTGTGGACATCGAAAGCAACTGGGATAAGCCTGTTCTGGAGCCGGAAGTGGAGGTATTGAAAGGCCTCTTCGAGAGGTTCATGGCGGAGCCCAGCCCGATCCGCGTGGCGCTCAACATGCATTCTGCCGCCTACTGCACACGCTACTTCGTCTACCACGACGCCACCGGCACATCCCCTTTCTACGCTCAACTGGAACAACAGTACATAGGGGCCGTAAGGGCAACGTTCGCGGAGTGGATTGAGCCGTGGGACTTTTTTGTCAGCTGGATGTATGGCGCCCCGCTTCGTTATCCCGAGAGCTGGTTCTGGTATAATCATGCCGAAGGAGTCATGGCCCTGACCTACGAAGACATGAACTGCGACTGGGCGCATGGTTTCGACACAACGGCAATCGCCCTTCTTCGGGGGACTGCCGTACACCTGGGAGTTACCGGAGAGCCGTCGGACATTGTTTCCTCGGGCGCTCTCCCTGCGCAATTCTGTCTGTCACAGAACTACCCCAATCCCTTCAATCCGACAACAACCATCCAGTATTCTCTCCCGCACGCAGTACGGGTCACGCTGACGGTCTACAATCTCCTGGGGAGCGAGGTCGCGACCCTCATCGATGGTGAGCAGGAGGGGGGAGGAACGCATCGTATTGTATGGAATGCCGGCCACGTGCCAAGCGGAACGTACATCTACCGTCTCCGTGCAGGTTCATTTGTCGAGGCGAAACGCCTGGTGATTGTGAAGTAGGTGAGCCCGGCCCCATCCGACGGCTCACCGCTGGAACCAGATCAACCGGCTCGTGGTTAATACTGCATACCATCGAGTGAAACGCATATCCCTGTACGAAAGAGGACCTGCACTATGCGGCGATCAGCGGACCGTGTGACCCTGGCTGCAGCGCTCGTTTTGGCTGCTTTGGCTTTGCCGGGCCTTGCGTCGGCTCAGGCGCTCACTCATGCGATTGCGGTGGGTGGCGTGACACATCAATCGGCCCGCTTCTGGTTCCGTATGAGCGGCCCAGGTGAAGGCCGGATCCAGGTGGACAGGGATCCCACGTTCCCTTCCCCCATTCTCAGCTCTCCGGGCTCTGCCACCCCCGAGGGGAATTTTGCCGCCATCGTTGATATCTCGGGGCTCGAGGCCGACACACGCTATTACTACAGGGCCGCGATTGGCGGAATCCCACATGCACGGGTAGGGTCATTTATGACCTTCCCGCTGCCGGGAACGCCCTCGACCTTCACATTTACATTTGGCTCCTGCCAGCAGAGCAGTCCGACATCCGACGGAAACATATACCGCCAGATCGCGAAGGAATCTCCACGGTTCTTTCTTCAACTGGGTGACTGGGGGTATCCCGACACGACAGATACTCTTCCCGGTGACAGCTCGTTTTTCGCCGCCGACTATGCGGATGTTCAGGCTACATACCTCACCCGGTACAGTCTGGACTATCCGATGGATAGCCTGCTCCGGATTGCCCCTGTGGACTACGTCTACGATGATCACGATTTCATGAACAACAACTCCTCGGCAAGGACATCCAGCTTCGAGATTCCCGTCAGGCCCAATGCGTATGGCGGCGACTTCATTGCCCGTGACATTTCAAATCCTGCGGGAGCTCGCGAAAACAGCATTCGAGGGTATGCGGAGAACGTGCCTACCTATCCTCTCGCGAATGCGTCGCGGGGTATATACCACACGTTCACGTTCGGGAATGCCGAATTCTACATGCTGGACCTCCGGTCCCAGAGAAGTCCCAACATGGAAGTCTTCTCCAAGAACAGTTCGACGGGTCAGTGGGAGGTCCTACCCGTTGCGGATCACTCCATCCTGGGCCGGGATACGGCCCCCGGGGCCGGGGAAAACCAGCTGAGCTGGTTCCTCACGGCTCTCAAGAACTCCACAGCGACATGGAAGTTCATGGTCAGCTCGGTTCCTTTCAACAGGGGCCTCACAACGGCGATCAGTACCGGCATGGCCCTCCAGAATATCACGGTCAATGATCCACGGTTGCCTCCCGGATCGTCGCCCATCGGCGTTTCGTTTGAGCTTGTGGACAAGTGGGTTGGGTTCCCCGCCGATGTGGATACGGTCCTCGACTTCATCAGTGAGAACGGGATTCAGAATGTTCTTGTCCTGAGCGGAGATTCACACACGGCAGCCCTGGACGACGGGGCGAATGCGGGACTGCCGGAGCTCATGGCTGGAGGGCTGGACATTCCCAATTCTCAGCTGGCCGCTTTGCTGGCAAGCTTTGGGATCAACATCTGGAATCAGGGTGGGCAGGGGTTAACGACTGATGAGTTCAATGACGCATACGGAAAGGTCACAGTGTTCGGTGAGGACTCGGTTCGGCTGGCGCTGGTGGACGAGTTCGGAACGGAGTTTGCCTCCTACACTGTGCGGGATGCTCTCACCGGTGTCAGCGACAACATCGATCCCGGGGTGCCGTTCGCGTTTGCCCTCGAGCAGAACTATCCCAACCCCTTTAACCCATCCACACTTATCAGGTACTCGCTTCCGCTGCGGTCTGCCGTGACGTTGACGGTGTACAACCTCCTCGGCCAGGTCGCAGCGGTGGTGGTCCATGAGACCCAGGAAGCCGGAGCATACCAAGAGTTGTTCTCGAATCCCGGACTGCCATCGGGTGCCTACTTCTATCGGCTTGTAGCCGCTCCGCTGGACGGAAGTCCCGGCGTTGTCCAGACCAGGAAGATGGCTATCGTACGCTGACAGCAACTCCGGGGAGCGGCGGTCCCGTGAAGTACATGGTCCCGCCGCATCCCCGCGTTCCCTCCTTCGTTGCAATTTGCTCCATCTTTCTCTACTTTCATTCCGCGCTCTCGGCGTGCGACCTCTCAACATTCCCGGTAATTCTCCATGGAACAGATCGAAGCGATTCTCAAGGAGATTGACAATGCTGTGTGGGGATGGCCACTGGTTATCCTCTTGCTCGGAACGCATCTCTACCTGACCCTCCGCTTGCATTTCCCCCAGAGGTTCATGGGGAAGGCGATCAAGATTTCTCTTGGCCGCCGGCGGGAAGGGAAGGGGGATGTGAGTCAGTTCGGGGCGCTGACCACGGCCCTGGCCGCGACGATTGGGACAGGGAACATCATCGGGGTGGCGATTGGAGTTGCCTCAGGCGGGCCCGGTGCTGTTTTCTGGATGTGGATCACGGGTGTGTTTGGGATCGCGACGAAATACTCGGAGGCCCTCCTCTCGGTGAAGTACAGGGTAAGGACTGCATCGGGGACCATGGCAGGAGGCCCCATGTATGTTCTGGAGCGAGGCATGAAGTCGCGATGGCTGGGGCTGGCGTTTGCAGGTGCCACGGCCGTCACCGCTTTCGGGATTGGCAACCTGGTGCAGTCAAATGCGATTGTGACGACGCTGAGCGAGACGTACGGGATCGCGCCGATCTTCACCGGGGTCGTACTGGGGTTGTTGACCGCGTTTGTCATCATCGGCGGCATACGGTCGATCGCAAGGGTCTGTGAACGCCTCGTCCCGTTCATGGCCTTCCTCTATGTCGGATCCTGCTTTGCACTCCTGGCCCTCAACTACGCGGAAATCCCCAACACAATTGCGCTCATCTTCACCAGCGCCTTCTCGGGCCATGCGGTTGTGGGAGGCTTCCTCGGGGCAACGGTACGGGAGGTGGTCCGCCACGGGATATCCAAAGGGCTCTTCTCCAACGAATCGGGTCTGGGAAGCGCACCCATTGTTGCAGCGGCAGCGCAGACGAAGAACCCGGTCCGTCAGGCACTAGTCTCATCGAGCGGGACGTTCTGGGACACCGTTGTCGTCTGTGCAATCACAGGAATAACCCTCGTGAATTCGGGAGCGTGGTTGAAAGGACTGGCCGGTCCTTCGCTCACACAAGAAGCCTTCTCCGCTTTGCCTGCGGTTGGACCGACAATCCTTGCGATCGGGCTGCTCACGTTTGCGTTTTCCACCATCCTCGGGTGGTCCTACTATGGGGAGAAGGCTGCCGAGTACCTTTTCGGATCCAAGGCAGTTCGTCCTTACCGTTGGGCGTGGGTGGCATGTGTAGTTGTCGGTTCACAGCTCTCGGTACCCGTCGTCTGGACCTTCTCCAATATCGCAAACGCCTTCATGGCGCTCCCGAACCTCCTCTCTCTTCTGGTGCTGAGCAATGTCATCGTGCTGGAGACAAAGAAGTACCTCTGGGAGGGGAATATCGATCTGGCGGCCGAGGATGATGTCGATCCCCCGGCGAAATCATGAGCTGAAAAGGATAGATGGAATGATTCAGAAGGAGCCAGTCATTTCCGTTGGTATCATTGAGGGTCTCAAGACAATCCGAGGATTCTGGGAAGGCAAATTCCACCTGACCGGAAACGGGTTGGGGGATGGTGAATTCTCGGTTCGCGTCACTGAAGGAATGATGGTCATTGAGAACACCTCCGGCGATCTGCTTGCCAAGGGGCGCAAGATTGCGTGTTCGCCGGTCAACGGAGGGAGGTTCATCATCCGGGATGTCGTCATTGGTGTTCAATTCCACTGGGAGCGGAAGGAGGACCAGACATTTGAGGGGTCATTGCGACTTGTCATGAGGGAGGACGGCTCAATCACGGTTATCAACGAGATTCCTTTGGAGGACTACCTGAAGAGCGTCATCTCCTCGGAAATGAGTGCCGAATCACCGATCGAACTTCTGAAGGCGCACGCCGTGACCTCGAGGAGCTGGCTTGTCGCCATGCTGGAGAGGGAACATGCGGGCGCCCAGGGAACGCTGCTTCCCGGGGCAGGTGCGGCCCGATCGGATGAGATCATCCGGTGGTACTCGCGAGAAGATCACGACATCTACGATGTGTGTGCGGACGACCATTGCCAGCGCTACCAAGGGATCACGAAGATAATCTCCAGGGGTGTTGCGCAGGCGATGGACGCAACACGGGGCCTGTTCCTGGTGTATGGGGGCGAGGTCTGTGATGCGCGCTACTACAAGGCCTGCGGGGGCCTGACCGAGGAATTCCAGAATGCATGGGAGGATGTGCGGATCCCCTATCTCAGATGCATCTCCGACGCCCCGGTAGAATACCCTCCCATTGTGACGGAACAAGACGCCGAGAAATGGATTCTCTCCTCGCCTGATGCCTACTGCAATACGCGTGATCCGGAGATACTCCGGCAGGTTCTGCCCTCTTTTGATCAGGAGACGACCGATTTCTTTCGATGGGAGGTCAGCTATGAACGGCAGGAACTGGAGAAAACTCTGAAGGAGAAATCCGGCATCGACTTCGGTATCCTGAAGGAACTGGTCCCGCTCCAGCGGGGTCCGTCCGGTCGTATGGTGAAACTCAGAGTCGTGGGGTCGCGGAAGAGCATCATTGTGGGGAAAGACCTGGAAATCCGGCGGTGGCTTTCGCCAACGCATCTCTACAGCTCCGCCTTTGTTGTGAAGACTGAACCGGGAAATGATGGCTATCCGAAGGGGTTTGTACTCCGGGGTGCGGGGTGGGGCCACGGAGTGGGCCTCTGTCAAATCGGAGCGGCCGTTATGGCCGTGAGAGGATTCTCTGCGGAGTCTATCACCAAGCATTACTTCCGCGGTGCTGAAATCACAAAGCTCTACTGAAGAGATCATTTTGAACTCCCTTTCCGACCTTAGGGGCTCCTCCTCGCTCTGCAGAACCGGGCTTCTGGTCCTCCTCGCGCTCTCTCTCTCTGCGTGCCAAGACGAACGGCCCGAGACTGTTCTACGCTTCGCCTGGCTGAGTGATACACACATCGGCGGGGGAACCGGGCAGGAAGATCTCACGGCGGCAGTCCGGGACATCAACCGCCTTCCGGATCTGGATTTCGTGATTGTCTCCGGGGACGTGACGGAGTATGGGTCAAATGAGCAGCTCCTCAAAGCCAAGGAAATCCTGGACAGCCTCACCATACCCTACTACATCATCCCCGGGAACCACGACACACGTTGGTCGGAATCGGGCACGACCCTCTTCCCGACACTCTGGGAAGATGACCGGTTCGCATTTGACAAGGCAGGTTTTCGATTTGTCGGGCTCCAACAGGGACCCCGAATGCGGATGGGTGACGGGCACTGGGTGCCGGAAGATCTTCGCTGGCTTGACTCCGTCCTCGTCTCCATGCCTGAGAAGGACACCCCGGTTGTATTCGTGACACACTACCCGCTTGATCCTGGAATAGCGAACTGGTATGAAGCCCTAGATCGTCTCAAGCCGTACACAATCCAGGTGGTCCTGGTCGGGCACGGACATGCTGGGCGCGTTCTCGATTTTGAGGGTATGCCGGGGGTCATGGGGAGGTCGTCTCTGCGCGATCGTGATTCTATCGGCGGGTACACGCTTGTGGAGATCCGGAGCGATTCAATGCTGTTCGCGGAACGGAAAACCGGCCGTGAGACTCTGCCGGTCCACCATGGGATTACCATCCGGTCAGATGATGCCGCCAATCAGGATCAGGTTAAGGGATACCCTAGGCCTGATTTCTCCGTCAACTCCCGATACACCGTGGAGTCTCTCTGGCGCTATGCCACCGGTTTTTCGATTCCCACATCGCCGGTGGTAGCAGACAGCGTAGTAGTCGTCTCCGATGCCTCCGGTTCTGTCTACGGACTGACGCTGGCTGGTGCTTTTCGGTGGAGAACGGCAACCGGAGGGCCGATCTACTCCAACCCGGATGCGGGCTCAGGTCTTGTGGTTCTGGGCTCAACCGACTCCGTGGTCTACTGTATTGATGTTGTCTCGGGTGAGGTCGTGTGGAACTTCAAGACAGGTGGACCTGTGTGCGGATCTCCCCGGATTGACGCAGGGTTGGTGTTCATAGGCGGAAGCGATGGCGTGTTTCGAGCGCTGGAACTCCACACGGGCGACCTGTTGTGGGAATTCAGCGGGGTGGAGGGCTACGTGGAATCGCGTCCCCTTGTCTATGAAGGGAGAGTGATCTTCGGGGCGTGGGATGGATCGCTCTATGCCCTTGACAGCGAGCGTGGAGATCTGCTGTGGAAGTGGAGAGGGGGGAGG
>Ga0209536_100004464_pt1 | contig 22087 bp, 15 predicted proteins | sample DeeMarSeWOR28_12_FD_187461 | JGI IMG/M metagenome (GOLD analysis project Ga0209536, IMG submission 187461) | Marine sediment microbial communities from White Oak River estuary, North Carolina - WOR-2-8_12 (SPAdes) (version 2) | ecosystem: Environmental > Aquatic > Marine > Intertidal zone >... | reverse complement strand
CGACGGAATTGGGGTCACTGACTCCTGGGCCAGGGCCGGGAACAGGATAGCTAACAGGCCTACGAGGCAAGCAAATGCACTGATAAGTAGATCTCTTCCTCGCATTGAAGTTGATGGACCCTGTACCCGCTAAGCCAAAATTGGTGAAGATCGCTCGGGGCTCTGGGCGGACGAGAACCCGCCGAACTTTCGTCCGGCTGGAGCTTTCTATGTGGTTTAGTTACTTGCGAAATTGAACCAATTAGCGTGAACCGCGTAATTTCGGATCCATAATATCGCGCAAGGCGTCGCCAACCAGATTCCAGCCCAGGCCATAAAGCAATAGGGCCAGACCAGGAAAGACGATGATGTACCAGTAGATATCAAGGGACAAGATCCAGTCGCGGGCATGGCTGACTATTTGACCCCAATCCGCATAGCCTACCTGTACGCCAATGCCCAGGAAGCTGAGGGCGGCAAAACTTAAGACGATGGCGCCCATATCCAGCGAGAGGACAACCAGAGTGGGATAAATGGCATTAGGTAGGATATGTTTCGTGACGAGATAGCCGTCTTTAGCACCCGATGCCCTGGCAGCCGTGACGTACTCGCGCTCCTTGGTAGCCTGAATGTCGCCTCGCAACAGGCGGGCATAGGTGGTCCAACCAAAGACAATCAGGGCGATAGAGGCCGGCCAGATACTGCGGCCCATGACTGGTACCAGGATAGAAGCCAGGATCAGGGCACCAACCAGGAAGGGAAAGGCGATGAAGATCTCTACCACGCGCATCAGGCTCTCGTCAACCCAGCCTCCATAAAAACCGGCGAAGGCCCCGATGACGATGCCAATAATCGCCGAGGCGGCCACAACGATAAAACCGATAAAAAGCGCCGTCCGGGTGCCCCAAATGATGCCGTACCAGATGTCATATTGGCCAGAGGTGGTACCCAAAAGGTGGACCCACTCCTCCCGGCCGGTGATTATTTTATACCAGCCGGGAACCGATCCCGGTGCATCCCTTTCCCAGGGTGTACTCGGCGGTTGCGGCTCAGCCCGGTAGCCGTCTCGGGGTATGATCGTCGTATCCCAGTTCGCCCTGGGTGGGGGGGCCAGGACTGGGGCCAGGATGGCCACCAGGAAAAAACCGGCGATGATCAGCAAGCCGATCACTGAAAGCGGGTTGGTGACCAGGCCCTTCAGGATCCGGTACCATTCCGGCCCGATCAGTTTCTCCAGGCGGCCGCGCTGACGAAGTTGCCCGTAATCCAAAACGGCTGGCGGCCCGGTTAGCTCTTCAGGTGTGGCAGTGGTCATCATTTACCTCCTACTCAATCCAACCGGACCCGTGGGTCCAGGAATCCATAGGTGATGTCGACGATCAGATTGACGACGACGAAAAGAACGGCGGTGAAAAGCGCATAGCCCAACATAGTTAGCACATCCAGGCTCAAGGCCGCGGCCGCCGCGGCCGAACCCAGGCCGGGAATACTAAAGATCGTCTCGGTGATGACCACCCCGTTGAGCAAGAAGGCCACCGTTAACCCGGCTACAGTGGCCACCGGGATCAGGGCGTTTTTGAGCACGTGGCGATTAATGACCGTGTTCTCGGCCAGGCCTTTAGAGCGCGCCGTCGTGACGTAATCCTGGCGCAACGCTTCCAGCATCGACGAGCGGGTCACCTTCAGCAGCAAGGCCCAGGAGAGATAAGAGAGGGTGAGGACAGGCAGCACCAAGTGGCGCAGCGAGTCGAAGAAGACGTCAAAACGCAGATTGAGCAACGCGTCGACGGTCATCATACCAGTATACTGGGTAAATAGCTCGGGATTCTGGACAACCAGCATATACTCCGTCGACAGGCGCCCCGGCGGGAACCAGTCCAGCTTGGCGTAAAAGATCAGCAAGACCAGCAGGCCAAAGACAAAAGTCGGGAAGGAGTAACCGATAATGGCGAATACCCGGGCCCCCTGGTCAATGATCTTGTTGTGATTCAGGGCCGCTATCACCCCCAGCCAGACGCCGATGACGATAATTGGCACCATGCTCCACAAGGCCAGCTCCAGCGAAACCGGCGTCCGGCGCTTCAGCACGTCAACAACCGGTTCGCGGCCAGTGCGGGAGTAGCCGAAATCGCCCCGTAAGACGCCGCCGACCCGCTCCCCGGTGTCCAGATCCGTCCGGCCGACCAGCCAATGCCAGTACTGCACCAGGAAGGGATCGTCCAGCCCATAGCGGCGGATGGTATTCTCTATCTGCTGGTCGGTATGGGGGATGTCGCGGATATAGAGGGCTGAACGCTCCACCGGGCCTAGCACCTGCAGCATACCAAAGATGAGCAGGCTAACCCCCAAGAGCACAATGGGAATGGTCAGCAATCGGCGGATGATATAGGCTGTCATAGGCTGCACCTCTCATTGCGACTGGTGGGGGTCTCAAAATGAGAACCCCCACCAGAAAACACTAACTAACTAAGCCCTTGGGCACGATAGTCCCTATTCGGCGCCTTTCAGGCTCATGTTATAGAAGGTCACATAAAACTCGTCCGCGCTGAGGAAGTAAGGGTAGCCCTCCACCCAGCGTTGTTCAAATTGGTACTGGTCCGGTTGGATCAGGGTGATCTGGATGGCCTGGTCGTGATGCAGTTGCTGGAGTTCATAGTACAGCTCTTCACGCACGGCGTTATCCGTGGCCTGCACCGCCCTAGAGGCCAGGTCCTGGAATTGGGCTACCAGTTCCTCGGGCAGGTTCTGCCGTCCGGCATAGGTGCCGAAGGTGAAGGGTTGGACCCAGTTGTGCGGGTCGTGGATGTCCTCGCCCCAGCCACTGATGGCTACCGGCAACTGCACGGCCCGGAAGGCGCGCAGATAGGTCGGCCAGGGCAGACCGACGATCTCAACCTGGTAGTTCTCGTTGATGGACCCCAGGTTAGCCTGCAGGATCTCGGCCGCGGTTTGACGGAGGGTATTGCCGGTGTTAAAGGCGATGGAGAAGCGGAAGCCCGTCTCGGGCAAGACGCCGCCCCAGGCCTGCTCCAGCTCGGCCGCGCATTGGTCGAGGTCGAACTCGTACATCTCGCCGTCGGGGTTGTAGCCCAACATACCCTGAATGATCGGGCCATTGTTGCGAACCCCGTTACCGTTATAGGCTTCGGCAAGGTAGAGGTCGTAGTCGAAGCAGTTGTTCATCGCCCGGCGGACGTTGATGTCGGAGAAGAAGTCGGGCGGGATGCCGTTGCCGTCCAATTGTCCACTGCCGATATAGGGGTTGTTACCCTGCTCGTCGGTGACCGCATTAAAATTGAGGAAGACGTCGGTGCGGCTGGTGCCGGGTAGCGGTTCCCACAGGCGCAGCGGCCCGTTGGGGTTCTCGGTGGGCGTGCATTCCCGGGTTTGCCAGTCACAAATCTCGCCGACCAGCGGCATGACCTGCGGCTTAACGTCGTCATTGACCTGGACGGTCTCGGCGTCACCAGCCTGCAGGGCGGCGAAGCGCGTGCCCCACTCGTTGACGACTCGGTAGATGACGGTCTTGATCTTGGCAACGCCAGACGGACCACCTTCCCACGGTGGCTCGCCCTCCGGGCGCCAGTAATTCTCGTTGGCCACCATGACCCACTCCTCGCCCGGCGTCCAGTGGTCGAGCATGTAGGGGCCGGTGCCGTTGGCGATGCTGGTGAGGGTGCTGTTCTCAGAACCAGGCGAGTAGAAGTCGGCCCAGGTCTCGCAACTGCCATCCCAGTCTCCTTGCTCAATGACCCACTCGCTGTCTACGATCCGCCCGCCATAGGCGGCCAGAGTAGCCAGGAAGGGGCTCCAAGGCTGGGCCAGGTTGAAGGTCACCGTGCCGGCGGCGTCGTCTGACTCCACCGAAGCCTTGGCCTTCTCGCAGACGGCCAGCAGCTCTTCGGGGGACGCATTGGTTTTCAATCCCTCGGGGTCGCCGGCATAGGCGCCCTCGGCGATCTCCTCGGTGATATCGCCGCTAACATAGCCCATCATCGGCTCGATGTACAGCCACTGCGGTCCGCCGACATCCGACTGCAGCAGGCCGCGCTCGAAAGTGTACTCGACGTCGTGAGGCTCCAGGGTGCCGCCCTCGTGGAAGGTGACGCCCTCGCGGATATTAAAGGTGTAGGTCAGGCCATCCTCAGAGATGCCGCCGTTCTCCACGGAGGGTACCTCGGTGGCCAGCCAGGGGACGAAGCTGGTGGCGTCGGTGTCGTTGAAGTAGATCAGCGGCTCGTAGACGTTGTTGACCACACCAGAACTGACGTTGTCATACATCAACGCCGGATCCAGGGTATCAACGTCGCCAAAGCTCAGGAATGTGTAGGTGTCCGGGCGGGGGGCCACGAACTCAGCGGGTCCCGCTTCTTCCCCTTCGGCCGGCACTTCGACTACTTCGGTGACGACGCGGGTAACCTCGACCACTTCACCCTCTTCAACCACTTCTTCTACGACGACTCGGGTCACTTCTTGCTCGACAACCCGGGTGACTTCAACTTGCTGTGGTTGGCAGGCTACGATTAGGATGCCCAGCAGCAAGAAAGCAACCAATAGGCTAACTTTTCTTTTTGTAAACATTTTAAGTCTCCTCCAAATTGTTTAACTAATTATATACAATAGTAACCTTATTCTTCCCTTCTAACATGAAATTATTTGCTTTCCAGGCATCACCTCCTTTAATAATAGACAGGATTTACAAGATTAACGAGATGTTTATTGAGTCTTTGCACACACCTGGGTTTTCGTAAATTGATGTGCGTTTAGGCGCGTGTCGTCTTCTTCTTGAATTTACCCTCTGTTCAACATATCTCCTGACTATTGATTTATCTACCACTTTCTAATTGGTTCATTTCTCAAGTAACTAAACCACAAAGATAGCTCGAGCCGGATGATACCCAATTTATTGGGACATCCGGCGGGCTCTCGTCCATCTAGAGCCTTCGGGATAAGACAGATATTTTGGAAATGAACCACTAATCTCATTATAGTTTATTGGCCCAAAGCTTCACCCTTCATATCCCAGTCTATATGCCAGGAATCAAACGACACCGGCGCAATCAAAGGGTATGTACGCTCTAACCAAGGCTTGGTTAGTAGTGGGACGGTGTAATGATATATTGGCGCGTAGGCGACCTCCTTAGCGGCCAGGATCTCCTCAGCTTGAGCATATAATTCAGCCCGTCTCGCCGGAGACTGTTCTTTTTGGGCCTCTAGAGTCAACTCATCGAACTCGCTGGAATATACTTCGTTACAGTTTGGATCCAGGCAATTCCTCCGTAATACGTTTGAACCAACATCGACGTTGAAGACGTCATGGACCCAGTTGTTCTCATCCCCGTAGTCGGCGCACCAGCCCAGACGCCAGACGTGCGGCATCTCCTCAACCGGAGTCGAGTTTTTCAGCGTGTCTAAATAGGCGCGCCATTCCTGATCCTCCACGCGCACCTCAACACCCAAGACGTCTTTCCACATCCGCTGGATGGCAGCGGCGATTTGGGCATGGGACTCGCTCGTGTTGTACATCAGGGTGATGTCCATAGCGTTGAGATCTTCGATGGTCACGGCGTTTTCATCCAGATATGACTGTAAGGCAGCCAGGGCTGCTTCTGGATCGTAAACCAAACCAACTGTGCCCGGTTCGGGGGCACCGAAGATGCCCGGAGGCGCGAAGCTGGTCGCCGGGATATGGGCCCCCTGGGTCACATCGTCGATTAAGCTTTGACGGTCGATAGCCTGGGAGAAGGCTTGCCGCACACGTACGTCGTCAAAGGGTGGCTTGGTGTGGGTAAAGCCATAGTAGTAAGTGCAGGCATCGGGCGCCTCGAAAAATTCCTGTGAAAATTTTGGGTCTGCCTTTACCCGATCGATCTGCTGTATCGGAACCCGGACGGTGTCCAACTCATTATTCTCATATAGAGTGAGCGCCTTCGATTCCTCGCCAATCATAACGCCATTGATCTTCTCGATCTGTACACTGTCAGCATTTGGCCAAAAGGGATTCTTAATGAGGTCCAGTTCTTCACCATCTATCCACTTCTCGATGACGAAAGGCCCACTACTGACGACAGCGCCAGGTCTGATCCATTCCACACCATGTTCTTCGATAGCCCAGGCCGGTACCGGCATCGTCACCCACGTACTGGCAATGGAAGGAAAGTAGGAAGCCGGGTTATTTAGGGTAAAGGTACAGGTCATGGCCTCGTCGTCGCAACTTACCCCAACATCATCCAGGCTCACCCCTTGGCTGCCCTCATTGACGGCTTGGGCGTTTTTGATGTTGAAAAGAATTTGAGTGTAGTCCGATCTCGTTGCCGGATCGATGGTCCGCTTCACCCCATACTCCACGTCCGAGGGTTTGACGAAGCGAGGATTGCCGGCATCATCCATATCCTGAACAACCTCGCCGGAAACTGTATCGTATTTCACCCAGGGAATGTCGTCTCGGAGGGCGAAGGTCCAGGTCTGGTTGCCTTCTTCATCTTCGCCAACTTGCCACCGGGTTGCCAAGTGTGGTTGGACCTCGGCCGTTTCCTGGTCAATCTTGGTCAATCCGGCGAAAGTATTACTAACTAAGATGACAGAGGTCGTGTCGGTGGCTAAAGCCGGGTCGCCAAGCAGAAACTCGTTACTCCAATTATAGTTTAGGGTTATGTCTGTAATCACGTCTGGAACTGGAGATGCTGTGGGTGTATTAGGGACTGTAGTTGCAATCGAAATCTCGGCCACCTCCGCTTCATCTAACTTGCAAGCACCTAAAAGAATTACCACCATTGGTACAACCACAGCCACGCGTAAATAACTATTTTTTACCCTCAACATGCCGGTATCGACGAAGAAAACGGTAAGATAAGTATTTTGCCTTTCGCTAACAAAGCTTTGACCCTTGATTATTCTTATGCCAATCGCTATTTCGATATCTATCATTTAAGGGCCAGGATCATTTCAACCATTTATTGACAACCGTTGTGGTTAAATCTTGATCGACACCCTCCTAATCACACAAAATTCTCCGCATGGTGACAGGCTACCCAGTGATCGACGTCGCCATTTTGTTTGAGATCCCGGAATTGTGGGTCGTCCTCCTTACAAATATCCGTAGCATAGGAACATCGGGGATGAAAGCGGCAACCCTTTGGCGGATTGGCCGGGCTGGGCACGTCACCTTCCAGGATCAAGCGCTGGCGTTTCTCTTCTTTTTCTGGGTCCGGGATCGGTATGGCCGATAATAATGCCTGGGTATAGGGATGCAACGGATGGTCAAATACTTCGTCTCGATCGCTCAGTTCGACAATGCGGCCCAAATACATCACCGCCACCCGGTCACTGATATAGCGAACCATGGACAGGTCGTGGGCGATAAATAAATAGGTTAACCCCAGTTCGACCAGGAGATCGTCCATCAAGTTAACCACTTGGGCCTGGATCGATACATCCAGGGCCGAGATAGGCTCGTCGGCTACGATGAAGGATGGATTTGTGGCCAGCGCCCGGGCAATGCCAATGCGCTGGCGTTGCCCGCCGGAAAACTCGTGGGGATAGCGGTTCACAAAATAAGGATTAAGCCCGACCAGGCCCAGTAACTCCTGGACGCGTTCTTTGCGGCTTTTGTTGTCGCCGATATTGTGAATTTGCAACGGTTCGCCGACGATGGCGCCCACGGTCATCCGAGGATTCAACGATGCGTAAGGATCTTGAAAGATCATCTGCATGTCACGCCGGGCTTTACGCATTTCGGTCCGGTTGAGCTTGGTGAGGTCTTTACCCTGGAACAAAACTTCACCATCTGTAGGCTCGAGTAATCGCAAAATGGTCCGGCCGGTGGTCGACTTTCCACAGCCACTTTCGCCGACGAGTCCAAGGGTCTCACCCTGGTATATATCAAAGGTCACACCATCAACCGCCTGTACGGCGCCAACTTGCCTTTGCAAAACCCCGCGCCTGATGGGAAAGTATTTCTTCAGGTTTTTAACCTGAACCAGAACTTCTCTTCCATTTGCCGCGCTCATATCTTTTCTCCAAAGTGCATGTCTTCTCGTATCTCTTCCCAGCGCCAACAAGCCGTCATATGGTGAGGACCAGTGGGCATCAGCGGTGGGTTCTCTTGCCAGCACTTATCAATGGCGTAAGGACAGCGCGGTGCAAATGGACATTGGGTTGGTTCTTCTAATAGGTCAGGGGGTAATCCCTTGATGGTCGCCAGCCGTTCCTTCTCCCTTTGATCAATTTTAGGGATCGACTCTAACAATCCCAACGTATAGGGATGCCGGCGGTGCTTATACAGGCTATGGACAGAGGCCATCTCGACGATATAACCAGCGTACATCACGGCTACTTTCTCGACCATGCCGGCTACCACGCCGAGATCGTGGGTGATCCAGACGATTGCCATGCCCAGCTTCTCTTGGAGTTGTTTCACCAATTCTACAATCTGGGCCTGGATGGTAACGTCGAGGGCGGTGGTCGGCTCGTCGGCGATTAGCACAGATGGGTTACAGGAAAGGGCCATGGCGATCATCACCCGCTGGCGCATACCGCCGGAAAATTGATGGGGATAATCTGGTAGCCTATCGGCGGCATTGGGAATGCCGACCAATTCTAACATCTCAGCCGCCCGGTTTTTGGCTTGAGCGTCATTCATCCCCAGGTGTAATTTTAAGCCTTCGGTCAATTGACGGCCGATGGTCAAAACCGGATTTAGCGAAGTCATCGGATCCTGAAAGATCATGGCGATCTCCCGGCCCCGGATCGAACGCATCTCATTGTCCGAAACATCCAACAGGTTTCGCTCGTTATAGAGGACCTTTCCACCTTCAATGCGACCCGGTGGATTAGGGATTAACCTCATGACCGATAATACGCTGACTGACTTCCCGCACCCGCTTTCGCCTACCAAGGCCATGGATTCCCCCTCGTCCAAAGTATAAGAAATGCCATTTACGGCGTGAACAACTCCTTCCTCCGTGTAAAACCTGGTTACAAGATCTTGTACTTCCAGTAATCGGGCCATAACTTTCCTTTAGGTGATTGCAGTGATAGGTGGCTGGGGGGGGACGAACCGCTCGTAGTAATAACGGCCGCATAACGCTGTATCAGAATCCATCAACAGCGAAGAACAGCCACCTGGTCAAGTATCCTTCTCTTCTCGCTCCTAAAGGCCTCGATTAGCTGCAAGCTCCATCTTGCATCTCAAGGAGTGTGCGGGAGCCACACGTCCAATTGCCATTGTAAAGTAGTTTACAAAAAATGTCAACACGGTGGCATTTAGGTGGCAATCGGGGGACAAAAAAGGGCCAAGAGATGAAAAATGGCGCAGTTTACGCCGGGAGCGATGACAATTGCCGCGTTTTGGCACGGTTCAAGGTGGAATTGTCGTGATCACCGCCTAATCCTCCGCCCAAATCAGTAAAGATTGGGAAGGAACATTTTACCCTGTGCAGGTTTTTGAGGCAATGGTGGGATTTAGAGACTGGACCAATCTCGAGACTGGTCCAGTCTGTTTATACCAAGAACTCTTTCCCCTTCTCTAGACCATGGTTGAATACCCGTACCAGCCCCTGTTCCGTCGCACCAGTATAGTCCACTCCCAACTCGGCCGGGTCAAAATCAGGCGTTATGACCTGGATTGCCGCATCACCCCACGATTTTGGCATTACCTCCTCCTGGAAGATATCCCGATATAAGATTGGCTCGGTAGCAAGGGCGTAAATGGTTTGATATCCCAGTTCCGCCAGCTCTAAAGCCGGGCAAGCATTGGTATAAAAGGCGTCGATATAAGGCCGGCCAGCCACATAAGCAGGCGTGTCCCAGGCATGTAACATCCGTCCGGAGGCATAAGCCACTTCTGCAAAATTTTCGGCCGTCAATCTCAGTGACTCGTCGGTTGATCTCGTATCAAATAAATGGCCGGTCAGGTGGTCATCCACCCAGCTCCGGTCGCCCCGGGCGGCAGCCAGCAATAACAGCCGGCCGCGTCTCCGTCCTCGTTTGCCCTGGGTCTCAACGGAGCCTTCAGCATCTACCGCGCTGACCGCGATCACGAAACGGGGAGAATCGGACTCGAACAAGTATTGGCACAACCATGGGCTGGTATCGGCGATACCGGCTAAGACCACCTGGCTCATACCCACGCCTGGTTGCTGCTTCAACCTCTGCCCGGCCTGCCAATGTTCTAGGCCCAGTACATTGACCTGGCCAATGGCCGCAGCAGCAACTGGTAACACCGAGGAAGAAGCCGCACCATAGGCCCCGGCCCGCAATCCGGCCGATTCAAAAGCGCTTAATACCCCGTGCAGGAAAACGCTTTTGAACCCTCCCGTCGAGCAAGCGATGGCCACATCATCCAACATCGTTTTTGGATTCCCTGTTCATTAACCTTCGCCCCCCATCCCCAAATGCTCCTCCCATTCGGATCGTAGTAATCCATATAGATACATATCGTATCGACGGCCGTCCCGGTGCAGATGTTCTCGATAAATACCCTCCCGAGTGAATCCCAAACCTTCATAAAGGGCAATGGCTCTCTCGTTATAACTAAAGACCGTCAACTGCACCCGGTGCATGTTAAGCTCGTTAAAAGCGTATTTGAGGAGAAGCTCCATCGCCTCCCGGCCGTAGCCCTGGCCCCAGTTCGCCCGATCACCGAGCCCGATACTAAGCCAACAATTCTGGTGAGTCCATAAGATGCCGTCCAGCTCGGCAATGCCGATGAGCAAATCGTCTTCCAAACGACGAATGGCAAAAAAATAACCATCCTCATCTTTCTCTATTTTTTCCAGCCGTTTGGTCCACTGGGCTTCACTCTTTGGCAAGGCGGGTTTGGCATCGAATAACCGGCCGAAACTGGCATCTTCGTACCAGCGGGTGATGGTGGGGAGGTCCTCTTTGGATACGGCGGTCAGGCGGATCTTTTGACCGCGAAACAGATTCACGTCGATCATGAGCGCTCCACGCGATTATATACGAGGCGCTGATGAGACACCATGGCGGCCGGCCTCCCGGACACTCCCGCCCGGCGTTAACGATGAGGTTAAGCCCCCGGGAGGCCAACATTGACCGCAAAACTTGTTAATCTTGTCCATTCATTAAGGAGCGAGTAACGAGATGACCCCAGGCAGAACACAGTAATCGATGATATCGGCCGAATCGGCGATGACCTCGCCATCGGCATGGATGGGCGTTCCAGGCCAGCTTTGAATGTGTAGTTGAGTTGTCCGGCCGGTAATGATAGCTGGGTGGTGGACATGGGAGCCAGTCACTAGCCGTGGTAATAATGCCAAAACTTGGGACATCGGCAGTTCCGGTGCAATTACGAAATCGAATAGGCCATCATTCGTTTGGGCATCAGGTGCAACCATGAAGAGCCCACCTGTACGCGGGCTATTGGCTACAGACAACAGATACGTCGGTCCTTCATAAGCGCCACCGTCCCAGGAGATTTGCATATGCCAGGCTTGCATGTCCCGTAAAGTGCGAAGCAGGGCCGCGATATAACGGACATTGCCTGAAAGATTGAGTGTTTTGCCGGCTTCCTTGGTAACGACGGGCTCCATGGCTACGGCACAATTGTTGTCGAAAAAAAGGCTGTGCCAGTTGGCTAAACCCCGGTTTGAACTGTCCCTACACCTAAATTTAACCAGGCCGGCATCTACCTGGCATTTCTGGCCTCGGACAATCACATTTAACGCTGCATTAAGATCACGAGGGATACCGGCCATGTCGCCGAAGTCATTGCCGGTGCCTAAGGGCAGTATGCCCATAGGACATGTGTTACCTCCTGCGGAAGCTAAGATCAGGCCGTTAATCACCTCATGCACTGTGCCATCGCCCCCGGCTGCGACCACCGCATCAAAAGTGCCAAAGTTGGCTGATATGGCCTCTTGTTTTGCCTGTCCCCGACGACATAGCGTAATTAACTCATATTCAAGGCCAGCCCTTGATAATGCCGATTGCACACGTAAAACACGTTGTTGGACCCTTTCTCGACCCGCATGTGGATTAAGGATGACTTTTACCCGCATGATTTACCCATTCTCCGTGAATCATCATAGATCGAAATGTGTGCGCCTGTGTGTCAGATTTATGCGATCCTGTGCGCTTAAGCGAGAATAGGAAGAAAGAATCGGGAAATTTGTTCCAGCTTGTTGTATTATTTAAGCAAAGGAGTGCTATTTACATCACTTAGATCATTAAATCTGGTCCAGCGTAGGTAGAGGTCTCCATGAACAACATATTTACACTCGCCCTGGAAGATTTCCAGGGTGCGGTACATAACGCATTGGCATCCTGGGGTGAACTGGGGAGTTCAAAACAAGAGCCGCTGGCTTTTTTGCTCCTGGTTCAAGAAAAACGTGTCGAAATGGGGGAAAGTGGCAAACCATTTGATTTGAGCAAAGCGACAAACGAAGTGCTCATCGACGCGATTAATGAACTAAAAAAACAGGATGAAGTGAAAGCTGCCGTATTACAGGCCCGCTTCGTCGAAGGGGAGATCACCCGGCAGGTCGCCAATCGTTTGCATGCCAGTCCAGACCAGGTAAATCGCCTGCAACGAGCTGCGATTGAGGACTTAACCCACATTCTCTTGAGCCAGGAGATGGTTCTGCGCCACGAGCGACAACAAGACCTGGAGGCCATGTTGCCACCTCGACCCTATAGTCGTCTGTTCGGGCTTGAGATCGTGCTGAACGAGGTCGTCGATCAGTTACTGAAACCGGATGGGAGCTGGTGCCTGGTCATAGGCGGCATCGGCGGTATCGGAAAGACGAGCTTAGCCGATGCAGCCGTCCGTCAAATCACGCATAGTTTAACGTTTAAAGAGGTAGTTTGGCTGCGAATCAGCGGCCGGACCTTGAGTGGAAAAAACCTGCCTCCTGAGAAGAGTTACGAGCAGTTGCTCAATGGATTAGCCGAAAAGCTCTGGCCGGAATCAGCAGGCGAGTCGGCCGTCGAACAACGTCAGCGTTTGCGGCAGGCTTTAAGGACACAGCCCAGCCTCATCGTCGTCGATAATCTGGAGACCGAAGAGGAAACGATTTATTTACTCGAGCAAATTCAGGAATTGATAAGGCCCAGTAAATTTCTGCTCACGTCCCGGGCGGGAATGACTGTGCCCAATCTAGCCTATTACCTTTCTCTCGAAGAGCTACCCTTTCCGGATGCGGCGGCGCTGTTAAAACATCACGCGGCTACGATAGGGTTGGATGAGCTGGCCCAGCCAGGTGAAAACGAAGCCCTGGCCATCTATGCCCTCACCGGTGGCAACCCCCTGGCATTGAAGCTGGTCGTCAGCCTGGCGGCCGTATTGCCCCTGCCGCAGATCCTGGATGATTTGGCAAAAAGCCGCACGGGACCTATCGAGGATTTGTACCGCAACATCTATTGGCGCGCCTGGAAAACGTTGACCAAGGAGTCCCAGGCATTGCTCCAAGCGATGCCTCTAGTATCCGAATCAGGTGCAATGCCGGAGCAGATGAAAGCCATCAGTAAACTTAAAGACGATCAATTTTGGCCGGCCTTGACGGATCTGGTGTCCCGTTCCCTCCTGGAGGTTCGGGGGACTGTTCATGAAAGACGTTACGGGATCCATCGGCTGACGGAAACCTTCTTAAGGACAGAGATCATCCATTGGCCCGAATAATTATGAAGTGTGAATTGGTGATTGCTAATGAGATTTTTTATAGGCGATCATTCATAATTAGCCAATCACAATTCACAATTAACCATTAACCATGTTGCCATCTGCTCAATTTTGCGAAAGCATCGCCGCAAACATGACCTACTGGCGACGGCGAGTGAACGATCTAGATGAGGACGATTCCAGGGCTTTTGCCGGAGAGGAACAGAATCTTTTCCGGGCGGTGAAATTTGGACTTGAATTACCCCAGACTTGGCAAGATACGGCCGAGCTCATCGTGGATTGTTGGAACCTGGTCAAGGATCATAGTTTTGGGACGGAGTGGATCCCTGTACTTGAAGCTGTAGTCGCCGGTTCAGATGAAAACAATCTGGATTTGAAAGCTCAAGCTCTGGATCAGCTAGGTATTCTTTATAGAAGGAATCGCCAATTTAACGCGGCTTTGGTAGCCCACGAACAAGAGGAACAAATTGGGCGTGAACTAGGGGATGAATTCCGGCTCGCACAAGCTGCGATGCGTTTCGGAGAAACCTACTGGCGATTGCGTCAAAACGATAAGGCTGCCAGCTGCACCATGACCGCACTAAAAATATTGTTAGATCTGAAAGCTGATCCGAATGTGGTGGCCACCTGCTATCACATCTTGGGTACCATCAATCAAAATCGGGGTGATTTAGATGAATCCGAGAAACAATTACGGCGAGCGCTTGATCTACGCCGGGAGCACGGCGAAACGCTGCACGTCGCTCGCACACTAATGAACCTGGGAATGACTTTGGATTCAGCCGATCGCCTTGAAGAAGCCATCACTTGTTACGAAGAAGCTAAGGATCTGTTTAACACAATAAATAATGAATTTGAGGTGGCAAGGGTTGAGCATTGCCTTGGTACCCTCCACTACTACCAAGGAAACTTGGACGATGCCGAAGCCGCATTTCGCCGGGCAGATTCACCATATATGCGAAAGCAAGGGCGTCCGTACGATCGAGCATTAACCAAAATGAATTTGGCCAATGTCTTGCTTGCTCAGGGTCGGATAAATGAGGCCGAAAAGTATTGGCAAGCATGTATTCAAGAATGGAGGCTGGTGGATTCTCGTTTGATGTTGGCCAATTCCCTATCTGGTTTGGCGGAAACATATGTTGAGCAAGGTAAATTTGAAGAGGTGATCCCTCTCTATGAGGAAGCGTTGGCCATTGTCATCCAGCATCCTGACGATATCTTCGCTCAAAGATTGCGTAAACGTTTTGAAGATGCCCTCAACGACCTGGGGGTTTCGGTTGTGGGTACATGAAAGACCCGGCCAACCAAGTTTTTGACTGGCCGGGATACCTTTATGATCCACAGTGATTGACCTATCGATTATGCTTTCAATCGTACCTGGCTCGATCTCAGCCGCCTGATCCAGAACCGGCGCAATCAGCGGCATATATAATTTGCGAGACAGGTACGCCGGCAGCGATGAGAGTGATAGTGGCGACAAGGACAACCCGAGCGATTTTCTGTCTGATAGACGTGAACATCTCAAACCTCCTCACGGTTCGTGACGAGGGCTCGTCGAGTGTGGCGCCCGGGTTAACCTTCAGGTTTGCCCGCTCATGAGACATTCAACGGCCATCTATATTAGGAAAATTGTTAAGGTTCCGGCCGGTTGTTTCTTGGGTTTTAGACTATAAGAAGGCAGCTAGAAAGGGTATAGGGCCGTGCTTAAATTCGCTCAATCTAAACTTAAGGATTTTATGTAAGTTTTGATTCCCAGTGGGTAAATTTCAGATGTCATCTATCACGCATCATGGTTTCTGTTATGAGTGATTAGATTCGGCGGAAAATAACTGTGTCATCATTCGGACAATTGTTGCGCTTTTATCGCCGGCGTTGCCAGGATCCGCAACGGGGTGGGTTGTTGACCCAAGAACGTTTGGGTGAATTATTGGGGGTTACCTTGGGTGATGCCGGTTACTCTGGCGCGGCGGTCAGCGACTGGGAGCGCGATAAGAGCAAGATCAACGTCGACGACCGAATGGTGCTGGTCACCTTAGTGAATATTTTACATAACTGCGGTGGTTTGCTATTCCCGGCCGATGCAGACAAGATGTTGGAAGCCGGCAACTATCGAGCCCTCAATGAAAGGGAAAGAAGACAAGTATTCCCAGAAAATGACCAGCAGCGTGACGCCAGCCAGACGCTTTCTAGAGAACAGGTTTCTAGCTTGCCATCCAGCCAACCGGCTTTAACGTCGACGAATCAGATGGCCATCCACCCACCGGGTCAACAGGGCACAGTGTCTCACCCGAGGTATAAACAACTTATATTATCGCAAAAAGTAAACAATTTTTGGGTCGAGGGGGTTTTGGAGCAATCTGAACAGGAGTCGAAACTATTAGAGCTTTCTTTACGCTCCTGTGACGAAGTGATCGAACATCCTTGGCAGGAGATAATCGGATCAGCCCGTTTCGATCTAAAGGCAGCGCCCAGGAAAGGATCACTTTTCGACCTATTTGCAAGTTCTGACCGGGCGCTGCTCATTTTGGGTGAGCCGGGAGCGGGCAAGACGACGACGCTTATTTCCCTGGCCCGAGACCTGATTAACCGAGCAGATCGCGATCAAAGAGAACCGATTCCCGTCATATTGAACCTAGCGTCATGGGTAGAGCAACGGCAACCGTTAGCCAAATGGGTGGCTGAAGAATTGACGGCTAAGTACCAGATTCCCCGAAGATTAGCGGCCAAATGGGTGAATGATGACGACCTGGTCTTGTTGCTTGATGGGCTCGACGAAGTACCCGACAGGTTAAGGCCCCGCTGTATTAAGGTCATCAATCAATTTAGAAATGAACACGGCCTCACCGGGTTAGCCATCTGCAGCCGGTCGGAAGAATACCATACGGCAGGTGTGCGACTTAAATTGAGCGGTGCCGTAGCCGTCGAACCTCTTAGCTCAAAACAAATCGACGACTATCTGGATACGGCCGGCCCCCGATTGGAGTCGCTCAGAAAAGCCGTGAATCAAGATGCCAATTTAAAACAGATGGCGCGATCGCCCTTGATGCTCAGTATCATGGGACAGGCTTACAGCTACAGCCAGGAAGACCTGGCCGGCATTTTATCTAGGTCTTCTGAAGCGATGGAATCGCCAATTCCATTCTGGCGCCGGCATCTATTCCAGACCTATGTGGCCAATATGTTCCAGCGGCGTCCCACACCAAATCATTTTTCTCCTGAGCAAACAAAACAATGGCTGGGCTGGCTGGCCAGGAAGATGTTCGCCCATAGCCATGCCCATTTTCTCGTCGAACAATTGCAACCAAGCTGGTTGCCGAACAGGCGATGGCGCTGGATATACATGATTACAACAGGCTTCATCTTGGGCCTGGTTGGCGGCGTGATCATGTGGTTGTTTCTACAGTTATTGCGCGAGTCAGACCCATTTTTACCTGCCCCCTTGTCCAGTATCCTTGCCGACATCTTGCAAATAGCCCAAGGGAGAGCGGAAGTATTTACCCTGATTCTGGCCAACATCATCCTTGGTTTAGTGGTCGCATTGCTTCAAGATTATTACTTCGAACGCCAATTTATTAAGCAAGAATTTTCCGAAGGGTCAAGACGGACATATTGGCGACATCTGGCCATCATTGGCTTGGTCGTCGGCGCGCTGACCATCGTCACTATTTCTCTGGTTGGGTTGCCCTCGGTAGCCATCGTCTGGGGAGTGGCCGAGATCATATTATTTGTGACGGCCGCTCGCTACATCTACGGCCGGAGTTATTTGGACGAGATCCGCACCGTCGAAGCTTTAAGTTGGTCATGGTTGAGTGCCGCCAAGGGTCTGGCCACCGGTTTGTTTTTCGCCCTTATCGCCGAAGTATTGGGCAAGTTGATTTTTGAAGCACCTGTCACCATAGATTCGGCCGTGATTCTCGGTTTTGGCGGTTTCATTTTAGGCGGTCTTCGTGGCCGGCGCGTTGAAGCAAAGAGCCGGCCTAATCAGGGCATTATCCTGTCCTTCAGAAACTCATTTATCGCCGCCTCCCTGAGTAGCTTATTGATTGGATTGGTAACCTGGCTGGTGCGATCTCCGCAATACGCCTTGCTCGCCAGTGCCCTGACCTTCATCATCGCCGGCTCTTTGCTGGGGGGTAATAATGTAATCAAACACTTCCTGGTCCGAACATTCTTATGGATCCATGGGGATATTCCTTGGCGTTATGTAAAGTTTTTGGATAATGCCGCATCTTTGACATTTCTGAGAAAAGTGGGAGGAAGTTACATCTTTTTGCATCGGTTATTGCAATCCTACTTCGCTACTTTGCCACTATCAACACCAAGAACGCACGGAACGAGGGCAACTTCTAAAACGAATCTTGAAGGCTCAACAATAAAAAGTCAAAGCATTTGAGTAATTTTGCCTCCCCGGGCGAAGCATCTTATGATCTCCACCATTAACCAAGCATCGCCATTCATGAGGAGTTCAAGTCATGACAACAAAGATAAACGAAGCGCACCGATTTCGTCCTCACCAGCTAGATATGCCACCGCGTCTGCTTTTAGGCCCTGGCCCATCAAACGCCCATCCACGAGTATTACAGGCGATAGCCATGCGCCAGGTCGGCCACCTCGATCCCTGTTTCCTGGAGGTCATGAGCGAAATACAAGAGTTGCTGCGTTATCTCTTCCAGACCGACAACGAGTTGACGATTCCTATCAGCGGTACAGGCAGCGCAGCCATGGAAGCCAGTCTGGCCAATATCATCGAACCGGGTGACGTCGTTCTGGTCGGTATCATCGGTTATTTTGGCCAACGAATAGCGGACATGGCCGGCCGGTATCGGGCAGATGTACGGTTGGTCGAGACCGAATGGGGGCAGGTGCTCGATCTCGAGACGTTACGAGCTGCCATGGAAGAACACCGGCCGACCGTCTTGGCCCTTGTTCACGGTGAGACCTCCAGCGGTGCCCGGCAACCCATAGAAGGCATAGGCGATCTATGCCGTGAGTATGATTGTCTACTGCTGGTGGATACTGTGGCTAGCTTGGGTGGTGTACCCTTTTTCACCGATGATTGGAAGGTTGACATCGTCTATTCAGGATCTCAAAAGTGCCTGAGTTGCCCGCCTGGCGTCTCACCCCTAACTTTTGGACCTCGAGCGGTGGAAAAGTTGAACAACCGGAAGACGACGGTGGCCAACTGGTATTTAGATCTGACGCTACTCACGAAATATTGGGGCATTTCTCGCGTTTATCATCATACAGCGCCCATTAATCTGAATTATGCCCTTCGGGAAGCGTTGACCCTGGTCGCCGAAGAAGGATTGGCGGAGCGTTGGGCCCGGCACCAGGAGATGGCGGAATTACTATGGCAGGGTTTGGATCAGATAGGATTAGCCTGTCACGTCGAACCGGATCTGCGTTTGCCAAGCCTAACCACCGTTCTTGTGCCTGAGGGTGTGGATGCCAAGGAAGTTGCTGGCAGGTTGTTGAATGAATACAACATCGAGATCGCCGGTGGTTTTGGACCCCTGGCCGGCAAAGTCTGGCGCGTGGGTCTGATGGGCTTCAATAGCCGCCGGGAAAACGTAGTCTTGCTCTTGGAGGCTCTTAAAGAAGTCCTGGGTTAACTAAGTCAAAGGCATGATGGTGCCTCTATTCGTTTCCATTATTTTCGCTTCGACAGTGCCATGCGATAACTGCTGGAGCGCTACCTCAAAAGCCTCAAAGCGCTCTGCGCGGAATTGGGCGGTTAGGGTAATGTCGGCGGCAAATGTCTCATCTAAAATAAGTCCAGCATGGGATCCGATAAGGAGTCTCGTCTGCTCGAAAAGATTGTAGGGAACAGCCAGCACTACTGTGTGAGTGGCTACTTTTTCTGCCACCGGCACAACAGCCAAAACCGCGCGCACAGCATCGCCGTAGGCGCGAACCAACCCACCGGTTCCGAGCTTCGTTCCGCCAAAGTAGCGGGTTACCACCACGGCCACATCCCCCAACCCGCTGCCCTGTAGCACTGCCAGCGCTGGCCGGCCGGCCGTCCCTGACGGTTCGCCATCGTCATTACAGTGGGCGGTAACCGAGGAACCATGGCCGACGACGAAGGCTGGCACATGATGTGCTGCATCAGGATACTCTTCCCGGATCCGTTGGATAAAGGCCCTCGCTTCGTTTACGCTGAAAACCGGGGTGATCGTGGCGATAAAGCGAGAGTTTACAACCCTGATCTCTTCACAGGCTTCCTCGGCCGGGATAAGGTAACGTTTGGACATCCTTCTATTGTAATGGTCTGAAGATAACCGGGCTAACGTCATCCCCAGCGCCAGCCGGATAACAATACAATCCCGTAGCTGCAAACGTGGATTGTTGTCCACTTGGAGCATACTCAGAACCTCGCTCTAGCCGGATGACAATCCGGCCGTTGGTAAACGTGGACTGTCGTCCACTTGGAGCATTCTCAGAAACCCATCTCTAGCCAGATGACAATCCGGCCGTTGGTAAAAGTGGACTGTCGTCCACTTGGAGCATTCTCAGAACCTGGCTCTAGCCGGATGACAATCCGGCGGTCGGCGGTCACGGGCTGTTATCAGCTGGGAGCAATCTTAAAAACAGCGTATCATAGAATCACAGGACTTAAAAACCAATTAGTCGGAAACACACTTTGAGACATCTCTCCCTATTATCCCTCATTATTTTATCAGCCTGGCTGCTAGCCAGTTGCCAAGAACAACCTGAAACACCGGCACTCCAAACGCCGATCAGCTCGGCCGACGAAGCCAGCATATCACCGGAAGCAGATAGTCCCAGCCCTGCCGTACTGGCAACTTCGACAGCCGAAACCAAACCAGACAACGTCCAGGCTGAATCGACCAAAGTCGTCCTTGTGCCGATGGTGATCTCCGATCTGGCAACCGACATGCCGCCAGAAGCACCAACCACCCAGCCAGGATCGTCACCGACCGAACCAAACCCAACAGCCACACCAAACAATCCCGTCCCAAGCGATCTTCAACTCGATCGGAAACAGTTTGGCGTGCAAATACATCTTCACCGGGAAGACCTGGGACTCATCCTTTCTCATCTGCGTGCCTTAGGGGTCGGTTGGGTGAAAGTTCAGGTATCTTGGAAGATTTACGAGCCGGAACCAGGACGTTACGACGACTACCGATTTACAGAGCTTGATAACCTGGTCGCAGCAGCAACGGCTAACGACATCGACGTATTGCTTGGAGTGGCTAAAGCTCCGGAGTGGAGCCGCCCGACAACGGAATTAGATGGCCCACCCAGCGATTTCGTCCACTTTCAGTCGTTTATGGAAACGCTGGCAACTCGCTATCGGGGTCAGGTAGCGGCTTACGAGCTGTGGAACGAGGCTAATCTCCAACGAGAATGGAATGGTACTCCCCTTAATGCGGCCGATCTGGTGACCTTGATCAGGGCAGGAGCAGCCGGTGTTCGAGCGGCCGATCCCGAGGCTATCCTCATCAGCGGTGCACCGGCGACTACCGGCATCAACGATGGGGTGACGGCCATCGATGACCGGGTTTTCATGGGGCAGATGATCGCCGCCGGGGTGACCGAGGTCGTCGATGCCATCGGCGCCCACCCCTATGGCTGGGCCAATCCGCCCGACAGTAGCGCCGCTGCACCAGATCCCAACGTACCCAGCCACAATAATCATCCCAGCTTCTTTTTTGCCGACACCCTGCTCGACTATCGCGCTCTGCTAAACCAAGGTGGTTACCAAGACACACCGATCTGGGTGACAGAATTTGGTTGGGGAAGCTATGTTGGTTTAGGTGTTGCGCCACCGCCGGGTGTTGAATACATGGCGGCCGTCAATGAGCAACAACAAGCGACTTATACAGTTCGTGCCTATGAAATGGCCGATGATTGGCCGGGTATTGGCCCACTTATCCTTTGGAATCTCAATTTTGCCCCAACTTTTGGCGAGGAATACGTCGAATCGGCTTATAGCCTGCTTGGCATCGACGGCTCTCCCCGGCCGGTATATTTTGCCCTGAGCGCATTGGACAAATTGGATTGAGTGGGTTGGTGTTGGGAACACCAGCATTGAGCATAAGCTGCCACTTCCCTTTGCCAACGCCGGTCGTCCCAACCCAACTCTGGTTGGACGATGACCCTGATCTGATCCATCAATGGCAATCCTCCCTCCGGTAGTATGAGACCCAACCGCACCCGCCTTAGTAACAGATCATCTAGGTGGACGACACCTTCAGCCCGGGCAGCCCAACGCAATTCGGCCCATAAGGCCAGGCTGCCTAAGTTTTCGTCAACCGGCATCAAATCCCCTGGATGGGCTGCGGCCGCGAGAGAAGGAGCTTCCCAGCCATATCGCCCCATCAGGCGCAGGCGTTCTCCGGGCGCCAAACCCGCCAGCTTAGATGAGTCAAGTGGATCATCGAACACTATCTGACCACGAAAAGATGGCTTGCCGGCAAATTTGGATCGCACTGCCCGTAAGGC